>RCNI01000063.1_pt1 | contig 67549 bp, 63 predicted proteins | sample 2041151 | NCBI WGS metagenome assembly RCNI01 (sample SAMN09708214, study PRJNA481090) | feces metagenome | isolation source: feces | place: Antarctica: Albino Rookery
TCAAAAATACAATTTTCCATAAGAGCACTCCTTCCAACATCATTTTTAATACACTCATTATATCATGCCATAGATTCATGAAAAATAAATATATCGACTTTTATAGTTCCTCAATTTGGAAGGAATCGCCCTCCATACCTTGTACTATACCTTCGACAATATCTCCAATCGCATGTTCTTTTGTTTTCTTGATTCTTCCATGTACATAGCTGTCTGTATAGCCCTCATAATAACCATCTTTTTCTTGTTCAACCAAAATGGCTACTTTCTTCCCTACCATGGTCTTGCCATAGGCATGCAGATTAGTATCTGCCAATTGATTCAGAAGAGCTACACGTGTCTTTTTCACAGCTTCTGGTACTTGATTTTCCATAGTTGCCGCCGGAGTACCTTGTCGTATGGAATATGGGAAGGCATGTATATGAGTAAAACCTAATTCCGCAATCGTTTCCAAAGAGGTTTCAAAATCTTCATCCGTTTCCCCTGGGAAACCTGCGATAATATCCGTTGTCAATACAAGTTCCGGGATACGTGAGCGTAAATGAGCAATGAGATCTTTATATTTTTGCAAATCATAATGACGACGCATTGCTTTTAGTACAGGATCACTACCCGCTTGAAGTGGCAGATGCAAATGAGAGCACACTCTAGGATTCGTAGCGATTAATTCGATAAGCTCTTCGGAAACCTCAACAGACTCGATAGAACCTAGTCGAATACGTTGTAATGAAGGAATCGTCAATAATCCCTTCACCACTTCTGCCAAAGAAGTTTTCTCTGCTAAATCCGCACCATAATTTCCAAGATGAATACCCGTTAACACGATTTCCTTATAGCCATATTCAGCCAAGCGGTGCGCCTCCGCCATAATATCATCAAGTTTACGTGATTTTAATACGCCACGAGTATATGGAATAATACAAAAAGCGCAATAATTATTGCAACCCTCTTGAATTTTCATGAAGGCACGGGCCTTATCAATTTCCATACCATTTAAAGGCATCTCTTCAAATTCGCGCTCTTGCATAATATCACGAACAGCATTAATCTGTGCCTCTGTTCTATCTAATTGTTCTAACAAAGTCACGATTTGATGGCGATTATTCGTGCCAATCACTAAATTTACGCCTTCAATCGCAGCAATCGCATCCGGATCTAACTGAGCATAACAGCCCGTTACGATAATCTTTGCGTCTTTATTTAATCGATGCGCCTTACGAATTAATTGTCTTGATTTTTTCTCTCCCATATGGGTTACAGAACAAGTATTTATTACATAAATATCGGCCATATCATCAAATTCAACGATTTTATAGCCGGCTTTTTGAAAAAGCCCCTTCATCGCATCAGTATCATATTGGTTTACTCTACATCCGAGAGTTGTAAAACCTACTGTTTTCATATTTTATTCCCTTTCATAGGCAATCATTGCTACAGAAGCAACTGCTGCGGTTTCTGCACGCAAAATCGTTTCACCTAGCGTAACACGCTTAGCGCCTTCTTTTTCTAGAGCTTCTACTTCTCCTTCAGCAAGACCACCTTCTGGACCGATGCAAATGATAATAGCCTTTTCCTTAGTTGCTTCACGACCATAATGTTCTCGTAGTTCCGATTTAATATGACGTTGCTCCTCATTTTCATAGGCCACTAAAAGCAATGCATCTTTATATTTATCTCGACAATATTCTACCATAGATGCCCAAGATGATAAATGAGTACATGTAGGCATGATACCACGATTACATTGTTGTGATGCTTCCATCAAAATTTTCTGCCAGCGTTTATCTTTTGCTTCTAATTTCTTTCCATCGTATTGCACAACAGTATGAGCTGATGGCACAGTAATAATTTCCGTCACATCAAGCTCCGTTGTTTTTTGGAGAACCCATTCAAATTTATCTCCTTTTAAAAAGGCCTGTACTAGAACAATAGGGCCTTTTTCTTCGACAGGAACAATAGCGCCTTCTCTATGCCAAAGAGATGTCCCATCATCATTCATCGATTGAAATCGATACATGGCCATTCCCTCTGTAGAATTTGCAATAGGCAATGGTCTCTCTTTTTTATGACGCAACACATTTAATATGTGATGGCTATGTTCCACATCCATTAGGATTTCTTCTTCTAACGAAATATCAAGAAATGCTTTCTTCATGGCAATCCTTTCTTTTTAGTGCAAATGTATGCCAATTTCTTTTATGCATATGTTCAATAACCCGCCATGAGCTATCAATATATGGTCTAATTTCATCATAGCGGTCATCGACGATACCACTAATAATCACGATACCATCTTTTGCTAATTTATCGCTAATAATCGGCAACAGAATCTTTAAAGGGTCTACCGTTAAATTCGCCAAGACTAAATCTGCTTTATCCTTATATTTCTCTGCCAAATCACCTTCGATAATTTGTGCCGAAATCCCATTGGCCTCACAGTTTTCTCTTGCCTGCACAACCGAAGGAGCATCAATATCGATACCTACAAGTTCTGCCTTAGGATTCACATGATGAGCTACCAATAGTAAGATGCCTGTTCCCGTTCCAATATCTAATATTTTCTGAGCTTTTTCGCCATGCAAGGCCAATAATTTAGCGCAACAGTCCGTTGTTTCATGGGCTCCTGTTCCAAAGGAAAGCTCGGAATTATAGAATACCACGGTTTGTCCATCGCGTACAGAAGGTTTTTCCTGCCATGATGGCGCTACCACTAAATCAGGAAGAATGGTAATCGGTTGCGCATCCTCTTTCCAACCTGTGAGCCAATCCTCTTCTCCTGTAACTTTGCAAATAATTGGCGGCAAATAAGGTAATTTTGCCGTTGTGATGGCATCCGTCACCTTTTGAGGCCATAATCCTTCTTTCAAAAGAGGATCCTCATTTTCTACCTCAGCAAAAAAAGTCAATTTTTCATATATTTCATCAATATCTTCTTCGATAAATCCATTCTTTCCATATTGCTCAAAAAGAGCAGTCATCTCATCGATAACTACTCTTTCTGTAACAATGGATGTTTCAATCCATTTCATTGGTTCTCCTTATTTTCCTGAAAAAAAATCAGAAACTTTTTTCAAGAGGCTTTTATCTACATGAAAATCATCAATTGTTTCACCAGACTCCTTAGCGAATTCCAATAATAAACGTTTCTGTTTATCATTTAATTTTTTAGGAGTTTCCACTTTTACGATAACATGTTGATCGCCACGTTTGTTTTTATCTCGCAAATAAGGGATTCCCTTATTCCGCATTCTAAAAGCAGTTCCCGTTTGCGTTCCTGCAGGAATTTTTAAGTCTGCTTTTCCATCTAAAGTATCTACAGAGATGGTGGCCCCTAACGCCGCTTTAGCAAAAGAAATGGTCTGTTCAACCACGACATCATTACCATTACGTTTAAATTCTTTATCAGGGCGTACGTAAATATATACGTATAGGTCACCACGTGGGCCCCCATTAGTGCCTGGATTACCTTCGCCGCCAATACGCAAACGTGTGCCACTATCTACCCCGGCTGGAATTTTAACTTCGATTTCTCGTTGTTTACGAACTTCGCCTGAGCCATGACAAACGCGACAAGGTTTTTCAATTTTCTTGCCTTTACCTTGGCAATCTGGACAGGTTCTCGTTGAAGCAAACTGTCCAAATGGTGTTTGTTGTACCACCTGTTGTTGACCAGTGCCATGACAAGTTGGACAAGTATCCACTTTTGAACCCGGTTCTCCACCAGTACCATGACAATGATCACATTCTTCCAGTCTTGCTATTTTAACTTTCTTCTCTGTACCAAAAGCCGCTTCTTTAAAAGCAATATCTAAATCATAACGCAAGTCATCGCCTCGTTGAGGACCACGCTGTTGTTGCCCTCTTCCACCTTGGCCTCCAAAGAACATATCAAATATATCTTCAAAGCCGCCAGCTTGACCGCCACCAAAGCCTCCGAAACCACCGAATCCGCCTTGATTAAAACCACCCGCAGAGGCGCCTCCACCTTGGGTGAAGGCGTCATGACCGAATTGATCATATTGGGCGCGTTTTGTATCATCAGACAATACTTCGTTTGCTTCGTTTACTTCTTTAAACTTAGATTCTGCTTCGGGATTGTCTTTATTTACGTCAGGATGGTATTTACGGGCTAATTTGCGATAGGCTTTTTTTATTTCGTCTTTAGAAGCATTTTTATTGACTCCCAGGACTTCATAATAATCTTTTGCCATTCATGTACCAACCCTTCTATATTATTTCTTCATTTCGTAATCAGCATCTACTACATTGTCATCTTGTGGAGCTTCTTGTTGAGCACCAGCTGCTGCCTCTTGACCTTGTGGAGCTGCTTGTTCATACATTTTAGCAGAAAGTTCATGAAGTGGCTCCATAAGTTCTTCAGAGTATTTTTTCATATCTTCTACATTGTTTGCTTCAATAGCCGTTTTCAATGGAGCAATTGCATTTTTAACTTTATCAACGAGTGCTGCGTCTACTTTGCCTTCCACTTCTTTTACAGTTTTTTCAGCTTGGTATACGAGAGAATCTGCGTTGTTTTTCACTTCTACTTCTTCTTTTCTTGCTTTATCTTCAGCAGCATGAGCTTCTGCTTCTTTTACCATGCGGTCGATTTCTTCTTCCGCAAGACCAGAAGAGGAAGTAATAGTAACTTTTTGTTCTTTACCAGTACCTAAATCTTTTGCAGATACATTTACGATACCATTGGCATCAATATCAAATGTAACTTCGATTTTAGGTACTCCACGAGGAGCTGCAGGGATACCAGTAAGTTCGAAACGACCTAATTGTTTGTTGTCGCGAGCGAAATCACGTTCACCTTGCAATACGTTGATATCAACGGATGGTTGGTTATCAGCAGCTGTGGAGAATACTTGGCTCTTGGATGTTGGGATTGTTGTATTTCTATCGATGATACGAGTGAATACACCACCCAAAGTTTCGATACCCAAGGACAATGGAGTTACGTCAAGAAGAAGTACGTCTTTTACTTCACCTACGAGTACACCACCTTGAATAGCAGCACCGATAGCTACACATTCATCAGGGTTGATGTTTTTGCTTGGTTCTTTACCGATAAGGCGTTTAATTTCAGCTTGAACAGCTGGAATACGAGAGGAACCACCAACGAGAAGAACTTTATCGATATCTGCACCTGTTAATTCAGCATCTTGTAATGCTTTTTTAGTAGGTTCGATTGTTGCTTCTACCAAATCGCGAGTCAATTCATCGAATTTAGCACGAGTAAGTGTTAAGTCTAAATGTTTAGGACCATCTTCACCTACAGAGATAAAAGGCAAGTTAATATTTGTGCTCATAACACCAGATAACTCGATTTTTGCTTTTTCAGCAGCTTCTTTCAAGCGTTGATCTGCCATTTTATCTTTGGAAAGATCGATACCTGTTTCTTTTTTGAATTCGGCAATCATCCAATCCATAATTCTTTGGTCGAAATCATCGCCACCTAAATGGTTGTTACCATGTGTTGCACGTACTTCGAATACGCCATCACCTAGTTCAAGGATAGATACGTCAAATGTACCACCACCAAGGTCAAATACTAATACATTACCTGTTTCTTCTTTATCCATACCGTACGCAAGAGCAGCCGCTGTTGGTTCGTTGATAATACGAAGAACTTCTAAACCAGCAATCGCACCAGCATCTTTAGTGGCTTGACGTTGGCTATCTGTAAAGTATGCCGGAACTGTAATAACCGCTTGTGTTACTGTTTCACCAAGGTATGCTTCTGCATCGGCTTTCAATTTTTGTAAAATCATGGCAGAAATTTCTTGTGGTGTATAGCTTTTACCATCAATCGTTACTTTATAATCTGTACCCATATGACGTTTAATGGATGCGATTGTTTTATCTGGATTAGACACAGCTTGGCGTTTAGCAAGTTGACCAACTAAACGTTCACCTGTTTTGGAAAAACCTACTACGGAAGGAGTTGTTCTAGCACCTTCTTGGTTTGTAATTACAACCGGTTCGCCGCCTTCCATTACTGCTACTACGGAGTTTGTTGTACCTAAATCAATACCTATAACTTTTGCCATTTTAAATGACCTCCTATTCATATATTACTTTATATAAACTATTTCATCGATAATTACTTAGTTTTGTGTTACTTTTACCATGGCCGGTCGAATCACTCTTTGATCTACCATGTAGCCTTTTTGTAATACCGCACAGATTTGATTATCTGCATAGTTATCATCAGGACCATTTAATACCGCTTGATGATAGTTAGGGTCAAACTCTTCACCGAGAGCTTTAATTTCCTCTAATCCTTGCTCTTTCAAGGTGTGCATTAAAAGATCATAAATCATTTGGAAACCCTTCATATACGCCTCTGTTTCTGCCGTAGCTTCCGTAGAAAGCGCTCTTTCAAAATTATCTACAATCGGTAATAAATCACTGATCATTTCGCCTTTTACATACCCTGAAATTTGTTCCTTTTCAGTTTGTGTACGTTTGCGGAAATTATCAAAATCGGCTTGTAATCTTTTATAGCGAGTTTCAAATTCAGACATAAGAGCTGTCATATCTTCTGCTACTTGCATCGTGTCGTCTTGCGTCGCTTCTGATTCATCGAGAGTCATCTCTTCAACAATTTCTTCTTTTTCACTCATCTCGTCACCCCTTGCTTCCTTTTACTTCTCTTTTTGCATCATATGATCAATCAAATGTTGCATATAGGTTAGCATCCCCACGATACGACCGTACTCCATACGAGTCGGTCCTAAAATGGCTAATGTCCCTAACTTCTCATCCCCTGCTGAAAAATCAGCTTGAATAAGAGAACAATTATGCATTTTTGCATCATAGTTTTCTCGGCCAATGCGAACTGTTACTGGTTGATCCGTTGTTGTAACTAACAACCGACTTAGCTCTTCCTCTTCTTCCAATAAATTTAATATCGGCTGCATAGTAGCCTTTTCTTGGAATTCTGGTTGATCTAATAATTCCGGTGTACCTACAGCATACGCGATTTTCCGTTTCGTAATCGCTCTATAAAGAGCCTCACATACAGATGCACCCGCCGCATCATTATTCTGTGTTTGCTGCAAGATATCTTGTAGATATTCTATGGTAATATCTTGTAACAATTGCCCTTGCAATGCATTTTGCAACACCTCACCCAAATGCGTTAGTCGTTCAAAAGACGGAGGCGTTTCAAAGAATATAGGCTCATTATCGAGCGCGCCTCTATCTGTTACCGCAACAAGTATCGCTCGTTGCTCACCCGTCGGTAACACATGGACATAACGTATTCTCGACCGATTGGCCGTTGGCGCTAATACCATGCTCATATTATGACTAATTCTAGAAATTAATTTTGCGGTCTGTTGCATACATGCAATGATATCAGGATCTTTTGTATCCCATAAGGACTGAATTAAAGCCGCATCTTGCGGCGTCAGTACTTCTCGGCATAACATGGAATCGACATAGAATCGATAACCCTGTGCCGAAGGAACGCGCCCCGATGATGTGTGAGGCTGTTCCAGATATCCCATTTCCTTCAAATCGCTCATTTCATTACGAACAGTTGCAGGACTGACACCTAAATCATGCTTGCGGGCTATCGTTCGAGAAGAAACCGGTTCTGCCGTTTTCACATAATCGTGAATGATGGCTTTAAGTATTCGTTCTTTTCTCTCGTCCAATAGTATCACCTCTTCTGTTAGCAGTCATTATATCCGAGTGCTAACTACGTAGTTATCATAATCCTATTAGAGACAAATGTCAAGTAAAAAGTCAAAGATTTTTGTAAAAAGTCAATATATTTTATATAAAGGTCAATATATTTTATTAAAAAGTCAAAAAAGAAGAACCCTTCATTCCCATGAATAAAGGATTCTCCTCTTAAAAAGTAAAATATTTTCTTTAATAGTCAAAAATATATTTTTTTAGCAAGGTTGCATCATTTCCAAAATGATTCCATCTGGGTCTCGGAAATAGAATGCTCGTGATTTACCAAAACCATCTTTTGTAAAATCAAAATCTTGTGGCTCTGATAAGCATGGTACATTGTGAGCTACCAATCGCTCATATACAGCATCTATATCATCTGTATAGAAGCAAAGCTCAGAAATGGATGTCATAAAGAGATCTCCTTCTCTTTTCTGAGAAGGCATATCTAAGAATTGAATAAGTTCCACCGGTGGCATCTCGATATTATCTGAGCCATTTAAATAGGCTACACGAGCACGAGCACCTTTTCTATCAAATAGAACTTCAGTGGCTTCCCCTTCCATCAAGATTTCCCCTTGAAATTTCAATCCTAAAATATCTCTATAAAAATGAATGGATTGGTCCATATCGGAAACGGTCAATCCCACATGATAAATTTGTCCTACCATTGGTTATTCCTCATTCTTATCTAATATTTGGAGCATTCTTTAATATATTGTTTTGCTCTCGTTGTATCTTCTTTTATTTGTTGCACCAAATCGTCTATATGGTTAAATTTTATTTCATCCCTTAGGTAAAATAAAAATTCTATATAGATATCTTGATCGTAAATATCGTCATCAAAATCAAAAATATGTATCTCTACACGATGCGTCTGATTCTTAAAAGTTGGGTTATTACCTACATTACCAATGCCGTAATACCATTGCCCCTGTACATAAACACGTGTAACATACACGCCATCACGAGGATAGACCAATTCATCTGGGACAAAACAATTCGCCGTCGGAAATCCCAACAAACGACCTCTTTTATCTCCGTGTTGAACCACGCTCCATATGGAATACGGATGCCCTAACATAGCATTAGCACGCTCCATTTTTCCATCACGAATCGCTTCTCGAATACGAGTGGAAGATATAATCTTTGTAGCATCGTTATGTAGTGCCAATAATGGTAATGCATGGACATGAACAGACTTAGTTTCACCGTATTGAGCAAGCAATCGCGGTGTCCCTTTTCCAAATTTACCAAAGGTAAAATTTTCACCAACAAAGATATGTCGAACCATCGTTCCATCCATCAAATCTTTCATGAACTCTTCTGCCGAAATATTCAAAAAAGATTTTGTCATTGGAAATACGAGAATATAATCAACATGTAATTCTTCTAAACGCTGCAACCGTTCTTCACCGGTCATAACAAGAGGTACTTGCATTTGATCATCCAGTACAGAACGTGGATGTTTATCAAAGGTAATCACCATAGAACTTGCTTTTTCCGCTTCGGCACAAGCAACAGCTTCTCCAATCACATATTGATGCCCTTTATGTAATCCATCAAATGTGCCCATTGCGCACACTAATGGTTCTTTAATCGCTTTTAATTCTTCTATTGTATGAATAATCTTCATATTGTTCCTAACTACGGTTCTGGCGTAAAAAGCATCTTTTTAGCCTTCACTGCTTCTGGCACAACTTCACTAATCCCTAAAAAACGACCTTCTGAAAATAAAGCATACTCGCCTTCAGCATAAGAATGCTCTCTTCTAGACAATCGCTTTCCTTGAAAAAGTGCCTGTGCATTTTCTAAAGAAAGGTTCATAACAGGCATATCGGATACAGCCTGTTCTACAGGTAACAACGCCTGCTCTTGTAATGTTTCTATTTCTTCAATAGTTACAGAACTCTCTAAAGTATAAGGACCAACTGCCGATCGCAATAACGAAGTCATGGTCCCAATTTGTCCTGCTTTTTCAAAAATATCACGCAATAATGCACGGATATACGTTCCGCCACTACATCTCACGCGAACGGTAAAAAACGGATAGTTATAAGCCAACAGTTCACATTCAAAAATCTCAACAGGTCGCTCTGGTAGCTCTACAAGCTCTCCCTTACGTGCTAACTCATAAGCACGCTGCCCATTGATTTTTATAGCTGAATACGAAGAAGGTCTTTGCATACTCTTCCCTACAAAAGATTGGCATATATCTTGAAGAGTAGACAAAGGAATGGCTACCCCCTCTTCTTCCCTCAAGATATTGCCAGAAATATCTTCCGTATCTGTTGCTTTACCAAAGCACCCTTCCGCAATATAGGTTTTCTCTTTATAGGCACTGTACTCGATGAGACGAGTCGCTTTACCAACATAAATCGGCAAAATCCCCATTGCTAAAGGATCTAAAGTCCCACCATGACCGATTCGTTTTTCATGAAGAATACGGCGTAACATGCCGACTACATCATGACTTGTAATTCCCGGTGGTTTTATGACTGAAAGAATTCCATCCATTACATAATACCTTTCATGACTTCCATAACCTTTGTTACAGCCTCTCGTAAAGGTAATTTTACAGTACAACCGGCAGCGCGAACATGGCCACCACCATCAAAACGTGCGGCAATAGCATTTACATCTGATATTTTAGATCTAAAGCTTACCCGTGTCTGCTTCGAAGTGTACTCTTTAAATAAAATCGCAACATCTACGCCTTCAATATTGCGGATTAAATCCACAAAACCATCGGTATCATCTTGCACTAATTGTAAAAGAAGATGATTCACTTCGATTTTTGCAACCTTACCATCGCAGAAAAACTCAACCGTTTCTAATGCGCCTTTCATGGCTTCCAAGCGCTCTTTTGTACTTACATCTACAATATTAGAAATCTCTTGTGGCTTTGCACCATGAGATACGCAGTATCCCGCCATTTGCATGGTATGTTCTGTCGTATTTTCAAATTTAAAGAACCCACAATCTGTAGCAATAGCCATATAGAGAGCATTCGCTGTTTCCGCAGAAATTCCACCGCTTACTTCTTGTAAGTATTGCGCCATAATTTCTCCGGTTGCTGCTGCCTTTGCATCTAAATAAATATAGTCTGCAAAAAGAGTATTTGAAATATGGTGGTCGATATTTAGGATAGGCGCTTTTACGACTTCACCTACACGGCCAATTCGTTCAAAACTACTGGCATCCAAAACTACGAGTAAATCCACTTTCTCCGGTTGTATTATATCCTTTGGTGTAACGATGTCTGAAATATTAGGTAAGACTTTGAATTTTTCTGGGATTTGATCATCCACAGCCATCTGCACGTCTTTTCCCATATTTTTCAAATATTCGTATAATGCCAGCATAGATCCTAAGGCATCACCATCTGGATGTACATGTACCGTCAATACGATGCGATTTACCTTTTCAAAAATCTTCTGTATATCCCCAAAACCAACACTCTTTTTCAGATTATTGTTCGTCATTTCCTTTGTCTCCCTCTTTTTCATGAATATCATGTAAAAGCGATTCAATATGCATGCTGTAATCTAAAGATGTGTCTTTGGCGATAGTAAGTTCCGGCACATGGCGAATATTTAAGTTTTTACCTAATTCACTGCGGATAAAACCTACTGCACGAGTAAGACCTTGGAAAGATTCTTCTTTTTCTTTATCGGATCCGAAGAAGCTACAGTAGATTGTAGCTTCTCTAAGATCACCTGTCACCTCAACATCTGTGACTGTCACAAAGCCCACACGTGGGTCTTTAACAGCACCGTGGCTGAGCATTTGACTAACTTCTTGTTTTATAAATTCTTGTAATTTTCGAACTCTAATATCGTTCATTTTTCATTCTCCTTATAAAGTAGGAGCGATTTCTTCCATTTTGTAGGCTTCAATTACGTCGCCATCTTTAATGTCGCGGTATTTATCAATAGAAATACCACATTCATAACCGCTGTTTACTTCTTTAGCTTCATCTTTAAAGCGACGAAGAGAATCAATAGCTCCTTCATGAACTACTACGCCATCGCGAATCAAGCGGATTTCAGCATTATTAGTAATTTTACCTTCTGTTACATAACAACCAGCAACAATAGCTTTTGGTGTAGAAATAACTTGGCGAACTTCTGCACGACCGAGAATCACTTCTTTGTATTCTGGGGTAAGCATACCTACCATCGCACTTTCTACATCGTGAATAGCATCATAAATTACGCGATATGTGCGTAAATCTACGCTTTCTTTTTCAGCCGCTTTACGAACTACAGCATCTGGTCGTACGTTAAATCCGATAATAATCGCATTAGAAGCAGATGCCAACATAACGTCGGACTCATTGATTGCACCTACAGCCGCATGTACGATAACAATGCGAACTTCTGGATTTTCAATACCTTCTAAGGATTGACGTAACGCCTCTACAGAACCTTGTACGTCAGCTTTAATGATAATATTTAATTCTTTAAGTTCCCCTTCTTGAATTTGTTTAAAGATATCATCAAGGGTAACTTTACTATTTGTTTTTAATACTTCCGCTCTTTGTTTAACAGCACGTTTTTCAGCAACAGAACGAGCTACAGAATCATCTACGCAATCGATGATTTCCCCTGCTTGTGGCACATCAGAAAGACCGAGTACTTCTACTGGAGTTGAAGGTCTTGCCACTTTTACTTTTTCACCACGTTCGTTTGTCATAGCACGTACTTTACCAAAAGCAGTACCTGCGATAATTGTATCGCCGATATGAAGGGTACCTTTTTGCACAAGAACTGTACATACAGGACCACGACCTTTATCGAGTTGTGCTTCGATAACTAGACCGCCCGCTCTACGGTTTGGATTGGCTTTAAATTCCATAACTTCTGCGATAAGAAGGATATTTTCTAATAAATCATCAATACCTTGTTTTTGTTTTGCAGATACTGGAACCATGATAACATCGCCGCCCCATTCTTCTGGTACAAGACCATGTTCCGCTAATTGCTGTTTAACATGATCAGGGTTAGCGCCTGGTTTATCCATTTTGTTGATGGCAACAAGGATTGGAATACCTGCTGATTTCGCATGGTTAATCGCCTCGATAGTTTGTGGCATTACACCGTCATCTGCAGCAACTACCAATACAGCAATATCTGTGGATTGAGCACCACGAAGACGCATAGCTGTGAACGCTTCGTGACCTGGTGTATCAAGGAATGTAATTTTATTACCTTGATAACGTACTTGGTACGCACCAATATGTTGCGTAATACCGCCTGCTTCGGATGCTGTAACATTCGCTTTACGGATTACGTCCAATAAAGAGGTTTTACCATGGTCAACGTGACCCATGATGCTGACAACTGGTGGACGAATTTGTAAAGTTTCTTCTGCATCGATGATTTCTTCGATTTCTGTTGGATCTTCTGCTGGAGCCACTTCTTCTACAGTTACACCGAAATCTTCTGCAATCAACGTCGCCGTTTCAAGATCGATTTCTTGGTTAATTGTCGCCATAACGCCAAGCATCATCAATTTTTTAATGATTTCGCTTACTTCGCGACCCATTTTTTCAGATAATTCTTTAACGGTTAACGGACCATCTAATTCAATATGCGTTGCAATAGCTGCTCTTGCTTTTTCTAATTCACGCTCTTTCATTTTGATGTTCTGTTCATTACGTTGTTTTACGCGATTTTTGCGTTTAGCCATAGCTGTGGAGATAAGAGATTGGCCACGACCTGCATTTTTACCGTTATTTTTACGGTTCTCGTTTTTGCCTTTTTTCTTATCTTTTCTATTTTGACGAGTATGCTCTTCATTGCGAGTTTGCTCTTCAGCTTTCGGATTGGCTTTACGGTGATCATTTTTTGGTTGATTATGATTAGGCTTTTGTTGCGCTTTTTGTGGATGTTGCGCATGTTGAGCCTTTTTCTTATGATCTGCTTCTTTATGTTCTACTTTTTGACTTCCGTCTTTTTTAGGTTTTTGGGCTTTTTGTGGATGTTCCGCTCTCTCTTTTTTAGGCGTCTCACCTTTTAATTTTTTTGTTACGTATTGAAGATCTTTTTCTTCAACACCATTCATATTAGATTTGTACTTAGGATCAATACTTTGTAAAATATCGAGAACTTTTTTTGTTTCTACACCTAATTGTTTTGCTACTTCGTGTACTCTTGGTTTGGACATCTACATTCCCCCTCTTCTTTATTTACTCATCAATGATTTTTAGCAAAGCCTTTGCAAATCCGGAATCTTTCACAGCGATTACTACGCGTCGTTCTTTACCGATAGCTCTACCTAATTCCTCCTTAGTCATTAATTTACATGTAGGAATATGATAAGTTTCACTTAATTGATTATATTTTTTTAGATTATTTTCAGCTACATCACTGGCTACGAACAATAGAGGTACACTGCCTCGCTTAATCATTCTCTCCACCATAAAATCTCCCGAAGCAAGATTTCCTGATTTCTGTGCCATGCTGAGCAAATTACTAATTTTCTGTTTTTTCATCGCTTAACTCTTCCCGTAAACGATCATAGACCGATGGTTCGACACTATGTTTTAATGAACGTTCCAATCGTTTTGCTTTATAAGCCTCTTCTAAACAGGCTAGGTTTCTACAAAGATAAGCGCCTCGCCCACTTCGTTTTCCTGTTTCATCAAAAGCAATCTCACCTTCTGGTGTGAATACGACACGAAGCAGATCGCTTTTATTGCGCAGTTCTTGACAACCTACACAAATTCGTTGCGGCGTGCTTCTTTTTTTCATCCTTCAACCTCTTCCATAGTTTGTTCAGGGATTTCATCACCATCTACTAAAGCTTGGGATTCAGATTTAATATCGATTTTCCAGTTCGTAAGTTTTGCTGCCAAGCGAGCATTTTGACCTGCTTTGCCGATAGCAAGGGACAATTGGTAATCTGGTACGATTACTCGAGAAGTTTTTATTTCTTCCTCTTCATCCACTTCTACAGAAAGAACTTTAGCTGGGCTCAAGGAGTTTGCGATATATACCGCAGGATCTTCATCCCATTTAATAATATCGATTTTTTCGCCACAAAGTTCGTCTACGATATTTTGAACACGTTGTCCTGCTGGACCTACGCAAGCACCTACTGGATCCACATTTTCATCTTTTGAGAATACAGCAATTTTAGAACGCATACCTGGTTCCCGTGCAACGGATTGTAATTCCACCGTACCATCGAAGATTTCAGGTACTTCAAACTCAAAGAGACGTTTCAAAAAGCCTGGATGAGTACGAGAGATAAGAACTTGTGGTCCTTTTACCATTTTACGTACTTCTACAAGATAGGCTTTAATTTTTCTGCCTTCCACATATTCTTCATTCGGAATTTGTTCAGACATTGGTAAAATTGCATCGGAATCGCCAAGGTTTACATATACATTTTTACCGTCAGCATTTGTAATTACACCGGTTACAATTTCACCTTCATGACCGCTATAACGATCATAAACAGCAATGCGTTCTGCCTCTCTAAGGCTTTGAATCAACATTTGTTTTGCCATTAACGCTGCAGAACGACCAAAGTTTTCTGGCGTTACATTTACAGTTACTTTATCGCCAACTTCTAACATTGGGCTAATCGCTTTTGCATCTTCCACTGTGATTTCGTGGTCTACATCTTCAACTTCTGCTACCACTGTTTTATCGAGTAATATTTTATACTCCCCTGTTTCTCTGTCGATAACAGCATATGCCTCAGGGTTGGCATTTACTTCTTTTTTGTAAGCTTGTGATAACGCTAGCTCTAACGATTGAAAAATAACCTCTGGCGCATAACCTTTTTCTTTTGTTAGCACATTAACGGCTTGTACTAATTCTTGACTCACTTATATTCCTCCAATTAATTCTTATCAAGGTAAAAACGGCAACTTACGCTGCCGTCTTCAAAACTAAAAATCTAAATGTAAACGCATTTGTGCGACAGCAGATCTTTCAAAAAGCATTTCTTCATCGTCAACAATAATACTAAAAGCATCCTTTGTATATCCATTCAGAACACCTACGTATTGTTTACGGCCATCGATAGGCTTAAACAATTGAATATCCACCGTACTTCCTTGATAGCGGTCAAAATCTTTTTCTTTTTTCAACACTCTATCAAGTCCTGGTGAAGATACTTCCAATAAGTAATTTTCTTTAATCGGATCATTTTCATCCAAGAATGCACTAATTCTCTCACTTACCATCTGACAGTCATCCAAATCAATGCCACCAGATTTATCTAGGTATATACGTAAATACCAATCTCTCTCACGGATATATTCCACATCCACAAGTTCCATTTCTGTAGGGGCGATGATTTTTTCGACTTCCTCGGATATTAAGCGTTCGATATCATCTCTTTTCATAGCATACCTCTATCCTTCTTATACAAAATAGGCCTTACTATAAATGAAAGAGTGAGCCAAGAGCCCACTCTTTAAAAACACTCATTATAATTACACCCAAATTATACCATAGAATAACGTGCATTACAAGTTATTTGACAAAGTAATTCCTTGCTATTGCCCAATTTCTCGTTCTTTCATGGCATTGCGATGAATAATTTCCATAACCATGGCCGAAGTTTCTTCCACGGATTTATTCGTCACATCTAAAATCGGGCAGTGCAATTTACGCATAACCGCTTTTGCATACTCGATTTCTTCGTTAATACGTTCCAAATTCGCATAGGTCGCATCATCTGCCAACCCCATCGTACGGAGGCGTTCACTGCGAATACTATTTAATTTGTATGGATCAATCACAAGGCCTACAATTTTACGAGCTGGAATTTGGAATAATTCCTTAGGCAACGGCGCCTCAGGCACAAGCGGTAAATTAGCCGCCTTAATTTTCTTATATGCCAAATACATAGAAAGAGGCGTTTTACTTGTTCGAGATACACCGATAATCACGATATCTGCTTTTGTAAAACCAGATGGATTTTTACCATCATCATATTTTACTGCGAATTCAATGGCTTCCACTTTTTTAAAGTATTCTTGGTCCAGCTTATGGACTACCCCTGCTGTTAATAATGGTTTTGTATCTGTAATCGTTTCAACAGCATGGAGCATAGGGCCTAAAATATCAACGGCCTCTACTTCCATCTCTTTAGCTTTTATATCCATGTAATTGCGTAATTTTTCAGATACAATCGTATGACAAAGAACCGCATTTTTCTCTTTAGTTTCTTTTAGTGCTTCATCGATTTGCCATTCCGTACAAATATAAGGAATGCGCACAATATCTATTGTTTCTTCAAACTGGCTTGCCACAGCTCTAGCTACCGCTTCTGCTGTTTCTCCAAGAGAATCTGACAATACAAATACAGTCTTAGCCATAATAACTCCTTTTTATAACTCTTGTCTTACAGGAAAACGTTGTCCTGACTCAACAAATAATCTTGTAATATTCGTTTTGGAAATACGACCTTTTATTCGTAATTTTCGTTTTCCCTCTGTTACCTCTACCTCTACAACAGGTAGGCAATCTACTTCATAATCGATTAACCGCTGTGCTACAGCGAGTACGGTCTCTTTCGTCTCTGCATAGATAATCTTACTCACCGGCGTCATAACCATCGTAAGCGGCAAATCACGACCATTACCATCTCCGATAACAGCTCGTAATAAGTCCTTACGAGAAATAATACCGATAAGATATTCATCATCTGCAACCAGTAAAGTACCTATATCTTCCATAAACATCATGATTGTTGCATCATAGACAGTTGTATGGCTACTCACTATAATTGGTGCCGACATATAATCTTTAACAATATAAGATTCTACGGCATCTGCCACAGGATTTAATCGATCAAATCCCATAAAATAATAGCCTACCTTTGGTCGAGCATCGATAACGCCAATCATCGATAAAATTGCAAGGTCAGAACGCAAAGCCGCTCTTGTTACATTGAGTTTCATGGCAATTGCCTGCCCTGTTATAGGGCCATTTTTCTCTACAATTTTACTGATTTCCTTCTGTCGATCTGTTAATTTCAACGTTATACTCCTTTATCGCTACTATTACTATACCATTATAGTTTAGCGAAAACGGGGCTGCAACTTTTGTTGCAGCCCCAACTTATATTACCACTCCAAAGATTCCGTTTCTTGACGGCCTCTTCCAGTTAGAGCATCCATCATTAATCGTTGTTCAACTTGCGCTACCATGCGTTTTGTCGATTTCACTGCATCCGGATTTACAGAAATGGAGTCAATACCCGATTTAACGAGGAATTCGCAGAAATCAGGGTACACCGATGGTGCTTGTCCACAAATAGATACTGTTTTTCCATCTTTATGCGCCACATCAATTAAATGACGGATGGCACGACGTATTGCCAAATTGCGCTCATCATAGATATGTTGTACCGTTTCATTATCACGGTCACAGCCTAATACAAGCATCGTTAAATCATTAGATCCAATAGAGTAACCATCTACAAAGCGGTTAAATTGATCCGCCAAAATAATATTGGAAGGAATTTCCGCCATAAGCCAAACTTTGAAATCTGGGCCTCTGCGTAACCCTGCTTCCGCCATCATATCGGTTACAAGTTCTGCTTCTTTTACAGTACGGCAGAACGGAATCATAACATTGAGATTTTTGAATCCATATTCTTCACGTACTTTACGAATAGCTTCTAACTCTAATTTAAATGCTTCATTATATTTTGGATCATAGTAACGAGAAGCGCCACGCCATCCTAATAATGCAGATGGTTCATGTGGTTCATATTGATCGCCACCATTAAGATCTCTATATTCACTAGATTTAAAATCACTGAGACGAAGAGTTACAGGACGTGGAGCCATCGCTTCACATACTTTTCTCATGCCATCAGCTAAATGATTTACAGCCACATCACGACGACCTGTATTGATAAGGTGCAATGGATGTTCATGGATATATGTCGTCCAAATAAACTCTTCACGCATCAAACCAATACCATCCGCAGGAAGACTGCAGTATTTTTTCGCCAAATCAGGATCGCCAAGATTCATATAAATCTTAGTCCCTGTTACAGGGAATACTTCTGCAACTGCCACACCTTGTGTCGCTGTTGCTTCTTCTTTTTCAACAAAGTCTTCAAGCACGCCATCATATACCACACCATTCAAAGCATCAACCGTAATCATTTGGCCATCTTTGATTGTTTGTGTCGCTTCTTCGCTACGGCTCTTCGTACCTACGATACAAGGAATACCTAATTCACGACTTACGATAGAAGCATGGCAAGTCATACCACCGGCATCCGTTACAATAGCTTTCGCTTTTTTCATCGCTGGCACCCAATCTGGTGCTGTCATAGTTGTAACTAGAATTTCGCCTTCTTTAAAGCTATCAATATCCTCTGGATTTTGAATGACATGAGCTTTACCTGTAGCGCTACCAGGACTTGCTGGTAAACCTTTTACAACGATAACGCGTTCTGTTGTTGTCGCAGCCGTTGCCACTTTATTATTTTTTTCCATCTCATTACGGCGAGACCATACTGTTTCTGGACGAGCTTGGAGAATCCAAATTTTATTGGTTCTTTCATCAACCCCCCATTCCATATCCATATAGCAACCGTAATGTTTTTCAATTGCTTTAGCATAGGTAGCTAACTCTTTAACTTGCTCATCAGTGATAACTTGTTGTTTCGCCAATTCGGCAGGTACTTTACGTTCTTCTGTATCGCCACCTGGCTTACGAATCAGTTCAATATTTTTATCATTAATCATGCGAGAAGTGATTTCCATCGACTTTTTATTCACTGTAAAGTTATCTGGTGTCACGATACCGCCTACAACATATTCTCCAAGGCCATAAGATCCTTCGATAAAGATGTTTTCATCACTACCAGTCACCAAATCTACGGTGAACATTACACCTGCAGCTTTAGAGAATACCATCATTTGTACAGCTGCGCTCAAGGCAACGGAAAGATGATCAAATCCTTGTTTAACACGATAGTATGTCGCACGATCTGTAAAAGTTGAGGCATAACACTCTTTTACACGGTTAATAACAACATCAGCGCCAGTCACATTTAAATACGTATCTTGTTGCCCTGCAAAGCTAGCATCTGGCAAATCTTCTGCTGTTGCAGAAGAACGAACGGCTACGAATGGATTTTCTATACCCTCTTTTTGTCCTAATTCTTCATAGGCTGTACGAATCGCATCCGCGATATCCTTTGGCATTTCAGCATTACAGATTTCAGAACGAATTTGTTCTGTAATGGCACGTAATTTTGCAGAGTTTTCTACATCATCTAAATCAGCTAATAGTTCCGCAATGCGTGATTCTAAGCCAGTTTGTCTTAAGAATTCACGATAGGCATGAGCTGTTGTAGCAAATCCATAGGGTACAGGAACATTAGTGGCAGATGTCATTTCTCCAAGGGATGAGGATTTACCACCTACTAAATCCACATCTTCTCTTTTTAACTCATTAAACCAAAGCACATATGCTTGTTTACGATCCATTTTATACGGCCTCTCTTTCAAAGAAAACAAATGAATATTTGAGTTTATGGTATGTTAAATCCACACCTTATATTTATATAGTATACACTATTTATTTTTTAGTCAATACTATATGAATATTTTTTTGTAATACATCTGTCTTCTCAGTGTTTACGGGCTTTATTTACTTTTATTTTCGAAATGATTCAACAATTTAATGGGTACTTTAAAGTGGTTTACCACCTTTGTAAAAGCAATAATTGACAAAATAGCATACACTATTCCAATTAACTCTACCTTTACACTCATCGGATTAATTTCAAAGATTTGTAATACGATAAATCCAGGAATGCCAATCCATAAGAATAATAGAATCGCCATCAATAAATCCGTTTTCTTTTCCGCTGGTGTTGCTTTTCTTTTTTCAGATTTGTTCATTATGTACTCCTTCTTCATACTCACATTGTTTTTATTGTACCATATTTAATATCCATTACAATGAAAAAAGCTCTCAAAACTGAGAGCTTCTTACAACAGTTTATTTTACTGTAATTTTGATGTACTTACGTTTCCCCACTTGGATGATCATACCTTCTTCTAAGGTAAGGTTTTCACCATCAGTGTGTTTTTCACCATTTATCTTCACTGCCCCTTGTTTCAAGGAACGACGCGCTTCAGAATTACTTGGAGATAAACCTGCCTCTGTAAGGAATTTTGGTAACCATACTTCCTCTAACGTTGCCACAGCATATTCTGGAATATCTGTAGGCATACTGCGTTGTTGGAATACACGAACGAATTCGTCTTGCGCCATTTGTGCCGCCGTTTCGCCATGATACAGTTCTACAATGGTATAAGCCAATTTCATTTTAACATCGCGTGGATGTGCTGTACCAGCTTCTAAATTCTTAGCTAATTCTTCTTGTTCTTCAATAGACATATCGGTTACAAGCATGAAATAACGCATCATAAGCTCGTCTGGAATAGACATGGCTTTACCGTACATTTCATTTGGCGCTTCATCAATACCGATGTAATTGCCAAGAGATTTACTCATTTTCTGTACGCCATCAAGGCCTTCTAGGATCGGCATAGTGATGATAACTTGTGGTTCCATGCCGTATTCTTGTTGTAAATGACGACCCATCAATACATTAAATGTTTGGTCCGTACCACCAAATTCTACATCAGCGTGAAGAGCTACAGAATCATACCCTTGCATAAGTGGATAGAAGAATTCATGTACGCCAATCGGACGACCTTCAGTATATCGTTTATGGAAATCATCACGTTCTAACATACGCGCTACTGTATATTTTGCACCAAGCTTCAATACTTCGGAGAAAGAAAGAGAATCTAACCATTCACTATTATAGCGAACAATCGTTTTTTCTGGATCCAAAATTTTGAAAATCTGCTCTTTATAGGTTTCAGCATTACGTAATACTGTTTCTGCATCCAATGGTTTACGTGTTACTGATTTACCCGTTGGGTCACCGATACGAGCGGTAAAATCACCAATAAGGATAATCACTTGATGACCGAAATCTTGGAATAATTTAAGTTTACGCAATACAACAGTATGTCCCAAATGAATATCTGGAGCTGTTGGATCAAGACCCAATTTTATAATAAGAGGTTTGTTCTCCTCTACTGAGCGTTTCAATTTTTTTTGAAGTTCTTCTTCAGGTAATACTTCTGCTACACCATGTTTTATCAGGCGCATTTGTTCTTCAACTGATACCATACTACATCCTCCTTCAGGCTATTTATTACTTTTTTCATTATAACATATTCCACTATAAAGGCAATGATTTCACATCCGTCGATGATAAAAGAAACACCTCCCTATAAGATTTATTCTTATAGGGAGGTGCATGTTAGAATATCTTATTTATTCAAATTGTAGAATACAGATTTTCCTTTGTATTGTGCGTCTTCACAAAGGAAGTCTTGGATGCGGAGTAAACGGTTGTATTTAGCAACACGTTCGGAACGATTCGGAGCACCTGTTTTAATTTGACCAGCATTTACAGCTACTGCAACATCAGCAATAGTCGTATCTTCTGTTTCACCGGAGCGGTGAGAAATTACACAAGTGTAGCCGGCACGTTTCGCCATTTCAATAGCATCAAATGTTTCTGTAAGAGAACCAATTTGATTTAATTTAATAAGAATAGAGTTTGCGGTTTTAGTTTGGATACCTTTTTCCAAACGTTTTGTGTTTGTAACGAAAAGATCGTCACCAACGATTTGAAGTCTATCCCCCAATTTTTCTGTCATAAGCTTCCAGCCAGCCCAATCTTCTTCTGCCAAGCCATCTTCGATAGAGATAATTGGATATTTATCAACAAGATCGGCATAGAAAGCAACCATTTCTTCGGAAGAAAGAACTTTTCCTTCGCCTTCTAAATGATATTTACCATCTTTATAGATTTCAGAAGAAGCCGCATCTATCGCTAAACAGATATCTTCACCTGGTTTGTATCCAGCAGATTCAATCGCCGTCATAATAGCAACCAAAGCATCTTCATTAGAAGCAAGGTTTGGCGCAAAGCCACCTTCATCACCTACGCCACAAGCAAGACCTCTATCATTCAATACTTTTTTCAAGCTATGATAGATTTCTGCACACCAACGAAGGCCTTCTGCAAAAGAAGGAGCGCCTACTGGCATGATCATAAATTCTTGAATGTCTACATTGTTATCCGCATGTGCGCCACCGTTTAAGATATTCATCATTGGCACTGGTAATTCTTTAGCGTTAAAACCACCTAAGTATTGGAATAATTCCATACCAAGACTAGCTGCTGCTGCTTTTGCACAAGCAATAGACACACCTAAAATGGCATTAGCACCCAAATTTGCTTTATTTGGTGTACCGTCTATTTCAATCATTGTATTATCGATTGCCACCTGCTCTGTTGCATCATAGCCGATTAATTTAGGTGCAATGATATCGTTAACATTTGTTACCGCTTGTAAAACACCTTTTCCGCAATAACGATTTTTATCACCGTCGCGAAGTTCTACCGCTTCAAATTGTCCTGTCGAAGCGCCAGATGGAACGGCCGCTGTAGCTACAGTACCGTCTTCCAAATATACTTCTACCTCTACTGTTGGGTTGCCGCGAGAATCCAAAATCTCTCTTGCGAAAATATCTGTAATCATTGCCATAATTAAAATCCTCCTTTATGAAACTATTTTTCTATTAAGGAATGTCCCGTCATTTCTTCCGGTTTTTCCATATTTGCTAAATCAAGCATAGTCGGTGCAATATCGCAAAGACGACCAGGCATTAATTTTACATTTTTATATTGTTCACTCACCAAAATGAGCGGAACACGATTTGTGGTATGCGCCGTATACGGTATATTTTTCTCATGGTCCATCATCTTATCGCAGTTACCATGGTCAGCTGTAATCAATACATGACCACCCATAGCAATCATTTCACGAACGACCGTTCCTACCGCTTGATCTACAGCTTGCACCGCTTTAACCGCTGCCTCAAAATCTCCTGTATGACCTACCATATCAGGATTTGCGTAGTTTACGATAATCATATCGTAACGCCCTTTTCGAATATTTTCAACAAGGGCTTGCGTAACTTCTGGCGCACTCATTTCTGGTTGTAAATCATATGTAGCTACCTTTGGCGATGGAATGAGGATTCTATCCTCCTCAGCAAATGGTTCTTCATCACCGCCATTAAAGAAATAGGTTACATGCGCATATTTTTCTGTTTCAGCAATTCTTAATTGATGATACCCGGCCTTAGCTAGTACTTCCCCTAATGTATTCACCATTTTTTCTTTGCGATATATCACATGAACTGGCAAATCTTCTTCATAGACAGTCATCGTTGTCACAAAAGGAGCGAGGAACCCTTTTTTGCGAGTAAATCCATCAAAAGACTCATCGGAAAGAGCTCTTGTCAATTGTCGAGCCCGATCTGGCCTGAAATTAGCGAAAAGAATGGCATCACCCTTTTGAATTTCACCATTAGCTCCAATGACTGTTGGCAATACGAATTCATCCGTTTCCCCACGTTCATAAGCTGCCTTTAAAGCCTCTATGGCTGTAGATGCTTTTTCACCTATGCCATTTACCATCGCATCATAGGCTTTTTCCACACGTTCCCATCGTTTATCACGATCCATCGCATAGTAACGACCACTGATAGTAGCGATTGTTCCCAGACCTATTTCCTGCATATATTTTTCTATTTCTTCAATATACACTTTTGCAGATGTCGGTCCCACATCTCGCCCATCGAGGAAAGCATGAACAAATAACTTTGTAACGCCAGCCTCCTTAGCACCTTGAATAAGGGCCTTCATATGGTCGATATGCGAGTGAACACCACCATCCGATAATAATCCTAAAAGATGTAATTGTTTTTCTTTGCCATGCGCATATGTTTCTTGCAATACTTCATTTTTGAAAAGCACGCCTTCTTTTGCATCTTTTGTAATGCGTGTCAATTCTTGATACACAATACGTCCAGCCCCGATATTCAGATGTCCTACTTCTGAGTTCCCCATCTGGCCATCAGGAAGGCCTACATCTTCACCAGAAGCCCCCAATGTAGTATGAGGGTATACTTCTTGCAAGAGTGTTATATTTTTAGGATGCGCCTGTACAGCTGCATTTGTAGGATCTTGTACATCACCAAGTCCAAAGCCATCCATAATAATGAGCATGACTGGAGATTGTAATTTAGCCATTTTAAGCCTCCGCAATTGGAAGGAAATCTGCAGCAGATAAAGAAGCTCCACCTACGAGTGCACCATCAATATCTCCTTGAGAGAGAATTTCTTTGGCATTCGCGGCTTTTACACTACCACCGTAGAGAATGCGAACTGCATCTGCTGTTTCTTGATCATATAATTTTGCAATATATTCGCGAATAGATTTACACATTTCTTGTGCTTCTTCACTCGTCGCAGTTTTGCCTGTGCCAATCGCCCAGATTGGTTCATAAGCTATAACAGAAGCAGCGAGATCTTCTTTAGAGATATTTTGAAGGTCGAGCTTCAACTGTTCTTCAACAACCGCTACCGCTTTACCCGCTTCACGTTGCGCTAAATCTTCGCCTACGCAAAGAATCGGAGTCATATGATGAGCAAGGATTGCTTGCACCTTGCGATTTACAATGGCATCTGTTTCACCGAAAATTTCACGGCGTTCAGAATGACCGCAAATTACATATTTACAGCCAAGGCTCTCTAACATTACTGGAGAGATTTCTCCTGTAAAAGCACCTTTTTCTTCAAAATGCACATTTTGTGCGCCGAGGGCGATTTCGCCGTTAAGAAGAAGGGACTTTACAGCATGTAAGGAAACGAAAGGTACGCAAATCGCCATTTCAGAAGTCATCGCATCAGATTTACCTTCCAATAGGCTTTTTGTCAATGCCATAGCTTCCTCTATCGTTGTATGCATTTTCCAGTTCCCGCATATTAATTTTTTTCTCATAGAATCTCCTTTATTTATCGTTTAATGAAGCAATACCAGGTAAGATTTTACCTTCCAAATATTCCAAGGAAGCACCGCCTCCTGTAGAAATATGGGAAATTTTATCTGCTAAACCTGATTTTTTAATTGCCGATACAGAATCACCGCCGCCAACAATCGTTTTACCGCCATTATCTGCAACGGCTTTTGCTACAGCATTCGTACCATGAGCAAAGTTTTCCATTTCAAAAACGCCCATAGGACCGTTCCAAATGATTGTTTTCATAGGAGCCAAAATAGAGGCAAATAATTCTTCCGATTTAGGTCCGATATCAAGAGCCATCCAGCCCTCCTCAATGCCATCAGCAGGAACGACTTTATGTTCACTATCATTATTAAATTCTTTAGCCACTACAAAATCTACTGGTAATACAATCGTATCGCCAGCTTTTTCTAATAACTCTTTTGCCAATGGCACTTTATCTTCCTCTACCAAGGAAGAACCTGTCGGATATCCTTTTGCTGCGATGAAGGTATTGGCCATGCCACCACCGATTAAAAGTTTATCTACTTTAGGCAATAAATTAGAAATGACTTCAATTTTATCACTTACTTTTGCACCACCGATAATCGCTGCAAAAGGTTTTTCTGGATGTTCAACAGCCCCACCGATATATTCGATTTCTTTTTCTAGCAAGAAACCCGCTACAGCAGGCAAGTATTTCGTAATACCAGCAACAGAAGCATGAGCTCGATGAGACGTACCGAAAGCATCATTCACATAAAGATCAGCAAGAGATGCTAATTCTTTCGCAAAATTTTCTTCGTTTTTCTCTTCTTCTTTATGGAAACGAAGATTTTCTAAAAGAAGAACATCGCCATCTTTCATGCCTGCCACCATAGCTTTTACTCTTTCACCTATGCAATCAGGTGCGAAAGCAACAGGTCGACCTAACAATTCTGAGAGACGTTTGGCACATGGCTCAAGACTGAATTCCATTTTGCGTTCCCCTTTAGGACGACCTAAATGAGACGCAAGAATTACTTTTGCTCCTTTGTCTAAAAGAGCTTCAATCGTAGGTAAGCTTGCTTTGATACGAGTATCATCCGTAATGACACCATCTTTTAATGGCACGTTAAAATCAACGCGTACAAATACTTTTTTACCCTGTGGTTGCAAGTCTACAATCGTTTTTTTCACGAGTATACTCTCCTTTATATGCAAAAAAGAGAACTACTCCTATGGAGCAGTTCTCTTCGGAACTATAAACCTTTGCTTGCTACAAATTTAGCCAAGTCAACTAAACGGTTGGAGTAACCCCATTCATTATCATACCAGGATACAACTTTTGCCAAATTACCTTCAACCATAGTGAGATCAGCGTCAACAATGGAGCTGCGGCTATCACCGTTGAAGTCTTTGGAAACCAATGGCACATCAGATACGCCAAGAATACCTTTTAATGGGCCTTCTGCCGCTTTGCGAAGTGCTGCGTTGATTTCTTCTTTAGTCGCTTCTTTTTCAAGTTCTACTACAAGGTCAGTTACAGACACATTTGGAGTAGGAACGCGCAAGGCAAAACCATTCAATTTACCCTTCAATTCAGGAAGAACGAGAGCCACGGCTTTCGCTGCACCTGTTGTTGTAGGAATAATGGATTCTGCGGCTGCACGAGCACGACGTAAATCTTTATGAGGTGTATCAAGAATACGTTGGTCATTAGTATAGGAATGAACCGTAGTCATAAGACCTTTTTTGATACCAAAGTTTTCTAATAATACTTTAGCAAATGGTGCTAAACAGTTAGTTGTGCAAGATGCGTTAGAGATAACATGATCTGTTGCTGGATTATATTTATCTTCATTAACGCCCATTACAATTGTAATATCTTCATTTTTTGCTGGTGCGGAGATAATAACTTTTTTCACAGAACCTTTGATATGAGGAGCTGCGGATTCTTTATCACGGAAACGACCAGTACAATCGATGACCATATCTGCGCCACAAGCATCCCATTGAATATTTTTAGGTTCTGCTTCTGCAAATACGCGGATTTTTTTGCCATTAATAACTAAGTAATCGCCTTCAACAGTAACATCTTCCTTCATATTGCCATGAATGGAATCATATTTAATGAGATGAGCCAAAGTTGCTGCATCACATAAATCGTTGATAGCTACTACTTCTACACCTGGATCTTGTAAAGCGATACGCAATACACATTTACCAATACGACCTGCTCCGTTAATACCAATTTTTACTGCCATAATTGAGCCTCCTTGTTATTACTGCATCAATCATTTATCTTGTGAACTATGAGAAAAAGTTCACCATGAATTGCTCTTGAGTAAATTATACTATACACAATTCTATATGACAATGTTTATACAAAAAATTTTGATAAATATCTAACCATTTTATTTTGTGCCGAAAATACGGTCACCAGCATCACCCAAACCTGGTACAACATAACCATGGTCATTGAGTTTTTCATCAAGAGCGCCTACATAAATTTTAACATCTGGATGTTCTTCATTTACGAGTTTTACACCTTCTGGTGCCGCTACAAGACACATGAGACGAATGTTTTTAGCTCCGCGTTCTTTAAGCAATTGAATTGCTGCTGCTGCACTACCACCTGTTGCAAGCATTGGATCCGTGATAATGAAATCACGTTCTGCAACGTCTGCAGGTAATTTACAGTAGTACTCAACTGGTTTTAATGTTTCAGGATCACGGTATAAACCGATATGTCCCACTTTAGCGCCAGGCATAAGACTCAGTAAGCCTTCAACCATGCCTAAACCAGCACGAAGGACTGGAACGATGCCAAGCTTTTTACCTGCAATTTGTTTCCCCACGGTTTTTGTCACTGGTGTTTCTACAATTTTATCTTCTAGTTGAAGATCACGAGTGATTTCATATCCCATAAGTGTGGATACTTCTTGCAATAAAGCACGAAACTCTTTAGAGCCCGTATTCTTGTCTCGCATCAAAGTCACCTTGTGTTGAATTAAAGGATGGTCCATTACAATAACATTCATCTTTACTACCTCCGCTACGCTTCATATAAAGGATAAGAATCACAAATTCGTTCTACGCGGGCAATCGCCTCAGCACGAACAGATTCATCATGTGGATGTTTTAATACTTTTGCGATAATTTCGCCAATTTCTACCATATCTTTTTCCACTAAGCCACGACTTGTAAGAGCCGGTGTTCCTAAACGGATCCCCGACGTTACAAACGGACTTTCTGGATCGAACGGAATTGTATTTTTATTGCAAGTAATATTAACTTCATCTAATATTTTTTCGGCTTCTTTACCCGTTAATTGTACAGGTCTCACATCTACTAAGAATACATGTGTATCCGTACCGCCAGATATGATTTCTAAACCATGATCTTGTAAGGTTTGAGCCAATACTTTCGCATTTTTAATGACTTGTTTCGCATATTCTTTAAATTCAGGTTTAAGTGCTTCACCGAATGCTGCCGCTTTTGCTGCGATAACATGCATAAGTGGGCCACCTTGAATACCAGGGAATATAGCTTTATCAATCGCTTTCGCATATTCTTCTTTGCAGAAAATCATGCCACCACGAGGACCACGCAATGTTTTATGAGTCGTTGTTGTCACAACATCTGCCCATTTGCATGGATTTGGATGTTCACCAGCCGCTACAAGGCCAGCAAAATGTGCCATATCTACCATGAAGATAGCACCAACTTCTTTAGCGATATTCGCCATTTTTTCAAAATCAATGATACGAGAGTATGCCGAGCCACCACCAATGATAAGTTTTGGTTTTGCTTCTAAGGCAATTCTACGCATTTCATCGTAATTGATATAGCCAGATTCATCTACACCGTAAGGCACTATATTAAAATAGGAACCAGAAATATTTACCGGGCTACCATGTGTTAAATGACCACCATGAGATAAGTTCATCCCCATGATAGTATCGCCTGGTTGTAACAATGCAAAATATACAGCAAAGTTTGCTTGAGATCCAGAATGTGGTTGCACATTAACATGATCAGCACCAAAGAGAGCCAAAGCTCTTTCTTTTGCCAAATTCTCTACTTCGTCCACATGAACACAACCGCCATAATAGCGTTTGCCTGGATAGCCTTCCGCATACTTATTAGTCAGACAGGAGCCTTGCGCTTCCATAACCGCTTCAGACACGATATTTTCAGAAGCGATAAGCTCTAGATTTCTACGTTGTCTTTTTAACTCTTTTTCAATCATATCCGCCAAAACTGGATCTAAATGTTGCAATTGTTTCATTTTAGTCCCCTTCTATGCTTCCATTTCTCTAATTTTGTTAATTCTTCTTAGGTGACGTTCACCTTCGAATTCTGCATTAAGCCAAGTTCTTGTAATTTCTTTTGCTAACTCAACGCCAATAACCCTTTCTCCCATAGCGAGAATATTGGCATCATTATGTTCTCTTGATGCATGTGCCGAGAACGTGTCGTGACATAAAGCAGCACGAATGCCTTTTACTTTATTGGCTGCAATACTAATGCCAATACCAGTACCACAAATAAGAATGCCTTTGTCACAAGATCCGTCCACTACGGCCTCGGCTACTTTTTTCGCAATATCGGGGTAATCAACTGATTCTTTTGTATAAGTCCCGAAATCCTGTACTTCGTACCCTAATGACTCTACATAGGATTTAATCTCCTCTTTCAAGATAAATCCCCCATGATCACTGCCGATTGCAATTTTCACTATGCAAGCCTCCTTTTAACAACACCATCGAGTCTATATTTTCTAGACCCTCTTCTATTATACGATATATTTAAGAAAAATCCTTTATTTATTCCAAAAAGTTATGCCAAGATTTTTCCAACAGCTCTTCAATTTCCTTTGCACAGCGATCGTAAACAAATTGTGGGTGTGCATAAGGGTCATCCACATCTCCTTTTTCGCCCGCTAGTTCCTTTAATGTACAGAGTTTCCCTGTAAACTCAGGATACTCCTCCTGAATTTTAATTTTCTGATCCTCTGTCATCGTTACAATCATATCTGCCGCTTGTACAAATCGCTTATCTAATATTCTCGCCTTATGCTGAGAAATATCTGCTTTTTCTTGAATGGCTGTAACCGCTTCTTTCATGGCTCCCATTCCAGGAAAAGCCCGAATACCTGCCGATAAAAACATGAGATTCTTATCGTCTTTTTTCATGGCATTCGCCAATCCCTCCGCCATAGCTGAGCGACAAGTATTACCTGTACAAATAAAGAGTACCTTCATCGTTCCTCCTCTAATCTACATCGATAATTTGATGGGCTGTTGCCTTATCCATTCGATTCATTAGGGCAACGCCTAAACCTTTATCTTTCGTCCCTTCTGCAAGAGATTTCCCTACTTGTTCCTTATCAAATTGCAATAGCGCTTCATAAAAGCTCATCGCCATAGCTTTGATATCACCGCGATGGCCAAAAGAATATACATGACATCGCCCCCATTCTTCATGGGAAAGATGTTCTTGTAAATAGGTTGCCGTCTCTTGACTACAGAATACACCCACTGTATCCCTATTTTCTTGTAGATACACTTGTAAGTCCCTCGCCATACTCTGTGGCGTTTTCTCGCCTATATAAGCGGTCAAAGGAGCTTTGGGCGCATAATGTTTATATTTCATGCCTGGTGCCTTCGGAGTTTCGTTTATATCTTGAATGGCTTTATCATAACGAACGACGGACACAATTTCTGCAAGCATCTCTGCCGTCACAGCGCCAGGGCGAAGAATAATGACTTCATCATCGAGAACTTCTACCACCGTTGACTCAATCCCCACACGAGATGGACCATCATCCACAATGGCAGCAATTTTACCCTTCATATCATCATATACACCTTCTGCCGAAGTTGGACTTGGTCGTCCAGATATATTAGCAGAAGGAGCCGCAATAGGAACACCAGCTGCTTTAATAATGGCTCTTGTAAGTGCATGATCGGGGCAACGCAACGCCACCTTATTAAGACCACCCGTAGCTCGATTGGGTACAAGTTCGGACTTTTCTAGGGTCATGGTAAAAGGTCCTGGCCAAAATGCGGCCATGAGTTTTTTTGCCGTCTCGTTAAGTTCTTTCACCAATGGACGTACCGATTCTTCATCGGCAACATGTAAAATGAGTGGATTATCAGAAGGACGTCCTTTTGCCATGTAAATCTTGTCCATCGCCTCCGGCATAAGACCATTAGCACCTAATCCATATACTGTTTCTGTCGGAATCGCAACAAGCTCGCCTTCTCGTAAGAGTGTACCCATGCGCTTAATATCTTGAGGCGTCAATTTTTTTACAATCTCTGTATTCATCTTAGCCTCCTATTTTCTTACGCAATACAACATCTCGAACAATGCCTGATAAATCCTTCCATGTAGTCATCTCATCATAAGACCCATCCGCTTTGGCCATAGCCAAGACATCCTCTTCTTGTCCCTGACCAATTTCTAAGACTAAATAGCCACCTTCTTTTAAGAACATCGCACCTTGCTGAACGAGCGGACCATAGAAATCTAAACCTGTAACGCCACCATCTAACGCCATATGAGGTTCATTTTTTACCTCTATAGCTAGTTCCTCTATATCCTTTGTCGGAATATACGGTGGGTTCGATGTAATAATATCAAAAAGATTGTCGCTTCCATCTGCTTTTTTAGTAGGAATAGCCGAAAATAAATCCGATTGGAAAAGATAGGCCCTATCTTCTACACCTAATTTAGTCGCATTTTCCTTAGCTATTGCCAAAGCCTCTGGCGATAAATCAACACCAATGCCCAAAGCTTTAGGAGCATAATGTAATACGCTATGTAAAATCGCCCCTGACCCAAGACATACATCTAAGATGCGGAATTCTTCCTGCCGTGGCATCAATTGCAGTACCCCTTCCACAAGAGTTTCAGTGTCCGGTCTAGGTATAAGAACATGTTCATTTACGGCAAAACGCAAACCCATAAACTCTTTGTAGCCCGTTAATACGGCGACAGCATGTCCTTCTACACGTTTTTTTATAATGTCTTTAAAGGCCTTCAATTCTTCTGGCGTCAACGGTTGATCATAATGAGAGTAGCAGTAAATTCTCTCCTTTTTCAGGATATGAGAAAGCAGCACTTCCCCATCAAGGCGTGCCGATGGTATGCCTTTTTCTCGAAAGTACTGCTCCGTCCACTGTAAAATTCGTCCAACCGTCCAAATTTCATCAGTCATTTTTGTCGGCCTCCGCCATCTTCGCAGTTTGATCTGCGGCAACAAGAGCATTGATCAATTCATCCATATCACCGTCTAGCACTGTATCTAGTTTGTATAATGTCAAATTGATGCGATGATCTGTCACACGACCTTGTGGATAGTTATACGTACGAATACGTTCAGAGCGGTCACCTGTACCAACCTGAGACTTACGGTCTGCGGCTACAGAAGCAGCGGCTTCTTGTTCTGCCAAATCCAACAATTTCGCACGAAGTACGCGCATGGCTTTTTCTTTATTTTTTAATTGGGAACGTTCATCCTGACACGCTACGATAACACCTGTCGGTTTATGCGTAATACGTACAGCTGATTCCGTTCTATTAACGTGCTGACCACCAGCACCAGATGCACAATAGGTATCGATTTGTAAATCTTTATCATTGATTTCTACATCTACGTCCTCTGCTTCAGGCAATACCGCAACTGTAACGGTAGAAGTATGAATACGTCCCTGTGTTTCCGTAGCCGGAACACGTTGTACACGATGTACCCCTGATTCGAATTTCAATTTTGAGTACGCACCTGCGCCATTAACGGAGAATACAACCTCTTTAAAACCACCTAAATCTGGTGTATTCGCATCCATAATTTCTGAACGCCAGCCTTGTTTTTCGGCATATTTAGTATACATACGGAATAAATCGCCCGCAAAAAGTGCCGCTTCATCGCCACCAGCGCCGCCACGGATTTCCACGATAACGTTTTTATCATCATTAGGATCTTTAGGTAATAAAAGAATTTGAAGACGTTTTTCCAACTCTTCTCGTTGCACTTTTAATTCTTTTAATTCTTCCTGTGCTAATTCTACAAAATCAGCATCCATAGTTTTATCTTCGATAACTTCCATTGCGGAATCGATGCCCTCTAATACTTTTTTATATTCACGGAAGGCCTCAATCGTTTCTGTCATAGACGCATGTTGACGCGTTAATTTTTGCCACTCCTGTTGGCGGGCAATCACTTCAGGGTCACTAATGCGCTGCTCCAGATCCATAAATTTATTTTCTACGGCTTGTAATTTTTCAACTAGCATGCTTTCTCCTATATATCTATATTACTCTTCATAAGCATCTGCTTCATCAGGTCGTACTTTTTCAAGGGCAGCAATGGCCACTTCGATCTGATCATCAGACGGTTCTCTCGTCGTTAAATGTTGCAGCCATAGTCCTGGAGCAACTAAAGTACGTACGACTATTCCTTTGCTACGTCCAGCCCAGCGAATGACTTCATAGGCTAAACCCGCAATCACAGGTAAAAGTACAATACGGCTTACAATGCGTTCCCACAAAGAAGGCCATCCTAAAAACATAAAGATAATCATAGATATTAAAATAACGATCATCAAAAAGTTTGTACCACAACGCGGATGGATGCGTGATTGTTTCTTTACATTTTCCACAGTTAATGGCAATTCCAATTCATAGGTATGAATGGTTTTATGCTCTGCACCATGGTATTCAAAAACTCGTTTAATATCTGGTGTTCTCGATATGCCCCAAATATACGCTAAAAAAAGAAGAAGTCTAACAATACCTTCTACCGTATTTAACATAAGTGGAGACTGGCTTACACCAGGGATTAGTTTTGCTGCATAGGTCGGTAGAATTAAAAATAATACTACGGCACCGACACAAGATATGAGCATCGTAATAGCTATATCACGATCACTCATTTCATCCTCTTCTTTTCCAGCAATTTTTGCCGAAAAAGCAAGGGATTTCATACCGATGGCTAGCGATTCATATAATGCAATAGCACCTCTCAGCATCGGTTTCTTTAGTATGGGATATTTTTCGCCCAAAGACTGGGTGTAATCTTCATCAATAATTATGCTTCCATTAGGTTCACGAACAGCTGTGGCCATGACTTTAGGCCCCCGCATCATAACACCTTCGATTACGGCTTGTCCTCCGACGAATATTTTTTGTTTGTTTTTCAATATTCGTTCACCTCAACTGTTATTATACTACAAAGCGGTACATTGAGGAAATCTTCTAACATCTTAGTTCACCTTTTAAAAATAGGCACAAATATAGGCAGAGCATAGTTTCACCACGCTCTGCCATATCATTTGTTGTTTATACAGATTATTTTTTACCGTAACGTTTATTGAATTGTTCAATACGGCCACGAGCCTGAGCTGCACGTTGTTGACCGGTATAGAAAGGATGGCAATTGGAGCATACGTCTACGCGAAGTTCAGATTTTACAGAACCTGTTTTGAACGTATTTCCGCAACCACAAGTTACGACAGTTTCACCGTAATTAGGATGAATACCTTCTTTCACTGCTAACACCTCTTTCGTTAATATTGACTATACTGTAGTATAATATCACATCTTGCTATATAAGGCAAATTATTTTTTTGCCGCTTCTTTCTCTTCAATCGCTTCTTCCATTGCTTTTTCTAACTCGGAAGAATTGAGCAAATCACGTAGAGCAATAATCTCTTCCAGACTCAATGTAATCCCTTTAGACATTTGTGTGTACTCTTCATTCCAAGCACGTATGTCGAATTTCGGATTATAGCGACCCCAGGCTGTTACAGTAAGCTGTTTTTTCTTACCATCTTTGCTTTCGGATAGAGTTCCTAATACATTGAATATTTCATAATTGATAACTGCCATAATATCCTCCTCGACATTCACTCTACAAATATATTTCTAGACGATTATAGCAAAAATTATACTTCATTACAATTTTAAAATTGTACTAAAAAAGGTGCCTATAATAGACACCTCTCTTATTATGAAAATAATTGGCGAAGTATAGAAATAAAGATTCCTATAACTCCAAGAGCCACCATTCCTATGAGAATAAATCCTCCTAAGAATACGGACAAGACAAGCAAGGCTAGGAAAGCAAGCCCCATTAAAATTTTCACAGGCCATGAGATATCATGGAGTGAAAAGACCTTTATACGTACTCGCTCTCCATAAGGATTTTCATTTTCATACCCAAAATCATCAATAATTTTCGGGGATTCTTCGGGATCTTGTGTTGATTCATCGATCGTTATACCATCAAACTTACGTTTTTCTTCATCAGTCAATACTGTGGTTTCTTGATATTTTTCTTCGTGCACAAAGACCACCTCCTCGCCATTATTTTGCTTCTAAATGTTTTGTTAATAATTGGTTAACAAGACCTGGGTTAGCACGGCCTTTCGTCTCTCTCATAACTTGACCTACGAGGAAGCCGATTGCTTTGCCTTTACCATTTTTAAAGTCTTCTACAGATTGAGGGTTCGCATCAATAATACGAACTACGATTTCTTCAATCGCACCTTCGTCTGTAATCTGAACTAAACCTTGTTCTTTAACCACGGTGTCCGCATCCTTGCCAGTGTCCCACATCTGTTGAACCACTTGTTTTGCAATTTTGCCAGAAATCGTACCTTTGTCGATAAGAGCAATCATACCTGCTAATTTTTCAGGGCTGATTAACGCTTCTGCAAAGGTGAGGTTGTTTTCATTTACCAATTTAGACAAATCACCGAGCATCCAGTTAGATGCTGTCTTAGCATCGGCACCCGCTGCTACTGCTGCATCTAAGTAATCTGCTGTTTCTTTAGCTGTTGTTAAGATATCTGCATCTTCCAAAGATAAACCATAGTTTTCTACAAAACGTTTTGCTTTTGCTTCTGCAAGCTCAGGTAATGTTTTGCGAATTTCTTCGATTTTTTCTTGAGAAGTGATAATTGGCATAAGATCTGGTTCTGGGAAGTAACGGTAATCGTTTTCCGTTTCTTTTTTACGCATAGACAAAGTTATGCCTTTGGCATCATCCCAAGTTCTAGTTTCTTGTACCACTTTTCCGCCATCTTCTAAAAGTTCAGCTTGGCGAAGTGCTTCATATTCGATACCCTTTTGCACGCCGCTAAAGGAGTTCATATTTTTAATTTCTGTTTTCGTACCTAATTTTTCTTCGCCCATAAGACGTACAGAAATATTGGCATCAGCACGTAAGGAACCTTCTTCCATACGGCAGTCTGAAATATCTAAGTATTTCAAGATAGAACGCAATTTTTCAAGATAGGCTTTTGCTTCTTCGCCAGAACGAATATCTGGTTCTGATACGATTTCAAGCAAAGGCACACCTGTACGGTTATAGTCTACATTGGAAGAATTTGAAGCGGAGATTGTCGCGCCATCATGTACGAGTTTACCCGCATCTTCCTCCATGTGAATACGTGTGATACGAATGCGTTTTGTTTCACCATTTACTACGATATCCAAATGACCATTCAAGCAGATTGGTAGGTCATATTGGGATGTTTGCCAATCTTTCGGCAAATCTGGGTAGAAATAGTTTTTACGGTCAAATTTACTGTACGGAAGGATTTCACAGTTCAATGCCAAACCAACACGAATGGCATATTCCACTACTTTTTCATTCAATACTGGTAAAACACCAGGGAGACCTAAACATACAGGACATACATGTGTATTTTGGTCGCCACCGAATTCCGTCGTACAGGAACAGAAAATTTTGGATTTTGTTTTTAATTCCGTATGGACCTCTAATCCTACGACTGTTTCATATTTCATACTGTTACCTCCCCGATAGGTGCTGTTTTCGTAAATTCCGGATGTGCGGCTTCAAAAGTATAAGCTGCGCGGAATAAGACTTCTTCACCAAGTGCCGGTGCAAGTAACTGCATACCAATCGGCATGCCTTCCGATGTGAATCCTGCCGGAATGCTGATGCCAGGAATACCTGCAAGGTTTACTGGAATCGTGCACATATCTTCCATATACATAGCGAGTGGATCATTGATTTTTTCACCGATTTTATACGCTGCATTTGGTGCTGTCGGTGTAATCATGAAGTCCACTTTTTCAAAGGCTTCATCAAACTCTTTCTTAATAAGAGCACGTACTTTCATTGCTTTCAAGTAGAAGGCATCATAGTAACCAGCAGAAAGTACATACGTACCTAAAAGAATACGACGTTGTACTTCGGCACCGAATCCTTCTGTTCTAGTTTTAGTAGACATTTCTACAAGATTATCTGCCGCTACACGCAAACCATAAGATACACCGTCATAACGAGCAAGGTTTGAACTCGCTTCCGCTGGAGCGATGATATAGTAAGCAGAAATCGCATGCGCTACTGATGGAAGGCTAACTTCCACAATTTCAGCGCCCATAGATTCATAGGATTTTATCGCTTTTTCTATAGCTTCACGTACTTCAGGATGTAAACCGCCAGAGAAGAACTCTTTTGGCACACCGATACGAAGTCCTTTTACATCCGCTACTAATGCTTTTGTATAATCCGGACGGTCTCCAGGAATAGAAGTAGAATCATGAACATCATGACCAGCAATGGCATTCATTACGATAGCCGCATCTTCTACGTCTTTTGTCAAAGTACCGATTTGGTCCAAAGAGGACGCAAAAGCAACCAAACCATAGCGAGATACTAAACCGTAAGTTGGTTTCATACCTACCACACCACAGAAAGAAGCTGGTTGACGAACCGATCCGCCGGTATCAGAACCTAAAGCCCATACTGCAGATGTAGAACCTACAGCCGCCGCACTACCGCCAGAAGAACCACCTGGTACATGAGATACTTCCCAAGGATTCCCTGTTTTAAAGAAGGCCGAATTTTCTGTGGAACCGCCCATGGCGAATTCGTCCATATTTACTTTGCCCAAGGACACATAATCTTCTTTTTCCAAACGATCAATAACTGTCGCATTGTATGGAGATACATAATTTTCTAACATTTTAGAGGCACAAGTCGTTCTGCCATCTTTAATGCAGATATTATCTTTAATGGCACCTGGAATACCTGCGAGCGGAGAAATCGCTTCACCGCGAGCAATTTTTGCATCTACTGCGGCTGCTGTTTCGAGAGCTTTTTCATGGCTATCTGAAATATAGGCTTTTACAGTAGGATCTACTTTTTCTTTATGTTCAATAATCGCTTTTGTAAGTTCTACAGCGGATATTTTCTTATTGATTAATTGTTCATGTAAATCATGAATGGTAATTTTCACGAGCGACCCTCCTATTCCTGGATAACGCGAGGCACTTTAAAGTAACCATCATTTTCTTCTGGCGCATTCTGTAATGCTGCCGCATGATCAAGTGATGGCTTAACCTCGTCTTTACGGAAAACATTTGTAAGGGCAACGGCATGTGCCATAGGTGCTACACCTTCCAAATCCAATGATTCTAATTCAGCTACATAGCCGAGTATATCATTAAGAGAGTTTCTTGTATTTTCCATCATATCTTCTTTTACTTCAAGTCGAGATAAATTTCCCAACTTAATAATTTCTTCTTTTGAAATCATGAAAACACATCCTTTCATCTCATCATTATAACAAAAAGTCCTTCTATTGAAAACTAAAGACCACCTACTGTGCAAATTGGGCAATCATCGCTAAAAATTCTTCTTCATTCATAACGCGAATTCCTAGTTGCTCCGCCTTAGTAAGTTTGCTACCACTATCTTCTCCAGCGATAACTATCGTTGTTTTCTTACTTACAGAACCCGTAATTTTTGCACCTTGGCTTTCCAAGATTTTACCTGCTTCAGGACGACTCATAGAATGCAATTTTCCCGTCAAAACGATAATTTCTCCTTCGAGAGACTGTCCCTTTGCTTCTACCTTTTCTTCGTCAAGTCGTACACCTAAACCTCTTAATTCTTCCACCATCTTGCGATTGTTTTCTTCTTGGAAAAAGGCATAGACAGAAGCTGCCATTGTCGGGCCAATATCCGAAATCGATGCCATCTCATCTACATCCGCATTTATAATGCCATCGATAGTTCCATATTCTTTAGCCAAAATCATCGCGGCCTTTGCGCCAATCAAACGTATTCCCATGGCAAATAACAATCGTCCTAATCCACGATTTTTACTCTCTGCAATCGCCTTTACAAGATTTTCTGCCGATTTTTTACCCATGCGATCGAGCGTTTCAATTTGCTCCACCGTCAAGCGATATAAATCCACATAGGAGTGAATTAAGCCAGCCTGCAATAAAGCGATAATACTACTCGGTCCTAACCCATCGATATTCATAGCATTGCGAGAGGCAAAATGAATAATACTTTCCTTACAAATAGCTGGGCAATATGGATTAATACAACGAATCGCTACTTCGCCTTCCTTTTGTACAACAGGTTCTCCACAAGTCGGACAATGGGTCGGCATTTCAAATATGGTTTCTGTACCTTGTCTCTTATCTTTTTCTACGCGGATAATCTCTGGAATAATTTCCGCTGCTTTATGGATAAGTACATGATCACCTATACGAATATCTTTTTCTGCGATGAAATCTTTGTTATGTAAAGTAGCTCGAGATACCGTTGTCCCCGAAACAAAAACGGGCTTCACATTAGCAATAGGCGTTAATACACCCGTTCTACCTACGTTTACCTCAATAGATTCCACGACTGTTTCCACCTCTTCTGGTGCAAATTTAAAAGCCGTCGCCCATTTAGGATCTTTTACCGTATTTCCCAATTCCTCTTGGTCCTTAAAAGCATTTACTTTAATAACCATACCATCAGTATCATACGGCAGGTTATGTCGCTCGACATCCCATGTCTCAATCATGTCCCAAACTTCATCCACGCTGTGACATAATTTGTAGTTTGGATTGACATTAAAATTAAATTGTTCCAAGGTTTTCAACAATTCTTCTTGAGACGATACATGTTCAAAACCTATGGACTCTCCAACGGCATAAGCAAAGAAATTTAGATTTCTCGATGCCGTCACTCTAGGATCGAGTTGCCGCAAAGACCCCGCTGCCGCATTTCTAGGATTTACAAATGTCGGTAAGCCCTCTTCATCTCGTTCTTCATTGATTTTCTGAAAGGCCTTATGTGGCATATAGACTTCCCCACGTATTTCTACATACGGCGGAGCATTTTTTATCATCATCGGAACCGAACGAATGGTTTTCACATTGGCAGTTACATCTTCACCAACTCTACCATCCCCTCGTGTTACCGCTTTTACAAAACGACCTTCTTCATAGTGAATATTGACAGCCAAACCATCAATTTTAAGCTCTACTACATAATCCGTCTCATGGCCCAACTCTTTTACAACGCGGTTGTTAAAAGCGATGAGTTCCTCTTTATTAAAGATATTGCTAAGACTGAGCATTGGTTTTCCATGAACAATCTTTTCTAGATTGCCTTCCACTTTATCGCCCACACGCTGTGTCGGTGAATCCGCGGTAATGTATTGTGGATGTGCATTTTCTAATTCCACCAGTTCTCGATACATTTTGTCATATTCGTAATCGCTAATCGTCGGCGCATCTTTTACATAGTAGAGATACGCATAATGATTTAGTTTTTCCCGTAACTCACGGATTTTAGCTTCTACTGTATTCATTTTCATACCCTATTTCTTTGTAATTGGTGCAAATTTTGCCATAACCGAGCGAACTCCCATTTGCGGGAAATCGATCGTTAATTTCATGCTACCACCATCACCACTAACTTCTTTGACAACACCTTCGCCCCATTTTTTATGAACCGCTATATCGCCAACTTCCCATTGCTCAACAGTTTTATTACGAGCAATCACTGGTTTTTGAATTGGCGGTTGTCCAAGCGTCGATTGTAAAAAACCACGTGGAGTGAAATCATCATTATGTTGGCGTTTCGCTCTAAATTCATCGACATATTCTTCTGGAATTTCACGAATGAATCGAGAAGGTGCCCCTGCTCTTGTTTTACCAAAAACTGTACGAACCGAAGCATTTGAAATATGTAATTTCTTTTTCGCACGCGTAATGCCAACATAGCAAAGGCGACGTTCTTCTTCTACTTCTTTATCATCCATCAAGGTACGGCTATGTGGAAAGAGTCCCTCCTCCATGCCACAGAGGAACACATATGGAAATTCCAAACCTTTCGCAGCATGTAGCGTCATAAGAGTGACCTTTGAATCAGATTCTTCAAAAGAATCTACTTCATTAACAAGAGCTACCTGTTCCAAGAAACCTTCTACATTTCCTTCAGGCTCGTTATCGATATATTCTTTCGCTACAGATAATAACTCACCGATATTCTCTACGCGCGCTTGATCTTGTGGATCTAAACTCACTTCTAATTCAGTAAGGTACCCTGTTTTCTTTAAGATTGTCTCCAATAATTCCAATGGATTTAATTCTGCCGCTTGACAAACCATTTCAAAAATCAGACCGGCAAATTCTTCTAAATTAGCTCGCGTCTTACCAGAGATAGAAGGAATACGACCAATTCTAGAAATAGCCGTAAATAAAGACACGCCCTCTTGTTGAGCATAGTCTCTTAATTTCTGAATCGTCACAGCACCAATAGAACGTTTCGGAACATTAATAATACGTAGCAAGCTTAAATCATCATTTGGATTATGGAGCACTCGTAAATACGCCAGTACGTCTTTGATCTCTTTTCTGTCGTAGAACTTCGTGCCACCTACCATAGTATAAGGAATACCTTTTTTGATGAGTCCTTCCTCAAGAACACGAGACTGCATATTCGTGCGATACAGAATCGCTACATCGCCATACGGAAGTCCTTCTTCATGTTTTTCCTCAATCGTTTTGGCAATATACGCTGCTTCTTCATGCTCATTTTGAGCTGTAAAATGGTCGATTTTATCACCGAAACCCGCTTCAGTACGCAAGATTTTATCAATACGTCCCGTATTATTTTCGATGACAGCATTGGCTGCATCAAGAATCGTTTTTGTGGAACGGTAATTCTGTTCTAATTTAATCGTTTTACAGTTTGGATAATCCTTTTCAAAGTCCAAGATATTTTGAATATCGGCACCACGCCACGCATAGATACTCTGATCGGCATCCCCTACGACACAAATATTGCCGTGTTCTTTGGTCAATAAATTGGCCAAGGTATATTGAGCGTGGTTCGTATCTTGATACTCGTCAATCATGATGTAGCGATATCTTTTACCGTATTTCTCGCGGACATCTTTTCTATCGCGGAGCAATAATACAGAAACCATCAGAAGATCATCAAAATCAAAGGCGTTATTTTTACGCAATTCTTCTTCATACATCAAATAGATTTCTGCCACTTTTTTCGTGTAAAAATCATTCGCCGATTCATAGAAAGCACGTGCCGTCATCAAACGGTTTTTTGCCGCTGAAATCGTACCTAGCACGCCTCCTGGAGTAAAGTATTTTTCATCCAATTGTAAGCGTTTCAAAATCGATTTAATAACCACTGTCGAGTCCGCGCTATCATAAATCGTAAAATTGGATTGATATCCCATGAATCCATCCACTTCAAAGCGTAAAAATTTTGCGCAGAAGGAGTGGAATGTGGAAATCATCATGGACTGTGCCATCGGACCAACTAAATCTTCTACCCTCGTTTTCATTTCCTTCGCCGCTTTATTGGTAAACGTAATGGCCAAAATTTCATAAGGACTCACACCTTGTTCCAATAAATAGGCAATGCGGTACGTGAGAACGCGAGTTTTTCCTGAGCCTGCGCCCGCGATTAGCAACACGGCTCCATTCGTTGTTTTCACCGCTTCTTGCTGTTCTTTATTTAATTCGGAAAAAATAGCACTCGTCATAATTACTCCATCCTTTACTAACGATATTTAAGAGAAAAAACGTTGCTCTATGGCAACGTTTTTCTTAGATTTTCTTATTTCATAGCATCCAATAAGAATGGTACAATCTGTTTTTTACGGGACATCGTATTGGCCAAGAAAACGGATTTATCTTCTGGTTTTTTACCAAAAGCTTTTTCTACGATACCATCTACATCACCTGCATATAATAGATCTGTACTTTCCGCTAAAATGCTTGTTACCATCAAATAAGAGGCTTGGTAACCATTATCTTTGCGAAGAGCTTCTAATGCAGCTACCAATTCTTTTTTATGCTTCAATACATCTTCTGTATCCATGAGAGAAATCTGTGCAATAGAGATAGTTTCATTATTAGAAGAGAACTCTTTGCAATCTGTACGAACGATTTCTTCAAATGTTAAATCGGATACGTCCGCACCCGCTTTTAACATCGCCATTGCGTATTCATGAAGATCTACGCCAGCAATTTTCGCCAAATATTCAGCTGTTTCTTTATCTTTTGGTGTACATGTAGGAGATCTGAACTCTACTGTATCGGAAAGAATAGCTGATAATAGCATACCTGCAATATGTTTTGGAATCTCTACATTATTGTCGCGGAACATATTCGCTACGATTGTACAAGTACATCCCACTGGCTCGAAATGAATGAAGATTGGTTTATCTGTCGATAAAGAAATACGATGATGATCCACTGTACCGATTAATTCTGCTTCTTCGATACCATCGATAATTTGTGTCGCTTCATTATGGTCAGTAAGAATAACGCGTTGTTTTTCTTTTGGCATCTCTACATTCGTACGTACGACACCAACATAAGCGCCATCTTTATCCATAACAGCTACATACCCACAATGTTGTCCTCTTAGATCATGAATAGGAGTCGTATCTGTCACTACATGATGACCTGGATGTTTTACTAATTCGCCAGCAGTAAGAGCATTCTCTTTGCCGATAAGCGTTGCCAAGGCTGCATCTGCCAAAGTTTGTGGGCAAATCACACCTAAGCATTTACCGTCTTTTACTACAGGAACGCGATTCACAGCGTGTTCTTGTTTCCAAAGAGCAATATCTTTCATCGTAGCTGCCGCATCCACTGCCGGAATTTTTTCTACTACTTCAGATACTTTTACGTAGAAATCATTCACTACCATCGGATGTTCTACACCGAAATAATCAAGAGCGAAATTTGTTTCTTTATTCGCTTTACCTGCACAAATTGGCAACGCTTCATCGCCCATTTGTGTTTTCAAATATGCGTAAGATATAGCAGAACAGATAGAATCTGTATCTGGATTTTTATGGCCTGTTACAAAAATAGGTTTTTTACTCATTTTTTTACACCTCTTTATATTCATTAACTTCATATATTATAGCAAAAAAGAGGGCCTCTGTCGAACAATTCCCGTCCAACAAAGACCTTCTTTTCTCATGCTTCATCCTAAGATAAAGGCTCTATTTACTTTCTGCACTTTCCTCTTTTTTACGGCGAGGTTTTCGTTTCGGTCTTGTTTCACATTCTTCATTGGAACATTGTTTTTTCGCCGTTCCATTCTTATAGGCTTTTTCTTCCATTATGCTACCACAAGTACCACAGAATTCTTTTGTCGGTTTATGCCACATGCTGAAATCGCATTTTGGATAGCCCGCGCAACCGTAAAATGTACGACCTCGTCTTGATTTTCTCTCCACGATTTCATGTTCTTTACACTTCGGACATTGGATGCCTGTCGTCACAACGATTGGTTTCGTATTCGAGCATTCCGGATAATTGGAACAAGCTAGGAATTTTCCATAGCGACCGAATTTATAAACCATTGGACTGCCACATTTATCACAAACCTCATCGCTCACTTCATCGGCAATTTTAATTCTTTCCACATCATTGCCTTCCTGTAATTCGCGATTAAATGTTTTGTAAAAATCTTCCAAAACATCTACATAGGTCAATTTACCTTCTGCGATTTCATCTAGTTTTTCTTCCAATGCCGCCGTGAAATTCACATTGATAATAGAATCAAAATGTTCTACCAAAAATTCCACCACTGCAAATCCAAGTTCTGTCGGCTTAAACTGCTTGTCGATTTTTTCTACATAATTACGTGCCATAATGGTGTCCAAAATCGGAGCATATGTAGACGGACGCCCGATGCCCTTTTCTTCAAGTGTTTTAATGAGTGCCGCTTCAGAATATCGCGCTGGTGGTTGTGTAAAGTGCTGTAATCCTTCTACAGAATCATTCGTCATCACTTCGCCTTCTTTAAGCGTTGGCAATACGACCGTTTTTTCTTTTTCTGGATCTTCATACACTTTGGTAAAGCCTGGGAACAACACTTTAGAAGCGCCTGCACGCAATCCAAAGGCATCAACAGCCAAATGAATCGTTACAGATTCTGTTTGTTGTGCCGTCATCTGGCTAGCGAGGAAACGATTCCATATCAAGGTATATAATTTCAACTCATCTCTTGATAAATACGGAGATACGACATATGGTGTCAAGGCAAGCGATGTCGGACGAATCGCTTCATGGGCATCCTGCGCCCCTTCTTTACGACCATATTGATTGCCTTTTTTCGGTGCATACTCATCCCCGTAAGTTTCACGAATATATTGAAGTGCTTCTTCTTGTATATCCGTATTGATACGAGTAGAGTCCGTACGCATATATGTAATCAAACCGACATGCCCAAATTCACCGATATCTTTACCTTCATATAGATGTTGCGCCAACATCATGATTTTCTTAGCCGCAAAATTTAATTTACGTGCCCCTTCTTGTTGCATCGTCGAAGTAGTAAACGGTGGTGCCGCTTTACGAGAACGTTTTCTCGTCTCAATCTTTTCAACCTGTCCGTCCTTGCCTTCGAGTGCATTTACAATCGTATTGGCTTCTTCTTCGGTGTGAATTTCAATTTTTTCACCATCTTTAGTCACCAATTCAGCGCGTAATGTTTCTTTTTGTCCTTTTAACGTATAATCGCCTTCAATGGTCCAATATTCAACAGGTACGAAAGCTTCGATTTCTTTTTCTCGTTCACAAATCAAGCGAACAGCTACCGATTGTACGCGCCCTGCCGATAAGCCTTTACAAATCTTTTTCCAAAGTAATGGACTTAATTTATAACCTACTAATCGGTCTAAAACACGGCGTGCTTGCTGAGCATCTACCATTTTCATATCAATACTTCTTGGATGCGTCAAGGCATCTTGTACGGCATGTTTAGTAATCTCGTTAAAGGTAATACGATTATCTTTGTAGCTATCGATATTCAAAATATAGGACAAATGCCACGAAATCGCTTCACCTTCTCTATCGGGGTCAGTTGCGAGATAAATGGCCGAAGCACCATCTGCTGCGTGTTTTAATTCATCTATGGTTTTCTTACGACCTGGCAAATTAGCATATCGCGGTTCAAAATGATCTTCTATATCAACACCTAATTGTGATTTTGGAAGATCGCGTAAGTGCCCCATACTTGCATATACTTTATAATTAGGTCCCAAGAATTTTTCAATCGTTTTAGATTTTGCTGGTGATTCCACGATAATAAGGACTTTGCCTTTTTCTTTAAACGTGCGTTGTTCTCTATGTATTTCACGAATAGGTTTTACCGCTGCTTTTTTACGTACCGTCGCACCAGTTTTTAGTTCTCCACTTTTCTTTTCTTTTTTCGTATCTTCACCGAGTACGATAGTCCGTTTAATCGACAATCCTATCTTCCTTTCATTCGTAAATAACCACCTGTTTTATTTTGCACCACATATCCCGCTAAGACCATTTTTAATAAATAACTCTGGATACGTTGTAAGGGAATTTCTGTTTTTTCCAATATTTGATTCACCGTCATATATTCGGCATATGAAAGTGTGTCTAATATATTTAACTCTTCAAAGTTAAAGGTTATCACAGAGTTTGCTCTTTGACTACTATTTTTTTCTGCAGGACTTTCTATCCAATTATAAGAAGTAAGAATTTGCCTAGGGTCAGATAGAAGTTGTGCTCCCTGTCGTATAAGCCAGTGACAGCCCGCTGAATGAGGATCATAAATGCTACTCGGTACAGCAAAAACATCTCGGCCATCAGATAGAGCATAATCGGCCGTAATGAGAGAACCACTTCTTGCTCTCGCTTCAATAACGACAACCCCTTGTGCTAATCCACTGATAATACGATTGCGCATAGGAAAATGTTTTGCGATAGGTTCCGCTCCAGGAACAAACTCTGAAATAAGCATCCCCTTTTCACAAATTTCATCAAATAACTTCCTATTTTCAGGAGGATAGACCACATCCAATCCACAGCCAAGTACTGCAATTGTCGGTGTTCCACCACGCAGGGCACCACGATGTGAAAAGGAATCTATTCCCTTGGCACCTCCGCTGACTATCGTAACGCCTTTTTCCGATAAAGTACCGGCAAAGTCTTCTGCCACCCTTTTGCCATAAGCACTATATCTTCTCCCTCCTACAAAAGCTATCATACGCTCTGAAAAAGCTAGATTTCCTTTGTAAAACAAAATCATCGGAGGCGAAAAAGATTCCTTTAATATCTCTGGATACTCTGCATCCCAATAACTAATATATTTTATTTCTTTTTGCGCTAAGGCATTCGAAAAACGGTCCCACGAAAAATGTCTGCGATACGCCTCAAGAGCAAGTATCACTTTATTTTGAATCTGTCCTGTTTTAGCCAGTGCATCATGACTGGCTTCCCATACCTCTTTCGGAGACCCCATACTTCGTATCAAGCGGCGAATAGTCTGCGCCCCCATGCCTTCTACACCATGTAGAGCTATGAGATAGGGCATTTCTTTTTTATCCATTGTGTCCCCTCCTACATCGACTCATAAGCATCCCGAAAACTAAGTGCTTCTGCCATGGATTGATAAGAAATTCTATCTTCACCAGCCAGATCAGCAATGGTTCGTGCTACTTTTTTCACATGGTCAAAGGAGCGAGCACTCATATGTAAATTTAGAAAAGCCGCCTGCAATAAACGCTCTGCTTCTGTCTCTAATATACAATATCGTTCCACTTGGCGATGCCCCATTTTGGCATTCATGCGCATCTTTTCATTGCGAAAACGTTCTTTCTGTACTTTTCTTGCTGCAACAACCCTTTTTCGTATCATCGCAGAGGATTCGCCATAGTCTTTTGATTGTAATTCATCGTAGGAAGGTCTTTGCAATTGTAAAAATAAATCAATCCGATCCACGAGTGGACCTGATATTTTCCGCCGATAATTCGTCACCTCTCGCTCTGTACAACGACAGTTTTTTTCAGGATCGCCATAATACCCACAAGGACATGGATTCATCGCTACAATGAGAGATAAATTAGCTGGATAGGTGTAGCTACCCTGAACACGAGATACATGAACGACATCCTCTTCTATCGGTTGTCGCAATACTTCCAATACTTCACGTCGGAACTCTGGCAATTCATCTAAAAATAAAACACCACAATGGGATAAGGTGACTTCTCCAGGTCTAGGTAGGCGCCCTCCTCCCACCATACTTGCCATCGTAATCGTGTGATGAGGCGATCGAAAAGGTCTCGTATAAATCATACTTTTCCCATCCAATAATCCTGCCACACTATAAATTTTTGTCACTTCAATGGCTTCTTCTTTTCCTAAGGGCGGTAAAATTGTCACCATGCGTTGGGCGAGCATCGTTTTACCCGAACCGGGTGGTCCCACCATCATCATATTATGACCACCAGCTGCTGCAATTTCCATGGCCCTCTTTGCCAACTGCTGTCCCTTGACATCCTGCATATCCATGGCATAGGAACGCTGTATATCCGCCTCACAAATTTCATGAGGTTTCTCATATATTCCCTCTTTTAAATAGCGAATACAGTCCGTCAGCGTTGAAAACCCTTTCACATCTTGTATATCACTACTTTTTGCTTCTTTATAGTTATCGCAAGCCGTATAAAAAGAAGTGAGTCCCTCTTCTTTAGCCGCTAACGCCATAGCTAGAATCCCTCGAATCGGCAAAATTTCGCCCTGTAAGGACATTTCACCTACGAAAGCGGTATTCTCTACCCATTCTTCTTTCACTTGTCCTGAAGCGCATAAAATGCCCATTATAATAGGCAAATCTAGAGAAGAACCACCCTTCTTTCGATCTGCCGGCGCCAAATTAACTACAATGCGTTTTAGAGGAAATGTAAATCCACTATTTAAAATAGCCGCTCGTACACGCTCACGTGCTTCTCGAACGGATGCTGTGGGCAATCCCACAATTTCAAACATAGGAATACCTACGGAAATATCGACTTCTACCTGTACGACATAGCCATCGAGCCCTGCATGAGAGGCTCCATATACTTTAGCATACATTATTTCGCCCCCTTAAAATGCTCCCTTCATCTGTCGGATTGTAAAGACGCTCTCCTTCGCCTCCACCTCCATGATGTCAAATCGAATATCTGTATAGCCTTTTGCATAACGGTCCCTAAAAATAGCCGCCGCATTGTGAATGCGTTCTTGTTTTCTAGAATTAACCGCTTCACAGGGCCTACCGAAGGAGTGAGATCGTCTTGTCTTCACTTCCACAAATAAAAGTAGTCCCTCTTTTTGCGCTATAATATCGATTTCACCAGCAAAACAGCGAAAATTTTTTCGTACGATAGCATATCCCTTCCGTTTTAAATATTCAGCCGCTTTTTCTTCACCCCAACGGCCGAGACCGATATGATTCATACTCTCCTCCCTGAGTTTATAGGTACAAATCCATCATAGCATAAGATTGTACGCATTTCAAAACAGTGCGAATTTTGCATACAAAAAAGAGGCCTTTCGGCCTCTTATGGTTCAAAGGATTCTAGCATGGGAACGAGATGTCGTTTTAATACTTTTTCAAAACTCGCCAGTGAATTGGCATCCAATTCATGAGTAATAATCGCTTTGCCGTCTCGATGAAATTCTGCATAGAAATCATTGCGCATTACGTTAAAAGACAAGGTCAAGCCCGACTGCTTACTTTCATGCACATACGATGCGATATAATACGACCCGTTAATGGTTTTCACCCCTTTATTGGGACGTATATCCAAGTGATAAGGCCCAATAACTTCTGGCAATACATTTTCATAATCCCACTTGTGAATGCCATTTTTGCGATATTCAAAAGACAAATACTCTTCTTGGTGCGTAAATGTACTCGCAAATTCCTTTTCAAAATGCTCTAGGAAATTAGCCCAAAAGGTCTCTCCTGTCGGCTTAATAAGAGATAAAGAGTTAAAATAACTCAACGGCAATTCCACAACCGCCGTAAAATCTTCTACATCTTCATCGTATAAAATCTGCCACTTCCAATTCTTATCATTTTCGTAATGAAACCATAAAAATTGGGAGTCTAATTCTTTATGATCGATGACCAAAGAAAAATCTTCCATTTGTTGTGGTAATACCGATAGATCCACCTGCTTACAAAAAGCAATTTCTTTTTCCATAACAATCCTTCCTTATGGCATTCCGTATAGCTTTTCGTACTTCTCTTTATATTGAAGTACTTTTTTTACATATTCTCGAGTTTCAGGAAATGGAATGGCATTGACATCGGAAAAATCATCCGTCCAATGCTTTGTCTCTATCCATTCCTGCACATTTCCTTGCCCTGCATTATAGGCAGCTAATGCCAAGATGACATTTCCTTTAAAAATCTCCAATAAATGAGACACGTACCAAGTCCCAACCGATATATTTACCGTCGGATCTTTAAGTAACTCTTCGTCTACAACGCTACCTTCGCGCTCTTTTTCAATCCATTTTGCCGTTTCTGGCATGACCTGCATTAAACCAACCGCACCGGGAGCCGATGTCACCTGACTGTGATTTTTACTCTCCGCTAAAATAATAGCCATAATGAGAGCTGGAGATACATGATTGCGTTCTGCCTCTTTTTGTACCGTCGCTTCATATGAATTTGGGTAAATGCATGTTCTTTCAATCCACGGTGTTACATAGGAGAAATAAAACAAGCATAACACAAGAATACTTATGGCTAATTTCATCGCGCTTCCTTTCTAAATAAAAATCCTTTTTCTTCCCAAAGTCGGTTTAATCGTTGGATTAATTCGTTTTCATCTCCCGAATTATCAATAATAATCTGGGCATATTTTTCCTTTTCACTCTGCTGCATTTGACTGGCAATACGTTCTATACATTCTTCCTTTGTAATATGATCGCGTTGCATCAAACGTTCAATTCGAAGTTCATCCTCTGCACAAACGAGCCAAACCTCATCCATTTTTTCATGCCATTTCGTTTCCATCAAAAGCGGCACATCAAATAACACCGCCGTATATCCTTCTTCGGCATAGTTTTTTTCTTCGGATATAAGCTGTGCCCAAATTCGGCTATGCATGATAGAATTCAGTTTTTTTCGTTTTTCCGCATCAGAAAATATAATCTTTGCCAATGCTTGTCGGTCTAATGTGCCTTCCTTTGTTATCACATCAGTCCCAAAAGCCGCCTCAATAGCTGCGAGTCCTTCCGAACCAGGCGCTACGACAATTCTTGCTGCTTTATCGGCATCAAGAATAGGCACATTTTTTGCTTGGAAAAATTTTGACACTGTAGATTTCCCTGAGGCAATTCCGCCAGTCAACCCAACTCTATACATGCAATGCTCCTTATTTTACATCCGCCCAATCCTTCGCCGTATGTACATCTACTACGAGCGGAACATTGAGGGAGACTACATCTTCCATCGTTTCTTTTAATAATTTTTCTACAGCTTCTCGCTCTGCGGCTACAACTTCCAACACCAATTCATCATGTACTTGTAGTAAGATACGAGATTGGAATTTTTCCTCTTCCAATTTTTTCTCGACCTTATTCATCGCCATTTTAATGATATCTGCTGCCGTCCCCTGAATCGGAGTATTCATCGCCATACGTTCTGCCGCTGCACGACGCATGAAATTGCGATTATTAATATCTTCCAATTGACGGATACGACCAAATTGTGTGCGTACATACCCTTTTTCTCTTGCCTCGGCGATAAGAGTATCCATAAAGCCTTTTACCGATGGATAACGATTAAAATACGCCTCAATATATTCTTTTGCAGCCTGTCTAGTAATACCTAAATCACGAGATAAGCCAAATTCACTAAGGCCATAAATAATACCAAAATTAACGGCTTTTGCCTGGGAACGTTCTTCTGCCGTCACGTCCTCAGGTGCCTTTCCTAGTACTTCAGCTGCTGTAAATCTGTGAATATCCATGCCATCAGCAAAGGCTTTTAATAAGCCCGGATCTTGAGACATATGGGCCAAGATGCGAAGTTCGATTTGGGAATAATCGGCACTCGTTAAATACTGATACCCTTCGCCGGGTAAGAATAAGGCACGGATTTCTCGCCCCTGTTTCGTCCGTACAGGGATATTTTGTAAATTAGGATTCGAGCTTGATAAACGTCCCGTCGCCGTTACCATCTGATTAAAAGTAGTGTGAATACGACTCGTCTTTTGATCAATCAATGGATAAAGGCCTTCCACATATGTACTGAGAAGTTTTGATACGCCACGATACTCCATAATTTTTTCAATAATAGGATGTTCATAACGAAGTTGATCCAACACCTCCGCATTTGTAGAATATCCCGTTTTTGTCTTTTTAATAACGGGTAATTGTAATCCTTCAAAGAGTACGACACCCAATTGTTTTGGAGAGTTAATATTAAATTCTTCCCCTGCTAATTCGTAGATTTCTCTTTGTAAGGCTTCTACATTGGCCACAAACTTCGTTTTCAATACAGCAAGTGCCTCTTGATCAATATAGATACCTCGTTTTTCCATAATGGCCAAAGTACGAACCAATGGTAATTCAATGGTTTCATAGACAGAGTAAATATTGTACTCCTTCGCTTCATTTAAAGCCAGTGAAAGCATATCCATTAATGCACAAGCCATTTGCTGACGCTCTACTTGCGGATCTGTACCATCAATCATCGGCAATTGGAAACGTTCGCAAAGATAGGAATTTCCGTAGTTTGTTCTCGTTGGATCCAATAAATACGACAATAAAGTCATATCAAATACATGAACCGCCCCTTCTTTTAAGAAGGCTAATTCACCAACGGAAGACAAGCCATGCCACAAGTTTTTACTATCTACCGTTACAATGCGTTCTGCCCCATTACAAATGGCCAATACATCTGCAAGAACGAGTTTTTCATTTGGCACCGCATACAAGGTCTCACCATCGTATAGTACAACATGTTCTAATGAAAGATAAGGCACTTCATCCTTTGTTGCAAAGAGAATAGATACGGTCTTACCTTTACCAAAAGAAGGGGAAGGCATTTCTTTTACCGCATCTTTTTGATACGCAGACGGTGTCATAAGAGAGGCGAATAAATCACCACCATCCACCTCTGGAGCACCTGCTAATTTCATGAATTTAGGGATGATACGAGTAAATCCTAATTGGGAAAAGAGTTCCTTCATTTCTTCCGCATGAAGATTCATTGTGAAATAAGACTCCTCAAAATCAAGAGGAATATCTGTTTTAATAGTTGCTAGTTCTTTAGATAGGTACGCCATCTCCCTATTATCGATGAGCTTCTCCTTCATTTTACCTTTGATGTCTTCAATATGTTCATAAAGACCATCAATAGAACCATAGGCTGTGATAAATTTAAGGGCCGTTTTTTCACCGACACCAGGAACGCCTGGAATATTATCAGAACTATCCCCCATGAGCCCTTTCATATCCGGTACTTCCTTAGGACTATACCCATATAAATCCACCATATTATCTACAGTGACTTCATCCATTTCCGAAATACCTTTTCTCGTGATAAATACATGGGTATTCGCATCTACCAGTTGCAGAATATCACGGTCACCACTGACAATCATGACATGGCAATCATTGCCTTCGAATTTTTTCGTCAAAGAACCGATCAGATCGTCACCTTCAAAACCATCCATCTCAAGAGCATGTATACCTAGCACAGATAATACTTCACGAATCAAAGCAAATTGAGGGCGCAGCTCTTCTGGCGCCGACGAGCGATTCTCTTTATATTCTGGATACATCTCTTTACGAAAAGTCTCTCGTCCTTTATCAAAAGTCACGGCGACAAAATCAGGTTTTAACTCTTCGTAGACCTTGGAGAACATATTCAAAAATCCATATACAGCATTCGTAGGAATCCCACGAGCATTTTTCAATGGCGGCATGGCAAAGAATGCTCTATATAACAAACTACTGCCATCGATTATCATAAAACGTTTCACTAGTATCACCTCGTAGAACTAACGTGTAACCTCTGTTTATATCATAATATTATACCATACCACGCCTCTATCCCCAAAAACAAAGCGAAAAGACGCCCCTTACTAAGAGACGTCTTTTTTCTTATCGATTAAAAAATCTTCGCATCAATTGTTCCAAGGCATATTGATCATTTTCTCCCATCGTTTCACGGATAGAATGCATCGCTAAAACAGGAACCCCTACATCCATCGTCCGAATCGGTAGCATTGCCGAAACAATAGAGCCTAACGTCGAACCACCAGGAATATCAGAGCGATTTACATAGATTTGATACGGAATCTTGGCCTCATCGCAAAGCCCTTTAATCACCGCCACAGCCTCTGCATCTCCGGCATAGGATTGAGAAGAAGCAAATTTCAAGGCAAAACCTTGATTTAATACAGGTTTATTCGTTAAGTCATTCTTTTCGCTATAGTTTGGATGATAGCCATGAGCCACATCGGCGGAAATCATAAATCCTTTTGCCACATCTTCAAAATACTCTTCTAAACTATATCCCATAGCTAAATAGATGCGTTGAAGGACCTGCGTGAGCATCGTAGAAGCAGCGCCCTGTTTTGTACGACTTCCCACTTCTTCATTGTCAAAAAGAGCAATCATATGAAGACCCTTGCCGCTGCCGTCATCAAGAATGCCTTCCAAACAGGCCTTTACAGATGTTAAATTGTCGAGTCGTGGGGAGCTAATAAATTCTCCATTTACGCCCACACTGCAGCCTTGTTCCACCGCATAGAGTCCAAGTTCGTAAAATAGAATATCTTCGCTTGTACACCCAATTTCCTCAGCTAATAAGGAAATAAAATCAATAGGCCTCATCGTTTTCTCTAATGTGTCTTTTAAAAGTTCTTTTTCATCCACATCCGATGCTGCTAATGGCAACAATTGCGTCTGTTTATTAATTTCAACGCCAGCATTGACATTACGATTCATATGAATCGCCAAATTAGGAATCGTTACAATAGGCTTTTTCAAATCCACATAGACCGTCTTAGGTTGGAACGGATCCTCTGTACGTAAGGTTACCTTACCTGCCACAGACAATGGTCTATCCATCCATGTATTTATAATTAATCCGCCATATGTCTCAATATTATAAGATACATATCCTTGGCGTTTCATCGTTGGATTTGGTTTAATGCGGATATTGGGAAAATCCGTATGCGCCGAAGCAATACGCATTTCTTTACGCATATTTTCACCAATGCGAAAGGCCAGCAACGTCGAACCATATACATTTACATAATAGGAATCCCCTTCTTTGAGATACCATTTCTCGCCGAGTTTCAATTCCTGAAAATCTTTATCTCGTAGCATAACTTCTGCTTTATTCACCACATGAAATGGTGAGGTGGATGTATTGATAAAAGCCAATAAAGACTCTTTACATTGTTCTATTACAGTTTTCATATACTCTCCTTTTCTATATTTATAGGATCTATTTTATTATACCAAAGAAAGCGGAGATAATAAAAGAAGCCACGAATGGATCTTCGTGGCTTTCTGTATATTATTCTGGCATTGGAATATTTTCGAGCATTGTTTTATCAATGGTTTCCAAAGCGCCTTTATCACATAATTCTGCGATTTTAGGATCAATTGGCAAACGACCAAGTAACATAAGATCGTGTTTTTTCAATACATCCTCTACATGGCTGTCACCGAAAATTTTGTAATCAATGCCGTTATCTGGGCAATGGAAATAGGAGTAGTTTTCAATGATACCATAGATTGGAATTTGCATTAAATCTGCCATTTTTACGGCTTTTTCTACGATCATAGATACCAAATCCTGCGGAGAAGTAACGATAATAATACCGTCTACATTCAAGGATTGATATACCGTAAGAGGCACATCACCTGTTCCAGGTGGCATATCTACGAACATGTAATCCACATCGCCCCAAACTGTGTCAGAGTAGAATTGTTTTACAATATTACCTAAGATAGGACCGCGCCATAATACGGGATCAGATTCGTCTTCTAATAGTAAATTAACGGACATAATTTTAACGCCGCCTTTACTTTCAACTGGTAAAATCCCCATATCCGTAGCGCCAGCTTTTTCTTTATTCACGCCAAACACTTTAGGGATAGATGGGCCTGTAATATCCGCATCCAAGATAGCCGTTTTGAAACCTTTACGAGCCATAGTAATAGCCATAAGGCTTGTCACGAGGGATTTGCCTACGCCGCCTTTACCAGATACTACACCGATAACATGTTTTACATGGCTACCAGGATTCAATTTTGCAAGCATATCATTTTGTTGTTGCTGTTGTTGGCTAGAGCAGCTACCGTTAGATTCACAACTGCTGCAACCATTTGATGAACATTCACTCATTGTTTTCATACCTCTTATCGTTACACTACTCTATTATAAAAAATCTTTAATTTTATCGCGTTTACTGCGACTGCGAAGTTTAGCCAATGCCTTCCCTTCGATCTGACGGATACGTTCCCTTGTTACATTGAAATGTTGTCCCACTTCTTCCAAGGTTCTTGTTTTTCCATCATTTAGGCCAAAACGTAAGCTCAATACTTTATGCTCCCGCTCGCTGAGGCATCCTAACACCTCTTCAATTTGTTCACGAAGCATTGTGTAGCTCGCTGCATCTTCTGGAGCGATTACATCTTGGTCTTCGATGAAATCTCCTAAATGGGAATCTTCCTCTTCACCAATTGGTGTTTCAAGAGATACTGGCTCTTGGGCGATTTTTTGAATTTCGCGTACCCGTTCTACCGTAATTTCCATACCTTCTGCAATTTCTTCTGGTGTTGGTTCACGGCCATTATCTTGCAATAATTGACGAGACACACGAATCATCTTATTAATCGTTTCTACCATATGCACTGGAATACGGATAGTACGAGCTTGGTCAGCAATGGCTCTTGTAATGGCTTGTCGAATCCACCATGTCGCATATGTCGAGAATTTATAGCCTTTTGTATAGTCGAATTTATCTACGGCTTTAATAAGGCCTAAGTTACCTTCTTGGATCAAATCAAGGAAGAGCATGCCTCGACCTACATAACGTTTTGCAATACTAACAACGAGACGTAAATTAGCATCTGTTAATTGTTTTTTTGCACGTTCGCCTTGGCGTTTTTCACGGAAAGTCGCATCTTCTTTCATGCCGGCTTCAATTTGTTTTGCCAAGATAACTTCTTCTTCTGTCTTTAAAAGAGGTACACGACCGATTTCCTTCAAGTACATGCGTACTGGATCGTCAATGCTAACCGATTCCGTTACTTTGAGGTCAATATTAAGTTCCTTAACTTCTTTTTCCTCATCCAACGTCTCGTCATCATCATCGTCTTCTTCTGGCTCGTCTTCAACGTCGTCATCCTCTGTAATGATTTCTACATCATTTTTATTGAAAATAGCATAGAGCTCTTCCACAGCCTCAGCTGTCAAATCTTCGTCTTCTTGAAACGCATCGGCAATATCTTTTGACGTAATAGAATTATCTTGTTTTTTGGCTTTCGCTAAGAGCTGCTCTACAACTTTTTCAAACGATGTTTTATTAGCTGTCTTTTTACTCACTGTATTCTCCCTCTCTCATTTCCTGCAAGCACTGCTGCTTTTGCTTCTTGATTTGCTCGCAAATCTGTAATTCAGCAAACATTTTTTCAGTACTATTCGCTTCATGGGCGTATTGATCCGCTCTTTTACTATGAATCTCATATTGATGATTTAAACTTTGTATGCGTATGCGCATAATATCGATATAAAAGCCTCGATGTCTATCTTCACGGTCTAATACGAGAAGGGCTTCCATCTCTTGTCTTTCCTCTTCAGAAAAGATTTCTTCCATCAATGGTATGGAAAGGCTCTGTCCTTCGGACAATGCTGTATTCAATTTTTCCAGCATACTCTGATATAAAGTGCTGGTAAAATCCTGATATTCTAGAAAATGTAGAACAGCGCGCAATGCTTTTTCATCTTGTAAGGCATAGGCCATTACCGTATCTTCGGCTGTTTCTCGATTGCGAATCGTCGTTACATCCGGTTCCGGCTCATCGACAAACTCAATCTTCTTATTTTCTAAAAATTCTTCAAAATAAATGGCTATATTTCCTCGAATATCAATGCCCTGACTTCGGAGTAAACTCTCTAACTCCTCCAATAAAGCATGGCGTTTCATAGAGGTTGTTTCCTTCGCCACTATGGAGAACATCTCTTCGAGAAATGTTATTTTACCACTAGCCTCTGTCACATCATGACGAGCAAGGGCATCTGTAAATAAGAATGCAAAAGCACTCTGGGCTTTTTTTACAATCGTTAGGAAAGCCTCTTCTCCGTTTTTACGAATAAATTCATCAGGATCTTTTCCATCCGGTAACACCATTACTCGAACGGTAAAATCGAAAGGACGTAACAAATCGATGGCGCGTTTTACGGCCATACGACCTGCATTATCCATATCGTAAGCTAATACGACATCTTTAGCTTGCCGTTGTAATAAATGAATTTGATGCGTCGTTAAAGCTGTCCCAAGAGATGCGACTACATTCGTAATTTGGTTACAATGGGCTGTAATTACATCCATGTAACCTTCCATTAAAATAACTTGTCCTAACTCTCGGATACGACGATGCGCCTTATCAAAAGCGAACAATAAATGTCCCTTATCAAACATCTTCGTTTCTGATGAATTTAAATATTTAGGCGTACTATCATCCATTACACGACCGCCAAAACCAACGACACGGCCACGTCCATCGGCAATAGGAAACATCACTCGATTTCTAAAATAATCGTAATAAGATTTTTTCCCCTTACGGATAAGTCCTGCTTCAACCAGCTCTTGGTCCGTATATCCCCGCTTTTTAAAAGCATCGTATAATTTCGACCAATTATCAGGTGCATAACCCAAGCGGAAATGATGGATATTCTCCATCGTCAGACCTCGTTTTAATAAATAAGACAAAGCCCCCTTTCCCATATTCGTTTTGGTTAAACAATTATGAAAAAATACCGCCGCAAGATCATTAATCTCATACATACGTTCCTTATGTTTTTCCCGTGCGATAGCTTTAGGATCTCGCTCTTCCTCAGGGATCGTAATATTCGCACGTTTGGCTAGCTTTTCTACGGCTTCTGGAAATGTAAGATTCTCATACTTTTGGACAAAGGTGAATACATTCCCACCGGCTTTACAGCCGAAGCAATGAAATAACCCCCTCTCCTCATTTACACTAAATGACGGTGTTTTTTCATTATGAAAAGGACAACAACCCCAGTATGTTTTGCCCTTTTTTTTGAGTGTTACATGCTCTGAAATGACGGAAACAATATCATTTGCATTCCGTATTTGTTCAATTAACTCTTCTTCAAAATACCGAGCCATACTTTCTCCTAAACATCCTTTTCATCTATATTGCTGGTTATATAGCAACCTACCGTGTGTTGCCTGCACTATTTAATATATTAGCTATATAACTCGAATTTCCTTTTTTCTAAAAATTAAAAAAGTACAACCGTACCTTTCGGTACGGTTGCGACTATTATTTTGCATAATCTACAGCTCGAGTTTCACGAATAATCACGGCTTTAATTTGACCTGGATATTCTAATTCACTCTCAATTCGTTTTACAATTTCACGAACTACTAATTTTGATTCTGCTTCGTCAATGCTATCAGGATTTACGATAATACGAATTTCCCGACCGGCTTGAATCGCAAAACATTTTTCAACGCCGTCAAATGACATTGCGATTTCTTCTAATTTATTTAGACGTTTCAAATAATTTTCCAAAGTCTCTCTACGAGCACCTGGACGAGCCGCTGAAATAGCATCAGCTGCTGCCACTAAAACAGCTTCTACCGACGCTGCTTCCTCATCACCATGATGAGCGGCGATACAATTTAATACTGCATCCGATTCTTTATATTTTTTTGCAATATCTACACCGATTTGAACATGAGAACCTTCTAGTTCATGATCGAGTGCTTTACCGATATCATGTAATAAGCCACCGCGTTTTGCAAGGGCTACATCACAACCGAGTTCTGCTGCCATAATGCCAGCTAAATGAGATACCTCTGCAGAATGTTTTAACACATTTTGTCCGTAAGAAGTTCTATATTTTAATCGACCGAGAATCTTCACAAGTTCTGGATGTAATCCATGAACACCGGCTTCAAATACAACCTGTTCACCTGCTTCTCGAATAACTTGATCGATTTCTTTTTTCGCTTTTTCAACCATTTCCTCAATGCGCGCTGGATGAATTCGTCCATCGACAATGAGTTTTTCCAATGCAACACGAGCAATTTCGCGTCGAATTGGATCAAAACCGGATAAAATAACGGCTTCCGGTGTATCATCAATAATTAAATCAATACCCGTAAGTGTTTCAATGGCACGAATATTACGACCTTCACGACCGATAATTCGACCTTTCATTTCATCATTTGGTAATGCTACTACAGACACTGTGGATTCTGCCACATGATCTGCTGCGCAACGTTGAATTGCACTTGCGATAACTTCGCGTGCAGATTTCTCTGCCGTATCTTTAGCTTCCGCTTCGATATCTTTAATCATTACCGCCATATCATGACGGATTTCTTGTTCCACATTATTTAATAATACGGTTTTTGCTTCTTCAAAAGTCATGCCAGAGATATGTTCCAATTCCTCCATTTGTTTTTTATGGAGTAAATCCACTTGCTCTCTAGATTTTTTAACTTCTGCTTCCTTCTTTTGAAGGTTTTCCTCTTTGCGTTCTATGTTATCGAGTTTTTTATCTAAATGCTCTTCTTTTTGAAGGACACGACGTTCCATTCGTTGTACTTCAGAACGGCGTTCTTTATTTTCCTTTTCCGCTTCACTGCGTAATTTATGGATTTCTTCTTTTGCTTCAATGAGAGCTTCTTTTTTCAAAGACTCAGCAGTGTATTTTGCATCTTTCAAAATTCCATCTGCTTGTGTTTCAGCTTGTCTCAATGTACCATTTGCCATATTTTTACTGAACAAATAACCAATTGCCAAGCCCACAATAACCATCAGAATTGCAATTCCAATATATTCTAAAATACAATTCACCTCCCTTTTCTTTTACTAAAAACTATCTAGTAGATAGACATACTGACATTCCCAAATCCATATTATTTGGGTTTTCTTACTTCATCATTTGGGTTCAAAATAGTGATTATGATTTTTAAGTGAACCCATTATCAATTTTATTAGTAAAATAAAACAATGTCAAGCTATTGCCTATTTTACACAAAGTCAGAAGTATACAATGACAGAACCTCAAAAATAGTGCTCTGACTATATCCGCGATTTTTCAAATAACGAATAATTTTCGCACTATCATAAGGTCCTTTGTCTAAAGGGAACTGTTTGATTGCCAAATTATGGGCACTGGCATATTCATCATAGGATGCGAGAATTTCCGGATCTGGAATCAGCCCTCGCTTCCGCATTTTCTGTTCAATATAATATTTTCCATAACGTGCTTCTTCCATAAAAATACGAAGAACACCTTGCTGCAATCGTTCATCATCCACATAGCCGAGCTCTTCCAATCTATCGATTACAGATTCGGAACAGCTGCGACTATATCCTTTTGTCATTAATTTTTGCAGTAATTCAAAACGGCTTAAAAAACGAGGAGCTAAGAATCGTAACGCTTGATTAAACGCTTTATCATATTCTTCTTTTTCCATCGAAGCCTCGCTCTATTCTTTTTCGCCACCTACTACTAAATCATCAATACCTTCTGGTTCAATCGCCAAAGTATCGCGAATTAACGTATCAATTTCTTTGGCTTTATCTGGATTCGCTGCTAAATATTCTTTCGCAGCTTCACGGCCTTGTCCCATACGTTCGCCGTTGTAGGAATACCAAGCACCAGATTTTTTCACAATTTCCATGGCTACGCCGATATCTAGTAAAGTACCTTCTTTAGATATGCCTGTACCATACATAATATCAAATTCTGCCGTTTTAAATGGAGGTGCTACTTTATTTTTAACTACTTTTACACGAGTTTTGCTACCTGTCATATCGGTACCTTGTTTAATACTCTCCCCTTTACGTACTTCTAAACGAATGGAAGAGTAGAATTTTAAGGCACGACCACCTGTTGTTGTTTCAGGGTTACCGAACATAACACCCACTTTTTCACGTAATTGGTTGATGAAGATAACTGTCGTTTTAGATTTGGAGATAACCCCTGTTAACTTACGAAGTGCTTGAGACATCAAGCGAGCGTGCAAACCTACATGAGAGTCGCCCATAGTACCTTCGATTTCCGCTTTGGGAACCAAAGCCGCAACGGAGTCGATAACCACCATATCTACAGCACCACTACGTACGAGAGCTTCTGTAATTTCCAACGCTTGTTCACCTGTATCTGGTTGAGATACGAGAAGATTGGAAATATCTACGCCAAGATTTCTAGCATATACAGGATCAAGAGCATGCTCAGCATCAATAAATGCAGCTACACCATTATTTTTTTGAGCTTCCGCAATAGCGTGCAAAGCTACCGTTGTTTTACCAGATGATTCAGGACCATATATTTCAATGACACGGCCTCTTGGGAAACCACCAACACCTACAGCGAGGTCAATCGCCAAAGAACCAGAAGAAATAACTTCTACATTCATTTTATCGGCTACTTCACCAAGACGCATAATCGCGCCACTACCATAATCTTTTTCAATTTGTTTCAAGGCATTATCTAATGCTTGATTTCTTCCGTCCATATCGTTCCTCCTAATCATTCAAATCCAACTGCAACACATATAATAAATGAGTTAACGCAGAAAGTGTCGTTTGTTCACGCACCTCATTGCGACCACCTTCAAAATAATGTTTATATACATAATAGCCTGTTGGCGCACCGATACCAATATACACAAGGCCTACTGGTTTTTCTTCTGTAGCACCACCTGGGCCGGCAATACCTGTTGTCGAAATACTGTAATCCGTATCTAACACCATTTTAGCGCCCTTTGCCATAGCTTCCGCCACTTCTTCACTCACGGCACCAACGGTGTCTAATAATTCTTGAGGCACACCCAATTCATTGTGTTTGACCTCATTACTATATGAAATAATACCACCTTTATAATACGCAGAGCTACCTGGTTCAGAGGTTAATGTCATACCGACCATACCACCCGTACAGGATTCTGCTGTGGCTACCGTTGCTCCTTTTTTCTCAAGCAAACGAATGAGCTCATTTAAAATTGGCATATCTACATAATGAATCATCGAATCACTTCCCCTACTACATCGTATGCGAAACCTTGTTCAATTCTAACCGGTACAATATCCCCGATTTCCACTTGATCTTCCCCTTCGAGATAAATAACGCCATCCACATCAGGTGCCTGTGTCTGCAAGCGACCTGTCACGGTTACATGACCATTTTCATCACGATCAATTTCCTCGATAATAGCATAAGACTCTTTGCCTTCCATATCGCGGTTATTTTCTTCCGAAATTTTTGCTTGTATAGCCATTAGACGATGGTAACGTTCTTCCTTAACTTCCTGTGGAATTTGATCTTCCATCGCACCTGCTGGCGTTCCTTCTTCTTGAGAATAGGTAAAGACACCTAAATTATCAAAGCGCACCTCTTTTACAAAGTCGCAGAGTTCTTCAAATTGTTCCTCTGTTTCCCCAGGGAATCCAACGATGATGGACGTACGCAATGTAATATGCTCTTTTGCCGCTCTAATTTTTTTGAGCAACGCTTCTACATCCTTACGATCATCCTTACGATTCATGCGTTTTAAGATATCGTTATTAATATGTTGCAATGGAATATCTGCATAATTACAAATTTTGTCTTCCGAAACGATAACATCCAAGAGCTCATCGGTAAAGAATTTTGGATATAAGTATAAGAGACGAATCCATTCAATCCCTTCAATTTTAACGAGTTCACGTAGTAAACTAGCTAGCATTGGTTGGCCATGATTTAAATCCGCTCCATAATAAGATAAATCTTGAGCGATGAGATTAATTTCTTTTACGCCATGCGCGGCTAATTCTTTAACTTCTGCTATGATAGATTCCTTGGAGCGACTGCGGAATGGGCCACGTACTTTCGGAATAATACAGAACGTACAACCATTATTACAGCCTTCAGCGATTTTTACATAGGCAGAATACGTCGGAGTCTGTTGCATACGAGGCATACGTTCGTCATAGATATTAGAAATAGAATCTAATAAAATAGCGCGTTTGCCCTCCGAAATAGCTTGAATCGCATCGAGGATACGATCCCAAGAGCCTGTACCTAACAACGCATCGATTTCAGACATTTCTCGAATTAATTCCTCACCGTATTGTTGGCTAAGACAACCCGCAATAATCAAACCTTTACATTTACCAAATTTCTTAAATTGAGCAGCTTCCAAAATAGTATTTACAGACTGTTCCTTCGCTTTTTCAATAAAAGTACAAGTATTGATTATGATATAATCCGCCTCTTCTAATTCTTCTGTAATGGTATAGCCATCATTTTGGAGTAGACCGAGCATAACCTCTGTATCTACAAGATTTTTGGCGCAGCCTAAGCTGATATAGCCAATTGTTTTATTCATCGTGACTCCTTGTTATTTGGAAGAAAATCGAACTTTTTGCAACCATTCATTCAAAATGACTAATTCGCCTTTTTCCGTATATAATCCTTTGGTTTTAAATAGAACTAATTCATGCCCCATACTATCTTTAGGGCGAGGTATTTCTGGGTTCGTATAAATATAGTAGATATGGTTCTTTGTCAAAAGAACTTCCACTTCTTTCGATAAAAGCCAGCTAATAAAAGCCTTCGCTTCTTTTTCATTTTCAGACGTTTTCGTCATCCCTGCACCCATTAAATAAAATGGTGTGCCGTCTTGCGGGAATATCACTTGTATAAGGTACTGACGATGTTTATATTCCATGGCCTCCGAATATGGGCCAATTCCGATGTCCACTTCATTTAAAGCAGCCAAACGAACCGGTGTCGAGAGGAATTTAGCATATTGTTGCACATGGTATTTCAATTCTTCTAAATAGGCAAACGCTTTTTGCTGTCCATCGGTCTCCACAAAGGCCATGAGCATATTTTTTGCTTCCACAGTTGCTAAAAAATCTGGCATAGCAATCGTCCAGTACCCTCGTCCAATAAGAGAGCCCCAAGTCGTCTGCATTTTACCGAAAGAATTAAAATATTCTTGATTTTGTACAAAGACCATCGGATCATACCATAGTCCAACCCAGTGTCCATGCTCATCTTTAAACTGAGAGGCTACGACATCAGAATCTTCCGAAATAACAGATCCTAACGCCTGCCCTCTTGCCGCTAAGGCTAGATTGGTAGATGATGTAATAATCACATCGCCCTTTGTATTTTCCTTTGGATTTTCAAGATGTTTGACCATCTGTGCTTCCGTTAACGGTAACATTTGTACAGATATATGGTATTTCTTTTCGTATTCTGTCGCAATAATAGTAGATACATTGGAAGGCAAATCTGTATAGACAACAATATGTCCTTCTAGCGGCATTTCTTGTAATTGTTGTTCATGTTCCGTTGCAATCGTCGTCCCATACCAAAGAAGACCTACTACCGCTGCAATGATAAGAACCAAAGCCCAATGTCGCTTCATCTCAGTCGCACCTCCCTCACTACGATTTACTAGTTACGATACGAACAACCACAATAAAAATAAGATAAAAAATATAGTGAATAACACTACGATGATTTTTTCACGACGAATCGCCTTTTTACGTCGAACATCCCCTGGAACCATTCGAATGGGTTTTTCGCTACCATCTTTTTTCTTCTTTTTACGCATCAAACGAATCGGGAATGGCAATTCATCTCCCGTCTCATCTTTATACTGCTCTACGACCTTTTCTCCGGATAAATTCAGATAATTTGCGTAATTGCGTATAAATCCCTTACGATACACACTACCTGGAATTAGATCATAATTACCAGCTTCGATAGCTTCTACATATTCCACACGAATATGCAATGCCTGTGCAATATCATTAATCGATAAGCCACGACGAGATCGTTCTCGTCGTAACTCCTCTCCTACTTTAGCCAAGCTATCCTCCTATTACTAAATAGTTTTACCTATTCTTGTCCTTTTTTGAGTATTTTCTCCTCTATTTCTGCAGGAGACATAATTAATTCTCTAGCCTTACTTCCCAAGTTTGGTCCTACGACACCTAGACTTTCTAGAGTATCCATAATGCGTCCCGCTCTTGTAAAGCCGATGCGAAGTTTACGCTGTAACATAGATGTTGAAGCTGTGCCTGTTTCCAAAATTAAGCTAATGGCATTTGGCAATAACTCATCTTCATCAAAGCCTTCCTCATCCTGCACTGTTTCTTCTTGCACCGATAAAATAGTTTCGTCATATTTTGGTGGACCACTTCTCGCTTTAATAAATTGAACGAGCGCTTCCACCTCATCATCTGAAATAAATGCCCCTTGAATACGAACAGGTTTGCTCGCACCAATTGGATTAAATAACATATCCCCTTTACCGAGGAGTTTTTCCGCGCCAGCCATATCCAAAATTGTACGTGAGTCAATTTGAGAAGATACCGCAAAGGAAATACGGCTTGGAACGTTTGCTTTAATCGTACCTGTAATAACATCTACAGACGGACGTTGCGTTGCTAATACTAAATGAATGCCCGCTGCACGTGCCATCTGTGCCAATCGACAGATAGAATCTTCAATATCCACTGGAGATACCATCATAAGATCCGCTAACTCGTCGATAATA
>RCNI01000064.1_pt1 | contig 67228 bp, 64 predicted proteins | sample 2041151 | NCBI WGS metagenome assembly RCNI01 (sample SAMN09708214, study PRJNA481090) | feces metagenome | isolation source: feces | place: Antarctica: Albino Rookery
AGTGCAATAATTACATTATATTTTCCCCCGCCCAGTACGCCCACGATAACAAGGGCAACCAGAACACTGGGGAAAGCGGTAAGGGCGTCATTCAAGCGCATCAGCGCCTCGTCAACAATGCCGCCGAAATATCCGGTGACGGCGCCTATGCCCACACCCACAAATGCACCTATAAACACAGTGCAGAGAGCAATAAGGGCGGTTGAGCCTGCGCCCTGCAAAACTCTGCTGAATATATCTCTGCCGAAATTATCCGTTCCCATTAAATGCTCAAGGCTGGGAGGAGAAAATTTCGGGCCTGTCATCATGGCAGTAGGGTCGTAAGGGGTCCAGATAAATCCCATTACTATAAAGGCCGCAATAATTCCGGTGAGGATGCAGCCGACTGTAAGATACCAGTTTCCCTTTTTCATTTTGCCCCACCTCCCAAACGAAGTCTCGGGTCAATGCGCTGGTTTATAATGTCTGCAAGGGTGCCCACAAGCACGACCCAGAAGGCAAGGATAACAACCAGAGCCTGCACTACGGGAAAATCTCTGTCTCCGATGCTGGCAACAAGGAGCCTTCCCAGACCGGGGATTGCAAACACCTGCTCCACCACAACGCTTGCCGCCACGATCTCAGCCATAGTCTGGGCGAGGAATGTGACAACAGGCATTAGGGAGTTTTTAAGCACATGGCGGCTCAGAACATGATTTCTGTCGTTGCCTCTGGAAATTGCGGCACGCACATAGCCGCTGTTCATTTCGTTCTGAATTCTGCTGCGGAACATACGCATGGTCATTGCAATTCTGGGAATGGCAATGGCAACAGCAGGATAGATAAGATAAGCAATGGAGCCCCAGAAGTCATTATTAAGACCGGGGAACTGGCCGTGGTTATAAAAATGGAGAATAATGCTGAATACCCAGGTTAAAATTACGCCGGTGAAAAAGGGCGGAATTGCCATGAAAAACTGGATAATGCCGCTCCATATACCGTCCTTAACTCCGCCGTTATTGCTTGCGGATATAAGGCCCAAAGGTATGGAAACCACCAGAATAAGCAGAAAACTCAGTATGCTCAGACACAGGGTAACGCCGATTTTAGGCGCCAGAAGCTCTGCAACCGGCTGTCTGTAACGGAGGGAATCACCTAAGTTCCCGGTGAAAAATCCGCCCAGCCACTCAAAATAGCGCACGAGGAAGGGTCTGTTAAGGCCAAGCTCCTCTTCAAGGGCTGCTATTTGCTCAGGTGTACCATCGGTACCCAGCATAGTATCTGCTGCGCTGCCGGAAATCAGTTCAAAGGCCGCGAACGCCAAAAAAGAGACGATGACCATTGTAACAAGCAGCATTAAAATTTTCTTTGCTGCATATTTCATGGCTCTCGCCTCCTTTCTGGAGCGGCGGCATCAATCTTGCCGCAACTCATTTTTTATTATTCTGCCCAGTAAAGGCTTGCCATATCAAGGGCGGATACAGGGTAGAAGTTAACTCCCTCAAGTCCCTTACGTACAGCTACAAGGTCAGCAGGTGCCTGAATGTAAACATTGGCGGCATGCTGAGCCAGATTACGCTGAGCTTCTGTATAAAGCTTGGTGCGCTGAGCATCGTCACCGGAGGCAATAGCCTCGGTCATAAGACGGTCAAAATCTTCGTTATTGTAATTTATAAAGTTCTTTCCATGCTCGGACATGAAGCGTTCCATCATGGCTCTTGCAGTGGGATAATGGGCATCAACGCCGGTAATGGTGGTCTGGAAATTTCTTCCCTTGTAAACCTCGCTTACCCATGCGGCCCATTCAACAGGCTGAATTTCCACATTGACGCCGATTGCCTTGTACTGGTCTGCAAGAACCTGAGCGGTGTCAACATGCTGGGGATAGTTGGAGGGGACGATGATAGTCATATTAAAACCGTCGGGGTAGCCTGCTTCGGTAAGCAGCTCTTTTGCTTTTTCCACATCATAGGGGTAAAGCTCGCTGAGGCTTTCATTGAACCATTTTCCCAGAGTGGGGTAAATGCTGGAGCCTACAACGCTGCCGTAGCCGTCAAAGGCGATGTCGATTATCTGTCTGCGGTCGGCAGCATAGGAAAGAGCCTGACGGACAAGCTCGTTATCAAAGGGGGCAGCATTGTTATTGAGGTAGAGAGCCTGAATTAACGGCATACTGCCCTCAACAATGTTGAATTCATCCTTAAGCTGGGCTGCCTGAATGGTAGGCAGGTGGTTGCAGTAATCAATAGCGCCGGACTGGAGAGACAGAACCATGCTGTCGCCGTTTTCGATAATCTTAAAGGTGACTTTGTCAAGCTTTGCCTTTTCGCCCCAGTAATCGTCAAATCTCTCAATTACCACTGCTTCCTGAGCGGTACGGCTCTGGAACTTAAATGGGCCGGTACCAACGGGCTTTGTGTCCTGCTCTGTATAATCATCGGGAACTACGGCAACTGTGAGATAGTTGAGAAACTCGCCGTCTGTATGGTCAATGGTGAACACAACGGTGCTGTCGTCGGGAGTTTCAATTTTTTCTATCATCTGCAGTGCAGGCTCTGCCATAGCGCCTGTTTCATCGGGAGTTTTGCACTGCTCAATGGAGTAGGCAACGTCCTGTGCGTTCACAGTTTCACCGTTGTGGAACTTTACGCCCTCACGGATTTTGAAGGTGTAGGTCAGGCCGTCATCAGATACCTCATAGCTCTCTGCAACAGCGGGTATAAGGTTTCCGTCGGGCTTGAGCTTCATAAGGCCCTCAAAGACGTTAAACATTACCTCTCTTGTACCGGCGGTGTATCCGGTTTTAAGAGGGTTAAGGCTCTCTGACAGGTCGTTTGCAATACCCACAAAGATTTCATTTGCTCTCTCGCCGTTTGTTTCGGTCTGAGGAGTATCACTCTTGGGTGTCTCGGTCTTGGTTCCGCATCCGGTCAGTACACCAATAAGCATAAGTGCGGACAGAACAGCTGCTGTAATTCTTTTTTTCATTCCAAAATTCCTTTCATCACCGCCCGTTTACGGGTCGATGTGCGGCGGTTTTACCGCTAAGATTTTTTTGCGGGATAAATCCCTTTTTTATAAGTATTTTACGGTGACACCGCTGAAAAAAGCGTATGTCCCATACTCGCCTACATTTTAAACGATTTATTAACACATTGCAAGAGTTTTCACATTTATTATTACACTTTTTCCAAAAAAGGCTGAAACTGCACAAAAACATACGCATTTCCTTTTTCATGCAGGCTTTTTGCACTTATTGGAAATGCGTACGTTTGTATAATCGGTGGTGTCTTCAACAGTGTATAAAGGTTTTCTTTATACCCCCGCAATAGGCAAAAAAAGCTGCCGAAGAACTATCTGCGGCAGCTTTTTTTATTTACCTTTTCTCTTTTTCCTTTTTCGTTCCTTTTTCGCTCCGGCTTTTCGCCATGCGTAAAGCTGATGACCGCTTGGAGCCTTTATAAAACGGAGCTTTTCCTCTCCATACTTGCAGACCTTCCGCTCCACGATTTACGAATTATTATTTCTGTCTCGCCCCTGGCCTTTTGAAGTATAAAAGCAGTCTCTATTATGGTCAATAATTCCAAATTTTCTTTCACGTTTTCGGCGAAAATGTAGAATATTTGTGGTTTAGGCCTATATTGTTTGAAAATCAAATGGGGTAATGATAAAATCTGACTGTACATAGGCTTAATTTATGTCCCTGAGTGTATAATTTATGTCGCCGTATTGCATACGCAAAAGGAGCTTATTTTGGTTAATATTAAATCAGGCAGGCCCATTTGTGACGCACCTCAAAAGAATGTGTTCTGTGGGCCGGATAAATATCTCAAACTTATAAAACATTCCGTCTCCCAGCGCAGCTTTCCCATAATGGAGGATGACGGCTATTTTCTGCTGGTTAAAAGCGGTCACGGCGTTTTCACCTTAAACGGCGTGTGCTTTGATGTGGAGCCGGGCAGTGTGTGCTGGATTCAGTGCAGCTATGTGCTCACCATTGAACCGACTTTCGGAGAAACCTTGGAGCTGTGGTCATATGTTTTCGACTATCAGCTTTCAAACTTTCTCATGTTCAGCACCGCTTCTCAGGAGGAGCAGCAGGCCGTTGTGTACGGCACGCCTGTTCTCTGCCCCGGCAGTAAGCGGGTAAGCCAGATTCACAAGTTTTTCTCAAGGCTTCAAAAAGTAGATAAACACACTTATTTCGGCACTTCTTTAATTAAAGTCTCCCTCCTTGGCCAGTTGGCAATGAATTTTGCGCAGGAAGCGCAGAAAACCGCCAACACCTGCACCGGCAGTGACTGGCCTCTGGGCTGGCGGGCCTGTATGTACACCGCCGCCAACAGTACGGCAGCTCTGGAGGCTGAGGATGTGGCGGAAACTCTGGGCACCGATGTTCCCTCTTTGAACCGCGAAATGCGGAAAGCCACCGGCATGGATTTTAACCAGAATTTAAGCCGGCTTAGATGTATAATTGCGGCCTCCTATTTTCTTTATGAAAATCTGCCCCTTGACTATGTGGCGTCCCGCTCCGGCTTTAAATCCGAAGTCACCTTCTACCGGTGCTTTCACAAAACCATGAACATGACGCCCCGTGAATACAGGGATAATTCTCTCTGTGACACTTGCAGCTCATATCGCGGCTTTATAATGGACGATATTATAGTTGACGTTATAAACTATCTTTTCACACATTTTTCGGAAAAGATAAGCATAAATACTTTGAGCAAAGCTCTTTTCACTTCCGCAAACATAATCCGAACCCGTCTTGACAGCGCCTTGGGTCTCAGCTTCAAGGATATTCTGGACCTTTTCCGTGTGCGCCACTCCGAGTCGCTGCTGTCATCCACCAATATGCCCATTCTGGACATTTCCGTAATGGTGGGCTACAACTCAGACAGAACCTTTAACCGGATTTTCCGCTCCATAAACGGAATTTTGCCCAGTGAATACAGGCAGCTTTGCAAGGACAGGAGGGAAAAATACCATGGCTGAACAGGAAAAGAATACGCTGAGTGCCGACTCTGCCTTAAATTTCGGAATGACTGATTATTTTTGCAGTAAGGTACTTCCCACCGCAATTACCGCCAACCAGAAAATAACCTCCAAGCCTCTCCCCCACATTCAGCATGATAATTTACTGCTGCTTTTAATCCACAGCGGCAGCGGACACATCATGGTTAACCACGACATTATCCCCATACGCAGAGGCACTTTAATGTGTCTCGGCCCTTTCCACAATTATTCTATCCTGCCCGATGAGGGGCAGGAGCTTAAATACAGTGAGGCCTACATGAGCAGCGGAGCATATATGTACCTGCTGGCATGTCCCTATTTAAAGGTAAACCGGTTTGTAGTTCCCTCCTCCCCGCCTTATACAAGGCTCAACGAAAAGGAAACTATGCGAGCCGAGGAAATTATGGCAAGCTTTACAGATACTAACGACAGTCAGTATTTTAAAGATAAGCTGGACTTTTTCTATATTATGGAGCTGTTCGGAATTTTAATGGCAAAATACTTTGCTAAAAATCCACAGAGCAAAAATCTGCTTTCCGCTTACGGTTCAAAATATAAAACTCCTTTCGGAGCGGAGAGAATGAAAAAAGGCTGTGAATAAGCGCAGCTTCACCCCATAATTTTTTAAGGAAAGCTGTGTCCATCCAAAACTTGTACAAAGTTTTTGTGCATAATTCACAAGCGGTTTAGTGGTTTGACAGTTTAATCTGACTTTTTGTACATTTTACTTATATAAGTTTATTCCTTTTTTGACAGAGTTTTTCTTCTCTCTAAGTTACCATTAAACTAGGAAAAAAGTTAAAACGTTTAAATTCATTTTCGGAATACCCGATTTTCCCAACCGCCGTATTACAAATTCAATAAAGTACATTGATTAAAAAGATACAATGCATGTATGCAGGCATCTAAAATATAAAATCTTATTGAGGAGATACATCATGATCAATTTACTTGAAGGCGTTCGTGTAGTAGAAACAGCAAGTTTCGTTATGGGACCGATAGCCGGGCGAATTCTGGCTGACTGGGGCGCAGAGGTTATAAAAATCGAGCCCTCAGTTGTTGACAGTATGAATCCCTCTGCCGCAGACGGTGACCGCATCCGCGGAACAGGTATGGCCCGCGGCGTTGTAAACGGTGACCCCTGCTGCTATGAATTTGTAAGCAGAAACAAAAAGAGCGTGGCAATAAATACCATGACTCCCGAAGGCAGAAAAATACAGCAGAAGCTCTGTGCTTCCGCTGATATTGTTATAAGCACCTCCGCCCCGGCGATGCAAAGAAGCTTGCCTCCGAGGGCGACCAGTTCAAGTCCGACCTCTTCAATATTGCAAAGCCCGGCACTGTGTATAATCAGCTTTATACCGCCATGGGCATGTTTAAAAACGACAAGTAAGAAGCTTAAAAACTGAAAAAATATTATGTCTGGACAACCGTTCGTCTGGCTGTCCGGACATAAATTTTATAAAACTACATATGAATGGAGATTATTAAAATGGAAAGTGTTAAAGGTAAAATAGCAGTTGTTACCGCCTCCACCAGAGGTATAGGTTACGCATGTGTTGAAGCTCTTGCAAAGAAGGGCGCAGTTGTTTACATGGCCTGCCGCAATCTGGAAGTTGGCAATCAGAAGGCCGCAGCTCTCAATGAGCAGGGCTGCAATGTAAAGACCGTTTACTTTGAAGCATACGATAACGACAGCATCGTTAATATGATTGATACCGTTATCGCAGCTGAGGGACGTCTGGACATTCTGGTCAACAACTTCGGCGGCACCAGCCCCGTTAATGACCTTGACTTCATGAACACCAAGTACGAGGAGTTCACCAAGTATGTGGATGCTCATCTCGCCACTGTATTCCTCGCCAGCCAGTGCGCAATCAAGAAGGCAATGGCAAAGCAGAAATCCGGCTGCATCATCAACATCGGCTCTGTTGCAGGTATCGTCACTGATACAAGCCAAGTTGCATACGGTACTTCCAAGGCTGCAATCATCCACCTCAGCAAGATGATCGCTATTCACGCTGCAAAGTACAACATCACCTGCAACGTTGTCTGCCCCGGTATGACCGCAACTGAGGCTGTTAAGAATAACCTCACCCCTGCCTTCCAGGAGTTCTTCCTCAAGCATACACCTATCCGCCGCATGGCAACTCCCGAAGAGATTGCAGATGCAGTCCTCTACTACGCAGAGGCTCCCTTCACCACCGGTCAGGTCACCGCAGTTACCGGCGGCTTCGGCATCGCATCCCCTGTTTACGGCGATATGCTGTTAATGAACAACAAGCGCTGATTTACATTAAAGCTTCCACAGCTTAAAGCTAAAAACTAAAATGAACTGCTCTTTACGGGCAGTTCATTTTTTTATAACAAAAGCGGCCGTGAATAAGCTGGTATCTTATTCCCGGTCGCTTTCATGGAGTGAGTATAGAGCTAATTATTTAAGGACATTATTACGCAAAACTTTTACTTTGTCATAATCGCCGTTATAGTAGTTAATCGCATTATCCATAGAATACTTTGCAACAAGATAATCTGAAGTCTCTGAATAATAGCCGCAGTGGGGAGTAAGAAGTACATTCTCTCTGCCAAGCAGCTTGCAGTCTGTAAGGTCGGGGGTTTCGCTCTCCAGCATATCGAGAGCTGCACCCTTTATAAGCCCCTCATCCAGAGCCCAGACTATATCATCATCACATATAAGAGCGCCTCTGCCTTCATTTACAATGATGGGCTGCTTCTTCATCTTCTTGAATGCTTCCTTATTAAACATATGATAGTTGTCATCTGTGAGGTTCATATGTATAGAAATAACGTCAGACTCAGCAAGCAGAGTGTCAAAATCTACCAGCTTTACACCCAGCTTTTCGGCAATTTCAGGAGGCTGGAAGGGGTCGTATGCAATAACTTCCATATCAAAGCCATGAGCCTTTCTGGCGACAGACTGGCCTATGCGGCCGAGGCCTGCAATACCGAGAGTCTGTCCGGCAATGCGCTTGAGGTGCATGTCCTTTGCAACCAGATAATCCCAGTTGTGGTCTACCTGAACACTTCTGTCATAACGTCTTATGCCGCGGAGAAGAGTGAGCATCATTGCCATGGTGTTCTCTGCAGTCTCCTGAGTGCAGTAGTCTAAGATGGAGCAGACTGCAATGCCTTTTTCCTCTGCATACTTTAAGTCTACTTCATTGTAGCCGGTTGACTGGAAAGAGATAACCTTGCATTTTTTCATAGCGTCAATCTCTTTTTTGCCGAAATAAACGTATCCGTTTATAATAATATCTGCGTCTTCGATTTCCTTGTAAAATGCGCTGTTGTCTTCGCTGTGCTCATCGAACACGGCAATCTTCAGCTCAGCGCCTTCGGGCAGACATTCCTGCTCTACGCCTATATATCTGTCTTTAGTATATGGTACTTCTGCAAGAACAATTTTCATAGTTTTCCTCCTGTTTTTATATTATAACGTTTTTATTTTTCAGCTCTGCAATTTCTTCCTCAGTATAGCCAAGTCTGCCGAACACCTTGTCGGTGTCCTTACCCAAAGCCCCCGCTGAGGTATACGGTCTCATGTCATATTCAGAGAACTTTACCGGCGGGCAGGGCATCATAACTTTAAGGTCATCTTTAAAGGTGACTTCCCTCACGTATCCGTTAGCTATCGCCTGCTCATCTTTGCAGACATCGCTCAATCTCTTCATTCTTTCGCATGATACGTTATTAGCCTCAAGATATGCTATCCACTCATCAGAGGTCTTTGTCAGGAACACCTCATTTAACTTTTCGGTAAGCTCTTTAGCTGCGTCGCTTTCTTTTAGTCTGGGCAGTGATGAGAAGCGCTCGTCCTCCAAGATATACGGCAGATCAAAAAGTTCTGCAAACTTAGGCAGTTCTCTGCGGTATTCGTTGTCAAATACGCCTATGTATTTTCCGTCGGAGCACTTATAGAAATGGCAGAAGGGGTCAGCAGGGCGGAGAGGATCGTTTACGCGGTCGCCTGCAAACTGCTTCTGGTGAGACACTACGCCGATGGCGTTGCACCAGATGCCGCTGGCCATAAGAGATGTGCTTACGAAAGTGCCGTGGCCGCTCTTTTCTCTTCCTATTATTGCCATAAGAATACCGGATAGGAATGCAGAGCTGGTAGCCATATCTCCGAATGCATAGGTGGGAGTAAAGGGGAAGCTTCCGGGAGCCTGCCAGTCGGCAAGGGGGCCGTTTCGGAGCCAGAATGCAGTGCTGTCAAAGCCGGGCTTTGCAGCGTCAGGGCCTTCGGGACCAAAGCCGGAAAAGTGGGCATAAATCAGCCGGGGGAATTTCTTCTTCAATGTTTCATAGTCCAAACCAAGTCTTTTAAGGGAAGGAATACGCACATTGCTTAAAAACACATCTGCATCTCCCAAAAGTCTGAGCATAGCTTCTTTTCCTTCGGGAGTTTTCAAATTTATTGATGTAAGAGTCTTTCCGCTGTTTTGGATTGTAAAGAGAGGGTTTTTATCGTCTTTGCATACAACAAGCTCGAACTCTCCCGCTCTTCTCATCTCATCGCCTATGGCGGTTTCTACTTTTATTACCTCTGCACCGAATGCACAGAGCATACGGCCTGCCGTAGGTGCCGCCACAACAGTGGCAAGTTCTACTACTTTAATACCTTCAAGAGGCATCATTTTCATGTTTTCCATTGTTATCCCTTCCTTTATCTTGGAATCTTATTCAGGTTTAAAGGCTGTATCATGGAGAGTATTCATATAATACTCGATAATTCCGATTAAATTTTACGCCCTTATACAGCTTGAGTGCTGCTTTTTTTCTTTGCAAAAAAATTCTCTGCTTTCTCCATCTCTTCCGCGCTCTGCTTATGGCTGAGGCAGATGATAAAGTATGCAGCCGCTGAAATGCCGAAGGCCGGCCAAAGTGCGTCTATCCGGAAGATAGCCAAGCTTGATACAGTCTTGCCCACATACCATATAGCTGCTATAATAGTTGCGGAAATCATAGCTACCAGAGAAGCTTTAGCGCAGGAACGTTTCCAGAAGAAGCCGCATACAGTGGGCAGAAACAGTCCGGCGGAGTTAATTGTAAAGGTAATAAGCAGGATATTCATTATATCCCGGTTATACCAGCCGAAAACTGCTCCCAGAATTCCTATGAGCATGGAACAGCCAAAGCCCATTTTCAAAAGCTTCTTTTCTTCTATCTGAGGATTTACATACTTCCGATAAATATCTCTTGTCAGACTGGCTGAAGCAGTCAGGATAGAAATATCCGCTGTTGACATTATGGCGCTGAGTATGCCTACAAGGATAAGTCCCTTTATGCCGTGGGGCAGAAGTCTCACCACAAGTTCAGCCAATACATTGTTGGCATCTCCGAGGTCAGGCATCAAAAGTTTTCCGCCCATGCCTAAATATGTAGATGCACTTGCAATTATAAGCACAGCTAGTGCCGCGTATATTGTTCCGCGTTTTGCGCTTTTTTCATCTTTTGCTGCAATGCAGCGGGTATAACTGTCCATACATGTAAAGAAGGACAATATTGTGGAAATAACAAGAGCAATTATTGTGCTCCAGCCCCACCCGCCTAAGTCGAAATATTGCTCCGGAAGGTCTCTTGCTACGCTCAGTCCGGCCTGTGACAGTTTAGCCCCTGTCATGGGAACCGCTGCTATAACAACGCCGGCCAGCAGCAGTATCATCTGTGCCATATCTGTATAAGTTACCGCCAGAAGACCGCCGGTGGACACATATACAACTATTACTACAACCGAAATAATATAGCACAATCCCAGATTCCACCCGGTCAGAACATTTAATATTGCAGCTCCTGCCACGAATTGTGCGGCAGTATAGCCAATCATTGCCAGTATAGTAGTAACTGAGCACATTGTTCCGCACTTATTATCATAGCGAGCGGCAATAAGCTCCGGGAAAGTTATATTATGTATTTTCTCGCTGATATTTTTTATAGGGCCTGCCATCACATAGGCAAAAATAATGCACCCTACCGCAATGGTAAACACATACCATATTGCGCTTATGCCCATAGCATAGGCATTTGAGGAGGTTCCTATAACGGAGGAGCCGCCTATCCAGCCTGCCATCCAAAGTGCGGCAAGCTTTATACTACCCATAGACCTTCCGCCTACATAGTAGTCTTCTGTATTTTTCTGTTTCCTCTGGGCAAAAAATCCAAGAAATATCATTCCCACAAAATACAGAATTATGATTATAATATCTAATAAGTTCAGAATATCAACTCCATACCACTCCGTATCGTATATGCGGATTTTTATTCTGTACCGTCAGAAACGCACTGGCGTTCCTGACGGCAGAAAGTGTCTTAAAGCTTTGCACCTGCGTGGAGGCACTCAGAGTTTTTAGGATTGATTTTGCCTTTCTTTGCGAAGTATTCTGTAACCTGTTCATCAAGCTCTTCAATGGCAAAGAGACCGGTATGAGCAGCAACTGCTCCCAGCAGTACCAGATTGGCGCCCTTGGGATTTTCGTACTGCATCGCCACCTCAGACATAGGTACTTTTACAACATTGATGTCGTCTCTGTACTTTCTGTCATCTTCAACCAGAGATGCATTAACGAAAAGATATCCGGTAGGCTTAATATTTGCCTCGAACTTGTCAATAGCCGGGGCATTCAGCGCGCACACTATGTCAGGGTGCTTGCTGTAAGGGCTTGCAATGGGGCCGTCGTTTATTTTTATGGTGCAGTTTGCAGTGCCGCCTCTCATTTCAGAACCGTAAGAGGGATACCAGGTTATCTCTTTTCCCAGCATCATTGCGGCGTGAGCAATTATAAGGCCTGTGGTCAGTACGCCCTGACCGCCGAAGCCTGCACATATCATTTCAACCATCAGCTTTTGCCTCCTTTGTCAATAAACTCTCCCACAGGGAAATACTTTGTCATTTCCTCGTGTACAAATGTCTTTGCCTTTACCGGAGGCATATTGAGGTTTGTGGGACATGGGCTTAAAAGCTCAACGAAAGAGAATCCGTCTCCGTTCATTTGGTGCTCGAAAGCCTTTTTGATGTACTTCTTGCACTTATTTATACCGGCTGCACCCACCATTTCGCCTCTGGCCAGGTATCCGATATCCATGTGCTTTAAAAGCTCAACACCGCTCAATGTACCGTAGCGGCTGGGATCTTTACCGCGAGGAGAAGTAGCAGTCTTTTCGCCGGGCAGAGTGGTAGGAGCCATCTGACCGCCGGTCATACCGAAAACGCTGTTGTTTATAACAATAACGCAAATATTGTCGTTTCTGAGGGCTGCATGAATAGTCTCTGCCATACCGATGGAGTAGGCTGCACCGTCGCCCATGTACGCCATAACCATGGAGTCGGGGCGGGTGTGTTTTACACCGACTGCGGTAGGAATATCACGTCCGTGAGCAGCCATAATAGTATCGAATTTCCAGTAATCTATATTGAATGAGCAGCAGGCAACGTCTACTACTGTTACAAGCTTGTGCTGTATACCCAGTTCCTCGGCAACTTCGCCCACAAGACGGCTGGCAATGCCGTGGCCGCAGCCGGGACAAAATCCGGCAGAGGAAATTATTGATTCAGGTGCTTTGAGAACCATTTATTTTGCCTCCTTTTCCAACATCTCTTTGGCTTTTGCTATGATTTCGTCAGTTTCGGGCAGACCGAAGAATGTTCCGTAATATTCAACAGGATAAGCGTTTTTAACTGCCAGTTTTACATCGTCTACCATCTGACCCAGAATATTAATTTCAACAGTGAGGAAGCCCTTGGCATTTTTACATTCCTCAAAAGCCTTTACAGGGAAGGGCCACAGAGTTATAGGACGAATAAGACCGAGCTTTATGCCCTGTTTGCGAGCCACTTCAACAGCTTCCTTAGAAACACGGGAGCTTATGCCGTAGGCAACGAGAACTATCTCTGCATCATCAACCATTACAGATTCCCAACGCTGTTCGATTTCTTCTATTGCATTATACTTTGCACGAAGATGTTCTGCATAATCAGGGTCGGTATAGTATGTATTCTGGATTTTGCGAGGTTCGGCACCTTCTGCACAGCCTCTGACTGTCCAGTCAAATTTATTTACATCGTGCTCCATCATTTCAGGCAGCTCCACGCCTTCCACCATCTGACCGATAGCGGCGTCTGATGCTACCAGAACCGGGTGACGATATTTTTCTGCTAAATCGAAAGCAGTGCTCATCATGTCGCAGTTTTCCTGTACGCTTGCAGGTGCAAGAACTATTGTGCGGTAGTCACCGTGGCCTCCGCCTCTTGTCATCTGCCAGTAGTCGCCCTGACCCTGAGCAATATCGCCAAGGCCGGTGCCTATACGCATAACGTTTATGATAACTGCGGGCAGGTCTGCTGCGGCAAGGTAGGATATACCTTCCTGATTTAATGAAAATCCGGGACCTGCGGAGCTTGTCAGTGCTCTTGCGCCTGCGGCGGAAGCACCGAGCAGCATATTGATTCCTGCAAGTTCAGACTCAGTCTGAACAAATGTGCCTCCCACCTCGTCCATACGCCAGGAGAGATATTCCAGTATCTCTGTCTGAGGAGTTATGGGATAGCCACTGTAAAAACGGCAGCCTGCTCTTACTGCTGCTTCTGCAAGAGCTTCATTGCCTTTCATAAGTTCTTTTGACATAATTACAGCTTTACCTCCTCAAACTAAGATCTCAAACACTCTGTCAGGGCATACTCTGTAACATGAGCCACATGCTATGCACAGGTCATCGTCTATTTTTATAGTGTCATAACCCTTTTCGCCAATTATACCGGTAAATGAAATGGCCTTTCGGGGACATTCATCAACACAGTAACCACAGCCTTTGCAGCGGCTGATTTCTATTTTGACTTTATTCACTCTCTGCACCTCTTTTATATATTAAGCTTCTACAGCTTTAGCTCTTGCGGCAACTTTCTTAGACTGACGCAAGGCAATAATTGCTATAATAGTTCCGAGAACTGCGGTTCCTACACCGTAGCTTATAATGCGGGTATAACCTTCATTACCGAATTTATCTATCCAGTTACCGAACATGGTGTGTACAAACATATCAGGCAGGTAGCCGATGAATGTAGCGATTGCAACTGCGGTAGCGGATATCTTAGTGGGAATTCCCATTTCTGCTTGAATTGAGAAGTAGGTTCCCTTGCACATAAACATTGCAATGCCGACCATAAGCAGCAGCACTGCAAGCAGTACACCGTTTACGCTGCTGGGCAGAACCAGGAACAGGCCCAGAGTTACAACACATGCAAGCTGTCCTAATATCTGTTCTTTAGATACTGACTTGAAGGCTTTGTCTGCCAGATATCCACCCAGAGGACCGCCTACCAGACGGCAGCCGTAAGTACGGATAGTGCCTATGCTGGCAGCAAGAGCGGCAGACATGCCGAGAACGCTGGTGCTGTAAGGGGTAAGGTAGCTTGCAACAGCAGCTACAGTTACATAGCACCATACCAGAACGGACATAAGCCATACGCCGGGAATTTTAAATGCGGAAAAATAGTCTTTGATAGAAAAGCTCTGTTTCTCTTCCTTCTGCTCTTCGCTGGCACCGAAGGCTGCGTCTTTAGGCATCAGTATAGCAAGCAGTATGCCGGACAGCAGAGACAGGCCACCGCAGCAAAGCAATGCATTTCTAAAGCCTGTAACAAGGTCGGAGCCGGAAACGAGAGCCATAATGCCTATCATTATGAAGCTCAGCAGTAAGGAGGCAAAGCCGTTCAATGCTTCAAAAAGTCCATATATTCTTCCCTGCTCTTCGTCAGAACCGGTCATGCGAATACCCTTCATAATTGCAGGCCAGAATGCAAAACCTCCGGTAAGACCCATAAGAAGCCAAATAATAACTGCCATTGTGTAGCTCTTATAAGTGAACATGAAAATAAAGCTCAGGGCTGCCTGTCCGAAAATAGAGATAAGCAGAACAGGCTTGGGGTTGAATTTATCACCTATCCAGCCGCCGGGCAGATAGGAAATTGTGCAGGCCAATGCGTAATAAGTCATAAGTGAGCCTAACTGAGCGTTAGTGCAACCCATAGCAGCAATCATTTGGTCATAGAAGCTGGACTTCATATAGGGCATTACATACATAAAACCATAAGCTATACCCAATGCTAACAAAAGCAAAAATCTCTTTATGTTCTTCATAAAGTACTCCTTATAAATAAAATTTCATCTTTAAATCCGAAAATCAATTTTCTGCCAAAAACCTTTTGCTGTAAAAAAATTCCCTCCTCAAGCATTTAGTTCGCCGATTGGTCAGTCCAATTTAACTTTGATAAAAAATTATTTGCTTTTTTAGTAAAAAGCAAATATAATAGTGGCACATTGGTCTTGCCAATTTATGCTTTTATTATAGCATTACTTTTAGCAGCTTTAAATACGCAAGTCTGAATAAAAAATTCAAAATTATTTATTCAAAATATACAAAAAGGGGCTCGAATTATTGTGAATACTTTGTCAGAGATTGGTACAACTGCTGCGAGTGAAATCGTTTTAGACTATATAGAAAACGCAATTATAAAAGGAGAACTGAGAAAAGGTGACAAACTTCCCACCGAAAGAGCCATGGCAGAAGAGCTGAATGTCAGCAGAGCATCTGTCCGTGAAGCTATAAAAGCGTTGAATAGTATGGGCATGGTCAGTTCAATTCAGGGCAGCGGTAATTATATTACAAACTCGCCTGAAACCTCCATTGACCGCGCTGTGTGCGCCCTTTTTGCGCTCAATGACGGTACACTTGAAAATATTCTCCAGCTCCGTATAATACTCGAATCCGAAGCTTGCCGAGAGGCTATAAAATACGCTACCGATGAACAGCTTCAGGAATTAAAAGAACTGATGGACTACGATTACGACAATGCTTCTCTTGAGTATCTCGATCAGCAAGACAGAGATTTTCATTTTGCTATTGTCGCTCTGTGCAAAAACACTTTAATAAAATATCTGTACAACACTTTGGTATTTCTTATGGATATTTATCGAAAAAGGGTACTGCAAGCCACGCTGGACAAAAACGAAAACTATTTGACAAAAGCAGGCCATGTGATGATATTAAACGCTCTGATTGCCCGTGACGTTATCGCCGCTGAAAGTGCGGTACGAACTCACCTCAGTCTTTCAGACGATTATCAATCGCTCCTGTCCGAATAAATTTAAAGCAGCTGCATACACCGGTAACTTTTTTATTTATGTATATAAGGTTAATTTTTTAATCATAGTGCTGTATCCGACGGAATATGGCATTTATAGCTGTTGACTGCGCCGGAAAAAAGGGTTAAACTTAGGCTGTTTTTCAAATTTCAGCATTAACATTGGAGGAAAAAACATTGAAAAAGTTTATTTGCATTCTAAGCGCAATGTGCCTTCTTTTGGCTCTTACCGCCTGCGGCGAAAAGTCCGCAGAGCCTGCCGAAACTTCCGCACCTGTGGGCAGCACCGAACCTGTTAACGCGGTAATCACCGTTAAGGATTACGGCACTATCGAGGCAGAGCTTGACAGAAGCGCCGCACCCATAACCGTTGACAACTTCGTAAAGCTTGTTAACGACGGCTTTTATAACGGCCTCACCTTCCACAGAATAATCAGCGGCTTTATGATTCAGGGCGGTGACCCGGAGGGCAACGGCACCGGCGGTTCCGACACCGAGATTAAGGGCGAATTTTCCGCAAACGGTGTTGAAAACCCCATAAGCCACACCCGCGGCACCATTTCCATGGCACGTGCCCAGAACTATGACAGCGCAAGCTCCCAGTTCTTCATCTGCCATGAGGACAGCGAGTTTCTTGACGGCCAGTACGCCGCTTTCGGTCATGTCACCGAGGGTATGGCCGTTGTGGATGCTATCTGCGAAAATGTCAGCGTTGATGACGACAACGGCACTGTCGCTCCCGAAAATCAGCCTGTAATCGAATCTATCGTAATTAAATAACGAAAAACCGCTTTCCGAAACGGAAAGCGGTTTTTATATCCGTGGTACGGATTATAATTTCAGAAAAACAAAAAAGCTCGTCTTACGACGAGCTTTTTTAATGGCGGAGAGCAAGGGATTCGAACCCCTGTGGGCTTGCGCCCTAACGGTTTTCAAGACCGCCCCGTTATGACCACTTCGGTAGCTCTCCATATTTGCAGTTATTTATTATACTGATTAAACGCCCTTTTGTCAATCCCCGGAGGCAATTCTTTGTCTCCGGGGATTATAAAATTATTCTTCTACTTCAATGTCAAGACCCAGTTCGCTGGGTAAAAATCTGGGGCATACGTTCTCAGCAAGGTTTATTACGGAAGAGGCAAGCTTTGTGCCCATTTCCACTGCTTCCTGCATGGTCCTGCCGTAGGTAAGACCGATTGCAGCACCGGCACAGAATGCGTCTCCGGCACCGGTGGTATCCAGTACCTCAACCTTGTTTGCAGGGCAGATGCCCTTGTTGCCGTTCAGCTCTGCATATACAGCGCCTTTGCTGCCCAAGGTAACTATCATGGCGGGAATACGGGCGCTCTTTACCTTTTCAGCCAGTTTATCGCACAGCTCTTCGGGGCTGATGTTGGTAAAATCCTCAAGGAACAGCATACCGGCCTCCTGCTCGTTGCACACGAAGCAGTCTATGGACTGGAGGAAGTCTCTGCGCTGGGATGCAATGCTCATGTTTGCAACAACTGCGTAAACAGGCTTGTTGTACTTCTTGGCAAACTTAAACACCTGCTTAACTAATTCCTTGTCCATGTCTATCTCGATAACAACGCTGTCGGCATCGGAGAAGATTTCATCGCCCTTTGCCTCCAGAATTTCAAGCATAGGCTCCATATTGGGGCGCTTTGAGATAGAAGCCACAATTTCTCCGTTATTGTCGAAAACGGCCAGCCACTTACCCATGCTGTCGGGAGCGGAAACAATATATCTTGTATCCACCTTATGATTATTGAGCTTATTGACTACCTCAGCACCCTGAGAGTTATCATCTACCATGCTGACGAAACGAGGTCTCAGCTCAACATTGGCGATGTCCTCGGTAACGTTGCGTCCCACGCCTCCGTGGAAGGTCTCCACACGACCGGAATTTCTTCCTGCGGGGATATACTTATTATCGGGGTATCCTTTAATGTCTACAAATACATTTCCTACAACAACGATGGGCATAATTTGTCACCTTTCCATTTCTGCTCTTTCAAAAGCGTGTAGCCAGTCGGCTTTTTTATAATATATAATAAGGGATATTGTGCTCAGAAACCATGTAAGGGGGTAAACCCAGTTTACAACTGCAATAGTATGATAAACGGGCACCATTATTTTTAAAAATGTCACTCTTACAACACACCAGAAGGTGAGCATTGTTGCCATAGGAATGACCGCCTTGCCTGCGCCTCTCAAAACTGCCGACATGGCGTGAGTTGTGGCAAGGAGGAAGAAGAAGATTGAACATATTCTGGCCTTGTCTACGCCGAACTGTATTGCCTCCGGCTCGGAGGTAAAGGCGCCTATAAGCCAAGGTGACAGCAGGTAAATGATAACACCTATAATCTCAGCTATCACCAAGGTGCAGATAATGCCGAAGCGGGCACCTTTTTTGGCTCTGTCGAATTCCTTTGCACCCAGATTCTGCCCCACAAAAGTGGTGATAGCAGCAGTGAAGCTGGTAATGGGCAAGAACGCAAACCCTTCAATCTTACTGTAAGCACCGCAGCCGGAAACTGCCATTTTTCCGAAAGCATTAATATTGGACTGCACAACCACGTTTGCAATACCTATAACGGAGTTTTGAAGTCCGGAGGGCAGACCGTATTTTATTATAAGCTTCAGCATATTTTTGTTAAAGCCTATTTTTCTGATTGAAACTCTGTATTCCTCTTTAGTGGTCATAAGCTTTCTCACGCAGAGGAAAACGCTGACAAACTGGGATATAACAGTTGCAAAAGCCGCGCCGCCAACGTCTGTATTAAATACGCCTATAAACAGCAGATCCAGAATTATGTTGAGAAGCGATGATATAACAAGGTACCTGAGGGGGCTTTTACTGTCACCCACCGCCTGCATAATTCCCTGCAAAGTGTTATACATTACAAGGCTTAAGCTGCCTGCAAAATAAATTCTTATGTATTTTATCGACAGATCCATTATATCATCAGGCGTTCCCATCCAGCGGAGAACAGCCGGAGTAAGTGTAGTACCGATAATAGTCAGAAACACGCTTACAAGCAGGTTAAATGCAATGTTTGTATGTATAGAAAGACTGAGCTTTTCGTTATCTTTTGCACCGTAATATCTGGATATAACTACGCCTGCACCGACAGCAATACCGCTGAAAAGGCTTATCATAAGGAAATTCAGCGTACCCGTTGCGCTAACCGCTGCCAGAGCGTCATTTCCCAGAAGCCTGCCCACTATCAAGGCATCGGCTGTATTATAGAGCTGCTGAAACAGGTTTCCTATAAACAGGGGCACCGCAAAGGCAACCATTTGTTTGCCTATGGAGCCTTCTGTCATTCTTGTTGACAATTTAACCATTTTATCCCTTCAAACCTAATATTCCGTCAGCAAAGGCGCAGATTTCACAGCGCCATTATAAATTTTGTTCAAAATTGAGACGTATATTTTGTTATTATAATATTTAAGGTTGATTGCTGTCAAGCACCATAACACACTAATTATCCGGTCTTATAATCATAGTTTCAGCACAGCTTTTCTAATCCCCCGCAAACAAGCTTTTCAGCGGCCGCTTTCGGAAATTTCCTCCATTCGAACTATCTCCGCTCCCAGGGCCTCGGCATCCGAAGCTTCATGGCTTATAATCAATGTAGGACGGCCGGAGGTATATTTTTTCACTGCTTTCAGACAAATTTCCCGGTTTTCGGCATCCAGTCCCTGAAAGGGTTCATCCATGAGTACAATTTGGGACGGAAATATAAGGCACCTTGCAAGGGCGGCTCTGCGCCTCATGCCGCCGGAAAGCTCTGCGGGCAGCTTATCCAGAACCTTTTCCGTAAGTCCAAGCTCCTCCAAAAGCTCCTTTGCCCTTTTCCGGCTCAGGTCTTTTTTTATGAGTATCAGGTTATTATAAACCGTCATCTGGGGGAAAAGCCTGTCCTCCTGATACATGACGGAAATTCTGGTTTCAGGGGCTATACCGGAAATTTTGCCGGAATCCGGCTTTAAAAAACCAAGCAGCAGTCTTAAAAGGGTGGTTTTGCCTATTCCGGATTTTCCCAGAAGCAGAACCGGCCGTTCGCTGTCTAATGTGAGGTTTAAGTTATTTAAAACCAGCTCGTTCCCGTAGGAAAAGCACAGCTTTTTTATCTGAACCTTATCCATTTTCTCCGCCCCACTTTCCTGCCGTCTTGCTCATAAGGAAGCTGAACAACTTTTCGATTATCACCGACAGTACAACTATAACCGCCGTCCACGCGAAAAGCTCCTCTGTTTCAAGGTACACTTTAGCGTTATGGAGCTGACTTCCGATGCTGTTTTTAGGAATGGCGATAACCTCGCCTGCAATTCCCGATTTCCAAGCAAAGCCCATTGCAACCTTGCCCGCAGACAAAAGGTGAGGCATAACAGCGGGAATATACACAGCCTCCACCGTCTGGAGCTTGGAAAGGCGGTAGGTTTTCGCCGCTTCAAGGAGCTTAATATCGGCAGAATTTATGCCGGTATACACAGCACTCCACACCATAGGCAGAACCATAATAAAGGAAATAAAGGTACTTAGCCTTCTGCCGCTTATCCACACCAGCGCCAGAATAACAAAGGAGGCAACGGGTGTTGCCTTTATTATGCTCATGGGGAGCTGTAATAATTTATAAATAAAGCTCCAGCGGGCGCTTATAACCGCCAGAATTATTCCGAAAACAAGCCCGAGGAGAAAGCCGGACATAATTCTGAGAAATGAGCTGCCTATAATTACCCAGAAGCTTCTGTCAGTTACAAGCTCCGAAAGCTTCTGTAATACAGCAAAAGGAGAGGCCAGAAGCAGGTCTCTCCCAACTGCATAATAGGCCAGCTGCCAGAGACAGAGCCAGAACAGCCCTACCCCCAGAAAGCCGAGCGCTTTTTTTGCATGTTTATTCTGCATTATAATAGAAATCTGCTTCGGGAAGCTTTCCGCCAACAGATGCAGGATTTGCATCAAAAAGGATGCTGAAGAATTCGCCTGCAATGCTCTTCATTTCATCCCCTGCGATGAAAACGATGCTGCACTGGGGAATGGCCTTCTGAGCTACGGGAGCTGCGGGAATAATGCCGTAATTAACAGCAAGCTCTGCTGCCTGTGGTAAAGTCTCCTCGGAGTTGGTGAAATTAACGGATTCCTCGTAAGCTTTGAGAAAGTTTTCAACAACTGCGGGATTTTCCTCCGCAAGCTTCTTCTGGACTACAACGCAGCCCATAGTGATTGCGCTGTTTTCACTAAGTTTGGCCCACTCCTCATTGAAGTCAAAAGCAATGCGGAGATTTTCGTTCTTAGCCATTGCAGCGGTAACAAAAGGCTGGGGCAGAACTGCAATTCCCTCGCCCTCTGCGAGGAGAACTGCTGCCTCGGCAGCTTCTGCCTTAAACTCGATAGTTACGTCCTTTTCAGGGTCGAGTCCGTTCTTGGTGAGCAGATATTTGAGGGCATATTCAGGGGTAGCACCCTGACCTACGCAGTAAACGGTCTTGCCCTTAAGGTCTGCAACGGAGTTTACGGTATCGCCGTTTTCAACACAGTACAGAACGCCGAGAGTGTTAAGAGCAAGCAGCTGAACTGCCCCCTCGGTCTTGTTGTAGAGAACGGATGCAACGTTTGTGGGAACAGCGGCTATGTCGAATTCCCCTTTAATAATGCTGCCCAGAATTTCATCGGGAGCGCCCGCAAGGGTAAACTCATATTTTTCGGAAAGCTCGCCCTTTTCAGCCTGATCCATCATGTGAAGAGCACCCAGAGCGGTGGGGCCCTTTAATACTGCAACCTTAACCTCGGCCTTTTCGGTGTCGGCAGGTGCTTCGGCGGGTGTTTCCTCCTGAGTCTCGGCGGGTGCTGCTTCGTCCCTCACTTCGGGAGCTTCGCCGGGCTGGGTTGCTTTCTCAGCACCGCATGCTGCCAGTGCGAAAATCATCACAACAGCGAGAAACAGGGATAATAACTTTTTCATATTTTTCCTCCTATTTTATATGGTCGCAGATGAGAATATCTGCGCCGTTTTTTACTATTTTACCTTCATTTTGAAGCTCTGTAAGCGCTCTGTACAGGCTTGCTCTGCCTACACTCAATGCACGGGCAAGAGCGGCATATCCCATTGTGATATGAATCACTCCCCCGTCGTCTGCCTGTGATATAAGCCAGCTCCACACCGCATTTTCAATGCTGGGGCTTGTAAAAGCGTCTATCTTTCGGTTTAAAAACTGAATTCTGCCGGAAAGAAATTCGATATAGCTTAAAGCCGCCTCCGGATATTTAATAAACAGCTCCTTAAGCTCCTTATCAGATATAAACAAAACTCTGCTCTGTTTTTTTGCAATAACGCTTGTTACATACTCATTGGTCTGAGAAAACAACGCCGCCGCGCCAAAGCAGCTTCCCGGCTTCAAAGTGTTTAAAAGTGCGCCGCTTTCATTGTAAACCGCAGCCTCTCCCTCAAGTATAATACCCAAAGATTTTATAAAACTATGCTGAGTAAAGATAGGCTCAGATTTTTTATAGCTCTGCCCGCTGAATGAGGAAAAAATTTTTTCCCTTTCCCCCTCCGGCAAAGCCCTGAACAGAAAGCAGTTATTCAGCACTTCAATCTGTTTTGCATCAAGTGTCATCCCCACCGCCTCCTGTCTCATTTGATACACTTTGTGTATATTTTAGTAGATAGTTTCTTTTATGTCAATCATCGTTTTTAACAAAATTTGACTTTTCCATATTTTTTACACACTCCTTTTCCGTCGCTTCTGCCGAAACTTTCCCACATATTTCCCCCTCTCCTGTACATATACATTGACTACGAGAGATTGGGAGTGGTGTATGTGCGTACAAATATCGAAGAACGCGCCTGTGAGGTGGCTGTATATCTTATCGAAAACAAAGCAACCGTCCGTTCAGCGGCCTCATGGTTTGGAATATCCAAGTCCACTGTGCATAAAGACCTGACGGAGCGTCTGCCCCGGATAAATCCGGGGCTGTACCGGCAGGTGAGAAAACTTCTGGATATAAACAAAGCCGAGCGCCACATAAGAGGCGGCCTTGCCACAAGGAGGAAATACAAAGGAGATTAAAAAGAACATTGCTTCTTTTATATGCATAATGCCCACAGCACCGTTTACAGTGCTATAACAAAAAATTCCGTCTGAATTCTGCTATGACTTCAGACGAAACTAACATGCTATTATCAGCCGGCGGATTTCAAGCTTTTTTCTGCGGAAAACTTCCGCCGGCAAAAAGTTTTTCAACATTTTAAGCCGTATTGCTGCGGGTATAAAAAACAGAGTGCGTAAAAACGCACCCTGCAAAATTATAGACATATAGACAAAGAGATGATTACTTGTTAGCAGCTTCCATACCTGCGAGGAATGCAGCCTTGTTGCCTTCAAAGAACTTCATCTTTCTCTCGCCCAGCTCAAGGCGAATAGCCTCGAACATCTTCTCATTGTCAACAATATCCATCTTTGCCATGAGAGCACCGAGAATTGCAACGTTTGCACCCTTGGGGTTATTGACGCTATCAGCGATAGCGTTAGCATCACAGTAAACAACAGTGATGTCGTCACGGTCAACCTTGCGGTCGATGATGGAGCTGTTAATAACCAGAACTCCACCGGGCTTAACTCTGTCTTCAAACTTGAGCAGAGAAGGCAGGTTCATGGCAACAATAGCGTCAGCCTTTGCAACCATGGGAGAACCAACCTCGTGATCACTTACGATAACGGAGCAGTTAGCGGTACCTCCGCGCATCTCCGGACCGTAGGAAGGAAGCCAGGAGACATGCTTACCGTCCAGCATGCAAGCCATAGCCAGGAACTTACCTATAAGCAGCATACCCTGACCGCCGAAGCCGGCAAATACAAAATCTTTTTTCATTATTCTGCAGCCCCCTTATCTTTATATACACCCAGAGGATAGTAGGGGAGCATGTTCTCTTCGAGCCACTTCATAGCCTCAATGGGGTTAAGACCCCAGTTGGTGGGGCAGGTGGAGAGAACTTCTATCATGCAGAAGCCCTTACCTTCCAGCTGGTACTGGAATGCCTTTTTGATGGCCTTCTTGGTCTTGATGATATTTGCGTTATTGTTAACAGCGCAGCGCTCTATGTAGTAGGAGCCGGGAACCTGAGCCAGCATCTCGGACATCTTGATAGGTGCGCCGCACCATGCCTCATCACGTCCGTAAGGAGAAGTGGTGGTCTTCTGGCCGACAAGAGTGGTAGGAGCCATCTGGCCGCCGGTCATACCGTAAATAGCATTGTTTACAAAGATAGTGACGAACTTCTCGCCGCGGTGTGCAGCGTGAACGATTTCAGCGGTACCGATAGAAGCAAGGTCACCGTCTCCCTGGTAGGTGAAAACGGTAGTATCGGGCTTTGCACGCTTTACGCCGGTGGCGACAGCGGGAGCACGACCGTGAGCAGCCTCGATCATATCGCAGTTGAAGTAATCAAAAGCGAAAACGGAGCAGCCGACAGGAGCAACACCGACAATGTTACCGTCCAGATTTAATTCTTCCAGAACCTCAGCTACCAGACGGTGAATAATACCGTGGTTGCAGCCGGGGCAGTAATGGAAAGGCTTATCAGTTAAAAGCTTGGTCTTTTCGAATACAACAGACATTTATTTACCCTCCTTCATTGCGAGGATCTTTTCCTTGATCTGATCGGTAGTGGGGAACTGGCTTCCGCAGTAACCGAAGAAATCAACATCCTTCAGGCCGTTAATAGCAAGTTTAACGTCTTCGAGCATCTGGCCTTCGTTGACCTCAACGTCCAGAATACCCTTAACGCGGTCAGGCTTTACAGTCTCAAGAAGAGTCTCATAGGGGAAAGGCCATACAGCGATAGGACGGAACAGGCCGACCTTTACGCCTTCCTCGCGCAGCTCATCGATAGCGGTCTTAGCAATACGAGCAACAGTACCGAAAGCAGTGATAACGAACTCTGCATCCTCGGTCTTGTAGCACTCCCACATCTGCTCGTTCTTTTTAGCCTCGTCGTAGATAGCCTGCAGGCGGTCGTTGTGGATAGTGAGGTCTTCAGTGTCGATGTAGAGGGAGTTGATAACAGCTCTCTTTTCGGGATCGTCGCCGGGCTTCCAGCCGGTGGCAGCCCAGGGCTTCTTCTCGGGGTCAACCTTGAAGTCAACCATCTCGGGCATCTCAACAGGCTCCATCATCTGAGCGATGATACCGTCTGCCAGGAACAGAACGGGCATACGGTACTTCTCTGCCTTCTCGAAAGCGAACATCATGATGTCGATAGCTTCCTGAACGGAAGAGGGAGCGTAGGTCAGCAGGTGGTAGTCACCGTTACCGCCGCCCTTAACGCCCTGGAAGTAGTCGCCCTGAGAAGCCTGGATGTTACCAAGGCCGGGGCCGCCACGCATAACGTTGAGGATGACGCAGGGCAGCTGTGCGCCTGCGCAGTAGGAAATACCTTCCTGCTTAAGGCTGATGCCGGGGCTGGAAGAAGAGGTGATAACACGTACGCCGGTAGAAGCTGCACCGTACACCATATTGATTGCCGCTACTTCACTCTCGGCCTGAAGAAAGCATCCTTCGACCTCGGGCATACGTGCGGACATATACTCAGGAATTTCAGTCTGAGGGGTGATAGGATAGCCAAAGAAGAAACGGGCGCCTGCACGAATTGCAGCCTCCGCGATAGCTTCGCTACCCTTCATAAGAGTCAATGCCATTTTTTGTTCCTCCTTAAAGCTTTTCTATACGGATCGCGACATCGGGGCATGTACGTGCGCAGGAAGCGCAGCCTATGCATGCCTCGGGATTAGCTACCTCCGCGGGGTGGTAGCCCTTTGCGTTGAGCTTGGTCTTGGAAAGGGCGAGTACGTCTTTAGGGCATGCTCTTACGCAGAGACCACAGCCCTTACAAACAACCTCATTGATTGTCACCTTTACCATGATTCTACCTCTTTTCTAATAAAATTTTGCATTTTTATAGTTTTATCCTTACCGCATATGCGGGCGGAATACAAATGGGAAACGATGGGGGCAGGCAGAAGATATAATTCAGTGTGCTCCACCCTGAATCGGGTGCTGAAGCTCTTTAAGGCTTTCAATCCAGCTTGCCCAGTCACGGCGCATGTAGGTGTCAATAGCCATAGGAGTTCCGATATATTTGGGGTCATGACCTTCGGACATGAAGATGTCCAGAAGCTCCTTCTTACCAGTGGTATAGAGGACGGGAACGCCGGTCTTTTCGGACACTTCCTTAATCATCTCGTAACCGTCTCTCAGTTCATCGGGGCCTGTCATCTCGGCAAGGTTTGTGTTGTTGATCATGCCGCTGATTTTAAGCCGTGAATGTATCTGCATTTCCTCCTGAAGGTGAATAATCTTTTCAACAGTACCTGCAAGAGGACGGCGGATATTTATAACGTTGAGCACTTCAAGCTGTTCAGGCTCAAGTGCCATAAAGTCCTGATGATAACGTCCCAGTGCAGTAGCACCGACAGCGTCACCGCCGGCGTCAAACACAACCGTATCCCAGTCCATTGCGAAAGCAGAAGCAACCTCTGCCGGTACGCTCAGGGTCTCGATACCGGAGCAGGCGAAGTTAGGGGAAACCAGACGGATTTCTTTCATCTTAGTCATCTGTCCGCGTTCTGTAAGTCTGAAGTATGTATTAACCATATCAAGGTCTATAAGCTCGGTACGCCCGCTCTCAGCGGCTTTAAAGGCGAAGTTCAGGGCAAGCTCGGATTTGCCGCTGCCGTAGTTGCCTATAAGGACAAAAATTTTTTTCATATCGCGCCTCTTAACTCAAATTATTACAGCTATCATTGTAACATTTTAAGGCATTTGCGTCAATGATAATTTTGCTGAATTTAGACAATTATAAGCGGCAAAATGACGAACTATTTGTAATTGTGCACGTGTTTCAGTGCATGATTTTGTTTTTTTCATTTTTTTGTCTTATTTTTTAACATCTTGTTCACTTGTTAGTTAGTCGTCTCTAACTATTTTTGTGTATTTTCAGAGCAAGTTTATAGGAATTAAGCTCCTTCATTTTTACGTTTATCTGCTCCCATGTTTTCTCTTATTTGTACTTGTTTGAAAAGGTAAAAAGTTATATAACGCTTCCCGCAAATCTTGCGACCGCTGCGCCGCACAAAAAAGGACCGATATAGCATAATAGAAGCAATAAAATTCGACCGGGAGGAATTCCCGGTAAATCTGCCAATGGAGCTTGAACCCAATAAAATCCAGATTGAAGATATGACTGTCGCACAGCGTATCCATCACGCTCTCGAAAACCCCCATTGACTCAAACCCCCTTAAGGAAATAGTAAAGCCCGGTGAAAGCGTCCGCGTTATCATCTCCGACGTTACCCGCCGCCGGCAGTCTCCCAAGACCTACATTCCTACTTTAATAGAAGAACTTGAAAGCGCCGGCATCCGCGACGAGGATATTCTTATCGTTTCCGCCACCGGCACCCACCGCCGTCAGACCAAGGAAGAGCATGTTGGTCTTATCGCGCAGGAAGTCTATGACAGAATCCGCATTGTTGACCATGTATGCACTGACGAGGATGAGCTTCGCTATGTAGGCACCACCAAGAGATGCACTCCCGTATGGCTCGACAAGCGTGCATTTGACTGCGACCACATCATTCTCACCGGCGGCGTTGTCTACCACTTCATGGCAGGCTTCGGCAACGAGGACACCAGACGTCAGATTGCAGATTACCCCGACATGCTGGAGCGCGAAAAGGCTCTCCGTTCCGATTTCTCAATCGGCGGCTACACCGGCTATCTGTTTGCTCAGACTGCTGAAAACTACAACCTGATTGCCGTAACCGGCATTCCTCAGAGTGAGTTCGGCTCCTCCAAGGTTCATGTCGTCTCCACTCTTGACGATGCACTGGCACTGAGCCGTAAGCTTAACGGCGGCAAGGCTCTGAGAGCAACTCTCATGCCCCACGTTGCAAACACCCTGCCTATTCTTTAAGCTATAAAACAACATAAAAAACTGCCGCAGAGCTGCGGCAGTTTTTTGCTTTTTATCTTACGGTTTCAACTTTTATGGTATTGGTATGGCTTGCTCCACCGTATAAGGTGCCGCCGGTAAGAACAACGTTGTCACCGGGCTGGAGGTTTAAAGTTTCTGCGGCAATATTCATTGCGTTATAGAAAATAACATCCAGAGAAGAATAAGTATCACTGAGTACAGGTCTCACAGCCCAGCTCATATTGAGCTGACGCCATGCCTTTTCTTTGGTGGTAATACCGATAATATCAACCGGGCCTCTGAAACGGCTCACCATCCTGGCAGTAGTGCCGGAAAGGGTGGAAACAACAATGCACTTTGCATTAACGTCTATTGCCATTGAGCATACGGCGTGGGAAATAGCATCCAGATTGTCCTTTATCTTGAATTCTGCGTTGTAGAATTTCTTCTTGTAGTCAATGTGCTGCTCTGTAAACTCGGCAATGTCTGCCATGCTCTTTACAGCCTCAGCAGGATATTTGCCCGCAGCGGTCTCTCCGGAAAGCATGATTGCGGAAGAACCGTCGTAAACTGCGTTTGCAACGTCGGAAATCTCTGCTCTGGTAGGTCTTATATTGTAAATCATGGATTCCAGCATCTCGGTGGCGGTAATAACACGCTTACCCAGCAGTCTGCACTTTTTAATAAGGTACTTCTGAACAGCGGGAACCTCCACATAGGGAATTTCAACGCCAAGGTCGCCGCGGGCGATCATAATACCGTCGGCAATCTGGCAGATTTCCTCAATGTTGTCAACACCGGCACGGTTTTCAATCTTTGCAATAAGGTTAATGTCCTTACCGCCGTTTTTATCAAGAAAGCTTCTCAGGCTTTCAACATCGGACTTGGTGGAGACAAAGGACGCAGCCACAAAATCCACATCGTTTTCGATGCCGAACAGCAGGTCGGCTTTATCCTGCTCGCTCAGGTACTCCTGCTTTAAAACCTTGTTTTCAAAGCTCATACTCTTGCGGTTTGAAAGCTCGCCGCCGGTAAGAGTGGTGCAGTAAATTTTGCTGCCCTCAATTTTTTCCACACGGAAAACAACAAGGCCGTTATTTACCTTTATAATATCTCCCTTATTCATTTCCTCTGTGAGATTTGCATAGGAAACGGAAACCATTTCCTGATTGCCTTCCACATCGTCGGTGGTGAAAATGAAGGGATCGCCGTCATTTAAAAATATCTTCTTATTTTCAAAAGTCTTTATGCGAAACTCCGGGCCCTTGGTGTCCAGCAGTATGGCAATAGGCAGGTTCATTTTCTCCCTTACCTTTTTAATAAGGTCGATTCTCTCCTTCTGCTCCCGGTGGTCACCGTGGGAGAAGTTGAGTCGAGCCACATTCATGCCGTTTTCACACATTTTTGTCAGCACTGCCTCATCACTTGAAGCGGGGCCGATGGTGCAGATAATCTTGGTTTTACGCATATCAGTTTCCTTTCCGGCTTTCAACACATGGAATCCGGTATCCCGGGTACTCCGGAAACCTTTCGCAGTGCCTTTTTTTGCTTTAACATCCCATCTGCACTGACTGAACTCCATTAGGGCGCATTGCCCTTAAGCCATCTACATATTAAATCTTCGTTGTCTCAATGATTTTATCTCATTCCGGCTACAAATGCAATACTGTAAATTTTAAACATTATCCGAATAATTATAATAATTTATTGTTTAAAACAGCAGTTTCATGTCTTTAATCTTCATTTTTACAAACTCCCTCTCTTTTAAACTTCTGTGAACAATTCCCCCGCCTTATTGACTGGCGGTTTTTTCTGCCGTATATTACTTAAGTAAGTTAATAGTTATTCAAGTTAAGTATTTCCCCGGAGGAGGCTTTTTAGGATGGACTGTCACAAAATACAAACTGCGGAGCTGTTCCGCAGTATGGACAGAGTACGGCGGGCATGGCACAGCGTAATTCCATGTGATGCACTGAGCAAATCCCAGTTCGGCACTCTTTTGACTATATATCACTTTCAAAAAACACAGCATGAGGATGAAAGTCCCCGGCCTGTAAAGCTGAGTGACCTTGCAAACTCCATGAGCCAGAGCTTACCTGCTCTCAGCCAGAGAGTAAAGCAGCTTGAGGACATAGGCTACGTAAAGCGCGTGCCTTACCCGGATGACCGGCGCATAACGGGCATAGAGCTTACAGATAAAGGAACCGAGGTTCTTTTTATTGCCCGCGACCGTTTTGACGGCATACTTTCCGATGCCTCCGACCATTTAGGCGCGGAAACCTCCGAACGGCTGATTTTTCTTTTAAACCAGCTTGCAGAGGCTCTGGAACTGGCAGTTTCCCATCTGGGACAGAATGAGGAGCAGAAAAAATCATGACAAAATTAAAGAAATACGTTAAACCATATCTGGGCTTTGCTCTGGCTATGGTAATTTTACTGTTCTGTCAGTCTGTGGTGGATTTGAACCTGCCTAAGCTTATGAGCGATATAGTGAATGTAGGCATACAGCAGGGCGGTATAAACGAGGCAGCGCCGGAAGTAATTTCCGCCCCCGCTCTGGAGCTTATGGAGCGCTTCATGTCCACCGATGACAGAGCAGCTGCGGAAAGCTGCTATGTTAAGGCAGACAAAGCAGATATGGATGAGGCTGCTTGGGAAAGCTTCACCCGCCGATGGCCCGCAGCAGCAGAAACCGAAACCTTTAAGTTTGAGCCTTCCGATAATGATTCCGAGGCACAGACGGAGCTTGCCTTCAGCCGTGCAGCCTACGCCCTTATGGAGTTTTCAAAAAATCTCCCCGCTGTGGGCAGCGGCAAAAAGGCAATGGATGAGGAGAGCATTTTAAAGCTTTTAGCTGTGGTTGACTCCATGCCTCAGGAGAAAATCGATGAGGCAGTAAATACAGCTGCATCCATGCCCGAGAGCGTTCTTAACCAGACCGCAGTAATTTTAACCAAGGGCTTTTATACTCAGCTGAGAGCTGACACCGGAGCTATGCAGACCCGCTATATTCTTAAAGTCGGCGGTAAAATGCTGCTTATGACTCTGCTCCTGGCCTGCTTTGCAATAGGCGTAGGCTTTTGCTCCAGTAAGCTCGGTACAGGTGTTGCAAGAGATTTGAGACGGGACATTTTCGCAAATGTTTCAGGCTTTACTAATAATGAATACGATAAATTCGGCACCGCAAGCCTTATAACCCGCAGCACCAACGACATTATGCAGGTTCGCGGTCTTCTTTCCATGGGACTTCGCACCATGTTTTATGCCCCTATTATCGGCATAGGGGGTACCATTATGGCGCTGAGCAGGAGCCCCAGTATGGCGTGGATAATCGCCCTTGCAGGCATACTTATTTTCGGCATTATCTTTGTGATGTTCACGGTGGCAATGCCTAAATTCAAGATAATGCAGAAGCTTGTGGATAAATTAAACCTTGTCAGCCGTGAAAACCTCTCCGGTATGATGGTTATCCGTGCCTTTGCAAATCAGGAATTTGAGGAGGAGCGTTTTGACAAGGCAAACAAGGCTCTTGCCGATAATAACCTGTTTGTTTACCGTGCCATGGCAACCATGATGCCTGTAATGATGTTTGTTATGAACGCCGTTTCCCTGCTTATAGTCTGGGTAGGCGGACATCAGATTGCAGAAGCTGCCATGCAGGTAGGCGATATGATGGCCTTTATCCAGTACACCGTGCAGATTATAATGAGCTTTCTGATGATAAGCATGGTGTTTGTAATGGTCCCCCGTGCGGCGGTTTCCGCAAACCGTATTGCCGAGGTTCTGGAATGTCACAGCAGCGTTGAGGACGCTGAAGAAACGGAGCATCTGCCTGAGGATGTAAAGGGCGTTATTGAATTTAAGGATGTTTCCTTCCATTACGAAGGCGCAGGCGAAAACGTTCTTGAGCACATCTCCTTTACCGCCCGCCCCGGTGAAACTACCGCCTTTATAGGCTCCACCGGCAGCGGCAAATCCACCCTTGTAAACCTTATACCACGCTTTTACGATGTAAGCTCCGGCTCAATCTGCCTTGACGGAGTTGATATACGAAAGCTACCGCAGAAAGAGCTTAGAGCAAATATCGGCTATGTGCCTCAAAGCGGCGTACTTTTCAGCGGCAATATACGTTCAAATCTCCGCTACGGCGACGAAAACGCCGATGATGAAAGCCTTTATAAGGCAGCAGAGGTGGCTCAGGCAACCGAGTTTATAGATAAGCTCCCCGACGGACTTTCCACCGCCATAAGTCAGGGCGGCATCAACGTTTCCGGCGGTCAGCGTCAGCGGCTTTCCATTGCAAGGGCCTTGGTTAAGAAAGCCCCTGTATATATTTTCGACGACACTTTCTCCGCTCTGGACTTAAAGACTGACGCCAAACTCCGTCAGGCCTTAAAGAGCTGCACGGAAAACGCCGCCACACTGATAGTTGCCCAGCGTGTTTCAACAATCATGCACGCCCAGCAGATAATCGTTCTGGACGAGGGCAGAATCGTAGGCATAGGAACTCATAAAGAGCTGCTGGAAAACTGCAAGGAGTACAGAGAAATTGCTGAAAGCCAGCTTTCAAAGGAGGAATTGGCATAATGCATGGACACGGAAAAGGCCGGGGCATGATGCCCGGCGAAAAAGCCAAGGACTTCAAGGGCACGATGGGAAAGCTCGTTTCCTATCTGAGCAGATACCTGCCCGCCATAATCGTAGTTATGGTATTTGCCATAGCGTCCACTGTTTTTTCAATAATCGGGCCTAAGATTTTAGGCTCTGCAACAAACGAGCTTTTTAACGGTATTATCGCCCAGCTTACAGGCACCGGCGGCATAGACTTCGGCGCTGTGGCTCAGATACTTCTGTTTTTAGGGGCAATTTATCTGCTGTCCGCCCTCCTATCCTATATACAGGGCTTTATTATGACCAAGGTTTCAACCCGCATAAGTTACAGTATGCGTCAGGACATCAGTAAGAAAATCAACCGTATGCCTCTTTCCTACTTTGACCGTGTATCCCACGGCGAGGTTTTAAGCCGCATAACCAACGATGTTGATACCGTTACCCAGACCTTAAACCAGAGCATAACCCAAATAGTCACCAGCGTTACCCAGTTTGTAGGTGTGCTGGTAATGATGCTCACCATAAGCCCTCTTATGACTCTGGTAGCCCTGTGCATACTGCCGCTGAGTGTTTTCATTGTCAGCAGAGTTGTAATGCACAGCCAGCCCTATTTTAAAAAGCAGCAGGCTTATATAGGCGAGGTAAACGGCCATGTTGAAGAAATGTTCGGCGGTCATCTGGTGGTTACGGCTTTTAACAGTGAAGAAAAGAGCATAGAAAAATTCAACGACATAAACGACAAGCTCTACCACGCTTCTTGGAAAAGCCAGTTTCTCTCAGGCATGATGATGCCTCTCATGAGCTTTGTAGGCAACTTGGGTTATGTGGGCATATGTATTTTAGGCGGATTTCTTTCCCTTAAAGGCAGCATAACCGTAGGTGATATCCAGGCATTCATTCAGTATGTGCGAAACTTCACCCAGCCTATTCAGCAGATTGCAAACATCTCAAACGTTTTGCAGCAGACTGCCGCCGCGGCTGAGCGTGTATTTGATTTTCTGGATGAAAAAGAGGAGGTTGCAGACCCCGAAAGTCCCCTGTCCCCTGAGCTTATAAAGGGCGAGGTTGCTTTTGCCCATGTAAAGTTCGGCTACAATTCGGAAAAGGCCATAATAAACGATTTTTCCGCCATAATTCAGCCTGGACAGCATGTTGCAATCATCGGCCCCACAGGTGCCGGCAAAACCACCATGGTAAAGCTGCTCATGCGTTTTTACGATGTGAGTGAAGGCGCAATTCTCCTTGACGGCTACGATCTCCGCCAGTTTGCAAGAAACGATCTGCGGGATACCTTCGGTATGGTACTTCAGGACACTTGGCTTTATAACGCCAGCATTATGGATAACATCCGCTACGGACATCTTGAAGCCAGTGACGATGAGGTTATCGGAGCTGCAAAGGCCGCCCAGCTTGACCACTTCATCCGCACCCTGCCTCAGGGCTATGATACGGTGCTGAACGAAGAATCCGGCAATATAAGTCAGGGTCAGAAGCAGCTTTTAACCATTGCCCGCACCATAGTTTCAAAGCCCAAGATACTGATTTTCGATGAAGCCACTTCAAGTGTTGATACCCGAACCGAGCTTTCCATAAAGAAAGCCATGGACAGCCTTATGGCAGGCCGCACCAGCTTCATCATTGCCCACCGTCTTTCCACAATCCGTGATGCCGACCTTATCCTCGTTATGAAGGACGGCGACATAGTTGAAACCGGCACTCATCAGGAGCTTTTAAAGAAGGGCGGCTTCTATTCCGAATTGTACCGCAGTCAGTTTATTGATGTAGGCGCAGAAGCGGTTTAAGAAGAACTTAGAAAACACAAAACCCCGGCTGAAATGCTTTTACATTTCAGCCGGAGCTTTTTCTTTACAAAAACAACAAAAGCAGTTCCGGATTTCAGCGGTCCGGAGCTGCTTTTTATAATCCCAGAGAATTAAGTCTTTCCATATTTTTCTTTTTAAACTCCATTGAACAGTGCATATATCTTCTCATTGTAATATTAACATCCGCATGACCCAAAACCTCGCTCAGAGATTTTATCTCCTGTTCACTTATCTCCTCGAAATCCCGCTCACCGAAAAAAGGAATAAGGTGCAGGCGGATTATTTGCTCGTATTTACAATAGCTGGATATTTTGATAAGCGGTTTTTTATAGCATAGCCAATCTTGACAGAAGCGGGCAAATTTTCTGTCATTTATTCCGTCTTTCTCAATGACATATCCTCCGGCATAAGATGCAGCCCAAATATGAACTTCACCCGCTGATATTACATAAGCAAAAAGCAGCCGCCCCGAAACAGAGTAGCTGCCGTAATTGTGCCGAGCATAAAAAGCTTTTTTCGCTTGAAAACATCTGAAATCGGAGCAAACATTTTTCGCAGAGTTTGATACTCTGTGAAAAAATTTAGTTTTTCTTTAAACTCAGGTACAGTTTATCACATCGTTTTAGTAATTGCAAGGAGCAAATAGTCATTTTAAAAGTGATACTCAGTAATTTCAAATTGTAAAACCAATATTTACAGGAGTTATATTTAAAATTATGAAAAACAGGCGCATACAGTTCCGGCGCAAAAAGCAGTTTGCAGACATCTGTACTCAATGGCTTTCAATGAAAAAGCCTTCATTAAAGCATTCAAGCTTTTCAAAATATGAATCTATTATAAGTAAACACATCATCCCCATTTTCGGCACGAGTCTCCCTGAAAACATCTCGGAAAATGATATAGACAAATTTGCCCACAGTCTTTTATACAGTCAGTCCCTCTCCGCAAAAACCGTCCGCGATATATTGACCCTTCTGGCGGCTATGCTCAGATACGCACACAAGCAGGAAAACACCTGTTCGGATGTGTCAAAAATAAACTATCCCAGAATTCCGGCAAAAGAAATGCGGATACTGACAAGACGCGAGGCCCTTTGTCTTTCAGATTATCTGCTGAAAGATATGGATGCCTGCCGTTTCGGGGTGCTGCTGGCTATGGTTACAGGAATACGGATCGGAGAGCTGTGCGCTCTCAGGTGGAAGGATATTTCTCTGGATGAAGGCTTTCTCAGAGTGGGTTTCACTATGCAGAGGGCAAATAATGTTTCAGACTCCGGAGAAAAAAGAACAAAAATTATCATAGACTCTCCCAAAAGCGACTCATCAAACCGCATTATCCCCCTTACTGACAAAACTCTGATTCTGTGCGGAAAAATGCAGCCTGAAAATCAGGAATATTTTGTGCTTACGGGGAATATACATTATATGGAGCCCAGATGCCTTCAGTACCGTTTTAAAAAATATTCTGCCTGCTGCGGACTTGAGGATGTGCATTTCCACACTCTCCGCCATACCTTCGCTACACGGTGCATAGAAGCAGGTTTTGATATAAAGACCCTCAGCGAAATCATGGGTCATGCCAATACCAGCATAACTCTGAACCGATATGTTCACAGCACCATGGAGCAAAAGCGGGAAAACATAAAAAAGCTGGCGGTCTTAGGTTTTTGAATGGCATTCGGTCTGCATTGCAAATATACTCTGTCAAAAAGTTTTTCACAGAGTATCAAACTCTGCGAAAATGTTATACTCAGCTCTTTTGTTATTTCCCGCAAGGTGTATTTTTAAACATAATTTTCAAAGGATGTTAATATGAGCAAAACTTTAAAGAAAATCTGGAATATATGTTCAACGCTTATTGTAATTGCCGTTGTTCTTCTGGCGCTGCTTCTTTTTGCAGGCAGATTTATAGGACTTGATGTTTATACCATACTATCAGGTTCCATGGAACCGCAATACACCACAGGCTCATTATTGTATGTAAAAAAGCCTGATCTGTCAAGCTTGGAGGCGGGCGATGTTATCACCTTCAAAATCAGCGGCGGCATTATCGTCACCCACCGAATAGCTGAAATTCTGCCGGATGAAAGTGACCCTTCCGGCTTTTACTGCATAACAAAGGGCGATGCAAACCGGACCGCCGATGCAAATCCGGTACACAGCAGCAGTATTATAGGCCAGCCTGTATTTTCCCTGCCGAAGCTGGGCTTTGTAGTCAATTATATACAAAAACCGCCGGGGCTTTATGTAAGTATTGCCGCAGCCGCTTTTCTTGCTCTGCTTATGCTCATTCCGGATATTGTGAGCATCTCAGGCCGGAAGAAAGAGTGCTGATAAAAGGCCAATGTCTGAAACTGTAATATATAAGTAGGCTTTGTACCTATATTATATATAAATTTTTTAAGGAGGAATATTCCAATGAAGAAAACCCTTACAATCGTATTAGCCCTTGCACTTGTCATAGCACTGTCTGTGGCAGGCACCTTCGCACTGTTCAGCGCAAAAACCGAAGCAGTGTCCAACACCTTCGCAATGGGCGGCCTCATTCCCGAAAACGGCCTCACCCTAAAAGAACATACCGCAGAGCTTCAGGCTGACGGAACCTACAATCTTGTTGACCCCGAAGTCACCAGCAACGCCTACACAGTGGTTCCCGGTGTAAATCTCCCCAAAGACCCTCATGTGGACGTAACCTTCCTTGAAAATGCACCTCTCTGCTATCTCTTTGTTGAGGTTGTAAACAACCTTCCCGAAGGTCTCGGATTTGCAGTTGACGCAAAATGGAAGCCTCTCATGAGTGAAACTGCTCAGGTCACCGGCCCCAACGGCGGTCTTGTCTATGTATACTCCGAAGACGGCACCGAGGCTCTCAAATTCAATACCGACAGAGCCGACCTTGGAATTCTCGCTGACAATCAGGTAACCGTTTCCAAGGATGTTGCCGACCTCGGTCAAGCTCCCAAGCTGGACTTCTACGCATACCTGTCTCAGGCTATTGGAGTTTCCGGTCCTCAGGAAGCTTTCGGCGTTTTCGCCCCTACTCAGCCCTGAGCGTAACTTATGTGCTGCCCTTCGGGGCAGTGCATAGGAAAACAGCCGGAGCTTTCGGCTGTTTTCCTATGCAGATATAAATTAAACCACCGCACAAAATTACATAAAAAGCAAAAGATATATCGTACATTATAGCTGTAATGAGGTCAGGAAAGGAGTTCTTATGAGAAAACTGAAAATTCTGGTGACGACATTGCTTGTCTGCTGTCTGACTGTTTCGGTGGCAGGCACCCTTGCCTATTTTACCGCCGAAGAGCAGGCGCATAATGTTATCACCACAGGAAACGTCGCCATTAAGCTGAAAGAAACCGCAATAGGCAGTGACGGCAAAGAACACCCGTTTCAGAATGTTGAAAATCTTGTTCCGGGTGCAGAAGAAAGTAAAATTGTCAGAGTGACAAACACCGGCAGCAATGAAGTATGGGTAAGGCTTAATGTTGACACTGTTATTGCTTTGCCTGAGGGAACTGCTGACGCATCCCTTATAAGCTTTGACATAAACACAGAGCAGTGGACCGAAAAAGACGGGTTCTATTATTATAACGAGATTTTAAAGCCCGGTGAAACCAGTGAAGCTCTTTTTACCAAGGTTACATTCTCAAAAGCTATGGGCAACGAATATAAAAACAGCAAAATAAACGTCAACATTACCGCCCATGCTGTTCAGTCTGATAACAATGGTCAGAAAGTAACGGATGCCATAGGCTGGCCTGCCGTCGGGTGAAAGGATGATATGCCATGAATAAGAAACTTAACAAGTTTATTGCTATCCTGCTTTGTCTTATTATGACAACAGCTTCGGTAGCGGCGGCAGTTCCTGACGGTGGCGAGACCGAGATTTCCGAACCGGAACAAAGCGCCCCAGTCACATCCGACACTGAAGTCCCTCCCGCTCCCCTGCCTGATGAAGCTGTCATTCCGGAACCTGAAACACCGGAAATTCCGTCGGTAGAGGAAGTGACCCCCGCTGAACCGTCTGAACCCCTTGTTCCGGAGGAGACGGCAGAGGACAGCAATCAGGAAATTTCTTCCGAAAGCCCTGATGAGCAGCTGCCCGAAAGCGTTTCAGATATGCTGTGGAATTTAAAAGGCAGTGATGAGCTGAAGCTCCGGCTCTGTGAGCTGGTGGAAAGTGAAATAAGCCCGGAACAGCTTCAAAAGCTGCAAGACTGTGAAAATGCAGAGGTATTTAAAGTTGAATTAAAAGCTCTCCTAAAAAGCCTTCTTCCCGCAGATGCCGCAGACGCTGTTCTCGAAAATCTGTTATCCGGCACACCGGAACAGTTCAAGGTCGGATTTGCAGAGCTTAAATCCTCCCCCGAAGCCGCTGTGGATACAGCAGCGCCTGTATTTAACCTTGATGCTGCGAAAATCGATTTTCTAAACTGCAATACTATGGATGAGGCCGAGGCCTTTGCAGGAAACCGCAGTCAGGAGGAAATGGACGCTCTCTTAGGGGTATTCAGTCCTGCTGAGCTGAAAGACTTCTGCATTAAACTCGGCGTTTATACCGAACCTGCACCGTACAAATTTCCCATAGATTATACAAACGTAGGCAGACTTCTCCCTCCTCTGCCCAAAATCAGCACATTTGCAGCCGCTAATGACCCTATTAAGCCGGACAACGGACTTATAACAAGCAAAACCGCCGAAAAGAACGCGGACGGCTCATATACAATCACCCTCGAAGCGTACACTACCGGTACTGTCACCGGCGGCGAACCTATTCCCGTTGATGTGGTGCTGGTACTGGACGAAAGCGGCAGCATGGACGATACTCTTGTAAGCTCAAAGCGCACTCCTGTATACGAAAATGAACTTTCAAAAGACGGTGTATATTACGTACAGGACGGCAACGGTTATATTCGGGTGCGGTGGTGCAACAAATGTCAGGCATGGACCTACGGGTGCTTTGATTTCTTTGGACACAGATTCGGCACACCCTATTCCCCCAAAACCTCCGCAGATGATTGCGACGGCAAACACGTTCAGTTCTATAAAAAGGAAGCCAGTCAGTCCAAAAGCTCAATACTGAAATCCTCTGCTGAAAACTTTTTAAAAAACATCAGAAATGATGCGGTAAAAAACGATGTGGATCACAATGTTTCTGTAATTGGTTTTTCAAGTTCAGGAAGACTTTATACATCACTATCCGATATACGGGTCGAGAGCAATTACAATGCCGCTGTAAACGCAGTACGCGGGCTTTACACCGACGGCGGAACTTATGTTGATGACGGTCTCCGACTTGCAGCGCAGGAATTAAAAAACTCTCCCGGAGCCGGCAGACAGCGGGTTGTAATCGTATTTACGGACGGTATTCCCGGCACAGGGCACTGGGACGACAGTTCTGCCACCACAACCGCAAACAACGCCATTTCTATATCCAATTCTCTCAAAAACACCTATGGCGCAACAGTATATTCCATTGCAATGATAAGTGACGCAGATCCTGAAGCAAATATCAGCGGAAATTCTAAAACAGAAAAAACTAACCGATTTCTCCATTATATATCCTCAAACTTCCCCAATGCCTCAAGTATGTATGACGGCGGAAGCGGCAGCCAGACCGCAGGCTATTACCTTGCCGCAAACAGTCAGGAAGCGCTCAATCAGATATTCGGCGCAATATCTGAGGACATCTCCACGCCGAACATAGATTTAGGAACCGAGACAATCGTAAAAGACGTAATATCCCCCTATTTTAACGCGCAGGAGAGCACAGACAGCATAAAAGCTTATTCCGCCGACTATCTCACAAACAGCAGCTGGGCAGAACCGGTTGAGATTACCAGCCAGCTCACTATAAGCAGTGCAAACAGCGTAATTGACGTTTCGGGCTTTGATTATACAGCAAACTTCATTTCCGAAAACGGCAGAGGCGAAGCCGACAGCTTTTACGGCAAAAAGCTGATTATAAAGCTTAATGTCAGCCCCAAAGACGGTTTTCTCGGCGGAAACTCCGTGCCTACCAACGACAGCAGCTCAGGAGTTTACGATAAAGGCGAAAATATTGAATTCTTCCCCCAGCCATGTGTTGATGTGGAAATTCCGCCAATAAGCATTAATCCGGAAGATAAGCATGTTTATCTTAACTCATCTCTGACGGGCAGTGAGCTTATAAACGGCCTTGTCATTAAGTGCGGCAGCACCGTGCTGAATGACCCTGCAAACCCCGTTGAGGATTGGCAGAAAGCATTCGTAACTATCGCAGAGCCTGAATCTCCAAATATAAACGGCATAAAAGCAGATACAAAATATACAGTAAACTTGAATGTAACGTCCAAGGCCTCCGGCAGCATAAGCGGCAGAGAGTTTTCAGGCAGCGCAGATATTTTTGTTTATAAACCGGAAATCACCTGCAAGGACAGCATGATATTTCTCGGTGAAGCAGCGGATTATAAGGATAACATTCAGAACGAAGTCAAGTGGCTTCACGGCGCAGAGCCTGCCGACCCTGCAAAAATGACCGGCACCGCCCCCGCTGTCGCTCTCTCTTACAGTCCTGAGGCTGGAAAATTCACAAGCGACACTGATGTAAAAATTAAGGTGAGCGCCGACGGCGAGGATGTGACAGAGTATTCAACGATTATAAATCCCGACGGTAAAGACTCTAACCACGATTTTACCGTTAAAGTCATATCCGGAACGCTGAAAATTACAAAGCGCGGAAATGCCGGAGCTGACGAAGGCTTCATATTCAACGTTACAGGGCCGGATGGATTTACTAAAACCGTCTCTTTAACCAACGGAGAAACTCTCACCCTTTCCGGACTTCCGGCAGGCAGCTACACTGTCATTGAAAATTCTAACTGGGCATGGAAATATGATGTTTCCGGCAGCCCGCAGAGTGTAGAGATAGGCAGCTGCTCCCCGAACAGAGAAGTAACAGTCATAAACACTTTAAAATCCGGGTCTGTGCCTGAAAACGGCGACTGCTTTGTACGAAACATCAGTGAGACAGTCCCCGTTGCGGCGGGCTGAAAGGAGGATTTGAGCAATGCACACAGCAAATCATACGCCCTCGTCCGGCAGAAAATATTTTCTGCTTATCGTTTCTCTTCTGCTTATAAGCGCACTCACCATTGGCGGAGCTTTCGCATGGCTTTCTTTCAAAACCGGCCCCACAAATAACTCTTTCGCTAAAGGCTCAGTCCCCATAGTCCCGGAAGAAAAACTGGACGGACAGGTAAAGAAAAGCGCAACAATTCAAAATACCGGAAATTTCCCCGCCCTTATCCGGCTGAGCATTACAGCAAACCGCATTGACGAAGCAGGAAACATTATTGACGGCGATCCGATTTTTCTGCCTGTAAACAGTACCGACTGGGACTGTGTAAACGGTTTCTACTATTACAAAGGCATAGTTCAGCCAAACGGTGAAACCTCCAATCTGTTCACTCAGGATGTAGACTATACCGGCATGGAAATAAACATCATGGCTCAGTCAGTGCAGGCATCCGGCAATTTCGGCACTGAGGAAAATCCGGTCAGTCCGTCACAGTACGCATGGAACATGAACTACGATCCCGCCGCCGGAGTTTGGACAGAAGCATAAGGAGGTACGGAAATGAAAAAGATTTTAAAATTTGTCTCCGCTCTCGTCTTATCCATGATACTTATCCTTGGCACAACCGCCTTTGCAGAATCATCCGTCACATATGAGGGCGGCGCTGAAAAGTTTGTTTTTCTGGACGGCAGCAAGTACAGCTCCAGCGACCTTTTCGGAAATTTCAAGGACGTAATGCCCGGTGACGAGCTGAGCCAGACCATTAAGATAAAAAACAGCTTTCGCAATGCAGACACGGTAAAAATTTATATCCGCGCAGTTGCCCATGATGCTCAAAACCCGCTCAGTGCAAATGTTGCCGCAGAAACCGACCTTCCCACAATGCAGAATTTTCTCTCTCAGCTTTCCATGCGGGTAACGCAGGGAGATAAGATTCTCTTTGAAGCAAGTCCGGAGCAGCTTGACGGACTTAAAGAAAATGTGCTTCTGGGCAGTTTTCCGAAAAACTCCGGTACTGAGCTTGTTGTCACGCTGAGCGTTCCTCTGGAGCTGGGAAATGAATTTCAGAACCGCATCGGTGAAATTGACTGGGTGTTCACAGCGGAAGAAATCTGCAAGCAGACACCAAAGCCCTGTGACCCCTCAATCCCCAAAACCGGCGATGAAAGCAGCGCCGCACTTTGGGCAGCACTTCTCCTTTTGAGCGGCACGGGAGCCGCAGTATTCTATACCGCTTTCAAAAAGAAAATTTAAGCAAAAGGTCCGACACCTAAACGGTGTCGGACCTTTGTTTATACTTACATTATTTCGCAGTATTCCCGCCTCAGCAGGTCAATTATGCTCTCTATTCTCTTATCCGCAATGGAATAGCGGATAAACTGAGCCTTTTTTTCAGAGCTTATAAGCCCTGCCGTCTGGAGCTTATGAAGATGCTGAGAGAGCGCCGGTGCAGAAATATCCGGCACATATTCGGAAATCTCCCCTACTGTCAATGAGCCTTTAAGCAGAGCGCAAAGTATTAAAAGTCTGTGTTCATTTGCAAGCAGCCCCATCAGCGCCGCAATTTCTTTTGCCTTTTCATTCATTATTTACTCCCGGCCGAACAGGAGGAGGTACAGCCTGCACATCCGCCCTCGGTCACATTACATTTTCCGGCCTTGGCCTTGCATATAAGCTGAGTGGTAGTTCCCATGGGGCAGAACACGCACCATGTTCTCGGCTTATAAAACACCATTACTATAAGGCCTATGAGAGTAGATGTCAACATCATGCTGTAAAATCCGAAAGCAAATTGAGCTGCCCAAGGAGCAACGGCTGTGCCGTGATATGCCCAATGCCATGGAACCTTAAACGTCCAGAAAAGCTTTACCACCTGCCGGAGATTTTCCGCTCCGCTGCCCACAAGATAGGTAACATAGAGCATCTGGAAAAACATTGCAAAGAAGAAAATCAAAAATCCATATCTGAATGCTTTGGAGCGCATCCAGTTCGGTGTGGGCTTATTCCTTGAAAGCTTCAGTTTTCCGCCCAAAAGCTGTATGAACTGCCCTCTGTCGCAGTAGCGGTTGCAGTAGAGCTTTCCGCCGCCGAAAATGGCTATAAACAGAGGCAGGCAGAAAAATATCATACCTATCCATGCAAACATTATATTGAAAAATCCAAGTCCCAGATATATGGGTGTAACTATCCACAGGTAATCATACCAGTGCTTCTGCTGCTTTTTCATGCCTTATCCTCCCTGTTTAAAAGCTCAATCGCTCCGGCAGGGCACTCCCCTGCACATTTTCCGCAGCCTACGCAGCGGGCAGTGTCAACAACCGCTTTAACGCCCTTCCACACACTTATTGCACCCATTGGGCAGACTTTTACACAGCTGCCGCAGGCTACACAATAATCGCCCACCTGAGCAAATCGTTTAGATGCCATATTATCCCCCTGTATTTGTTTAAGTTTATGCTTAATTTAGCAGTTGCTTAATAATAACGCATTTTTCTATTTAAGTCAATGCTTAATTAAGTATTTTCTTATTTATTTTTTAAAGCATAAAAAACACCCGAACATTGAGTTTTCAACATTCGGGCGGTAAAAGTACCTGTATTATGTTTTAATTATAAAGCTTTTCCACAGTTTTCTTAGCTTCATACATGATTTTCTCTCTGTCAAGAGTGAGGAATTCTCCGTTTTCGTACAGTATCTTTCCGTCAACCATAGTCATGCACACATCACTGCCCTGAGCGGAGTAGCACAGCAGTGCCAGAGGCTCAAGATTGGGATAGAGGTGGGGGCGGTCAAGATCAAAGGCTATAATATCTGCCTTCTTTCCAACTTCCAAAGCACCGGTATCATCTCTGCCCTGGAGCTTTGCGCCGTTGGCAGTAGCCATTTTAAAGGTCTGGGCGGGCTTCATAAGCACAGGGTCATGGGTGTAACCGTTATGAATTATAGAGGCAAGGTGCAGCTCCTCCATCATGTTAAGGTTATTGTTGCTGGCGGCGCCGTCTGTTCCCAGAGTTACATTCAGTCCCATATCCAGCATTTTGGGTATGGGAGCAAAGCCGCTGCCAAGCTTTAAGTTGCTGGTGGGGTTATGAATGGGGCTTACCCCCTTTGCCGCCATAAGAGCCATATCCTCGTCCGTTACCCATACGCAGTGGGCAGCAGAGGTGGGGTTTTCAAAAGTGCCAAGGTCGTTAAACCACTGGACGGGGGTCTTGCCGTACTTTTCTATGCACTCTCTCTGCTCTTTCTCGGTTTCGGAAAGATGAATGTGCATTCTGCCTCCAAGCTCACGGCAGTCGGCGCTGTATGCCTCTACAATGTGGGGGCAGCAGGTGTATTCGGCGTGAATGGAGAAATCCACTCTTATCCGTCCGTTTCCTGCCATGTGGAAGTTTTTGAAAAGCTCCTTGGACTGAGCTGCACGGAAGTTCTGGCTGTAAGTCTCATTGGGGTCAAAGCACTGAACAGGGCGGCAGATATTTGCCTTTATGCCGGCTTTAAGGGCGTTATCAATGGCCATTTCAGACTCAAAATACATGTCTGAATAGCTGGTGGTACCGGTGGAAATCATTTCCAGCAATGCAAGGGCGTTGCCTACCTTTATATCCTCGGCGGTAAGCTTATCCTCAATAGGCATCATCTTGTCAAACAGCCACTCCTGAAGCGGAAGATCACTTCCCACGCCGCGGAGAAGGGTCATGGCAGTATGGCCGTGGCAGTTAATAAGACCGGGAGCAAGCAGACGTCCGCTCATGTCTTTTTCGCTGTCATATACAGCGTTGGGGCGTTCTTTTCCTATATAGTCAATGGTGTCTCCGTCAATGCCGAGAAAGCCGGATTTTATAGATTTAAATTCACCGTTGACGGTAGAAAGTATGGCACAGTTTTTAAGCAGTAACTTCATTTTTTATCTTTTTTCTTAATAAATATAGGTATTTTTCTCAGATAGATGCAACTATTTTCTTCATATACTCGCTGAAGCGGTGCTCTATGGTCTTTGCAGTCTCGTCCACTTCCTCAGCGGACAGAGGGCGGTTTAAAATTCCGGTGCCCATATTGGTCATAACGGATACGGCAAGCAGAGGCAGACCGCAGTGAGCGGCGGTGAGAGCCTCGGTAACGGTGGACATGCCCACGGCATCAGCTCCCAGAATTCCGGCGGCTCTAATCTCCGCGGAAGTCTCGAACTGAGGACCGGGGAAGAACATGTATACGCCCTCGTGAATGGTAAGATCTGTACCCTCGGCGCATTCCATTGCAATTTTGCGAAGTTCGGGGGTGTACATATTGGTCACATCGAAAAAGCGGGGTCCGAATTCATCAACATTGGAGCCTCTCATGGGGCTTGCGCCGTTGAGCTTTATATGGTCGGAAATAAGCATAATGTCTCCGGGGTGATAGTCGGTATTCACAGCACCGGCGGCATTTGTAAGGATAAGAGTTTTTACACCCAGAAGCTTCAAAACGCGGACTGGTATTACAAGCTGCTCAAAATCATATCCCTCATAGGAATGGAAGCGGCCGGACATGCAGACAACTTTCTTTCCGCATACCTCACCGAAAATCAGCTTTCCGGCATGGGAGGAAACAGTGGATACAAGGAAATTCGGAATATCGGCGTAGTCGATAACTATGGGGTTTTCAATTTCCTGAGAAAAAGGTCCAAGACATGAACCTAATACGATAGCAATTTCAGGAACAAAATCTATTTTTTCTTTCAGGTAATCAGCGCTTTTTTGGAAATATTCATAGGTATAAGTCATGGCGTTTATCCTCCGAAAAAAGTTCCGGTTTTGGCTTTGTCATGCAGGGCAGAGTCTCCGGTTTTTTAATTGTAACACAGTTTGAAAACCCTGTCAATCCGACATAATCCGCAAAAATCAGCTGTTTTAAGGCTAAAGTCTGTACTCAAAATCAAGGGCTAAAGGCTGGACACAGACTTCAATATATGGTATTTTAAATAAAAATTGTTTTTCGGGAGATGGTCTGCATGCTTCAAAATAAGGTTTCAAAAACGTCCCTAAGTGTAAATGATGAAAGGAAGCTTGTAGAGAACTGGGTAAAAAACGCCCCGGAGCGCTGCCGCTGCATGCTGGACTTCTTTAACAGAGGCGCACGACTGTGTCAGCTAAGTGACGATACGCTGGTACTTTTAAATGAACAGTACCGCATATGCTATGTCTCCGGACATGCGGCTGAATGCAGCGAATTATATAGTACCGGTCTTGTTATGACCGATGACGAAGCACTGGCAAACAGGCTCGTAGATGAAGGCGTATATCCCGAAATAATGGAATGTGTCACTGCTTTCTATCTAAAAAAAGAAGCTCCAGTTATTTCTCACCCCAGCATTGAAATGCGGGTATTAACAGAAGCTGACCTGCAATTTGTTCTTGAAAATTATCACAATCCCGGTTCATTAGAAGTTCATATACGGGATAGAATAGCAGCGGGCATGATAGGCGGCCTTATAGACGGTAATCTGGCCGGCTTTGCCGGAATTCATCAGGAAGGTGCAATGGGACTTCTTGAGGTTCTGCCGGAGTTTCGCCGGAGAGGTCTGGCAGAGCTTTTAGAGGCTGAGCTTATAAAAGCCTGCCTTAATAAGGGGCAGCTCCCATACTGCCACATCAGAAAAGGTAATACCGCCTCCATGGCTTTGCAGGAAAAGCTTGGGTTAAGTATAGATATGCACCCTGTATATTGGGTTGGATAAAGTTTAAAGACATGATTTCTTATGAAATCATGTCTTTAAACTTTATTTAAGGTAATTGTATTTTAGCCTTTGACACCGCCGGATGTAAGGCCCTTTACAAGATGCTTTTCAATCAGCAGGAACAGGACAATAACAGGAATGGTGGCAAAGAGGGATGTGGCAAACAGGTACTGCCACTGGATGAAGTTAAATCCGTAGAACACGTTAATACCTACGGTAATGGGCTTTAGAACTTCATCGGAAATAAGGGTCAGGGCTATTGTGTACTCGTTCCACGCGTTAATAAACACGAAGATAAGAGCCGTAACAATGCCGGGTGCCGCCATAGGCAGAAGCACATGGAACAGAGCCTGAATGGTATTGCAGCCGTCTATCTTGGCCGCCTGCTCCATTTCTGCCGATATGGACATGAATGTTCCTCTCAGAAGCCAGATTGCGAAGGCCTGGTTAAAAGCTGCGTTGAGCAAAATCAGACCCCATATGCTGTTATTGAGGTGCATGTCCACCATAAGCCTGTAAATACCCACCAGAAGCACAACAGGTGAAAACATCTGGCTCATAATTACAGCGCCCATGAAAATTCCCTTGCCCTTGAAGTTCATTCTTGAAAGAGCGTATGCCGCAGGAATACCGCAGGCTATTGCAAGCAAGGTTGCACCGCCTGCAACCAGCAGAGAGTTAATGAAGAAACGGAATACCGGCGCCTCAGACCAGATTTCCACAAAGTTTGACAGCTGCCATACTTTAGGAAGAATGGTGGGGTTTGCGGCGTACATTTCATCATTGTTCTTTGCCGCTGTGGTAAACATTACAAAATAGGGGTAAAGAATGACAATGCAAACTATAAAGACGAAGAGGTAGAGCGCAACTCTCTTCCATCCGGATTTCTGTGCAGATCCTACCATTAGTTTACCTCCTCACTCTTAAGTGACATTATCATATAAATTCCCGCAAAGATTGCCAGAATTACAAATCCGATAACAGACACTGCTGCGGCAAGACCACCGCGGCCCTCAGAGAAGGACAGCTGATACAGGTAAGTAACCAGCGTGTGGGTCTGATCGGCGGGTGCTCCTTTGGAGATAGTCCAGACGATAGGGAATGAATTGAAAACATAAATAATGTTCAAAACCGTTGAGACCGTTAAGCTTGGCATAACCAGAGGGATAGTGATCTTAAAGAGCTTTGTCCATGAAGCAGCTCCGTCAACGGCAGCTGCTTCATAGTAGCTTGTGTCTATGCTCTGCAATCCGGAAAGGACGCAGAACGTAACGAACGGCACCGTTACGAATATACCAATCCAGCACTCCCACGCAAACGTTGAGGCCGGCGAACTTGTCCAGTTAATAAAGTGGTCTATAATACCCAGCTTGGAAAGCAGCACATTGAGAGAACCGTACTCGGCGTTAATTATGTACTTCCATGCCACAGACTGAATAATAAGAGCCGTAGCCCATGGGAAAATTACAACGGCACGGACAAACTTGCGGCCCTTGAATTCCTGATTGAGCACCATGGCCAGAATAAATCCGAAAATGGTGGATATACCGACAACAACCACAGTCCAGATAAGAGTATTGAGGAGAGTATGCCAAAATACCGGCTTATCAAATATTGCGAGGTAGTTTTCTATTCCGTTGAAGCCTTTGATTTTACCTGTACGGCCTACTTCGGAAAAAGAAATTCTGAAAACTGATAGAATAGGAACCATGATGAACACTGTCATCATAATGATGCTGGGCAACAGCCAGAAATATGGCTGCACTTTTTTCAGTGTATTATGCTTTTTAGGCACACGACTTTCTTTCATGCTGCGCCTCCCTTTTCATGCCTTAAAAAGGAATCCTGAATTCCCCGGAAAAATTTAAAAATGGGGGGCCGGAACCAGTCCGGCCCCCCAGAATATTTGATAGATTTCTCAATCAGCCTCAGGCTACGGAATTCTGAAGTGCATCAAGTGCATTCTGAGCGGTTGCGCTGCCGATGGATACCTGCTGCTCAACGTCGATGACGCCGTTACGAACATCCATCCACTCTGCCTTCTGCATGGGGTAGAACTGGCAGGAAGGAAGCAGTGCGCAGAAGTTTGCGAAGAACTCGTTGCGTCCGGGAGCGCCGTTGCAGTCGGTGAACTTGTCAGCGCTGGTAGCAAGCAGCTCGGAAGCATCGGTGGTTGCAGGCAGGAAGCCTTCATATACCATGTAGCCTGCGTAGGTCTCCACTTCGTAGAATGCGTCGAAGAACTTGGTGATAGCTGCAGTGCGGGCAGCCTGATCCTTGGCTTCTTCATCTTTGAATACCATCAGCTGGTCGCATACACCCAGAGCAACAGGAGTCTCGTTGTTGGTAGGCAGGTCAGCGATAGTGTAGTTTACCTTAGTATCAGCAGTGGTCATGTTGAAAGGTCCGATCAGCATTGCAAGAGAACCGGCATTGAACTGATCCTGCAGGGGGTAACGGGTATCGGTGGAGGGGTTGGCGTTGCAGTAGCCGCTGTTGTAAAGCTCGGCAATGTACTCAACAGCTGCAACGTTCTCGGCGCTGTTCAGAGCCCAGTCGCCCTTCTCGTCAACGAAGCCGCCGCCGAAGTTCCATGCGTAGTAAGCGAATGCAGCCTGACCTTCATCCATGGAAACATCAAGACCCCAAGGAGTGATACCGGGGCACTTCTCCTTGATAGCTGCACATGCGGTCATAACCTCTTCCCAGTTGGTAGGAACTGCTACGCCTGCCTGATCCAGAATATCCTGATTGCAGAACAGAGCACGGCAGGAAGCCAGAATGGGAACTGCCCATACGGTGCCGTCAATAGCGTTGGACTCCCAGAAAGCGGGAACCAGAACAGCCTTGGTCTCGGGGGAGATGTACTCCTCAGCGGGCATCAGAAGGTCGTCTGCAACGTAATCTGCAAAACCGCTGATATTCAGAATATCAGGCTGGGAATTGGTAGAAATACGGGTGTTGACCACGGAGTAAATGTCGTTCCAGGAAACGATCTCAATGTTAAGATCGATGTTTGCGTTTGCGGCTTCAAAGTCAGCCTCAAACTGCTTCCACCACTCAGCGGTCTTGTTGCCGTACTGAGAGATGATGATGTCCAGAGACACCTTTGCGTCGGATGCGGGAGCGTCAGCAGGAGCAGCAGCGGGAGCGTCAGCAGGGGTCTCGGCTTCGGGAGCCTTGTTTCCGCATGCTGCCAAAGACAGGGCCATGGTCAGCATGAGAAGAAGTGCAAGAATTCTTTTCATTTAAGTTTCTCCTTACTATATAGATTTTTCCTTTGCTTTGGCCTGCACACAATATTCTGATTATGCACATCAAAGCTGTTAGCCTAATTATACTTGCCGCGGGCAAAATTGAATAGAAAAATAATACATTTTTTAGAAATATAATGCTAAAAGCGTGCAACTCAATCAATTCTATGACTTATGCAAGAAAATTAATGGTTGTTTTTATTCATTATGACGATTTTCACTTCTGTATGCGCTGGGGGTTACTCCGGTAACTCCGCGAAAAACCTTGGTAAAATAGTTATAATCGGGAATTCCCACCAATTCTGCCACGTTTGAAATAGGATTATTGGTTTTAATAAGGAGAATTTTTGCCGCTTCCACTCTTCTCTCAGCGATGAGCTGTGAAAGAGTTTTTCCGCCGGAAAGCTGCTTTGCAAGGTTACAGAGCTTAGTGCGGCTGATGTCAAGGGCTTCGGAAATACTTGAAAGAGAAATCTTTTCCATGTAGTACTGGTCAAGATACATCTCAAGGCGCTGAAGGTCGCTGAATTCCGCCGTCTGTATCATGCCCGCGAGCTGAATATATGAGGCCAGAGCCTTCAAAACCTCTGCATAGGCATGAATTTCGTTATTTGTATAGCGGTGAAGCTTACAGAATTTTTTGTGCAGAAGCTCAATATCATCTGTATACCAATCAAGGCCGGTGAGTGCATTCTTCCACTGTTCTTCGTATGGCGTTTTATCCAAAAACTGCCCGAAAGCCAGATAGGCAATGGGAACATCATTGGTACAGATAGGAATAATCACTTCACAGACACCTGCATGACAGCGGTAGTAATGGATTTTTTTGGTCTTGGCGCATTTGGTAATTTCCCGAAGATCGCACTCCATACAGCGTCTGTGCCCTTCGGGACACTCGTTCATCATCTGGCAGAAGGGCTGATGCTCATATTTGAGGCACACATCCTTTCCGTTCACATCAAAAATATTTGATCTGATGCCGGTGAGAACGCAGAGATTGCTCATCAGCTGCAGCAGTTCCTCATTGTTATACAGTATGTTCATAATTTACCTCTCAAAAATACACTAACGGGTTTCAGTGCGGCCGGATTTGCAGGCTGTCACCTGTAATGTTCAAAAATGAATATTACTTTTCAGCAACGATTTTTGAAATACTTATGTTTAAAAATGCACAATTTTTGTGTTATTTTTATATTATAGCTCAAAATCACATCACAATCAATACAACAGTAAACATTCACAGCAGTTTTTCCGCATTAGCCGCCGTATGAATTTTCGCCTCTTAAATATCTGTACACCAAAGTCAAATATGTAAAAAAATGCAGCGAGGAAAATTCATCGCTGCATACTGTTTTATTCTAAAATAAATGATACTTAAAAAATCAGTCTGAACATAACCTTTCGCTGCAATCCACCTTGGGAAAAGAAATGGAAATCTTGAAGCCTTTTCCCCATTCCGACTGCACATCCAGCTTTAAATTCAGGTCAGCTGCCATCTTTTTCGTCAGATAAAGTCCCATTCCTGTAGCTTTTTTCCGGCTGTCGGTGGAATCCCCGGTAAAGCCCTTCTGGAAAATATACGGAAGATCATGGGCTTTTACTCCCGTGCCGTTATCTGCAACAGACAGGATATTTTTCTTTTCACTTTCCGCAAATTTTATAGTAAGTACAGGCTGGGCGCTGCTGTATTTTACGGCATTAGAGACGATCTGGCCCAACATGAACTGAAGTCCTCTCCGGTCGGTATAAACAGTTTCCCCGCCGAGGCCGTTTACAATGGTAAACTGCTTTTCTTCCAGAAGCGGTGCGTAATCCTCCAGAACCTCTTCCACAGAATTTTTAAGTCTGAGCGGCTCAAACCTGTAATCCTTGGTGCTGCTTTTAAGGCGGGCATAATAGAGCATCTGGTTTACGTTTTCCTGTAAGCTGCTGCGAACATAGTCAAGCTTTGCATGAAGCTGCGGCGGCAGTTCATCGGAGTGATTATCTAAAATCATGGTCAGCAGGGCAAGGGGCGTTTTTGTCTCATGGGCCCAGCTTTCCACATATTCCTCATAATCCTTTAATTCCCCGCTCATATCATGCAGACAGTTCCGGTTTTCCCGCAGAACTGCGGAAAGCTTTCTCAGCTGTTCCCGCTCCTGTCCGCTCACTGCCCTAAGCAGCTTTTCTTCATTTACTGCATCCGGTTCGGACAGGAAATTTTCAAAAAGCTTTTCTCTTTTTCTGTCTCTGAAAACCGCATAACCAATTATTGCCCCGAAGAAAATCACACTCCACAGTACAATTACAGCTATAACGGCTTTAAAGGCCGGCACACCGGAAAGCCAGAGCAGCAGCGTAGAAAAAGCATCCCCGCACAGCAGCAAAATCAGCCATACTGCATATTTTTTCAGTATATTAAGTGTTCCTTTCATAGCTCCGCCGCCTTTTCAAGACGGTAGCCCCTGCCGCGCACAGCCACGATTTTCTGTTCCATTTCAAGGTTTGCCATTGTCTTTTTAAGTCTGGTCAAATTAACCTGCAAAGCATTTTCATCAATATACTCCGCCGTTCCCCAGAGCGCTTCGCAAAGCTCTCTGGCAGTTACAGGCTCTTCCCCGCCTGTTAAAAGCATTTCCAGCAGTTTCCCCTGATTTTTAGGCAGCACAACAGAGCTGTTATGAATGTAGAGAGTATAAGTGCCCTTGTCAAGGAGAAAGCCCTCCCCCTCCAAAAGATTTGTGCGGCCTTCGTAACGTTTGAGAATGTTTGAAATTCTTGCAAGAAGCCGCTCTTTCCTGCATGGTTTAGTGAGAAATTCGTCTGCCCCAAGCTTTAAGGCATGAAGCTCATCCTGCATCTGGTCTGTGGATGTGAGCACCAAAACAGGTATGGAGGTTTTCTGCTTGAGATCGCGGCAGATTTGAAAACCGCTGATTTCCGGCAGATTAAGGTCAAGAATTACAAGGTTGGGTGAAATGTCCGAAAGCTGCGCCGCCGCATCTTCAAATGCAGTTATTTCCATTGCCTCATAGCCTGCTTTTTCCAGCATACTGCAAAGCTCCTGACGAACATATTCCTCATCTTCCACAACTGCAATTTTTTTCACATCTCACCCTCCCCTTTTATTCTTCTCTCTGCGGCTCCATAAGCGTCAGCAAATATCTGTCACTGGAGCGCTTAACCGCGGTCATGTAAATGTATTCTACCACAAGCAGCAGCAAAATAACAGCCGCAGAAATCATAAGCATTTCTCCCTGTGTGCTTCGCATTTCCATTGAAAGCATCCCTCTGTACAGCGCCTTTACTCCGAACATGCTGCCCGCAGCGGCAACAAAAACCGGAAGCCCCATAAACCAGTTTATCTGCTTTCTTGCCGCCTTGCAAAGTGTTTCATAGTCAGCGCCCAGGCGGGTAAGGGTCTGATACCTGCGGCCGGTCTTGCGCTGGCTCATCAAAAACTGAACTCCCATAATGGTATTTGCAACCACAAGGAATATAATTGCGAGATAGCTTGTAATATAGCTTGCCGCCACAGTAAAGAACAGCTGTCTGCCCATATTCTGGAGATAGCTTTCATATTCCAGATTATGCTCCTGCAAGTTCAGTGTATCTAAATGAACATTTATTACGGAAATAGTATTCATAAGGCCGATTTTTTCCACAGTCTCGGGATTTACAATGCCGTTTACATATACATCGTATTCATCTTGAGTATAATATAAAAACTGCTCATCCGGCAAAATCAGGGCAAAAGACAGGGTTATCGAGCGGTCAGTCACTAATTTTTCGGACTGAATCTCACCGGTGAGATAAATCCTGCTGCCGTCAAGCTGAGCTTCGGGACGGCCGGAGAGAATTTCATTTAAAATTTCCCGCTGCTCCTCTTTTATAAACTCAGGGTCTATATATACCGCCGCTTCATCCCCGCTGAGTTTTATTTCTGGTTTTCCCACAAGTTTCAGCAGCTCATTAAAATCTGTAAGCCGAATTACATAGGGCTTATCGACATAGCTCAGGTTATTCAGCAGTATTTCCCTTTGCTGAGTCTCAGGGAACTGCTCTATTGTCTCCATGACCGTATCCATGGTGAAAACGCCCTCGTACTCATCGGTAGTGCGGATATTACCTATCCCCATTGTATAAAGCCCGGAAAATTCATTTTCAAGCCCGTTTTCCCGCAAAATATCCTTAATTTCGGGCAAAACCTCATCAGCAGGTGTGTCGCCGTAATCCCTGAATGTATAATCAAACACATGAGCTCTGTTTTGGGAATTGGAGCTTGAAATTCCTATTCCCGCGCCGAAAAAGCACAGTGCCGCCAGTATAAGCAGCGAGCTTATGGCAAGAGATGTGGACTGCCGGATAATATTTTCATGTATCTGGCGGAAATTAAAAACATGCAGCCCGCTGCCTGCTTTTCCCGCTCCGGCAATCATTGCAATAAACACACGCAAACCGTAAAAAAGCAGAATTGTTCCCAGCAGCCCCAAAATCAGTGTAAGCAGCATTATTATATCTTTTTCCCATGCCCTGCCGGAAATTGCCATGTAATACGCCGCTGCAAGCATAATTATTCCGCATATACCGGAAACGGTGTAAACGAATGCGGGCTTTTGTTTTTTTACTCCCTCGGGAGTATCGGTGAGCAGGGAGCCTATCTCCTGCCGGCTGATTTTCCAGCTCAAAATCATAAATGCTCCCAGCTTTATTATAAGAAAGCCCGCAACGGTAAACAAAAGCGCCGGAAGAGACAAAGTGAACTTATGACCGATAATTCCCAGTCCAACCAGTTTTGCAGTTACAAGGCTGATAATTTCAGACAGCAGAACTGCCACCGGAAGTCCGATTGCAAGGGCCAGCAGACTGCTCACCCCATCCTCGGCAAGAAGCATTGAAAAAAGTTTATTTCTTCTCATACCCATCATAAGATATACGCCGAATTCATGCCTGCGCCTCTGGAGCTGATATTTGCAGGCGAAATAAATCAGGAAAAACAGTATTACCAGTGTCATTATATAAAAAACAGGAATTAACAGCAGCAGCTTATCCACTGCGTCACTTTCCATTTTTCTCAGGAAAATCATTACGTCCTGATTTGCTATGGAGAGGATAATGTAAAAGGCCACAATGGAAATTACAAGGGATGCGAAAAACAGTCCGTTCTCTTTCCGGCTGCGTCGGCTGTTTCTGAAAATTAAATCAGAGAACATTTAAGCTACCCCCTCCCAGCTGGGCCATAACCTTTAAAATGCGCTTATAAAAGTCCTGCTGCGTTTCATCGCCACGGCGCAGCTCATGGAATATTACTCCGTCCTGAATAAACAGTATTCTCCTGCAATAGCTGGCGGCATTGGAATCATGGGTAACCATCAAAATGGTTGCCTGCTCGTCACAGTTCAAGCCGGAAAGCTTTTCCATAATGTTCTTTGCGTTTTTGGAGTCCAGAGCGCCGGTAGGCTCGTCGGCAAGTATCATTTTCGGGTGCATAATCATTGCCCTCGCTGCCGCCACCCGCTGCCGCTGTCCGCCGGACATCTGGGGCGGAAATTTATCCAGCACATCCGTTATTTCCAGATATTCCGCAAGCTGCTCCAACCGCTGCTGTCTCTCATTTTCAGGCATTTTGTGGAGAGAGGCGGGCAGAAGGATATTTTCCCTGCCGGTAAGATTATCCAGCAGCTCAAAGTTCTGGAACAGGTAGCCGATTTTTCTGCCCCTGTATTCGGCAAGCACCTTTCCCGAGAGTGCGGCAAGATTTTCGCCGTCCATTACAATACTTCCGCCGCTGTGCTTAATGACCGTTGCAATGCAGTTGAGAAGTGTAGACTTTCCCGAGCCGCTGCTGCCCATAATACCCAGAAATTCACCGGGCATCACCTGAAAGGTAATACCGTTAAGGGCCTTGGTCTGGTTCGGCGCATTTCCGTAAGTTTTGCTTAAATTTTCTATATTTAAAATAGCTTCCATTTAATTACCTCCTGTACTTTACAGCTTAATGATAGCACATCCCCCATGGAAATGGTACTTACAGTCAATGTAATGTTTTTTACCGTTGAGCGCAATAAAAATACCGCTGGGACGTTTTTTGTGACAGGTGAAAAACTATATGCTATATTTATGTCACGAAAGGAAGGAGTGGAAAAATGAAATTCAAACTGGTAATTGACAACAGCGCTGAGGAGGAAGTTCGGGCCACCGTACAAAAGGAAAGCGAATTCACCGACAAGCTTCAAAACATGGTGCTGCAATATAACGGCTGTGACAGAATAGCCGCATACAGAGACGATGAAATGAAAATGCTGCCCTTTTCCGACATTGAGTGCATATCCGTTCTGTGCGGGAAAAGCTACGCTGTGGATATATCCGGCAATAAATATCACCTTAAATACAGGCTTTATGAGCTGGAAAAGCTGCTGCCGGAAAACTTTATCCGCATAAACAAATCTGCCATTGCAAACAAAACTCAGATTTCTCATCTTTCAGCATCCTTTAACGGCTCTGTGGATGCGGTTTTTAAATCCGGATATACGGACTACGTTTCCCGCCGCTGTCTGGCGGAGATTAAAAGGAGTTTGGGATTAAAATGAAGAAAACAAATTTAGTAAAAGAATTCTTTAAAATCGGCAGCATGTCTGCCGGGGGCGGGCCTTTAATTCTGGCAATTATATACTGGATTTTATGGGCTGCCGGAGTTGCGGAAAGCTTTTCAGTCCCGCAGGCCGTTCTGGGAATACTCACAAGCTTAGTTCTCGCCTTTATTGCCGGCGGCATAAGCGTTATATACAGAATAGAAAAGCTGCCACTTATGTGGGCCTCCCTCCTCCACGCATCCATTCTTTACCTTGACTATCTCATTATCTATCTGGTAAACGGCTGGATTTCAAGCGCTCTTGTTCCGATTTTGATTTTCACCGGTATTTTCATTGCAGGCTACTTTATAATCTGGTGCTTTGTCTCCTGTTCAATCAAAAGCTCCATACGAAAAATGAACGAAAAGCTCAGTCAGCAGGCATAAAAAAACGGCAGAGGAAACTTCCTCTGCCGCTTTTTTATAATCAGTATGTGATTATTTAACTTCGTAAGTCCAGCCGAAGGGATCGTCCAGATTGCCCCACTGAATACCGGTCAGGGTATCGTACAGCTTCTGGGTCAGCTCGCCGGTCTTGAAGTCGTTGATAACAGTGATCTCGCCCTTGTAGTTAAGCTCGCCCACAGGGGAAATAACTGCTGCGGTACCGGTACCGAAAGCCTCTTCCAGTTTACCGTCACGGCCGGCCTGCATCAGATCGTCGATAGCCAGATGTCTCTCCTCGACCTCGTAGCCCCAGTGTTTCAGCAGGTGGATAATAGAGTCACGGGTAACACCGGGCAGAACAGTACCGTCACAGGGAGCGGTAATGATTTTGCCGTCAATCTTGAACATAACGTTCATGGTTCCCACTTCTTCAACATACTTGCGCTTTACGCCGTCAAGCCAAAGTACCTGAGTGTAGCCCAGCTCCTGAGCCTTAACCTGAGCTGCAATGCTGGCAGCGTAGTTACCGCCGCACTTGGTAAAGCCGGTGCCGCCCTTAGTAGCGCGGACGTACTCATCCTCAACGTAGATTTTAACAGGGCTTACGCCTTCGGGATAGTATGCTGCAACAGGAGACAGCACAATAACGAATTTATATTTGCTGCTGGGGTGAACGCCCACAGAAGCCTCAGTGGCAAACATGAAGGGGCGGATATACAGAGAAGTACCCTCAGCGGTAGGAATCCAGTCCTTCTCGTGCTCAACTACGGAAGCGACTGCCTCTATGAACATCTCCTCGCTCATAACGGGCATGCAGAGACGGCGGTTGGAGTTTGCAAAGCGGCGTGCATTCATTTCGGGACGGAACAGAAGCACACGACCGTCTTTGGTCTTATAGGCTTTCATACCCTCAAAGGTCTCCTGTGCGTAATGGAGCACAAGGCTTGCGGGGTCGAGAGCCATGGGGCCGTAAGGTTCAATTTTAGCATTGCACCAGCCGTCTTTCTCAATCCAGTCCATGGTGAACATGTGGTCGGTAAAGTATTTACCGAAACCCAGATTCTGACCCCATTCGGGTTTTGTCTTTTTCTGAGAAGTCTCGATTACTTCTATTTTCATAGTTTTCCCCTCCATAGTAGTTGTTCCTTTCTTTGAAATTGCCATCAGGGTCTAAAATACCTTGCCCGTGTGTTGGCACGCTGCATGTGAATTATTATCTGAAAACAAAAATCGCCCTTCAAATATAGAAGGACGATCATAAACCATGGTACCACCTTGATTCCGGATATGCCTCCGGCACTTACTGCATCCAACAATGCATCTCACCTGTAACGTGGCTCAACTCCGGCTCACCTACTGTAATTTCAGCTCGCTTCTCAGGGATGATTTCACTTCGTATTTCCTCCTGCAGTTCGCACCAACCACTGTCTCTCTTAATGGACTCCACACGCGCTACTTGTTCCCGTCTGATGAATTTTACAAGGTATTTCATTTTCGTTTTAAAGTATAGCACTGCAAATTTAAAATGCAAGTTGTTTTCAATAACTCGTCAAAATTTTCATATTAGGTCAATTTGAAGCAATTTATGCCCTATTTTAAGTGCATTTACGCCCTGTCCGGCATCATGTATTTTTCTATTGCAACAGCAACTCCCTGCTCGTTATTTGTTGGTACAACAATGTCTGCTTTTTCCTTAAGGCCCTGTGTTGCATTACCCATTGCAAACTTCATCCCCGCTGCATCAAACATGGACAAGTCATTTTCCTCGTCCCCTATACATGCAATGTTTTCTTTCGGGATTTTGAGGTATTCGGCCAGTGCTGCAAGAGCCTTTCCCTTTGAGGCCTTCCGGTCATACATTTCAACATAGTGTGCGGAAAATGCCTTCAGGCAGAAGTCATCCTTACTGAGCAATTCCTTAAGCTGCTGCTCTTCCGTGTCGGAAAAATAAAACAGCTGTATTTCCTCAACATCAGATTTTTCCTTTTCAATACGCTCCGCAAGGTTGCCGGAATACTCGCTGTATTCCGCGTCCTTTCCGTAGCTCAGTCTGCCCAGCATCCGCAGCCAGTGGCCCTGTAATATAAATTTATGGTCCACATGGGCAGATATGCCGACTTTAATATTTTCGTCGCACTGCCTGAGAAAATCTGCGGCTTTCCTGTAAGGTATTTTAGCCTCGTAAATTGTTTCTCCGGTGAGGGTATCGGTGACAACGGCACCGTTGGAGCTTATAACGTATCTGTAAAATGCCTGATCCTGTATCTGATGGGGCAGGCATGTAAGGGCTCTGCCCGTTGTCGGAACTACCATTATTCCCGCCTCTGATGCCTCCAGCAAAGCCTGCATTGTAACATCGGAAATCAGTTTCTTATCGTTAAGGCATGTACCGTCCATATCAATCGCCAGTAGTTTAATCAATGTGTCTTTCGCTTCCTTAATTTAGATTGCTTTAGATATTATAACACCGGCGAACAGTAAATATATGTAAATAGTGAAAACAATCTTTTAACACTTAAAAGTAAAAGCCGCCTCCCTTAGCAAACATTAAAACCTCACTCCCCTACTATTATAATATAAAAAAGTGCAGCCCCTGAAAAGCTGCACTTTGTAATTTTTTATGCTGTCAGCAGATTACTTGATGTACTGCTTGTCGTAGTTGCCCTGAATGGTGCGAACGATCTGAGCGATAACATCGCAGGTGGGGCAGGGAATGCCCAGCTCCTTGCCGTACTCAGCGATCTTGCCGTTGAGAACGTCAATCTCGGTCTGGCGGTGGTTAAAGAGCATATCCTGACACATGGAGGGGTAGTAGTCGCCGATGTTAGTGACAATGTCCTTATGCTCGTGCTCAATGAAGTCATTAGCATCCAGAGGAGTGCCCTTTGCGGTAGCAACAGCGCATGCTTCTCTGATAACGTTGCGGAACAGCTCTCTGCCGTTAGGATCAGCCTCAACCTCGCCTATCTTCAGGCGCAGAACAGCGCAGACAGCGTTAACAGTGGAGTTAACGATGATCTTCTTCCAGACGTAGGTGTAGATGTCATCTGCACGCCAGTAAGCATCGCAGGTACCTTCGCGGAAGCACTTGAGCATGGTCTCACATGCTGCATCAGTGAGAGGGCTTCTCTTGATTGCGCCGAAGTTCATCTGAACTCCGCCTGCAGGAGTGGATACGCAGTGTGCAGGACCTGCAAGAGCAGTGCCCAGAACGCCGGAACCGATAACGCAGCGCTCTTTGGGGAATACCTTCATCAGGTTATCGTCGTTGCCAAGGCCGTTGATAAGGGAAACAGCAACGGTGTTCTCGCCGATAACAGGCATGGAGTCCTGAATTGCGGCGCTGAGCTGGGTTGCCTTGGTCATGTAGATGATTACATCAACCTTGCCCTCTTTCTCGAAGGCCTCGGAAGCGGTGGTATATGTACGGAAGCCCTGGAGAACCTCGGTAATGTCTTTGTACTCGCCATCTTCCTGAAGGTGAATAGTAAAGGTCATGCCTTCCTCGCGGACCTTTCTCATGTGCTCTTCATAGCGATCTATGAGGATAATATCAGCTCCGCCCTTGCGAAGGTAAGATGCGAAAACACTTCCGGCTGCACCGGAACCATACATTGCAAATTTCATTTAAATTTGACCTCCAAAAATGAATTATTATATAACGTGAGCTAAAATGATTTAACTTTTTACATGTTAAATCATTTTAACACTTTGCATGTGAACTTGTGTGAACAAATTGTAAGTATCTGATTAACTCTATCAGTTGTCTGCGACAAGATTGCCAACCTTTGCCTCGGTGTTAGCTTCCTTCTGAGCGCCCTTGAGAGCTCTGACTTTAGGAATACCCCATACCAGTACGGGAAGGATAACAGCGAAGATAGCGTAGTAGCCGTCGTAGCCGTAAGCGTACTTGATGATGTTGGACAGGCCCAGCAGGGACAGTGCAAAGCAGATGCAGATTACAACGAAGCCGACAACTGCGCTGCGGACTTTCTCGGACTTGATGACATTAGGCATGCAGACACCCTGGAAGCGCTGAACCATGGTGTAAACCAGAGTTACGCAGGTGGAAACGAATGCACAGAACAGGAGAAGGCTGAAGAGAACCAAAATAGCTTTTACGCCGACAAGGTTAAGAATGGTCTGGTTGGGGATACCGAGAGCGTTGGTGAAGCCGGTAACGCCAGCAACCTGAAGAGCCTTAAGAACGGGGTACCACTTGGAGAGCATGTAACCGGAAGCTGCCAGAGCGCCGCCGTTCATAATCCAGCCGAGGATAACAGAACGCTTGATACCCTTCATGCTCAGCTCGTTGGAAGCTGCGATCATGGGAGGAATGGATACGCACTGGAATGCTGCATAGACGATAATGCCGCTCCAGATAGAGCCGAACATGTTATCAGTGTAAGCAATAGGCTCGATGTTATTAGGAGTCAAGAACTGAGAGGTAATAACGTCCATATCAGCGGTAAGACCGGAGAAGATAACGCAGGCAGTAATAGCAAGAATTGCTACGGAAAGGACGGTGGAAGCAGCCATAACAAGCTTGATGCCGAAAACGCTGAGCAAAACCAGAACACCGACAATAGCGATATTGCACAGAAACTTTGCTACGCCGACATACTCAATACCAATGAAGTTAGCCATAACTTCGCCGGCACCGGCAACTGCGCTTGCAACTGCCGCAAGGATAATTACAATATAGAAGATTTCAAACAGGATTTCCATCTTGGAGTTGGGATAGAGAGCTGCAAAAGTGTCTTTGTAGTTATCAAAACCCTTGAGCTTTGCAAAGCTCATAACCACATACATAACCATAGCAAGGATACCCATTGCGATGATGGGGAAGATTGCTGCTGTCCAGCCGTACTGTGCAAAGTACTGGATTACCTGGTTACCGGTTGCAAAACCGCCGCCAACGTGTGTGCCAAACCATACAGAAGCCACAGCGAAGGCTGCAGCCCATGAACATTTTGATGCATTTTTAGTTTCCATAAATTACATACCCACTTTTTATATTTTTCAGATTTCAGATTTTTCAAAAAACGCAGGCAGAGAAACGACAATAGAACAAAAAAACGAAGTAGTGCATGCTAACTACTTCAGCTTTTTGACGTTTTACAGGCGAAAAAAGGTTTACGCTGTCTGTACATAACACTTATTGCATTTTTGTGCACTATCACTAATTTTGACTGTTTCTGTCTGATTGCGTTTTTGTTTTTCTTACTTGTATGTTATACGGAATTTTAGCAAATTGCAAGCAAAGTTACAAAATAGACAGTCTATTTTGTAACAATTTAACGAAGAATTATGCTTTGTGCAATACGACGAAGCATTTTTTCTCAGCACTTAATCACTCTGTTTTATGTGCAATTTTACTGATGTCGCAATGCTCTCAGCCATTTTATACATGTAAATTTATGGTACTTTTTGAGGTATTTTATGCTTTAATGAGACCTTTCTCTCAAATTCTTTTGGGCATATTTTTTGTTCAAAAAAAGTTCAAAATTCGGCACTTTTTTAACAGTGTTTTACCGGCTCCTCCTTTTTCTGCCTATTCTCTCTGTTCTCTCTTATTTGCCATATTTTTAACACCTTGTTTGCTCCGCTTTCTGCACCCTGCCGTATAAAAAAGTCCCTTCAAAACGCAAAAAACGGACCCTGCCCTTTCGGACAAGATCCGTTTATCTTATATCTTTCAGTCTTTATACTGGTTATCGTAGTTATTCTGTATGCAGGAGATGATCTGGGTAAGAACTTTGTTGGTGGGAGTGGGAACGCCCAGAGCCTCGCCGTACTCTACTATCTTTCCGTTTAAAACGGAAATTTCAGTCTGGCGCTTATTCATGAGCATATCCTGACACATTGAAGGATAATAGTCGCCCATGTTGGTCATAACATCCTTAAAGTCTTTTTCCATAAACTCGTCTGCATCTATGTCAACACCTCTTGCACGGGCAACAGCAGCAGTCTCATGGATTGCCTGACTGAAGAGCTGGTATCCGAACTCATCCTCTGCAACAAAGCGGATTTTAAGCCTGAGAGCGGCGCAGACTGCATTCTCAGCGGAATTTATTATAACTTTTTTCCATACATAATAATATATATCGTCTTTGCGCCAGTAGGCCTCGCATCCGCCGGCTCTGAAGCACTTCTCCATAAACTCACATGCTCTGTCGGAAAGCTCGGAACGGGCAACACCGCCGAAATTCATCTGTACGCCGCCTGCCGGAGTGGAAACACACTCGCCGGGGCCGGTAAGTGCCGTTCCGATTACGCCGGAACCTATTACGCAGCGCTCGGCGGGGAACTTTTTCATCAGCTCATCATCATTTCCCAGACCGTTTATCAGAGACACAAGCACAGTCTCCGAGCCGATGCAGGGTCTTGCGTTCTCAATGGCCCGCTCCAGCTGGGTTGCCTTGGTCATAAAAATTACTATATCAACAACACCGCAGTCGGCTGCATCCGTATAGGTTTCAAAGCCTGTAAGCTGTTTTGTAACATCCTTATACTCACCATTTTCATTTTTTGCATGAATGGTAAACTTCATGCCGTCTCTGCGAACCTTATCCATATGCTCCTTATATCTGTCTATAAGAGCAATCTCGGCTCCGCCGCTGCGAAGGTATGAGGCAAAAACACTGCCTGCGGCTCCGGAGCCGTACATAGCTATTTTCATTTTTTTACTCTCCTTGTTTTTAATTTTTTACGAATTAAGGTATCAAGCCCGCCTCAAGTTTTAGCATTTAGCTTCATTTATTATATTATAAGGCGGTGTTTATTAGTGTCTAAATTATACAGCTTTTTAAATCTGTGTCAATAATTGCCAAAACTTTGGCTTTTCTTTCGGAAAAGCTTTTCCCTTTTCTGTCAGTCATTGTAAATCGCACGGCTCTTTTCAATGGGCTTTGTGAGCCACTTTCCGCGGAAGTAGATAATTGAGAAGGAAATAAGCGCCAGCATCCAGCTCACGGGATAGGCCATGGCAAGGGTAAATAGGGCATGCCAGTGGGAAACGATAAGTTTTACCCACAGCACTCTAAATACGCATACACACAGTATATTTATTACTGTTGGTACGATTGTATATCCGGTCCCCCGCATTGCGCCGGAGAATACTTCCACCGGGCAGAAGGTAATATTAAAGGGAATAATCATCAGCATAACGCTTGCGCCGATTGCAATAACATTTCTGTCGGTAGTATAGATGCCCAGAATAGGTTCGCGGAACAGCAGAATAATGCTGCTTGTAACCACAACTGCCACCGCATTCATGCCGATACATGTCCAGACACTGCGGCGGATACGGTCATACTTCTGTGCGCCGTAGTTCTGGCCTACAAATGTTGTGGCTGCAACAGAGAAGGAATTTAGTATCATCCAACTGAGAGCATCGGTTTTCTGGTATGAAGTCCATGCGGCAATGGTGGTCTCACCGAAGGAGTTGACACTGGACTGAATAAGCAGGTTTGAAAGGTCAAAGGTAATAAACTGAAGGCCGCCGGGAATACCGATCGTGAGGACTCGGCGCATAAGTCTGCCGTAGATTTTAAGCTGTTTTAATCTCAGTTTTGTCTCATCAGGCTGCTTCATCATGGTGATAACAACCAGAACAGCGCTGACGCACTGGGAAATCACAGTTGCAACGGCTGCACCTGCAATGCCCATTTTAAACCAAACAACGCACACAATATCCATAACAATATTTGCAACACAAGCAATTATAAGGAATATTGTAGGGCGGGTGGAATCTCCAAGTGCTCTCAGTATGCTGGCTCCCATATTATAAACCATAAATGCAATAGAGCCGGAAAAATAGATATAAATATAAAGTACCGCCTCGTTATAGCAGCTTTCAGGAATCTTTGTCATGCGGAGAATCCACGGACCTGCAAAAATGCCTATAAAGCTAATTATAACTCCAAGTACCAGAGACAGAGCCATTCCGGTGTGTATAGAGCGTGAAACGCCTTCTTTGTCCCGGGCACCGTAGGTCTGGGAAACTATGACGGTAATACCGGTGCTAAGGCCCATAAAGAAGCCGCTCACCAGATTTATAAGGGCAGATGTGGCGCCAACAGCCGCCAGTGCCTGAGTACCTACCGCACGGCCTACTATTATAGTATCAACAGTATTGTACATCTGCTGGAAGAATGTACCCAGCAGAATGGGAAAGAAGAATGAAAGAAGCTGCTTCCAGATCACACCCTCGGTAATATTCTGGCAGGATAGATTGTTTCGTGTCACGGACATACCTCCTGATAAATCTCTGTATAATGCCCCAAGGCAAATCAAAAGGAAACGGCATACACCATTTCCCACTTCAAAGCTTCTATGCAATCCTCCGGAATTAAGGGAAAAGCACTGGACTGCATTGAAACCGCTCTCGCATAAAGAAAACCTGATTTCTTACGAAGTCAGGTTAAGTGGTCACGGGAAACGACTTAAGCCATGGCCCCCTGGTAATGAGTCAAAAGGTAGTTTTCTCGCCTAATTTTGTAATCTCGTGTAATTCCGGCAGAATTTTTGTAAGAGCATTATAAGGCAAGAACGGTTCCTTGTAAAGTCTCCATTTTTAATCGTAAAATGCCGCAAAATGATAGTATATAGTTACATTATATAATAAGTAGGACGCGGAACTCCACAGCACTGAGGGCAATGAAAAACACGGTGGACTTCCAGAATTTTTCGGAAGTGATTTTATGCCTTTTTTCATCGTCCGGCAGGATATTACAAAAATGAAGGTGGACGCAATCGTAAATATTGCAAACACTAAGCTTGCAACAGACTGCAGTGCAATTTTCAAGGCGCCGGTGTCAATGAGCTTCTGGCCGCCTACAAGAAGTTATCGCCCATTAAAACCGGCAGTGCCGCCATTACCCCCGGTTTTTCACTGGACACAAAATACATCGTCCATGCCGCATGTCCCGCATACGGCCCTCAGCATCCCGACGAAATCCGGGAACTGCTCTCCTCTGCCTACCGTTAACCCCTGACTTCGGCAGTCAATTATGACTGTCGCAGTATTGCATTTTCCATGATTTCCGAAGGTTACATGCCAAGTAAATGAATGGCTCTGGCATTAGCCATTGCTCTATAGCTAACCCTTGAGAAAACAGGCGACCTGCTGAAACGTGCAGGATATGTCCTGTCTCACAGCAATAAGTTCAACGTGATTCTTGAGTATTTCATAGTAAGCGGCAATTATGATATTTTCCAGATTAACAAGATGCTGTTTGTGATTATTACCGACGGCTATGAAAACACCGGCCGATGTTATACTGCCCCGCAGATAAAAGAGCTGATTGAGCATGAGCAGTCGAAATACGGCTGGGAGTTTATCTTTCCGAGGGTAAATATTGATGCCGTAAAAAATGCCGCCGGGTTTGGAATCCGTGCCGACCGAGCCTCAAACTATGTCAGACGGTGATGGCACAAGGCTCAATTACGAAATGACGAGCGTAGACATTACCCTATTGCGCCTGCGGAACCAAGTCCCACCATGCTCTGGACAGTATCCGTAAGGATAAGAAGAAAAGATGAAATCAGATAAGTCAAAACCTCCGGCTAAGCCGGAGGCTTGATTAAGCCCTAGAAGGGCTTTATACAGACCTCACCCCTAAAGGGG
>RCNI01000088.1_pt1 | contig 66995 bp, 60 predicted proteins | sample 2041151 | NCBI WGS metagenome assembly RCNI01 (sample SAMN09708214, study PRJNA481090) | feces metagenome | isolation source: feces | place: Antarctica: Albino Rookery
AAAAGAAGGAAAATCACATAAATTATTCATTGATAAAAGAAATTTTTCTTTTATATTATAAAAAATAAATTAAATATAAATAAAAAAGACCCGAAGGAAAAATGATAGTTCACACTAAAAAGAAGTATAAATATTTTTATTGGCCAATTTTTTACCACCGGAAAAGTGAATGGATATTGCTAAATACTTTACATTTTCTTCAAAAAAGCTAAAAAATGTGCAGGGTAAATAAGCTGTATTTACTTACTAAGTAGCTGATATTTATAAAGAAAAAACTAGCTTTTACGGTGCTTAGCAGGGCTGGAATGAGGGGGCATTGACAAGGCAGGAAAAGTGATTTATGATTACCAACGAGTTAGCAGAAACTAACTTACTAAATAATGAAAGGGAAAATAAGATGAATCTAAAGAAATTATTAGGCCTGGGTCTTGTTTGTGGCCTGCTCCAATGCAGTACCGCCTTGGCGGCAGAAGCAGTTACCATAGTGGATACCGGTAATAATAAGCTTGTCAATACAGAACAAATGGCGGAGGCTCTGGTGGGCTATGATGCCGTGTTCTTTGGTGAATACCATGACCAGCCCGTGCTGCATGAGGTGGAGCTGGAGCTGCTGCAGGCCCTCTACACCAAGCATGGTGACAGGCTGGTGTTGTCCATGGAAATGTTTGAGGCCGATAACCAGGATATTTTAGACGACTATCTGGCAGGTAAGGTCAGTGAGGATAATTTTCTGGCTAATTCCCGTCCCTGGCCCAATTATCAAAGCGATTATAGAGGGCTGATTGAATTTGCCAAGGAGCATAAAATCCCCGTTATTGCTGCCAATATTCCTCGTTTTATGGCTAAGGAGGGTACTATTGCCAATATCGGCTGGGACTATAAAAAATACCTGCCGAAGTACACTACTGCTCCCGAGGGTGCCTATAGGGATAAATTCTTCGGCTATATGAGCTAGGGCGAGGGTAAGGCCATGCCGGAGCTTACTCCTAAAAGATTGCAGGGTTTTGCCACCCAATGTCTGAATGATGATAAGATGGCTGAAAGTATTTACGAATACCTGCGGAAGCATCCGGATAGCGTTGTGCTCCACATCAACGGCTGTTTCCATTCCGACCGTCATCTAGGTACGGTGGAGCGTATGCAGCAGAGAGCTCCCCAGCTGAAGCTGGCAATTATTTCTCCCCAGGATATGCCGGGTAGGGTGGCTCAGCCTCATAATGTGTATAAGAAAAATAAAGGCGAGGGTGAATTTTTGATTTTCTTCCCCAGAGTAGCTGTTGCTGATAGATAATTCAGCCGCTCTGCTGGCCTCTGCCAACATAGTAAGGCAGCTGCGGGACTTTCTCAAATGAAAAAGCCGTGAATGTAAGCATTCACGACTTTTATTTTTCCTACTATATATATTGTTATATTGTCAAAGGAAGGGAAATTATTTTTCGATGGCTTTAAAAGCAGCTGCCTGAGCAGTCATGCCACGTTCGGAGGCTAGACGTTCAATGGAGGAAGCACCAAAGAAGCCGTCAATTTCAGGAATGTTTTTAATGATGTAAGCAGCATCCTCGGGGTCTGCAATAGGACCACCGTGGCAGATAACGATAACATCAGGATTAACCTTGCGGCCGGCAGCAATAATAGCTTTGATTACCGGAATGCAGTCATCCAGGGTTTTAGCGGTTTCTGCGCCAATGGAGCCTTTCGTGGTCAGACCCATATGAGCAACCAGGCAGTCGGCACCAGCTGCGGCCATAGCTGCTGCTTGTTCAGGATCGAAAACATAGGGGCAGGTAACCATATCCAGCTCATGAGCCTTGCGGATCATTTCTATCTCCAGCTCGTAGCCCATACCGGTTTCCTCCAGGTTTTGACGGAAAACACCATCAATCAGACCTACGGTGGGGAAGTTTTGAACGCCGTTGAAGCCCTGCGCCTTTAATTCCTTCAGGTAGATATCCATAATACGGAAGGGGTCTGTGCCGCAGACACCTGCCAAAACAGGCGTCTTTTTAACGATGGGCAGTACCTCGTAGCCCATTTCCACAACGATTTTATTAGCATCACCGTAGGGCAGCAGTCCAGACAGGGAGCCACGGCCAGCCATACGGAAGCGACCGGAGTTGTAGACAATCAGCATATCTACATCAGCTTTTTCAGAACATTTGGCGGTAATACCGGTACCGGCACCAACACCAACTAAAATTTTGCCTGTAGCAATCTGTGCTCTAAAATCAGCAATAATTTCTTCACGGGATTTGAATAACATTTTCTTTCCTCCTTAAAATATAGGCTTAGCCCAAAAGCTCAATTAATTTTTGGGCAGCAGCCAAAGCGAAAGCATCGTCATTAATGGCATTATCCATTTCTACCAGCTCTACCTTGTTGGTCAGCTTTTCCCTCAGAGTGCTAAAGAGGGCGGCATCAGCTTCGGCATCATAGAAGGGAGCGCCCTGGACGTCAATGGCAGAAAGACCCTTCAGGGGTAGTATCAGGGTGGTTTTGCCCTGGGCCTTGTTCAATTTTTCTGCAATGACTGTACCAATCCTGGTTAATTCCTCAGCTGTGGTACGCATGAGGGTAACAGTGGGGTTATGGGGATAGAGCAGGCGCTGTGCGTATTCCTTGGGCAGGGTTTCCTTGGGACCGAAGTTTACCATATCCAGGGCACCTACGGAAACAACCTGGGGGATGCCCTTGCGACCGGCAGCCTCCAGACGGTGGGGACCAGCACTCAGTACGCCACCTACAAGCTCGTCACACCATTCAGTAGTGGTAATATCCAGAACGCCCTTGATGAAGCCTGCTTCGATAAGCGCTTCCATGGATTTACCACCGGCACCGGTAGCGTGGAAGACTAAAACGTCGTAGCCCTGTGCCTCCAGATATTCCTTAGCGGTTTTGATGCAGGGTGTGGTTACGCCGAACATGGTAGCAGCTAGGAGGGGACGGCCATCCTTTTCGATATGGTGCGGGAAATGCACCATACCACAGAGGGCGTTAACGGCATTAGTAAAGATTTTGCGGGAGATATCATTCAAGCCCTCCACATCTACGATGGAGGGGATCATGATCAGGTCACTGGTATCAATGTATTGGGAAACATTACCGGACGCCATAGTGGAAATAATCATCTTGGGTACGCCGATGGGAAGGGCACGCATTGCAGGTGCTGCCATGGAGGTACCACCGGAGCCTCCTGCGGAGAGGACGGCATCAAATTTTCCCTCAGCATGGAGCTGGGGTAATAGGACCTCTAAGCCACGAGAAATAGTTTCAGTAGCCAGCGCACGGTCATTTTTAGCTACAATTTCCTGAATATCCATGCCTACTGCAGCAGCGACCTGAGCGTTACTTACATCGGCAGTAAATAGGGGCTCAAATACACCGGTATTAATGCAGAAGGTCTGAAAACCTCTGGCTTCAATTAACTCCTTTAGAAAGCCAAATTCCTTACCCTTTGTATCCAGGGTACCAATAATACAAATTGTTTTCATGCATTCGCTCCTTTCTTAAATGGACGGTTAGTGGATAGAATAACACCACCAGCATAATTATAACAGGGATTTTTTAAGAAAAAAAGGGCAAAAAAATAGTGCTGTCGTTATAGCAACAGCACTATTAGTAACGGTCTGCTTCTGCTGATAGGAATACTAGCGGGCAGCCCTGGGTCAGAGGCCCAGGGCGCTGGTTTCCTCCTCGGTCAGGAAGCGCTTTTCCAGTACCTGGTAGACAACCCTTTCCTGGACAGGCCCCTGGTTGACCTGGACATTGCCCTGGAAAGTGGCTAGCTTTTTCTTCCAATTAAAGAAGCCCTGGTCCGCGGTAATCAGCAGGTCCTCATGTTGGAAGCTGCAGTTACCGGTAACATATGCGGTACGCTCCTTATGGTAGACGTCTACCTTATCGCAGTTAAAATGCAGCTGGTCATAGGACAGCTGGATATTACCCTCACCATGAACCTCCATTTCGTAGAGGAAAACCTTGGTGCGGTCGCCCTTGATCGTCAGTGTTTTATCGTGGGCAGGAAATTGCACAAAAACATTACCCTGTAAATCATAAACTCCCTTCATAACATCGAAGGTACGGCTATCGCTTTTGATAATAGGGGCATCTGCAAAGCATAATGCTGGAATTAGAGACAGCAGCAGGCAGCAGATAATGAAAATTTTCTTCATAGAAAAATCACCTCTTCCGACTATTATATAATTTTTTTAGAAGCTAGGCAATATATTAAACTGAAAGAAGTTAAAAGAAAAAAGAGGATTTTGACATATCATAGGGAATATAAATAAAGTAAGCTATTAGAACAGGAGTGTTTTTATGAGTGCCGATTTTGATGATTTTAAAGAACAGGTAAGAAGTAGCGCTGATATTGTGGACGTTATTTCCGGCTATGTAGCACTCAAAAAACGTGGACATAATTTTTGGGGCTGTTGTCCCTTTCATGGTGAAAAAACACCTTCCTTTGCAGTAAATCCGGAAAAGAATATGTTTTACTGCTTCGGCTGCCATGAGGGCGGTGACGTGTTTAAATTCATCATGAAAGCAGAAAATTGTGGCTTCCTGGAGGCCCTCAAGCTCTTAGCCAATAAATATAATATTCCTATTCCTGAAACCCATAAGAATGCCCAGGAGCTGGCTCGGGAGAAGCAGCTGCAGGAGGTAGTCGCTACCAATGAGCTGGCTGCAAGATACTTTCAGGCCTGCCTGCTGCGCACGGAGCATGGTAAACCGGCCCTGGCCTATCTGGCTAGTCGTGGGATAGGACAGGAAATTATTGAAAGCTTTTCTCTTGGCTTTGCCTTGGACAGTTATACCGCCCTGGTCAATAATTTAGGTAGGCATAATTGTACTCCAGCGCAGTTGGTGAAGGCAGGCTTGGCCCTTACTGGTAAGAATGGTGGCACCTACGATAAATTTCGCCGACGGGTGATGATTCCCATCAGGGATATCCGCGGCAGGGTGGTCGGCTTTGGCGGTCGCGTCCTGGGGGAGGGACAGCCCAAGTATATGAATACGGGGGAGACCAGCTTTTTTAATAAGCGCTACCTGCTGTTCGGTCTGGATATTGCCAGGCAGGAGGTGCGTAAAACTCAGCAGGTGCTGATTGTGGAGGGCTATATGGATGCCATCAGCCTGCATGCCGCAGGAATAAAGAATGCCGTAGCCTCCATGGGTACGGCATTTGCTGTGGAGCAGGCCAGGCTTTTGAAGCGGATGGCACTGGAGGTTATCTTCTGCTATGACAGTGATGCCGCCGGACGTCGTGCAGCTGTCAGGGCTACGACCATTGCCCGTGAGGCAGGCCTAAGGGTACGTATTGCTACTGTACCGCAGGGAAAGGACCCGGATGAATACATCCGCCAGCATGGTAGGGAGGCCTTTCTCAAGGTAATTGAAGGGGCAGTAGAGGGTATTGATTTTCAAATTAATGAGACAATTTCTGAAAATAATGTTTCAAATTTAGCAGGAAAAGTAGAAACCGTGTCGAATTTATTACCATTCCTACTCCAATGTAAGAATGATATTGAGGTAGTGGAGCATATCCGTAAGCTGGCCCAGCGTCTGGTAATTGATGAGGGTCTGATTATGGAGGAATATCGTAAAGCAGCTAGAAAGCGTAGCGGACAGCAAAACATGCCAGGCTTGCCTGTGCCCGGGGTCCGGACTACGACGACTACTGTGGAGCAGCAGGCTGAGGAATTACTTTTAGCTGTGCTTTTAGAACACCCGGAAATGGCAGTGAACTGTCTGGAAATTGTAGAAAAAGTGGGTTTTGTTATTCAGGCACATCAACAGCTCTTTACAGCTTTGGTTCAGGGAAATTATTCTGAGCAGGTCAATGCTTCCCAACTGACAGAACATTTAGATGATGGAGTGGCATCTGTTTTAGCAGGAATAATGGCTAAGCAGACTCCGGCAGGAGATGCTGGTAGGATGATAGAAGATTGTCTGCGGCAGATGCAAAGGGGATTTTTAGAGAAGGCCTATGAGCAGCATTGCCAGCTGGCAGCCCAGTATGAGCAGGCCGGTGATGCTCGTTGTATGAGTGAATTAGCAGAAAGTCAAAGGATAAAGAATGAAATTAAAAAACTCTACAGTAACTAAAAAAAATTCGAAAGGGGGAGAAACTGTGAGCAAAGAAAGCAATAATAGATTAACTCCAGAAGATTTGCAGGTCCTGGTAGCAAAGGGTAAGGCAAATAATGGTTTTGTAAGCGATAAGGATATAAATGATGCTATTAGAGGCAAGGACGTTCCCCTTGACGAATTTTATGAATATTTACTGTCCAAGGGCATTCAGGTAGCTGACGATAATTCTGCCGATGATGATATTATTATCTCCAAGGAGAGTATGGATGACGGCGACGAATTGGACGGAGTTGCTGATGAAAAAGAATTAAGCAATATGGAAGCCCCCGAAGGCATTTCCACCGATGATCCTGTGCGTATGTATTTGAAGGAAATCGGTAGAGTACCCCTGCTGGTAGGTGAGGACGAAATTAAGCTGGCTAAGCGTATGGATAAGGGCAGACAGGCTGAACGTATTTTGAGCCGTGCTTCTGTTACCTTGGACGTACCCGTGTGCACTTCCGAGGACAGCACGGAAGTCTTGTTGACCAAGGTGGAAGATTTCTTGGCTGCTGAATGGCAGATGACTGATTCCCGTTCAGTTTTCAGAGTGCTGCAGGAGATTAAAAGGAAATTTATCGCCGGACGTGCTTACTCTGAGGAAGCTTATCTGGATTTGATTTTTGAATTTACCAAGGATGAACGCCTTCATTTACAACGCCTGCTGGTGGAAAATCACTGTATGCAGGCCCAATATGAGAAGGCTGTTAATCAGCGTCAGACCAGCGACAAGGAGATTCATAACCTGTATGGCATTAACGCTTTACTGGAGGAAATCAAGACCCGTCTGGAAGCTGAATCCGATGAGATTATTGCTGAAAAATATAAGACACTGGAAAAGGATTATCATGACCTGTTGCAAAAGGTTATCCAACAGGGGAATGATTCCAAAAAATGCTTGTCCGAGGCTAACCTGCGCCTGGTTGTCAGCATTGCCAAGCGCTATGTAGGCCGTGGCATGCTCTTCCTAGATTTGATTCAGGAGGGTAATCTGGGCTTGATCAAGGCTGTAGAAAAATTTGATTATAACAAAGGCTTTAAATTTAGTACCTATGCTACATGGTGGATTCGTCAGGCTATTACCCGTGCAATCGCGGATCAGGCACGTACCATCCGTATTCCGGTACATATGGTAGAAACCATTAATAAGCTGATTCGTGTTTCCCGTCAGCTACTGCAGGAGTTGGGTCGTGAGCCCCTGCCTGAAGAAATTGCTAAGGAAATGGATACCAGTGTGGAGCGTGTTCTGGAAATCAAGAAGATTGCCCAGGAGCCTGTTTCCCTGGAAACTCCTATTGGTGAGGAAGAGGATTCTCATTTAGGCGACTTTATTGAGGACCATGATGCACCTGCTCCAGCAGATGCTGCTTCCTTTATTTTGTTGCGTGAACAGTTGGGTGAGGTGTTGAACACACTGACTGAACGTGAACGTAAGGTTTTGGAGTTGCGCTTTGGCTTGGAGGATGGTCGTGCACGTACTTTGGAAGAGGTTGGTCAGTATTTTGGCGTTACACGTGAACGTATCCGTCAGATTGAGGCTAAGGCTTTAAGAAAATTGCGTCACCCTAGCCGTAGTAAACTATTGAAAGATTTCTTGGAATAATTTTATTTATGACCTAAAGATGACTTGACGAAAATGTAAATTCGTAATATAATAACAATGTTAGTTGTCTAGCATGGGCCTATAGCTCAGTGGTAGAGCCGCCGGCTCATAACCGGCTGGTCGTAGGTTCGAATCCTACTGGGCCCACCATACCTTGGTGGTGCTTAGATGGCTGATACTTTGGGGGCGTAGCTCAGCTGGGAGAGCACCTGCCTTGCAAGCAGGGGGTCAGGAGTTCGATTCTCCTCGTCTCCACCAAATTGAATTAAAAGCAGACTTTGCGGGGTCTGCTTTTTTTATTTGTGTTTTAATAAAAAAATATTTGGCTACTTCAGCCCGTCTGTTTTAGTATTTTTATGCAGGTTTAAACTTAAATATTGGTATATTTGGCATAAGAATAATTTTCCATTTTAAGAACCTAAAGTTTTTTAAGGAAAAATGTATTTTATAATTTATTGAAAAAATTTTAATATGAAGAAAGTATTACATAAACTTGCAATAAATTAATAAAATAAAAAGAGGATGTTTTATATATCTTAAAAATTGTCCCCGGATAGAGGAATGCTACTTTTTCAATAAATTAGTATAAAATCTAAAAAAACATGGGCAGAAGAAGAAGGGTTAATTAATCATACTGTTGTATGATTTTTAATACTGTGTTACAATGGTAACATCTTTCTGAAAAACGGTAGAAGGGCAGAGGTGTATTAGATGTTAGAAATTTTGTCAATGATTAATAGCTTTGTGTGGGGTCTACCACTGATGATCTTACTCATCGGTACCGGTGTACTGATGACTGTGCGTCTGAGATTATTGCAGGTTTTGAAATTACCCGTCGCCTTAAAGCTGATCTTTGTCGCCCGTAACGCCGGTAATGGCGATGTCAGTAGTTTTCAGGCCCTATGTACGGCTTTAGCAGCTACAGTGGGTACAGGTAATATTGTTGGTGTTGCTACCGCAGTTAAGGCCGGTGGTCCCGGTGCCCTGTTCTGGATGTGGCTGGCGGCCTTCTTTGGGATGGCTACCAAATATGCCGAGGGTGTACTTGCAGTCAAATATCGTACCGTGGATGAGCATGGTAATGCTTCCGGCGGTCCTATGTATTATATTGAACAGGGGTTAGGCAAAAACTATAAGCCCCTGGCCGTACTTTTTGCTATTTTTGGTACCATGACCGCCTGCTTGGGCTCCGGTACCTTTACCCAGATTAATGCTATTACCTCTATTCTGGATGTAACCCTGGGGGTGCCGGTTCTTTATACAGCGTTGGTAGTTACCGTCCTGGTAGGCTTTATTACCATTGGCGGTCTACGCTCCATTGCTAAGGTGACGGGTAGAATTGTTCCCTTTATGTCCATGATGTATATGGCAACAACCATTGCCATTTTAATTTATTATGCAGATCAGGTACCCGCTGCCATTAACATGGTTTTTGAGGGTGCCTTCAATACTACCGCTGCTACCGGTGGCTTCCTAGGTGCTACGGTAATAGTCGCTATGCGTAGTGGTATTGCCCGTGGTATTTATTCCAACGAAGCCGGATTAGGTAGTGCGCCTATCGTGGCAGCAGCTGCTAAAACCAAATGGCCCGCTGAGCAGGGCTTGGTATCGATGACTGGTACCTTTATTGATACCATCATCATCTGCTCCCTGACAGGTCTTTCCTTGATTGTCAGCAGTGCTTGGTGTGGTGATCTGAATGGTGCGGCCATGACGGAGCGGGCTTTTACCTCCGCCTTCCCGCTTTTTGGTAAAATGCTGTTGACCGGTGGTCTGGCGCTCTTTGCGTTTACTACTATCATCGGCTGGAACTATTATGGCGAACGCTGTGTAGCATATCTTTTTGGTGTGAAGGGTATTCTGCCTTATCGCTATGCCTATATCGCTCTGGTAGGCGTAGGTGCTTTCCTGAAGCTGGAAACTGTCTGGGTTATTGCTGATATCGTAAATGGTCTGATGGCCATTCCGAACCTGATTGCGCTTCTGTGTTTGAGCGGTGTGGTAGTTGCTGAAACAAAAAAATACTTTACTTATTGGGATAGAGTTCATACAAGATATAAAAGCATTCGTACAGTAAGTAAATAATTCTTAGTAGGAAATACCTCGGGACTGTGGTCGCCGGGGTATTTTTTCAAGCTGGAAAAGGCTTGCCAAGGGATTTTTAATATTTTTTATAGAGAAAATTAGAGTTTTTTTGCTTAAGTAAATCAAATTAAACAGAAATGTGTTATAATAAGTATTATAGTACTGGAAATACGTTTAGGTAAAAGAGGAAAATTCTATGATGAAGCATTTATTTAACTATTATTTTGTGGATGCCTATGAAAAAGAATTAGAAAGTAGAGGGGAGACCCTAGAACAGTTTGTGCACAGATTGGACTTAGATGGCATCGAAGAATTTGTATATACGATGGAGAAGCCAGAAAAGTCCTATGCTGACCTTGTTTATGGTGTACATTTGACTTATTGGCCCTGTTGGATGGACTTTTGGCTTCGGAAGGCTAAGCGTCTAAAGCAGGAATTTCGCAACGTTATCGAACGCAATCAGTATTATCGTGAGGCTCTTAGTCGTGAGGAGTGGCTATCCGTTATTCGTAAGAATATCGACGCCGCTACTACGGAAAAACCGGAATACATGGTGTGGCATGTTGCTGATGCTAACAAAGAGGAAGTTTTCACCTATCAGTTCAACTATAGCGACCGTGAGGTTTTGACAGAGGCTGCTGATGTGTTTAATAATATTGCTGACGAGATTCCCGAGAATGTAACCGTACTTTTCGAAAATTTATGGTGGCCGGGACTGCGTTTGACGGATGTCCGTAATGTCCGTTATTTCTTCGACCATATTGAGCGTAAAAATGTGGGCTTACTTTTGGATACGGGTCATCTGATGAATACTAATTTGCGTTTGAAGAATGAGGCTGAGGCTGCTGATTATGTCTGCCGTGTTATCGGTAAGCTGGGACCATATGTGGATTATATCAAGGCTGTCCATTTAAACTGTTCCCTGTCCGGCAAATATCAGCGAAGCCTGAACCATACCGTGCCTAAGAAGGTAACACCCCAGCAAATTTGGGAGCATATGATGCGGTTGGACCCTCATCAACCATTCCAAACCAAGGCAGCTCAACAAATTTTAAGTTGCATGCAGCCGGATTACGTGGTTCATGAAATGGCCTATAATAGTTTGGCCGAGCTGGAGGAAAAGGTAACCCTGCAGTTGAGTAATTGTCGTTAAAATACCCATCCTAAGAGGAGGAAGCATGAAGCTCAAGCAAGTAGTGTGTATAACAGGTCTGCTTTTGGGGCTGGCTAATCTGGCCTGGGCAGGAAATGTAGAAAAATATAGTTGTAGCCGGGATTTACATGGCTATGAGCAGGGGGATTTTGTCGTACTCAAGGGTGACTGCGTTAATTTGCGTCAAAGTCCAGTTGATGGTAGAGTGTTGGAGGAAATGCCCAGGCATACCCTGTTAAGGGTTGTGTCCCAGAAGGAAGACTGGCTTCAGGTTGTCGTTGATGGTAAGCAGGGCTACGTTTATGGTCCTCTCACCGGGCAATTAGCCAATGGTGAGCTGACTTCGGAGGATTTTGCCTTCGTGGGTGCACCTCTGGATGTTGCCTATGACGATTTGGCAACAAGCTTGGGTAAGGGCGATTACAAGAAGAAAAGCCATGGCATCAGGTATTATGAGTATGGTAAGCAGCTGCTGGTGGGCGTGGAGGATGATAAAATCTGTTCTCTGGAAACCGTCAAGCAGGATTATTTCCTAGTCCGTGGTGTGGGCGTTGGCGATACTAGTGCTCGTCTGGTTGGACAATATGGTAAGCCATCCGCCGTTATTTATGAATCTGAGAAAGTTGTATACGAGTATTTTTTGGAAAAATCTCGTCATGAGCAGTATTCTTTGGATGTAACTGTGGATGAAGAGGGAATTATACGTGGCTTAACATTGAAAAAGAAAGGATGATAATATAAAATAGTTTATATTATTTCTGAACAAATCAAATAAAATAAAATTTATTAAATTACTTGACTGTATGATAGCGTTGTGTTATACTAAAGAAAATTTATAAGAATTTACAAACCGTGGAGATGGAGATCAAGTCAAAAGATGCACTTACAGAGAGTTCGGGAAGCTGAGAGCCGAATAGAGAGCAGTTTGATAAATGGACCGTTGAGGGTGTAGTGAAATCCTGGAGGAGAGTATTCTACAACGTAGCATCTGCGTTAAAGGTGAGGGGTGTGTTGGCACTCTGCGTGAGAGCGTGATTTAGGTCATGAAACAAGGTGGTACCGCAGGTTGAAGAAGTATATTTGCCTGTCCTTGCATTTTTGCGAGGACAGGCTTTTTTATTTGTAGCGCCACACCAACAAATAATACTTTGGAGGTAGTAAGATGACAGTGGGTAGATTTGGAGAATTTGGCGGTCAATACGTGCCAGAAAGCCTGATGGGAGCAGTTTTAGAGCTGCAGGAGGCCTATGCCTATTATAAGGAGAACTTTGATTTTCAGCAGGAGTTGCAGCGCCTGTATCATGAATATGCAAATCGTCCTTCCCTGCTATACTATGCAGAGGCTTTGACCAAGGCCGTAGGTGGCGCAAAAATTTACTTAAAGCGTGAGGATTTAAACCATACAGGAGCGCATAAAATCAATAATGTGCTGGGACAGGTCCTGTTGGCTCGCCGCATGGGGAAGAAGCGGGTTATTGCAGAAACCGGTGCTGGTCAGCATGGAGTGGCTACGGCTACGGTGGCAGCGCTGATGGGAATGGAATGTGTGGTTTATATGGGGAAGGAGGATACTATACGCCAGGCTTTGAATGTTTTTAAGATGGAGCTTTTGGGTGCCAAGGTCATTGCCGTGGAAAGTGGTACCCAGACCTTGAAGGATGCGGTTAATGCAGCGCTTAATGAATGGGCGGCCCGACATGAGGATACCTACTACGTGCTGGGCAGCGTGATGGGTCCCCACCCCTATCCAGAAATGGTGCGTGATTTTCAGAAGATTATCGGGGAGGAGGTACGGCGTCAGATGCTGGAGCAGGAGGGACGTCTGCCCGATGCCCTGCTTGCCTGTGTGGGTGGTGGGTCTAATGCCATGGGACTTTTTTATGATTTCCTTCCCGATGCTCAGGTACAGCTGATTGGTGTCGAGGCTGCCGGACGTGGTGTGGAAACCAGGGAAAATGCTGCAACGATGGCCAATGGCAGATTGGGCATCTTCCATGGCATGAAATCCTATTTCCTCCAGGATGAGGAAGGGCAGATTGCACCGGTGTATTCTATTTCTGCCGGCTTGGATTATCCCGGCATTGGACCGGAGCATGCTTACCTTCAGGCTACCGGCCGGGCTCAATATGTGTCCATTACGGATGCGGAGGCTGTGGCAGCCTTCAGTTATCTGACCAGGGTGGAGGGCATTATCCCGGCTATTGAAAGCGCCCATGCCGTAGCCTATGCTTTAAAGCTGGCGCCGACGATGGACAAGGAGAAAATTATCGTAGTTAATCTGTCCGGACGTGGGGACAAGGATGTGGCAGCTATTGCCCGTACTATGGGGGTGAATTTACATGACTAAGCATTTGTTAAAGCAGGTAGAAAATAAAAGACGGATGGCAGGGGAAGTACCTGCCGGAGAGGGACAGCTTTATGTACGCCTGATGGCAGGTCGGCCCAGTCTAAAGCTTACGGGTGAGCTGCTGCTGAGCCTGCAGGCGGCAGGTGTGGCAGGGGCGCAGCTGGTCCTGCCCTTTTCTGACCCCATGGCGGCTAGGGCCCTTTTGCAGCAGGCAGGGGATGCAGCTCTGGCTACCGGTACTACGATGGAGGGAGTTTTTGAGCTGCTGGAGCAGCTGCGAGAGTGTCTCAGGATAAGAATTACCCTGGTAGTTTATATGAATCCCCTTTTGAACTATGGCTATGCTGCTTTCTTCCAACGCTGTCAGCAGGTCGGCGTGGCTGACCTGCTAGTGGTGGACCTGCCCTTTGAGGAAAGGGAGGAGCTGCTTCCCTATAGTAAGGCCAGCGGCGTGAAGCTGCTGACTACCTTTGCCATCAGTCAGCCCCAACGCTTACAGGCCTTGGCTGGGCAGGCTGAGGGCCTGGCCTATATTACTGGTGGCAACCGTCGTCCGGAGGTGGACAGGAAAAGGGTGGGTCAGCTGGCTGCCCAGGTCAGATCCCTGGTCCAGCTACCCCTCTTGATAGGCTACGGCGGCAGCTCGGTGGAGGAGGCAGTGGCCTATGCCCAGCAGGGTGAGGGACTGCTGCTGGAAAATTACTTTTTAGAGCTGGTGGAACGCAGGGGGAGCAGGGCTCTTTCTGAGGCTGTTACACTGGTAGAGCAGCTTTGAGAGAATTGGAGAAAGGAGAAGAGTAAAAAACAGGAAAAAGATTCTTTATAAGTAATAAAAATTATTTTTTTAGTGGTTTTATTAACTTTGCTAATATAATTGCATTTACCATTCCCTAGGTATATACTAGGAGCTAGAAAGGTATATAACATACTGGAGAGATGGGAAGTGGTGAGGATGCTTTTACAACATATGCATCTGAAGAAAAAGTATGACGTTATCGCAGGACCGGTTGCTTTCGCTCTTGTGGCCTGGCTCCTGCACTTTTACCTGGGGCTGAAAAGCTCCCTGGCCTTGGGTACGGTTGTCTGGATGGGTCTATGGTGGATTACCCGTCCGGTGGACATTGCCGTAACTGCCTTTTTACCCATTGGCATTAATGCTCTTTTTGACCTGGTACCGGCGGAACAGATTATCACCCAATATTTTTCTGAAATCGTCGTGTTACTGGTGGGCTCGGATTTAATCAGCCAGACCTGGTCCAATACAGGTCTGGATAAGCGGCTGGGCATTAAGACCCTTTGCTGTATCGGCACTTCCATGCGACAGCAGATAGTGATTTGGCTGACTGTCTCTACGGTGCTGTCCATCTTCATGCCCAATGTGGTCGTCGTAATGATTTTTGTCCCCATTGCGGTTTCCATGCTGAAATTTGTGGGGGAAAAGAATATTAAGGGCAGCAAGGTGGCTGTACCCATTCTGCTGGCCATTGTCTGGGGTGCCGGTATCGGCGGCTTTGGTTCTCCCATTGGTGGGGCAGCCAATCTGGTAGCCATCAGCTATCTGGAAAGCCTTTCTGGTCATGAATTTATGTATATGGATTGGGTTATCCGCTTTCTGCCCTGTCTGCTTTTAGTTATGCTGTTGAATTTAGCCGTATTGCTGGCTATTAAGCTGCCCGTCCAGCAGTTGGCTAATACCAAGGAGTATTTTCAGGGACTTTATAAGGAATTAGGCCCCATGAAGCGGGGGGAAATGCTCAGCCTGGGACTTTTCGTAGCGGCTATCGTGCTGTCCTTTGCCCGTCCGCTCTTTGCGGAGTTGCTGCCCTCCATGCGTCCAGCGTATATTTTCTTTATTAGTGGTCTCCTGACCTTTGTTCTCCATGATGAGCATAAGAAGGTGCTCCTGGATTGGCGTCAGGCGGAGAAAAATTTAATGTGGGGCATGTTCTTCCTCTTTGCCGGTGGCCTGGCCTTGGGCCGTTTAGTTACCGGTACCGGTGCAGCAACGGAGCTGGCTGAGGTTATCACCCTGCTGCCCTTGACCGGTGGGTTAGAAACAATTTTCTCCTTTGTGGTCTTTTCTACTATTTTGACAGAGGTGTCCAGTAATACGGCGGCTGCGTCCATTGCCATTCCCATTATTCAGAGCATAGGGGAGGCCTTAAAGCTGAATGTGGTGCCCTATCTGTACATTACTATTATTGCTGTCAACTGTGCCTACATTCTACCGGTTTCCATTCGTGCCATTCCCATTGGTTATGGTCTGGAGCCATCCGAGCTGTTACAGCGGGGAACGGTATTATCACTACTGAATATTATAATGACCGCTATTGTGGGTTATCTTTTTATCCAGTATTGGCCGCTTTTCAGTACCTTTTAGCATGAAGCGCCGAGACCGGCGTGCTGGATTAAGGATTCTTAGAAAAAGCCCCCTGCTTGGGTACGTAAGCGTATCTAAAGCAGGGGGTGTTTATTTTTTATTTTTTTATTTTTGCAGTGCTTTTGGGTCTGTCAAAGGATAAAAAATAAACCTCTTGGATTTACTCCAAGAGGTTTTGTCATTAAACGTAAATTATTGGTTGTCAGCAATAACCTTGTTCAGGTCTTCAATCAAAGCATCTACGTCAACACCATGAGCACCAGCGCCTTGACCAATGGTTTCAAAATGAGCAGCCATGCAGCCTACGCAGCCTAAACCATATTCAGCAAATACTTCCATAATTTCGGGATGTTCTTGAACGGCTTCAATAATGCCGGTATCTTTTGTAATAACCATTTGTTAAAACTCCTTAATAAAAAATTAAAAAATTTCCCTGAACGAGAAAGATTTTTCTATATATAATTATAACATCATCTCTACTTATTGCAAATAAAATTGTAAAAAATAGGTGAAACAATTAGCAAAAATATGTTAATTTAGTTTTACATACATTTTTATTAAGATATTGTATTTTTTCTCTAAAAACAGTATAATAGAACAAAAGTGGGGAAAAGTGGCGAAAAGAGGTGACCCGATATGCTATTAGGTGAATATGAGCACAATATAGATAGTAAGGGTCGTGTCGCTTTGCCCGTCAAGCTGCGGGAGGACCTGGGTACAAGCTTTATTATTACCAAGGGCCTGGACGGCTGTCTTTCCGTGTACGCCCTAGAGCAATGGCATTTACTGGAAAGCAAGCTGGCATCCCTACCCATGAGCCGTAAAACAGCTCGTGATTATACCCGCTTTTTCTTCGGTGGTGCTTCAGAATGTGAATGCGATAAGCAGGGAAGAATCTCTATTCCAGCTACGCTACGTAAATATGCCGGCCTGGAGAAGGAGACCGTTATCGTAGGTGTTGGTAACCGCGTGGAAATCTGGGATGCGGCTAAATGGTCTGCCTACAATGAAGCAAATGCCGAAACTGTGGAAAAGCTTTCTGAAGAATTAGCTGATTTAGGTATTTAATTGAGGCGGTAAGAATGGAATTTAAGCATACAAGTATTCTGCTCCAGGAGAGTGTGGACTTTTTAATTACAGATAAAAAAGGTATTTATGTGGACTGCACCATGGGTGGTGCGGGACATAGCCGTGGCTTTGCGGCTCAGCTGGAGCCGGAGGGCATGCTCATCGGCATCGATCAGGACGATGATGCAATTGCCGTAGCAGGTGAGCGTCTGGTAGATAAATTTCCCTGTAAAACAGCGGTGGTGAAATCTAATTTTAAGGATTTTGCCAGTGCCCTGGATGTTATGGAAATTGACAAGATTGATGGTATATTTTTTGACCTAGGTGTTTCCAGTTATCAGCTGGATACGCCAGAGCGTGGTTTTTCCTATATGCATGACGGTCCCTTGGATATGAGAATGAACAAGGAGGCTAAGCTGGATGCAGAATATGTGGTCAACCATTATAAGGAGGACCAGCTGGCAGAGCTTATTCATAAATACGGTGAGGAACGCTGGAGTAAGCGTATTGCCCAATTCGTAGTGGCAGCCAGAAAGCATCAGCCCATTACAACTACCTTCCAGCTGGTAGAAATTATTAAGCAGGCCATTCCCAAGGGTGCCCGCATGGATGGTCCCCATCCGGCAAAGCGTACCTTTCAGGCTATTCGTATTGAAGTAAATAACGAGTTGGGAATTTTGGAGGCTACGATGGAGGCGGCCGTAAACCGTTTGAAAAGCGGTGGCCGTATTGGCGTTATTACCTTCCATTCCCTGGAGGATAGAATTATTAAACAGACCTTTGCCCGCTTGGCTAAGGGTTGTACCTGTCCGCCCCAGCTTCCCGTCTGCGTCTGTGGGAAAAAGCCCCTGCTGAAAAAGGTGGGGAATATCGTTCCCTCTAAGCAGGAGGTTGAAGAAAATCCCCGCTCTCGTAGTGCACGCTTAAGATACGCAATAAAAATTTGACATTAGATATTATAGGATGAAAAGGTGGGATACATCGTGCTGGCTAGAGATTATGGTTATGAACGTGTGCAGGAACCAGAACAGAATACTAGGGAGTTTCATTTTATTGATTTGAAGAAAAATATGGAGCAGGAAAGGGATGTCTTTGTGCGTAGCTGTATCCTTGTAATTATTACTATGCTGATGGCGACCTATGCCATTAGCGTTTTTCGGAGTACTACGAAGATGGCTGTGGGCAACAGCCTTCTGTCCATGCAGAGCCAGGAGCTGCAGCTGATTGAAAGCAATAAGCTGTTAAAGCTGGAGGTGGAGCAGCTGAAAAGCCCTGAGAGGGTCATCGGCTTTGCTGAAAAAACTCTGGGCCTGTCCACTGCACGTAGTAATATTTATGTTTATCCGACTAATGTCAAAGAAATGAATAACACTACCTATGCTCTATCTAATAAATAAAGCGTAGAAATTTAGCAAATTTTGTGATATAGTGTAGGTAGTATTTGTAAGAGGCAGCCTTTTGGCTGCTCTTTCACTTTTGGAGGTAAATCAATGGAAAAAACTTTAGCTGGCTTACTGGCACTTTTGCCCCAGGCCCAGGTGCTTGGAGCTGTTGATAAATTGATTACGGATATCACTGCTGATTCTCGCGTAGTGGAGCAGGGCAGCCTTTTTATCTGCCTGCGTGGTGCTACTGTGGACGGACATAAATTTTTACCGATGGCAGCAGCCAAGGGTGCTGTAGCTGCTCTGGTGGAGGAAGTCCCGGACCAGGTTCCTGCCGGACTGACTCTGATTAAGGTAGCGGATACCCGTGCAGCCATGGAGGTCGTTACACCCTATTTTTTTGATTATCCGGGCAGACAGCTGCGGATGCTGGGTGTTACTGGTACCAATGGTAAGACCACTACCACCAATATTATGCGCCTGATCCTACGTCAGGCTGGTTATAAGGTGGGTCTGATCGGTACTATCAACATCATGGTTGAGAATGAGGTGACTGTTTCCCACAATACTACTCCTGATGTAGTAGACTTACAGAAATATCTATATAAGATGGTCCAGGCGGGCTGTCAGTATGCAGTTATGGAGGTTTCCTCCCATGCTTTGGCCCTGCAGCGTGTAGCAGGCTGTGAGTATGACTGTGCCGTGCTGACCAATATTACCCAGGACCATTTGGATTTTCATAAGACCCTGGAAAATTATCGTGATGCCAAGAGCCTGCTGTTCGAAGGCCTGGCTGACGGCAGGAAGCCGAATAAGCATGCTGTTTTTAATATGGATGATCCCAGCTCTGCCATCATTATGGCGCGTACCAAGGTACCCTGCCTGACCTATGGCAAGGCTGCTACCAATGATATTTATCCCCTGCATTTTAAGGTGGAGGCTAAGCATATGCAGCTGAGCCTGCATACTCCGGCAGGTCAGATGGACCTGGAGCTGAAAATTACCGGGGAATTTAACGTATATAATGTTATGGCCGCAGTGGCAGCAATGCTGGCCGAAAATATTCCGGCAGCAACTATCTGCCAGGTATTGGACGGCTTTGACGGTGTACCCGGACGCTTCCAGCTGGTGGAGGCAGGCCAGCCCTATACTGTGATTGTAGATTATGCCCATACCCCTGACGGACTGGAGAATGTTCTGCGTACTGCGCGCAGCATTACCAAGGGTAAGCTGTGGGTGGTCTTCGGCTGTGGTGGTGACCGTGATAATAAAAAGCGTCCCATTATGGCAGGTATCGCCCTGGCCTTGGCCAATCAGGTAGTAGTAACCTCTGATAATCCCCGTACAGAAGACCCGGAGCTGATTATCGATGAAATTTTTAACGGCTTCCAGCAGATTCCTGCAGGTAAGGGCGTACACCGCCTTAGTGATCGTCGTGAGGCTATTGAATTTGTTCTGGAACACGCTCAGCCCGAGGACGTAGTGCTGTTGGCAGGTAAGGGCCACGAAAATTATCAAATTTTAAAAGACCATACCATCCACTTTGATGATAGAGAAGTTGTCTTAGAATATTGGAGTGAAAAATAATGTTGAACACAGATTTAGTTGTCGCTGCCACCCAGGCCCAGTACCAGGGTGGGGTAGTGGAATTTACCGGTATTACTACGGATTCTCGTAATGTGCAGCCGGGTCAGCTTTTTGTAGCCTTAGCAGGGGCTAATTTTGACGGCCATAATTACTGCGCTAGGGCAGTGGAGCTAGGCGCCGCAGGTGTCCTGGTGTCCAAGGACGTGGAACTGCCCCAGGGCATTGCCGTGCTCAAGGTTGCAGATACGCTGAAGGGCTTCCAGCAGATTGCCAGGGCCTACCGTCGTCAATACACTAATTTGAAGGTGCTGGCGATTACCGGCTCCAATGGTAAAACATCTACTAAGGATTTATTGGCTGCCTGCCTAGGTGCTAAGTACAAGGTGGTAAAAACCCAGGGCAACTTTAATAATGAAATCGGCCTGCCCAAGACCCTGCTGGAAATCCAGCCGGATACGGAAATGGCCGTGGTGGAAATGGGTATGCGTGGTCTGGGCCAGATTGCCGAGCTCTGCGCTATTGCCGAGCCGGATAGCGGTCTGATTACTAATGTGGGTGAAACCCATATGGAATTATTGGGCAGTATGGAAAATATTGGTAGAGCCAAGGGTGAGATTGTAGTTAATTTATCCAGGGAGGGATTTGCCATCCTGAATGGCGATAATAAATATGTGATGGATGCCGCTCGGCATACTCAGGCACAGGTAGTTACCTTTGGTCTGGGTGAGGAGTGCGACTACCGTGGTACCGACCTGCGTACCGTAGGTCTGGATACTATTTTTACCTGTACGGAAAAGGCCAGTGGTCAGCAGGTACAGGTCCGCTTACAACTGATTGGCGAGCATAATGTGTATAATGCCCTGGCTGCCATGGCTGGTGCTGCCGTTTATGGCGTACCCCTGGAGGATAGTGCCAAGGCTTTAGCTACTGCCCGTCTGACCGGTAGTCGTCAGGAGATTGTCTATACCGGCACCCTGACCTTTATTAATGATGCTTATAATGCCAGCCCCGCTTCCATGGAGGCGGCGCTGAAGACCATGCACGAGGCTAAGCGGGCCCAGGGTAAGGGACGCACCATTGCCGTTTTGGCTGATATGCTGGAGCTGGGCGCTATTTCCCGGGATGCTCATCGCCGTGTCGGTCGCTGGGCTGTAGAAAATAAGGTGGATTACGTACTGACTTATGGTGAGGAGGCTGCCCAGATTAGTGCGGCCATCCAGGAGGCTGACGGTCTCACTCAGACCCAGCATTTTGCTGATCGTCTGGAGGCGGCTGCAAAGCTGCGCGCCATGGTGGAACCGGGAGATATTATCCTGTTAAAAGGTTCCCATTCCATGCAGGTTGATAAAATGCTGGAAATGTTTAAATAAAATTTGAGGTGTACACAAGCATGAGTTCAGAAATCTTGATTTTAGCGACAGCCTTTGCTGTCTGCGCTGTTATGGGACCTTTTTTGATTCCTTTCCTGCATCGGATTAAATTTGGTCAAAGTATTCGCGGCTGTGGTCCGGCCCGTCATCAGAAGAAGAGCGGTACCCCGACCATGGGTGGTATTATGATGATTGTAGCCGTTATCGTGGCTTTGGCCCTGTGGGGGGAATGGACACCTCAGGTGATAATTGCCCTGGTCCTGCTCTTAGGCCATGGTGTTATCGGCTTTATTGATGACTATATTAAGGTGGTAATGAAACGGAATTTGGGCCTGACGGCTAAACAGAAGTTCTTTATGCAGTTTGTCCTGGCTGGAGCCTTTGTTTATTATGCAGAGTCCCATGGTGCCAGCACCCAGGTCTGGGTACCGGCGGTCAATATCTGGCTTGATTTAGGCTGGGGCTATTATGTACTGGCTTTCCTGCTGCTGGTGGGTACTACCAATGCTGTTAATCTGACTGATGGCCTGGACGGCCTGGTTTCCTTTGTTTCTCTGCCCGTTACCATGGCCTTTGCCATTATTGCCATGGGTAATAATGGCCTGAGCGGCTTTGCCTATGCCCTGACAGGTGCCTGCCTGGGCTTTCTGCTGTTTAACCGTTATCCGGCCAAGGTCTTTATGGGAGATACTGGTTCTCTGGCTTTAGGTGGTGGTATTGCGGCCCTGGCACTTTTGACGAAGACGGAGCTGCTGCTCATCCTTTTAGGTGGTGTGTATGTAGCAGAGGCTGCCTCCGTTATTATCCAGGTAACTTACTTTAAGCTGACCCATGGTAAGCGTATTTTCCGGATGAGCCCGCTGCATCATCATTTTGAGCTGGGCGGCTGGCGCGAAACCAAGGTTGTTGCAGCCTTTACCACTATCAGTGTGGTTTTGGCGGTGCTTTCCGTAGCCTTATATGTGTATATGGTAACAGCTAATTTGGCAAATAATTTTTGATAAATAGATTGTATTTAGGGGGCTTTAGCATGACGGATTCTAATGCCGTTATTGTATATGGCGCCGGCATTAGTGGCCGTGGCGCTGCCGAGGTGTTGGCCAAGGCCGGTCAACAGGTGTTTTTGTATAATGATTCTGACTGCCAGGTGGAGCCTGCTCTAGCAGAGCTGCTTCAGCAGGGTGGTGGTAGGGTAGTATGCGGCAATTTTGCCCAGCTGCTGCCGCTGGCACAGCAGGTAGTACTTTCTCCCGGTGTGTGGGCGGATAATGCCAACGTGCTGCTGGCAGAGGAGCAGGGCCTGGAGGTTATTAGTGAAATAGAACTGGCCTACCGTCTGTATAAGGGGCATTTAGTGGGTATTACCGGTACCAACGGCAAGACCACTACGACCACCCTGGTAGGGCAGATGCTGGACTGCCTGCCGGTAAAAACCGGTGTGGGCGGCAATATTGGTCTGGCTATGTCCAAGGAGGTAGCTCAGTTGGACGAGCAGAGCTGGTTTGCTGCAGAGCTTTCCAGTTTTCAGTTGGAAAAAGTGCAAAGCTTTGCACCGGATGTAGCGGCAGTATTGAATTTAACGCCGGACCATTTAGATCGTCACCGCACTTTGGATAATTATTACGGCGCCAAAAAACGCATTCTGACCCAACAGACCGGGCAGCAGGTGGCTGTCTTAAATTATGATGACCCTCTGGTAAGGGCATGGGGCAGGGAATGCCGGAGTAGGGTGTGCTATTTCAGCCGCACTACGGAATTGGAGCAGGGTGTTTTTATCCGCGACGGCGTGTTTACCCTGAAATGGGGTGAGCTGGAGGCAGGTATCTGTGCTGTGGACGAGGTCCATATCTTTGGTGGTCATAATGAGGAGAACGTACTGGCTGCTATTGGCTGTGGCTTCTTTGCCGGTGTGTCTTTGGCGGATATGGCCCAGGTACTGCGCAATTTTAAAGCCGTGGAGCATCGCCTGGAATATGTAGCCACCATCAAGGGCGTGCCCTATTATAATGATTCCAAGGCAACCAATACGGACGCAGCGGTCAAAGCTCTGCAGGCCTTTAAGGACGGTCATGTCATTCTGCTGGCCGGAGGCTGTGACAAGCTGACGGAGCTGGAAACCATGATGGCCGTGGTCAAGGAGAAGGCGGATGTGCTCATTCTGCTGGGCGCAGCCAAGGAACGTTTCTATCAGGCGGCAGTAGCTGCCGGTGTGGAGCAGATTAAAGTAGTAGATTCCTTTGAGGAAGCAGTGGAGCTGGCCTATGAGCTGGCTAAGGAGCCCCAGGTGGTGCTTCTGTCTCCAGCCTGCTCTTCCTTTGATATGTTTAAGAACTACCCGGCTCGTGGACATCGCTTTAAGGAGCTGGTCCATCAGCTGGAATCCCGTGCTTAAGGAGTGAAAGAAGTGAAGATTATCCTTTCTGGCGGTGGTACCGGTGGCCATATCTATCCGGCCCTGACCATTGCAGATCAGATAAAACAAATAGAACCTCAGGCGGAGATTTTCTTCGTTGGTACCAGGGAGGGCCTGGAAAAGGATATTATTCCTCGTTATGGCTATCCGCTGAAATTTATCGAGGTAGCCGGCTTTAAGCGCAGCTTGAGCCTGGATACCCTGCGGAGCATTAAAAAGCTCTTTTCTGGTCTGTCCCAGGCCAATCAGCTGATTAAGGAAATCCAGCCGGATCTGGTTATTGGTACCGGCGGTTATGTTTGTGGTCCCATTGTGCTTTTGGCGGCCCTACATAAGATTCCCTGCTGTATTCAGGAGCAGAACGCTATGCCCGGTGTTACTAATAAAATCCTTTCCCATTGGGTAGAGAAGATTTTCTTAGGCTACCAGGAGGCAGGCAAGTATTTTAAGGGCCATGCCCAGAAGGTATATACGGGTAATCCCATCCGTACGGAAATCCTGCGCCACGAGAAGCAGGAAGCCATGGAGGAGCTGGGGCTGGACACGAAGAAGAAGACCATTCTGGTTTCCGGTGGCAGTCGTGGTGCCCGTAGCATTAATAAGGCTATGGTCGAGGTGGAGCTGGCTCTGTCCGGTAGGGACGATGTACAGATTTTACATGCTACCGGTGATATTAACTATGAGGGTCACCTGCAGGAGCTGGAGCAGGGGGGCGGCGTAGCCGACAATATCCAGATCAGACCCTATCTGCATAATATGCCCGTAGCACTTGCTGCGGCAGATTTAGCTATTTTCCGTGCTGGTGCCATCGGTCTGGCCGAATTGACGGCTAAAGGTGTACCGGCGGTTCTGGTGCCCTATCCCTACGCTACGGCGAACCATCAGGAGTTTAATGCCCGGGCTATTGCCGAGGAGGGTGCAGCCAAGGTCATTTTGGACAAGGCTTTAACAGGTAAGGGAATTTTAGAAATTGTTGAATATCTGTTAATCCATCCGGAGGAGCTGCAGCAGATGCAGCAGGCGGCAGCCAAGCTGGGACAGCCCCGGGCTGCAGAAAATATTGCCCGGCAGGCCTTAGCGCTGCTTAAGAAATAAGGGGAGGTATTCCTGTGTTAGAAAATTTACGTAACTTTCACTTTATAGGCATTGGTGGTGCCGGCATGAGCGCCATCGCCTATGTTTTAATAAAAAGAAACTATAATGTCAGCGGTTCCGATTTAAATTCCGGTAACGTTTCTGCTCGTTTAGCCAATGAAGGCGCTATGATTTTCATGGGCCATGCGGCTAGTCAGGTAAGTGATGCTGATGCTCAGGCTGTTGTTATTTCCACTGCCATCCATCCGAATAATCCGGAGCTGGTAGAGGCTAAGCGTCTGGGCCTGCCGATATACCACCGCAGCGATATTTTAGCGGCTATACTGAATAAGGCCCGCGGTGTTGCTGTAGCTGGTGCTCATGGTAAAACTACTACCTCTGCTATGATTTCCTGTATTGCTACCGAGGGTCAGCTGGACCCCACCGTCATTATTGGTGGTGATGTAAGCAGCCTGGGTGGTAACGCCCGTAACGGCGCAGGTGCTTATGTAGTAGCCGAAGCCGATGAAAGTGATGGCTCCTTTTTAAAATTCCTGCCCCAGCTGGCAGTTGTTACCAATATTGAAAACGACCATCTTGACCATTATGGCTCCGAGGAAAATATCTATCGGGCCTTTGCCCAGTTCATAGATAATCTGAAGAGTGGTGGTAAGGCCATCCTCTGCGTGGACAGTCCTAAGGTTGCCCGTTTAGCTGCCGAGACCAAGCAGCAGGTCCTGACCTATGGCCTGGAAAACGCAGATTTCGTAGCGCGTAATATCTGCTACAGTACTGATGGCACCACCTATGATCTCTATCATCATGGTGCACTGCTGACCCAGGTGCATCTGATTGTTCCCGGTCGTCATAACGTCCTGAATTCCCTGGGTGCCTTTATTGCAGCCCTGGAAATGGGTGTGCCCATGGATTCTATTTTGGCCTCTTTGGCACGCTTTGGTGGTGCTAAGCGTCGTTTTGAAACCAAGGGCCGTGTAGGCGGTGTATGGATTGTGGACGATTATGCTCATCATCCGACAGAAATTGCAGTTACCATCAGGGCTGCTCTGCAGACCAGACCGAAGCGTCTGCTTTGTTTATTCCAGCCCCATCGTTATACCCGTACCAAGCTGCTCTTTGATGAATTCTGCAGCTGCTTTGATGGGGTGGACCAGCTGGTAATAGCTGATATCTATGCTGCCAGCGAGGAACCCATACCGGGCATCAATAGTGAGGCTCTGGCCGCCGGTATCAGCCGGAAGCTGGGCTGTGAGGTGAAATACATTCCCAGCCTGCAGAAGGCGGAGGAATATCTGCAAAAGCAGGCTGTCGAGGGTGATCTGGTAATGACCATTGGTGCCGGTGATGTCTATAAGGTGGGCGAAGAATTAGTAAGAGAATTGGAGAGAAATATTAATGAATAAAGAAGATAAGGTTGTAGTCCTCGTAGGTGGTCCCTCCTCCGAGGCAGAAATTTCCCGTGTCACCGGTGCTGCTATTGCAGCCGCTCTGCGTGAAAAGGGTTATAATGTGGAGGAGCTGGAGTTGCATCCCACCACTGTTTTAGCTGATTTACAGGCTGTTGGTGCTAAGGTAGTATTTAATGCAGTTCATGGCATGTATGGTGAGGACGGCCGCCTGCAGAGTATTCTGGAGGCTGCGGCTATTCCCTATACCGGCAGCGGTATTTTAGCTAGTGCTGTAGGTATGGATAAGGTTGCTACCAAGAGATTTTTGCAATCTGCACAAATTTCTACTCCCTGTGCCCTGCTCTTAAATAAAAAATACTGTGGTCCCCTCAAAGAGGTGGCAGAACAGATTAAAAAGGAATTTGGTATTCCCGTAGTTATTAAGGCTGCTTCCCAGGGCTCCAGCATCGGCGTAGTAATCGTCAAGGAAGAGAGCGCCATCGAAGCTGCCCTGGAGGAATGTTTCAGCTATTCCTCCGAGGTTTTGGTAGAGGAGCATATCCAGGGCAAGGAGCTGACTGTTTCCCTGATGGAGGTGGATGGTCAACCTCAGGCCCTGCCGGTAATCATGATCGCACCTCATTCCGGTGCCTATGACTTCCATTCCAAATATACCAAGGGCTGCACCGATTATCTGGTACCGGCACCCTTGACCGATGCTCAGACTGCCCATGTGCAGGAGCTGGCCATTAATGTTTATAAGGTGCTGGGCCTGAGCGGTGTAGCACGTGTAGATATCATGCTGGCTGGTGACCAGGGCTACGTGCTGGAGGCTAATACCATTCCCGGTATGACTGCTACCAGCCTGGTACCCAAGGCTGCCGCCGCTGTGGGCATTAGCTTCCCCGATTTGTGCGAGGGAATTTTAAATAGTGCCCATTAAGAGTTTAAAATAAGTAGTAAAATGGAGGTGGGCTAATGTCATCAATGAGTGATAGGATAAAAAAGAAGGCCAGGGCTCGACGGATGCACCGGATAAAAAAGCTGTTGACTTTCATGCTGATAATTTCCATACCCATAGGCATCTGGCATTTAGTCCATCAACCATATTTTGCCTATGGTAGCATCCAGATTGAAGGTACGAATAAGCTGACCGTGGACGAGGTGCTGTCCCTGGGTGAAGGTAAGAAGCCTATCAATTTGTTTACTTTGGACAGGGAGCGGATTGAAGAAGCCCTGCGGCATGATGTGCGTTTCCAGCAGGTCAGCTCCGAATATGTCCTGCCGGGAATTTTGAAGCTGAAGCTGGTGGAGCGCAAGCCGGCGCTTTATTTGCAGAATGCCCATAAAAATTATGTGATGCTGGATTATCAGGGACTGGTGATGAATGTTACCAACGGTATTCCCAGTGATAATGCCCCCATGCTTGTCGGTATAGCCTGTGGGGATATGTATATTGGTGATACCATCGAGGATACGAAGCTGCTGGGGCTGTTGACCTTTCTCAGAGATGTCGGTACGGCGACGGTGGACCAGTTCGCCGAGATTGCCATTACGGATAAGCAACAGGTACGCATACAATTAAGAGACGGACTATATATCATCCTGGGAGATTTGGCTGAGGTTACCTCCAAAACCCAGATTTTTTGTACGGTCTATAATGAAATTAAAAATAAACAGCTGGGGGCTAAGTATATCGACTTTACTTATAAAAAACCTTACGTAAAGCTGGATGAAAATTTAGCACCTAAGCTATTACAAGGAGTAAATCAATGAGGGAAGGTAGGCAATTAGACATTAAGGCTAAATTATTAGTCTTTTTTGTCTTTCTAGTCCTGGGCTTAATGATCTCCACCCAGTTTAAAAATACGGAGCAACAAAAGAATATCTATTCTGCCAGAGTGGATGACCTTTCTGAACGCCTAAAGATGGCGGAGGCAGAAAAAAAGCAGTTGGCCGCAGAGCTGGAAAGCCTGCGTAACGACCAGGGTAATATGGTCGGACATAATGAGCTGGCCCGTTTACGCATTCTCTCCGGTGCTGTTCCCCTAAAGGGTAAGGGTATTGAAATTACCCTGGATGATAGCAAGCTGCAGAAGAGTGGACAGGATAATCCCAATCTATACCTGATTCATGATGAGGACCTGCTACAGGTCTTAAACGAGCTGCGTGCTGCCGGTGCGGAGGCCATTGCCATCAATGACCAGCGTATTGTGGCTACAAGTGAGATTCGTTGTACCGGACCTACGGTTTCCATCAACAACCATCAAAGCTCACCACCCTATGTTATTAAAGCCATCGGCAATTCCAAGAATATGCTCAGCGCCCTGAAGCTGAGGGGCGGCGTCCTGGAAACCTTTGAGTTCTGGGGCATCCAGGTTAAAATTGAGCGGTTTGATAATTTAGAGGTGCCTGCCTTTGACGACAGGTATGGCTACGAGTTTGCCAAGCCTCTAGGAAAGGAAGGTGCCTAATGCTCTATTATAGTATTGCAGGTTTGATCGTCGGGCTGGTGGCAGGCCTACTTTTTCCCATGGAGGTACCTGTACAATATACTAAGCTGTTGTCCGTGGCTATTTTGGCCGGTCTTGATTCTGTTTTGGGTGCTCTGCGAGCTGTAATGGTAGGGAACTACGATACCGTGGTATTTATCTCAGGTTTCTTTGTTAATGGCTTTTTGGCCATGCTTTTAAGCTATATAGGTAATCTTTTGGGTATTGATTTGTACTTAATTGGTACTCTGGTCTTTGGTATGCGTATCTTCCAGAATATTGCCGTCATCAGAAGACTTTATATGGGAAAATAATTTTTTAGTTTAGCAGGATTTTGTTTTATTCATGTTGAAGTTAACAAGAATAGATTATCTGTTAAAAAATTTAGATAAATGCCAATTATATGAGGAGGGTCTCTGAAATATGTTTGACGATATTGAAAATGAAGTACAGCCTTTAGCGAAAATAAAGGTTATTGGCGTAGGCGGTGGCGGTAATAATGCTGTCAACCGTATGATTGTTGAAGGCGTCAAGGGTGTAGAATTTATTACTGTCAACTGCGATGTTCAGGCCTTGAATATGTCCAAGGCAGAGGAACGCATCCAGATTGGCGAAAAGCTGACCAAGGGCTTGGGCGCAGGTGCTAACCCGGAAATCGGCGAAAAGGCTGCCGAGGAATCACGTGAGCAGATTACTGATGCTTTACGGGGCGCAGATATGGTTTTCGTTACCGCCGGCATGGGTGGTGGTACCGGTACCGGTGCTGCCCATATCGTAGCAGAATGTGCTAAGGAAGTAGGCGCATTGACCGTTGGCGTAGTTACGAAGCCCTTCCATTTTGAAGGCAAGCGTCGTATGAACCAGGCAGAGGTGGGCATTGCTACCTTAAAATCCAAGGTTGATACCCTGATTACCATTCCTAACCAGAAACTGTTAGAGGTTATTGAAAGAAAGACCACCATGCTGGAATCCTTCCGCATTGTCGATGAAATCCTGCAAAAGGGCGTTGATGGTATTGCCAGCCTGATTGCTGTGCCCGGCTTGATTAACCTGGACTTTGCCGATGTCAAGTCTGTTATGTCCAATGCCGGCAGTGCCCTGATGGGTATTGGTACCGGTAAAGGTGAGGGTGGTGCCCGCGCTGCTACTGAGGCTGCAATCAAGAGTCCGCTGCTGGAGGCTTCCTTAGAGGGTGCTAAGGGCGTGCTGCTGAATGTTACCGGTGGGCCGGAAATGTCCTTGTTTGATGTTGATGATGCTTCTACCATTGTTACAGAGGCTGCAGATCCCAATGCCAACGTTATTTTTGGTGCAGTAATTGACGAAAACATGGGTGATGAAATTCGTGTTACCGTTATTGCTACCGGCTTTGAAAAGAAACCGACTAAGCCGACCAGCGGTATGGGCATCAAGAACCCGGAAACCGCTACTACTAGTAATACTACTACCACTAATAGCTATAACAATGGCTTAGGTACGCTTCTGCGTCCTTTCCCGACAGAAGACAAAAACACTGATGAGATTCCACCCTGGTTGCGTTAATAAGTTGAGGATTAGGCGATGAAGTGTCCGTATTGTTTTCACCGAGATAGTAGAGTCATTGATAGTCGTTCCGTGGAGGATGGTACCTCCATCCGTAGACGTAGAGAGTGCCCGTCCTGTGGGCGTCGCTTTACGACCTACGAAAAGTATGAGGAAGCACCTCTTGTAGTCAGCAAGAAGGATGGACGACGGGAACTTTTTGACCAGAAGAAGCTTTTGGGAGGGCTGTTAAAAGCCTTTGAAAAGCGTCCGGTTCCGTACGAAAGAGTACAGGAAATTGCGGATAAGGTGGAAAGGGAACTTCGTACCCTAGGTGAGAGCGAGATAGAGAGTACGGTGATTGGTGAGATTGTGATGAAATATCTGGAGCAGACTGACCAGATTGCCTATGTACGCTTTGCTTCCGTGTATCGCCAATTTGCCGATGTAAATAATTTTATGCAGGAGCTGCAGAGGATTATGAGCAAGAACGAGCAGGACGAAAAAAAATAAATACTGCCTTGGAAGGATGGTGCCTGGCGCCATCCTTTTTCTATCGTCCCTTCTGCCTAAGATGGCGGGTGCTGGTAGCTCTAGGAAGGATTGCCCCTACTCAAAGCCAGGAGAATCTGTTACACTAGGAGTAATGGTAGGCTGGTCGTAGCTCCTGGGGGAGCTATGTCGGCAAAGGAGGAGCATTATGCAGATAATTATCGCCCCGGCTAAGCAGATGCGGGTGGATGAAGATTTTGGTACTGAACGTTTACCTCAGTACATACACCGGACAGAGGAGCTGTTAACAGTTTTACGGTCGCTGACCATGGCAGAGCTGCAGGAGCTGTGGCGCTGCAATGATAAGCTGGCCCAGCAGAATTATGAGCGTATCCAGAGGATGGAGCTGCACCGGGGACTGACTCCGGCACTATATGCCTATGATGGATTACAGTATTCCCACATGGGTGCCAGGGTCTTGGAAAAGGATGCCTGGGAATATCTATGTCGGCATTTACGTATTTTATCCGGCTTTTATGGTATTCTTCGTGCTGATGATGGGGTAACCCCCTATCGCCTGGAAATGCAGGCCCACCTGTCCGTGGGCGGCAGGAAGAATCTTTACGAATATTGGGGTGACAGCCTTTACCTTAGCCTGGTGGCAGAGGACAGGGTTATCCTGAATTTGGCCTCCAAGGAGTATAGTAAATGCATTGAGCCCTATTTAACTGCCGAGGATAGGCTGATAACCTGTGTTTTTGCTAGCGGGACGTCGACCAAATATAAGGTGAAGGCCACGGAGGCCAAGATGTGCCGTGGCGCATTGGTCCGTTATTGTGCTGAGCGGCAGGTGGAGCAGCCCAAGCAGCTGCAGGGCTTCACGGAGTACGGTTACGTTTTCCAACCGGAAATTTCTACAGAGCATGAATATATTTTCTTAAAACTAGCTGGAAAATGAGATATCTTGGGGGCTGGACCCAGGACTACTCTTGTCAGCCGGCAATATTGATGTTATAATATACACAGGAAATATATGTATTCTTTACGAAAGAGTGGGTTAAATACCTACTCTTTCTGCTTATGTAAGGAAAGGATATTTTAACAACTTAATAGTGGAGGTGAAAAAAAATGCAGGCTAAAGAAGTAGAAACGCTGATCACCGATTTAGTGATGCCGGTACTGGAGGGTACGGATTTGACGCTGGTGGATGTTGAATACGTGCGCGAAAAGGACTGGTATTTACGTATTTTTATTGATAAACCAGGTGGAGTAGAGATTGACGACTGCCAGTTTGTCAGTGAAAAATTAACAGATGTTTTAGACGCGAAGGACCCCATTCCGGATAAGTATTTTCTGGAGGTATCCTCTCCCGGTATTGATCGACCCTTAAAAAAGGATAAGGACTTTGAGGCTGCATACGGTACCAAGGTGGACATTATGTTCTATGCTCCTTGGGAAGACATGGAAAGCTTGGTAGGTGTCCTGGTTAGTCATGACGCAGATTTTATTGAAGTGAAAAAAATTATTAAAGGCAAGGAATTTAGGAATCCTGTCAAAATAGAAAGAAAATTAATTTCTAATATTAGACCACATATAGATTTTTAAGAAATAGGAGGCGTGAATAATTGAACGCAGATTTTATCTTAGCCATCCAAGAATTGGGAAAGGAGAAGGGTATTGAGCCCGAGCTTCTGTTCCAGGCTGTTGAAAAAGCTTTGGTAGCTGCTTATAAAAAGCATTTTGGCGAAAATCAGAATGTAAGAGTGGAAATGAATAGAACAACTGGTGAATTCCATATGTTCGCTCAACGTGAGGTCGTAGAGGGTGACGAGGTAGGGGAGAACGAAATTTCCCTGCAGGAAGCCCGCGGCTACAATCCCCAGTACGAGGTTGGCGATATCGTAGAGATTGAAGTAGATGCCAAGAACTTAGGTCGTGGCGCTACCTCCAATGGTAAGCAGGTCGTAGTTCAGGCCATTCGTGAGGCTGAACGTACCATGGTTTATGATTGCTATTCCAGCCGTGTTAATGATATTGTTACCGGTCTGGTAGGTCATATTGAAAACCAGAACGTCTATATCGATTTGGGCAAGGCTGAAGCCCTGTTGAGCAGCAACGAACAAATTCGTGGTGAAAAATACCAGGTTCATGACCGTCTGAAGGTTTATGTAGTTGAAGTTAAAAACAATAATAAAAACACCCAGGTAATCGTGTCCAGAACCCATCCCGGTCTTTTGAAGAGATTGTTTGAGCTGGAGGTTCCTGAAATTCATGATGGCATTGTAGAAATTAAGTCCGTAGCCCGTGAAGCAGGTATGCGCTCCAAAATTTCCGTTTATACCAAGGATGAAAACGTGGACCCCGTAGGCGCATGTGTAGGTCATAAGGGCATGCGTGTCCAGACCATCGTTAATGAATTACGTGGTGAGAAAATCGATATCGTTAAGTATAGCGAGGACCCTGCCCAGTATGTAGCTAATGCTTTAAGCCCGGCTAAGGTTGTTAGCACTGATGTTAATCTGGAAGAAAAGATTTGCCGCGTAGTAGTTTCCGACCATCAATTATCTCTGGCTATCGGCAAGGAAGGCCAAAACGCACGTCTGGCTGCTAAGCTGACCGGCTGGAAGATTGATATCAAGAGCGAAAGTCAGGCTGCTGCTGAAGCAGAGGTTGTGGAGGCAGAATGAAGGTCAAAAAGGTTCCCCAACGTAAATGCGTTGGCTGTAACGAAATGAAGGACAAAAAGGAGTTAATCCGCATCGTCCGTCCTCCCGAGGGTGAAATCAGTCTTGATTTGACCGGCAGGAAGAATGGCCGCGGGGCCTATGTTTGTCCTAACGAAGAATGCATCACCAAAGCCGTGAAAGAAAAGCGCCTGGAGCGTGCTCTGGAAAAGGCTATTAGTGATGAGGTCTATCAGAAATTAGTGGAGGACTTTAAAAATGGCAGGCAATAATATTGCTTTTGCCCTGGGGCTAGCACAAAAGGCAGGCAAGGCTGCTTCCGGTGATTTTGCTGTAAAAAGTGCTTTGAAAAGTGGCAAGGCTAAATTATTAGTGTTAGCTGAAGACGCAGCGCCTAATTCTAAAAAGGAAATGTACTACCTGGCTGAGCTTGCTGGAGCTGAAGTGGTGGAAGCCCTCACCAGAGCAGAGCTGGGCTATGCAGTAGGTAAGGCACAGCGTACCGCCATCGTTATTACCGATACTAATTTCGCCAAGATGATCAAAAAGTAATACCCTACTCGTTAATGAGCGGAGGTGGCTGCATGGGTACTAAAAGAATATATGAAGTAGCAAAAGAACTTGGTAAAACTAGTAATGAAATTATAGATGTCCTGAAAAAACATAACATTGCAAAGAGTAATTTCAGTGGAGTGGACGCTCAGGATATGGAGATAGTAAGGAAAGCATTTGCTAAGAAACAGGAGGTACAATATTTGGATAAAGAGCAGAATAAGACAGCTGGTCCTGTAAGAAGACAGGACCAGCCTAGAAGAACAGAAAATAATAACTTTAATCGTAATAATGATAATCGCCAGGGTGGTAACCGCAATAATGACAACCGTCAGGGCGGCTACAATCGTAACAACGATAATCGCAGCAACGACAACCGTCAGGGCGGTTATAACCGCAATAATGACAATCGTCAGGGAGGCTACAACCGTAACAACGATAACCGCCAGGGTGGTCGCAATAACGACAACCGTCAGGGTGGCTATAACCGTAACAATGATAATCGCCAAGGTGGTAATCGCAATAATGACAACCGTCAGGGCGGCTACAATCGTAACAACGATAACCGCAACAACGACAACCGTCAGGGCGGCTATAACCGCAATAATGATAATCGTCAGGGCGGCTACAACCGTAACAACGACAATCGTAACAGCGATAACCGTCAGGGTGGCTACGGCCATAACGACAACCGTAAGGGTGGTCGTTCCCAACAGAGCCGCTCCAGCAGCACTAACAGCTTTGGCGGTATTTTAGATGTGGCTACCAAACCCGGCCGCGAAAACAAGAGACGTGAAAAACCGCAAATTAAGGGCTCCTATGCTACTAGAGAAAGTCGTCCCAACCGTAGTGCAGGCCATCAGATGCCCCATAACAGACGTCCGAACAATGCACCCAAGGCTCCGCAGCCGGTAGTAGAGATTCAAAGACCCACTCATGTTGAGGTTGGCGAATCCATTAATGTTAAGGAATTTTCCGCGTTAATCAAACGCGAGGTTAACGAAGTTATCAAAGCCCTCTTCATGCTGGGCATGATGGTAACCATTAACCAGGACATCGATTTTGAAACCGCTCAATTGATTGGTGATGAATTTGGCGTAGAGGTTACTGCCAAGGCTCCGGACGAAGATCCTACCGAGGTTCCCGAGGTTGAGGATGATCCGGCTAAGCGCGTAACCCGTCCGCCTGTAATCACCGTTATGGGTCACGTTGACCATGGTAAGACCTCCCTGCTGGATGCCATCCGTAAATCCAACGTCACCTCCCGCGAAGCAGGTGGTATTACCCAGCATATTGGTGCGTATAAGATTAATTACCAGGGCAAGCCCATTGTCTTCCTGGATACTCCGGGCCATGAAGCCTTTACTGCAATGCGTGCCCGTGGCGCCCAGGTAACAGACGTAGCTATTCTGGTTGTTGCCGCAGATGACGGCGTAATGCCCCAAACCATTGAAGCAATCAACCATGCTAAATCTGCTAAGGTGCCCATTATCGTAGCTATCAATAAAATTGACCGTATCGGTGCTAATCCGGAGCATGTTAAACAGCAATTAGCTGAGCATGAGCTGATTCCTGAGGATTGGGGCGGCGATACCATCATGGTTCCCGTTTCCGCACATCAGAAGACCGGTATCAGCGAGCTGCTGGAAATGATCCTTCTGGTTGCTGAAATGCAGGAGCTCAAGGCTAACCCCAACCTGCCTGCCCATGGTACCATTATTGAAGCACAGCTGGATAAGGGCCGTGGTCCTGTAGCAACCGTTCTGGTACAGCGTGGTACCCTCCATGTTGGTGATACCATTATCGCAGGTACTGCCTATGGTAAGGTACGTGCCATGATTAACGACCGTGGTGAAAAGGTTAAGAAGGCCGGTCCTTCCACTCCTGTCGAGGTACTGGGCTTGTCCGACGTTCCCGGTGCAGGTGATATTCTGGATTCCACCGATGAAAGAACTGCCCGCAGCGTTGCTGAAAAACGTATCGCAAAAATTAAAGAAGATGAAATTAAGGCTAAATCCAAGGTTTCCCTGGACGACCTCTTCCAACGTATTCAAGAGGGCGAGCTGAAGGAACTGAAGATTGTTGTTAAGGCCGACGTACAGGGGACTATTGAAGCCCTAAAGGCCTCCTTAGAGAAGATTAAGAATGACGAAGTCAAGGTAGTAGTTGTCCATTCCGGCGTTGGTGCCATTGCTGAATCCGACGTAATGCTGGCTTCCGCTGCTGACGCTCTGATTATCGGCTTCAACGTACGCCCGGATGCTAATGCACGTAAGGCTGCTGAGGCTGAAAAGGTTGACGTACGTACCTACCGTGTAATCTACGACGCTCTGAACGACGTAGAAGCAGCAATCAAGGGTATGCTGGCTCCTAAATTTACCGAGGTCATCCAAGGCCGCGTAGAGGTTCGTCAGCTGATTACCATTTCCAAGCTGCTCATTGCCGGCTGCTATGTAACTGAAGGTAAGGTAACCAACAGCTCCAAAGTACGTGTAGTCCGTGATGGCATTGTAATCCATGAAGGTGAAATCGAATCCCTCCGTCGCTTCAAGGATGACGTGAAGGAGGTTTCCCAAGGCTTCGAATGCGGTATTACTTTAGATAAATACCGTGATTTGAAGGAGGGCGACCAATTCGAAATCTTCAACATGGAAGAAGTTAAACTTGACTAAGGTTCAGTAGGTGAATTATGGCAAGATTAAGAGTTGAAAAAGTACAGGAGGCTATTCAGCACGAAATCAGCAATATGCTCCTCCATGACGTGAAGGACCCCCGCATCCAGTTTGTAACTGTAACCGGTGTGGAGCTGACCGACGATTTGAGCATTGCTAAGATTTACGTAAGCCTGTATGGCCCCGAAGATAAACAAGCAGATACCTGGAAGGCCCTGAATAAGGCCTTGGGCTTTATGCGTAGTGAAATCGCCAAGAGAATCCGTCTGCGTTTCGCACCCAATTTGATTTTGGTAAAGGATACCTCCATGGAATATAGCGCACATATCCAGAGTATCTTGGACAAGATTAAAGAAGAAGAGGGTCACAAGCATGAGCAAGATTAATCTGCGTACAACTGGTGACCTGCTGCTGGCGGCACAGGACCTGGTCCTCTGCTGCCATGTCAGCCCCGATGGGGATACCCTAGGCTCTGCACTGGGCTTAAAGCTCTTTTTAGAGTCCCATGGCAAAAAGGTAACCATGCTGGTGGATGACAAGCTTGATAAATCCTTTAGCTTTCTGCCCGGCAGCGCAGGAATTGTGTGCCCGCGGGAGGGGGAGAGCTATCCTACCGAGCTGCTGGTTGTCATTGACGCCAGCTCCTGGGATAGAATCGGCTTGGTAGCCGATGTAGTAAAGCCCCGTCATATCCTGAATATTGACCACCATATTTCCAATACGGAATTTGCCGAGTATCTTTATCTGGATACCAAGGCTGCTGCCGTAGGTGAAATAATGTGTGACCTGTTCCTGGAAATGGGCTGGGCCTATACTCCCGAGATTGCTTTGGATTTCTATACAGCAATTTCTACGGATTGTGGCTCCTTCCGCTATACCAATACCACATCCAAGACTATGCGCCGTGCCGGTGATTTATTGGATTATGGCGTGAACCCCATGATTATTTCCGATAACCTGGACATGAAGACCCGTGCTACCGCGGAGCTTTTTGCCAAGGTATTGCCCACGCTGACCTTTGAAAAGGAGGGCAGGATTGCCTACATCAGCCTGAGCAATGATTTGTACGATGAAAATGTTTCTACAGAGCCCTTCGTCTACTATCCCCGTTATACCGAGGGTGTGGACGTGGCAATTTTCTTCAAGGCCGTAGAACCGGCAGTAACACGTGTCAGCATGCGCTCCAGCAAGACCGATGTAGCCGCTATCGCCCTCAGCTTTGGTGGCGGTGGCCATATCCGTGCGGCAGGCTGCACCATTAATGCTCCCCTTGAGGAAGCAAGGGCACAGCTGCTGGCAGCTTTGGGAAAGGTTATGTAATTTATGGATGGTATTTTTAATGTTTTAAAGCCTCCAGGAATGACCTCCCAGGACGTGGTTGCAGTTTTACGTCGTATTTTAAAAACGAAAAAAGTTGGCCATGGCGGAACTCTTGACCCTGATGCGTCAGGAGTTCTTCCTGTTTTTGCAGGTACCGCCACCCGTTTGCTGGAATTTGCGGTGGAGGGGCAGAAGCAGTATCTGGTCGAAATCACCCTGGGCCAACGGACGGATACAGGGGATGATAGTGGTCAGGTAGTCGAGGAGCTGCCCGTCCCCAATTTGACTGAGGCGTCTATCCTAAAGGTACTACAGGCCTTTTTGGGACCCCAGGAGCAGCTGCCCCCCATGTATTCGGCGATTAAGATTAATGGTCAAAAGCTCTACCAGCTGGCCCGTAAGGGCGTGGAGGTGGAGCGCACCCCTAGGGCGATCGAGGTCTACCGTCTAGAGCTGCTCAGCTTTACGGAACGAACGCTTACTCTGGCTGTGGACTGCTCCAAGGGCACCTATATCCGCGTTTTAGGTGAGGATATTGCCAGGGCCTTAGGCACCTGCGGTACCATGAGCTTCCTGCTCCGTACCCAGGTGGGACCCTACCAGCTGGCAGACTCCCATAGCATCCAGGAGATTGAACAGGACCCGGAGGGCTGCTGTCAGGCTCCGGTAACGGCGGTACAGCATCTGCCCCAGGTACAGTTGACGCCTAAGCAGGCGGACCGTATCACCAATGGGGTAAGGACCACGGTACAGCAGGTAGAGGAGGGCCGCTGCGTTCTCCTAGGACCGGAAAACCAGTTCCTGGGCATTGGCAAATGCCTGGAGGGACGCATTCAGGCGGAAAAGATTTTCGCCCATTATCGACTAGAAGAGGAATAAAATGGAGCTTATCAGTTCTTTAGCACAATTGCATAAGGTGCAGGTACCCTGCGTTATTGCCCTGGGCACCTTTGACGGCCTGCATTTAGGTCATCAGGACGTTATCAAGCGGGCTAGGGACTATGCAGCTGCCCATGGCCTGCGGCTGGCGGTTTTTACCTTCAGTAATCATCCCATGACTCTTATCGACCCCCAATGTGTGCCCGTGGCCCTCATTACCCAGGAGCAGAAGCTCCGCTATTTTCAGGAATTGGGCGTGGACCTGCTTGTGAACGTGCCCTTTGATAGGAAGCTGGCCAAGCTTTCCCCGGAGGAATTCCTGGCCCAGCTGGAGCAGCTGGATTTCCGCTGCCTGGTGGTGGGGGAAAACTTCAGCTTCGGCTACCATGGGGTGGGCAATCAGCAGACCCTGGCGGACTATGCTGCCGCCAAAGGCTGCGACCTGCTGGTCTGCCGGCTGGTAAGCATCGGGCAGAGGGTTATCAGCAGCACCACCATTCGTCAGCTGATCATGGCAGGTAAGGTAATGGAGGCCCAGCAGCTCTTAGGACGCCCCTACAGCCTTACAGGCATCGTCTCCAAGGGCAATCAGAGGGGAAACCTTTTAGGCTTTCCTACGGCCAATATAGAGCTGCAGGCGGCCAAGGTGGCTGTGCCTCTGGTCGGGGTATATGCAGTACAGGCCTTTGTGGACGAACACAGCTACCAGGGCATGGGAAATATCGGTAATAATCCCACCTTCGGTGACGTGGAGCAGGCCCGCCTGGAGGTCAATATTTTTGACTACAGCGGTAATCTCTATGGACGGGAGCTTACAGTAGCCTTTTGCCAGAGGGTAAGGGGCGAGGTTAAATTTCAGGGGATTGAGCAGCTGGTAGCCCAGCTGGAGCAGGATAAGCTGGCCTGCAGAAGAATTTTGGAAAATTTATAAAAACGCTGACAAAATACTTGCCTTAGGGTAGGTTATATGTTAAAATATTTAGGTATTTGAACCGAAGCTTGGAAGTTCGACACTCCGACGGCTGCTATGCTTTGGCAATTAAAATTATAGGAGGCAACTTTATTATGTTGACTAGCGAAGCAAAACAAAACATCATCGTTGACAACGCTCGCCATGAAGGCGACACTGGTTCCCCGGAAGTACAAATTGCAGTTCTCACCGAACGCATTAAATACTTGACCGAACATTTGAAAGAACACAAAAAAGACCATCATTCTCGTCGTGGCCTGCTGAAAATGGTAGGTAAACGTCGTGGTTTGTTGAACTACCTGATGGCTAAAGATATCGAACGTTATCGTGCAATCGTAGCTAAATTGGGTCTGCGCAAATAATTTCGACTTTCTTAGAGGCTTGTCCGCAAGGGCAGGCCTTTTTTGTTTGTGTACGCAAGTAAGGCATAAACTAATGCTTTACATTCACTTGAAAAATGAAAACGCTGTAACCAAACCCAATAAAGGACTAGTTACAGCGTTTTTTGCTTTTTAGGAAGCTTTAATCGTGCTTCACTCTATAAATTATCGCGTAGAGCACGGGGAGAATAATCAGGGTCAGTAGGGTTGCACCCGTGAGGCCGGAGGCAATAGCCACGGCGATGGCGTTCCAGAAGTCACTGGCAAAGAGGGGAATCAAGCCTAAAACAGTGGTAAAGGCGGCCAGCATAATGGGACGGAAGCGCACGATGGCAGACTCTGTAATAGCCTGGATGGGCGTCATACCAGCGTCCAGGTGTTGTTGAATCTGGTCAATGAGTACCACGCTGTTGCGGATGATGATACCCGCCAGAGCCAGTACACCCAGCTCGGCCATAAAGCCCAGGGTGGAGTCAAAAATGAGCAGACCCCAGATAACACCGATTAGGCCCAGGGGTACGGTCAAAACGATAATCAACAGCTTACGGATATCCTGGAGCTGCAGCATGAGTAGTACAATCATACTGATGAGCATGATGGGTACGGGCTTCAGCAGACTGGTAAGGGTCTTCTGGCTGTCCTCAAGGCTACCGGCAATCTCAATGGAAATACCATTGGGTGCCTGTTCACGCAGGTCCTTCAGCTGCTCGTAAATCTGCTTGGTAACGTCGTTACCGGTTACACCCTCGGAGATATCACCGCAGACGGTGATGGTGGGCAGCAGGTTACGGCGCCAGATCATATTATCCTCACTACCATATTCCAGATGCGCTACCTGGGAAAGAGGTACGGCACCATTTTCGGTAGGAATGGAAATGGTTTCCAGCTGGCTGATATCAGCTCGCTGGTCCGGGTCCAGACGGAAGACTAGGTCGATATTCTGGTCGCCCTCTAAATAGCTGGCTACAGGATAACCGGATACCTGGGCCTGCAGGGCCATGGCTACGGTTTGTCGGGTCAGACCCATCTGCAGCAGCTTATCATTATCAACGACCAGCTTTACAGCGTTGCTCTGTTCCATCCAGTCAAAGCGGGTCTGGGTAATATAGGGATGAGCCTCCATGGTCTGACGGACCTTTTGAGCATATTCCTTTACCAGCTGCTTATCAGCACCACTGACGCGGAGCATAACCGGATAGGGAGCCGGGGGACCTAAGGGGATGGAACGGGAAATAGCGATAACATTGGGGAAGTTTTCGTCAGTCAGCTTGCTGACCAGGGTTTCCAGGCGTTTACGCGCTTCAATATCCTTGGCCTTAATAACCAGCTGGGCATAGTTATCACGGGGATGTACCGGGTCGATAACCAGGACGAAGCGGGGAGCACTCTTACCAACATAGGTGGTAATATTTTCAATATCCTTATTACCCTCCAGCATCTTGGTCAGGCGCTGGGCGGTGGCATCAGTAGCCTTGACGGAGCTGCCCTCGGGCAGGTTCAATTCCACCAGCAGCTCCGGACGAACGGAGGCGGGGAAGAATTCCTGACGGATGAACTGGGTCATGAAGAGGGAGCCGAAGAAGAGGGCTACCACGCAGCCCAGAACCAGCACACGCTTGCGGAGAGCAAAGTTGAGCAGGCTACGGAATTTGTTATAGAAGGGAGTATCAAAGCTTTCCTGCTTAATTACACGGGGCTTAATCCAGGCATGGCCTAAAACGGGAGCCAGGGTTGCGGATATCAGCCAGGAAAGGAGCAGGGTAATGCTCATAACGGGGAAGAGGGCTACGGCAAATTCCGAAGCACTGGAATGGGAGAAGGCAATGGGCATGAAGCCTAAGCAGGTGATGACCGTACCGGTCAGCAGGGGCCAGGCACAGGTCTGGAAGGCATAGGATGCCGCCTTGGTGCGGTCCCAGCCCTCGGACATTTTAACCTCCATCAGCTCGACGACGACAATGGCGTCATCCACCAGCATACCTAGGGCGACGATTAAGGCACCCAGGGAAATCTTGTGCAGGTCAATGCCTAAAAGATACATGCTGCAGAAGGTACCCAGCAGAATAAGGGGAATGCAGCAGGAAATAACATAGCCGCAGCGACGTCCCAGGGAGAAGAGGCTGACTGCCAGCACGATGATAATTGCCTCGTACAGGCTCTTGGAAAATTCATTAATGGAGCTTTCAACAACCTCGGGCTGGTTAGCTACCTGCTCCAAGGACATGCCCAGGGGCAGCTCGTTGTTAATAGCGGCTACGGCTTTAGCCAGGTTCTTACCTAATTCAATATTATCGCCGCCATCTTCCATGGAAAGGGCGATACCTACGGCAGGATGGCCGTTAAAGTACATTTTATCCTTAGCCGGTTCCTCATAGGCACGCTTAATCTGGGCAATATCTCCTAAGCGGAAAACTCTACCCTGAGCGTTAATGGGAATTTCCCGGAGGGCATCCAGGCTGGTGGTTGCACCGGTCAGACGTAGATAAGCGTTACTGCTGTCCGTTTCCACCATACCAGAGGGCACGATTGCAGTCTGGGCCTTAATCAGCTTGGCCAGGCCTTCAATGTCCAGTCCCAGCTGGGCCAGCTTATCGGTCTGCATCTGGATGTAGATTTTTTCGGGCTGCATACCAATCAGCTCCACCTTTTTGACATCGGGGATGCTGTAGAAATGCAGCTTGATTTTTTCGGCATATTCACGTTTTTCCTCATAGGAGAAATCGTCACCGGTTATGGCGTAGATGTTACCGTAAACATCGTCAAAATGGTCATCAAAGAAGGGGCCTACCACACCCTCGGGGAGGGAGCGCTTGGCATCATTGACCAGGTTACGCAGGTCAAACCAATGCTGGCGTACTTCGGTCGGCGGAACCTCGTCTTTAATGTAAACCGTAATTACGGAAGAACCAGGACGGGAATAGCTGGTAATATGATCAATATGGTCGCTGGCCTGAATCTGCTTCTCCAGCGTATTAGTCAGATGATTTTCTACCTGCTCCGCAGAGGCACCAGGCCAGGCGGAATACACCACCATCTGCTTAACGGTAAAGCTGGGGTCCTCACTACGGCCCAGGGATTTAAAGGAATAAATACCCATGACCAGAATGAGGAAGGCGAAGAAGTAGATAATCTGCTTATGGTTGATGGACCACTCGGCCCAATTAGCCTTTTTCATTTACCTCACCACTTTCTTTGATACGGACCTCCTGGTCTTCTAAGAGCTTGTTGATACCGGCTGTAACCACTGTATCACCGGCCTGGAGGCCTGTTGCGATAATAACATCATTACCCTGGTGGCCGCCGATGGTTACCGGTACCAGATGGGCCTTGTTGTCACGGATAACCCAAACCTGGCTCTGGTCATCGGTCTGGTAAATTGCAGAGGCGGGGAGGACGATTTGGGCCTTGCCGGTCTGGTTCAGGTCAACCTTGGCCGTCATACCCAGCTTAACCTGCTCCGGCAGCTTGTCCAAAGCCACGCGTACCCGGTAGGTTTTAGTCATGGGGTCCGCCATGGGAGCAATTTCACTAATAACGCCGGGGGCTACCAGGTCACCCAGGGCCCAGAAGCTGACCTTGGCTTTTTGGCCCACCCGCAGCTGCTGTACTCTATTTTCAGGAACGAAAATCTGGATTTCTCTTTCTCCATCCTGGACTACGGTTACTACGGGGGTACCGGCATTGACTACCTGGCCGATTTCACCGTTAAGGTTGGCAACTACGCCATGGGCGTCACTGCGTAGCTGAGTGTAGTCCAGCTTATTACCGTTGCTGATAGCCTGGGCCTGGGCCTGCTGCAGATTGGAGGCAGCTGCCTCTAATTGAGTGCGGTACTGGTCCAGATTAGCCTGGCTGACAGCACCACTCTGGTACAGCTGCTCAAAGCGGCGTACATTGTCGGCAGCCAGCTTATATTGAGCCTGGGCTGCGCTTACCTGGGCGGCACTGGCATTAACAGCCTGTTGGATGTCCTGGGGATCCAGGGTCATGAGGATTTGTCCGGCTGCGACCTCATCGCCGATATTGATCTGGCGGCTGACAATCTTGCCGGCTACCTGGAAGGCCAGGTTACTTTCATAACGGCCACGAACCTCACCGGGATAAACCTCCAGCTGGTTGGTGGCATCTGGTGCTACCGTAGTTACCCGGACAATGGGGATGGGCTTGGCAGCAGGGGCTTCACCACTAAGAACGTGGTATAATTGCCAGCCTGCGGCTAGAACACATACCGCAGCCCCAACGGTCAGGGCTTTTTTTTGCACAGATGGATTTTCCAAAAATTTAAATGACATGATGAACCTCCTATCGAAATAAGAACCTTACTACTCATACTAAGGATGCTAAATAGGTACTAAGTGCCTGGGAGAGATATTCCTTGGGGTCATATTCGCTTAGTTCCTTAATGCGTCCACTGGTCAAAAAGAAGAACATAATAATACTTTCTATCGTAAAGGCCACGTGGGTTGGTTTAATAGTAGTAGTAATTTCCTTACGTTCTATTGATTCTTCTACCAGCTCCATCATGAACTGATGGAGTACATATAATTTATTTTTGACAAATTTTTCAAAAATAGGATGGGGGGTGGACAGCTCTCTGAAAATAAGGGGAATGCTGTGGGGGTTGGTTTCCTGCAGGGCGGAAAGGGCAACCACATAAGCACGGAGCTTGTCCAGGGGAGAAATATCCTGCTTACGGATATTGGCGATAATGTCGGCAAAAATCTGGCCCTGGCTTTCTAAAACTTCCTGGTAAAGATTTTTTTTACCACCAAAGTAATAGGAGATTAGAGCACTATTCACGCCGCTGGCAGCAGCAATCTGCTTAATAGAAACAGCGTTGAAATTATTGTCGGCAAAGAGCTTGGTAGCTGCCTGCAAAATCTTATCAGCACTACTGGATATATTGGCAGAATCTGTATTCATAATCAACGAACCTTTCTCTTGTAAAATTTAATTAATCATTTAATTCATTAATTATTATACACTTGTTTTCCCGTGAAAAGCAAACAACTCCCCCGTCGATTTTGTGAAACTTTTATGAAAGTTATAAATTATTCGCTGAAAATTGGATTTTTGTGCAGTGTACATAAACAAGTAACAGTATTTTATTCTTACCGGGGGAATATGGGTCTAAAAGAAAAAGCTTACAAATTTATGAAAATTTTACCAAGACAGCTTAAATGTGATACAATAGAAGTAGTAATTGAAAAAATAGAGAAAGAGGTGCCAGTTTATGGATAAGAAATTTCTAAAGTATGTATTAGAAGAAACTGTGAAGCGATTTGACGATATAAACAATGGACCGGAGCATGATGAAAGCTTCAAGTTCACGGCGATTGCGACCTTTCAGCGGGAATGGGACGCAGATGCTGAGGATTTCTTAGCCATGTTTAAAAGAGCCACCTCGGACGCTGTTCATATATTGGACTCCAAAAAAAATCTTCCCAATGCCGGTCTGATCAAATTAATGGAAATGGGCAAAGAGGAGGAGGTCCGCAGAGCCTTCAAGATGCTGTTAAGTGAGGATGATGGCGATATTCCTCTGCGCCATCATCGCCTGCGTGATTTTGCCGATAAGATTAATGCCATGGAGCAGCAGACCAGTCTGAAGGGCACCCTTTATAAAGTAAGCTTTTATAGTGCGTTGGCCTATCTGAACCTGTGGCGTCCAGCCGAAAACTTTTTCGTCAAGGTCAGTGAAGCCAGAACCTGGTGCCTGTCTCTCAACTATAGTCCGGATATCGGCACCGGGGTCAAATTCTCCTTGGAGCGCTACTATACCATGTGTGAGGCCTGCCTTCAGGAGGTTAGAAAATGTACGGAGCTGCTCCAGCTGAATAAGGCTAGGGCTGAGGCCAAGGGCTGTCAGGACCAGGCTGAAGCTGAGCATGTGCTGATGTATGATTTGATTCACTGTGCCTACAGCTACATTTTCGTAGACCAGATGGGCCTGGATATTTCCAAAATTGACCGACTCAAGGCCAGCAAGGAAGAATACATGCTTTTGAAGCAGCATAATGACCGCCAGCAGAAGCTGCAGGAGTTGGAAACCCAGACTCTGATGGACCGTCAACAGCTGGTGGGCATGGAGATAAATAGTAAGAAGTTTGGTCCTGGTAAGATTATGGCTTTGGACGGTACCACCCTTTCCGTAGCTTTTGGGGACCAGGTAAAATATTTTGATTTGACGACCTGCCTGAGGTTCAATCTGTTAGGCCTGCCCGAAGCCTGCTTTGCCGGCTACCATAAGGATCTGGAGCTGCGCGAGGAGCGGAAGGATTTAACCAGAAAGCTGGAAGAAGAGGCTTAGGACCGGGACTGAAGGAGGTCTTGTATGGGAGTGGGAATCAAAAAAGAAGAAAATGCGCTTTTGGAGCAGGCCATCTGCTTTGTCTTGCAGAAGCATGCAGGCCAATGCCGTAAGGGAGGACAGCTTCCCTATATCGTCCATCCATTGGAGGTAATGCAGCAGCTGCTGGACATGGAGGCGGACACTAATCTGCTTATAGCCGGACTACTGCACGACACGGTGGAGGATACGGACACGACCCTGGAGGAGCTGGCAGATGTTTTTAATGCTGATGTAGCCCATCTGGTGGGAGAGCATAGTGAGGATAAATCCCGCAGCTGGGAGGAGCGGAAGCTGACGTCCCTGCAGGACGTGGCCCAGGTGGACAAAAGGGAGCAGATGCTGGTGCTGGCGGATATGCTGTCCAATATCCGGGATATGGAACGGGACTACAAGCGGGTAGGGGAGCAGCTTTGGCAGTGCTTTAACCGGCCCCGGACTCAGCAGGCCTGGTACTATCACGCTGCTATTCCGGCCTTGCAGGCCTTGGCTGACTATCCGGATACTAAGGAAGCCTACGGAAATTTCGTCCAGCTGGTGGAGGCTGTTTTTGGCGGTGTAGCAGATATTCCCCTTGCCGAGGAGGAGCTGACGGACCGGCTGGTGACCCTGTACCAGGATGAGGAGCGTGGACTCTACTGGCAGGTGGAGCAGGGACGGCTGACGATTAGCGGCGAGGATTACGACGCTGAGGATAGCTATGAATGTAATTTAAGCCTGGCTGAGGCAGATATGCGCAGTTTTTTCCAAAGCCTACACCGTGCCTATGGTGCGGTGCCGGTGGATGAGCTGGTACAGCAGCATTTTGGGGAGGAGGACGGCTTTTACAAGCTGAAGGCCTTTTTGGATAAGCACCAGCTCGTCTACGAGTTTTTCTCATTTTAGTTTGACTAGGGCACTGAGATTTTCCTCAGTGCCTTTTTTAACGAACGTTTAGCCGGAAGTGAAAAAATGTTCACAGAAAATTAATATCTCGCCACCTTTTTATGCTATAATAGAATATATTTAGTGAAATGAGGTTGGAGCAGTGGAGATAAATTTACTACTTGGAGGACTACTGGGCCTGGCCTGTCTGGCTGTGGCGGGCTTGAGCGTCGTTCTTTGGCGGCGGAGCAGCAGTAGTAGCCAGTCCGCAGAAACCCTCCAGCGTCTGGAAAACCTGGAGCATGGCGTATACGAGGCCCTGCGGGATTTACGAGGGGAGCAGAACGTACTGGCCCGGGCGGCGCGGATGGAAAATCAGGCGGCATCGGACCGTTTAAGCGAACAGATAGACAAGCGGGTGGAGCGTCTGGCCGACCTGACGGACAAGAATCTGGAACGGATACGTACTACCGTGGATGACAGGCTTAATGAATCACTGGAACAAAAGTTTGGCCAGGTGAGCAGACGGTTGGAGGCTCTGCACCACAGCCTGGGCGAAATGCAGGGGCTGGCCGGTGGTGTTAACGACCTGAAGAAGATTTTAACCAATGTCAAGACCCGTGGTATCTGGGGGGAAATGCAGTTGGGTAATCTACTGCAGGATATTCTACCCAAGGACCATCTGGCCGAAAATGTGGAGGTAGTGCCCCACAGTAATTGTCGGGTGGAATTTGCCGTGCGTCTACCGGGAGCGGAGGAGCATAACGAAATCCTGCTGCCCATCGACTCCAAATTTCCCCAGGCCGATTACCAGCGCTTGCAGGCAGCCCGTGAGGCCGGGGATGCTGCTGCTGCTGCTCAGGCCTTGAAGCAGCTGGATAAGCGTTTTCGGGCCGAGGCGAAGGATATTTCTGAAAAATATGTCTGCCCGCCCTATTCTACGGATTTTGGTATTATGTATCTGCCCAGCGAGGGTCTTTATATCGAGGCCTTAAACCAGCCGGGACTGGTGGACAGGCTGCAGCGGGAATATCGGGTCTGCGTGGCCGGCCCCTCCACTCTAGCAGCCCTTCTGAATAGCCTGCATATGGGCTTCCGCACCTTGGCTGTGCAGCAGCGGACCGATGAGGTCTGGCAGCTGCTGTCCTCCATCCGTCAGGACACAGACGAATTGGTAGCAGCCCTGGACAAGACCAGTAAAAAGCTGGACGAGGCCCAGAGCAATATTAGCCTGGCCAGTCAAAGGGTGCTTACCTTGAGCAGACGGCTACAGGCAGTGGATACTTGGAAGTACGAGGAATAAGCTATGGACGAAGAAAAGCAGCAAGGCCGGGAAAAGCCCCATATCGTAGTACAAATCTTTTTGTGGGTGTATGGGCTGATGTGGCTGAACATGATCTTTGCCACCGGGCTCAATAGCCTTTATTTAGGGTATATCGATTACAATACGGGAAGCATTGCTCTGGCGATGACCATTGGGATATACTTTATTTTTAAATACGTGTAAAAGAATCCGGCAGCGCTGGCTGTCGGATTTATTATTTTTATGAATATTGACTGTATACTTACTATATAGTATATAATTTGTATGTATTATTTATTGAGGAGTGAGTGTTTTGATGATTAAGTCTGATTTACTAAAAATATTGATTTGTAGTGCTGTAGTCTGTAATGGTAATTTAGGTTATGCTGCTGAGGGTATTCAGGAATTTAGTTTAGATGAAATGGTAGTTACAGCAACAAGGACGATGAGACAATTACAGGAGGTTCCTTCTAGTGTAAGTGTAGTAACTTCTAAGGACATTGCTGTACGTAATGTTACCAGTGTACAAGAGGCTTTACAGTATTTGCCAGGAATTTACATGTATCCTACTGCACAGGGTGGTATTCAGATGCGTGGCTTTGGTGATAATAATATTCTTTTTTTGGTAGATGGTCAGCAAATGAATACGACTTACGATGGTTCTGTTAATCTTAATTCCATTCCCATTGAAAATATTGAGCGTATTGAGATATTGCGTGGTGCAGCTTCTTCAATTTATGGTGGTCATGCAGTAGGTGGTGTTATCAGCATTACTACAAAGGAAGCCGATAAAAAATTGTCTGGTACTAGTGTAAGTAGTTATGGAAGCAATGATACAGAAAAACATACTTTGGTAATTAATGGTAAGCATGATAAGTTTTCTTGGGGAATAAATTATGAAAATAAAGAATCTGATGGGTATAATGGTTACTTTGTTACTAAGACAGCTAGAAATGGTGAAGGAAATATTAAAGCAGATTTGCCTCAATTAGCAGATGGTACATATGTGTTAGGTGGTCGAGGTGCAAGAAGTTGGGAGCATAAAAATTATGGTGCTAACATTAAATATGATTTTGATGCTAGTAAATCTATAAAATATATTTATAGTAGATCCGAATCTGAATGGGGATATGATAATCCTTTTAGTTACATCAGGGATGCAGAAGGTAAACCTGTATATAGTGGTAATATCGTTGTAGCTGATGGCAAAGTGATCAAATTAAAAGCTAGTAGTTTTTATGGTTATCATAATGTTTTAGAACGAGATACACATGCTTTAGTTTATAAGGACGAAGATAATAAATTCAAAGCCATCTTTGATTTTGTAAATACTTCTACTGATGGGTATTCTTCTGCCGATGTACCAAGTGATTATAATAAATTAGATTGGGATGGATTGGGGCATTCTTCTGAACATCCTGGGAAATTGTATAACTATGAAATAGAAAAAGCCTGGGAAAACTTAGGGCAACATACTATTGTTTTAGGTGGTAATCTTAAACAGGAAGAAATGTTGCAGAAACGATTTGATTTATCTAGATGGATGGATGAAGATAGTAAAATTAAGCAATATGCTCAAGATAAGGGCAAGGTTAAGAATGTAGCAATTTATGTACAGGATGAATACAAAATTAGTGGACCTTTAACTATGTATGTAGGCGCTCGTTGGGATCATTATAAGAAAGGCGAGGGTAGCTTCTGGTCCACAGAGGAGGGTAGTAGCTTTAACGAGGGTTCTGCTTCTGAAAGCTATAATGAAATTAGCCCTAAGGTAGCCTTAGATTATAAAGCGGACGAAAATACTAATTACTATATTTCCTATGGTCATTCCTTTAATCCGCCGGAAATGTATAAGATTTACCGTTTCTCTGAATTTTCCAAGTATTGGTACGTACCTAATCCTGAGCTGGACCCGGAAACTTCCGATACCTTTGAAATTGGCATGAAGAAAAAGCTTAGTGAAGCAACTGCCCTAGGTGTAACCTTGTATCATGTGGATACTGACGACAAAATTGCCGCTTCTCCCGTTTTGCCTGGTGAAAGCTATAAGGGTAAGGGCGTAAAGAAGTATATGAACTATGATTCTGAAAACCGAAATGGTGTGGAGGTAGAGCTGAAGCATCGTTTTAGCGATAAAGTTAGCGGCTACATCAATTATGCCTGGCAGGAGGGTAAGTTGAAAAAGAATGGAGTGGAAAGCAATAAATTTGAAATCCCCAAGCATCTGCTCCACGCTGGTCTGGAATATAATTTGGACCGTTGGAATGCATTGCTGGACTGCCAATATGTGAGCGAAAGACAGGACCCTGCAGAAAACCTAAGTGGGATTGGCGCTGAAGAGGCTTTCTTCATTATGAATGCTACTGTAAACTATCAGCTGAAGAAGAGTACTCAGCTACAAATTTCCATCAACAATTTATTAAATCAGGAGTTCTACGCAGATGAAGCAACTGCTGGACGCACCTACAATATAGGTGTGCGTTATACCTTCTAAAGTAAATCTCAGCTAAGCCTGAATGGCTGGAGCTAATGCTCCAGCCATATTTTTATTTATGCAAATTAGTGTTCTGCTAGTAGGAAATACGGCTTTGAGGTAGAATTTAACTATAGTAATAAAAAACGCTAATTTTTGACCAAGGGTGCAGAAGGCAGCTGGAAGGATGATGATATATGAATGAAGATACAATTTTAGGTATTTTAGACCCCTATCTGGAGGACTACAAGCAGGGTGGCAACTTAACCCACCGTGCTTTATACGCTCTTTTTGATGAGCTGACCACGGAGGAGTGGACCACGGTTCAAAGAATCTTGGACGAGGAGCAGATGAACCTGGAGGAATATTGTACAGGCGTATTGGAATACGAGCTGCTGATTGATGATAGCCAGGATGATGGTGCACCCCTGAAGGAAGTACGGGTGAACCGGGAGCAGGACCAGGAGGAAGAGCCGGATCGGGATCAGCTGGAAAATGAATACCTGATGGAGGAAGAGCTGAAGGAGCTGCTGGGCCAGGTATTGGAGGAGCTGCCGGAGGATGAGGCCAATGTCATCCGTATGCATTACGGTCTGGAGGGCTATCCTAAGCACAGCCTGGAAGCGATTGCCCGGGAGCTAGAGCTTACCCTGGATGCGGTAATGCAGCTGGAGGCTAAGGGCATGAGCCACTTAAAGGACCCTGAGGTCAGAGGCCAGCTGGAGGATTACAAAAACTTTAGTAAATAATAGTATTAGCCAGCTCTTAGTGGCTGGCTTTTTTAATAGTTCAGCTGGAAGAAAAGCATGGCAAAGCTGTTTTCTTAGGCCCAAAGATGGTAGAATTGAAATAAATATGAGTAAGGGAGGCTGTGGCATGGATAATACACTGGCCTATTATGATAAAAATGCCCAAGACTTTGTGGAGGGTACGGTGGCGGTGGATTTTAGCGCTACTCAGGATAAATTTTTGCAGTTATTACCGGTGGGAGCTAAAATTTTGGATTTCGGCTGTGGCTCCGGCAGGGACAGCAGGTACTTTTTAGAGCGGGGCTATGAGGTAACGGCCATGGACGGCTCGGCGGAGCTTTGCCGTTATGCTAGTGAGTACACGGGCTTAGCAGTCCAGCAGGGCTACTTTCAGGACCTGGTGGCGGTGGAGGAATACGCAGGTATCTGGGCTTGCTCCTCCATCCTTCATTTACCTTGGGCAGAGCTGGTGCCGGTAGTGGGAAAAATGAGTACCGCCCTCAAGTCAGGTGGGATTATTTATACCTCCTTTAAATACGGTAGTTTTGCCGGAGAGCGCCATGGTCGTTATTTTACAGATTTGGATGAAAAGGGCCTGGCAAGACTGCTCCTGCCTTATCCGGAGCTGCAGGTGGAGGAGCTTTGGATTACGGGTGATGTAAGACCGGGACGAGGGGATGAATTATGGCTGAACGTACTGCTGAGGAAAAACTAGCAAAATAAGTAGTTGAAATGAAAAAAAGCTCAAGGCATTTTTTGTGTGAAACATACATTAATTATTTAAAATTAACATGTCTATACTTTAATTGGTAAAAAAAGTAAGAAAGATATAAAATCATTGTCCCGTCTAATATAATTTTAAAATTGACTCGTTAGCCCACAAAGAGTATAATATATCATATAATATTATATTTTCGAAACTATAAATATAAAAAGTGATCCAAAAGTATTTATAACATTATAGACAAAAATAGGAAATAATTCAAAGTTTGGTAAATTAATATAAAACTGCTTTATAAATAAGGAGATGTATACAATGGCCTCACGTATTTCATGGGATAAGTATGAAACAGCAATTTTAATAGATACTTACGTAAAGATTAAAAGAAATATTTTATCTAGATATAAAGCCATTAAATATTTATCTAAGATTTTACGTGATAGAGCCATAAAATTAGATATAGAAATCGATGATACATTTCGTAATGAGAACGGTATAGATATGAGACTTCATGAGATAGGGTTTTTATTTGGCGATGAATCTGAAATAAAGAATACTTCATATTTATTTAGAAATATGGTAGATATGTATAAAAATAATCAGGAAAAGTATTTAGCTGTATTAGAAGAAGCAAATCAAATTACCCTTTGTGATACTCAAGCAAACCTTAAATCTAAAAAAACTGAAGATATTCTGTCATATGAAGCAGGCGAAGAACTTATTGAATACCTTAATGAATTTGATATTAAAGTTATCGATAATAGAGCATATGACGAGAGAATACTTGTTGTATTTGATCCTCATAGTAAACTTTTAATTGAAAAGCTTAAAAATGATGGATACAATTTTAAATATAGATATGACCAAAGTAGAGAAGTTGGCAGTAAGAGTATTTGGTGGATAAAAGCAAAAAAAACATCACTTATAAAAGAGATAAGAGAAGATAAAAATTATAACGATACTAAGAAAATAGTAGAAGGTTATTACTTAGAAGAATTGCACCCTAAGGAAGAATTGCTAGAATCACCATCTATAAAGGCAGAAGAAGCTTTAACGTTTGAAGAAGCGGAATTTTTAATTTCTGCAATGATTAGTAAAAACATTGCATATAGTGATGACAGAGAAAAAGAGAGTAAATTGTGGATTTTTGATGGTATCGAGGCTGGTAGGCTAATAGATAAATTAAGGAAAAATAATATAGCATTACATTATAAATATAGAATTAATGCGAAAACGAGGAATAAGGGTACTTGGTGGATAGCTGCAGAGCAGACCCCATACAGTAATGTAAAAATTTTAAAAGAAAAAAACATAGAATGTGGACGACTATTATTTTTAAAAGACGATGAACCTATGCCCGCAACTAATGAAGTAGATGTTAGTGTTGAATCTGTGTCTAAAACTAACAGAGGAGAGGTCTATGCCGAACCTATGCTCGCAGCTGATGAAGTGGATGTTAGTGTTGAATCTGTGTCCAAAACTAACAGAGGAGAGGTCTATGCTGAATCTATGCCCGTAGCTAATGAGGTAGATGTTAGTGCTGAATCTGTGTCTAAAGCTAACAGAGGAGAGGTCTATGCTGAACCTATGCCCGTAGCTAATGAGGTAGATGTTAGTGCTGAATCTGTGTCTAAAACTAACAGAGGAGAGGTCTATGCTGAACCTATTTCCGCAACTAATGAAATAGAGGTTTCTGCTGAAATTCTGCACGAAGATGATAAAATAAAAAATGCAAATTATGATTCCTCACTTAACTTAGCGAAAATGTTTGGACTAAATTCTAGTGATTATGCGTTAATTTCAACTGATGCTTTACCTTTTTCAGTTAGAGCATTAAATTGTTTTAGAAAATATGGTATCAATACCCTAGAAGATTTATTAAATAAAACTGAAGAAGAGTTGCTGGCAATGCAGTCTTTGGGCAAGGGGACGATGTCTGAAATAAAGAAGATTTTAAATGGAAAAGTAGTTAAAGAAATTGCTAGTTCTAAAGATTCAATAATATCTATGATAAATGGCCTTACTAAAAGAAAAAATAGAAATAGATATGATAGTTTAACTTTTAAAACCAATGAAAATGTACCTATGATATTTAGAATTAATATAGGCTGGATTATAAATGGGGAATGGTCTGAATTTAACAAGTTTAATCTCAATACTGAAGAAAAAAATTTTTTGAAACGTATTGTTGATGGATACAATATTTTAGGAAGTGAGTTAGTATATGATTGTTTCTATCATGGTATAGAAATAGATCAAATGAAAAAACATATCCTAGAATATAGACAGTTAAAATCAAAGAAAAAAGATATTGAAAATCTAGTAAAACAATTAGAACCATATAAAAGAACAAATAGGGTCAGGGGCTATTTAATGGCTTATGGAGCATCAAATGATATAAAAAATATAATTTTATCATTTTATTCTTCTGAAGAGGATTCATTAGAAAGCTGCTTAGATAGCGATAATCTATATAGTGATTTGAACGTAGAAATTTTAGAAAAATTTTTAGTGTGGTGCAATTTTAAAATTAGTGATAGTGTCGAAAAAGTAAAAGAACTCTTATTAGACCATGAAAAAAATATAATTGTCTTGAAAGGAAGATACAGGAAAAAAACTCTCGAAGAATTAGGTAATATAATTGGAGTAACTAGAGAGCGTATTAGACAAATAGAGGCAAAGTTAATTAGAAAATTTACAGCTTTAAATAGAAATTTAAGGATATTACATAAAATTTATGCGGATAGAAATTGTGATTCTGTACTGACAATAGATGAATTAAGCGAATACTTTGGAGAATATAGCGAAGAAATATGCTATCTTTTGGAAAAGGTGTATCATACCCAATTTACATATGATAGTAGTTTAGATGTTTTCATATACAATGGTGATTCATTGTATGAACAAACAATGGAATACATTGAAAATTTACCTAGTATGGTTAATGTTAAAAATCTAAACAAAATTTTTAATGAAGCTTCTGATAACGGTATACAGGAGGAGTTATTTGAAAAAATATTTTATGAAAATTACACTTTGACTGGAGATGTATATCATAGAGAAAGAATAACGAGAAACGATTTATACAAAATGGTTTTAAAAAAATATTTTCCCAAAGGTATTAGAGTATATAATCCTAAGATAATGAAAGAATTTAGAAATCACATATTTGAAGAATTTGGTGATGTAAATTTACCAACTAATGATCGTGCTATATATGGAAGAATAGCAGATTTATGTATACTCTGTGACAGAGGTTGCTATAAGTTAAAAGAAAAAACATATATTTCTAAAGAATTAGAAGAAAAAATACATAAGCATATTTTAAAAGATAAAAAAGATATAATTTTAGATAATACTATATTTTATACTTTTAGACAGGAATTACTTAAAGAAGGCGTAGATAATAAATATTATCTGCATGGAATTCTTCATGAACTTTTTGACCAGGAGTTTTATTTCAGAAGAGACTATATCTCTAAAGTTCCAATTTCGACAGAATCTAATGATGTAGGCACTTCATCTGCCTTGTATTCTGTAATTAAAGATTTTATAAAAACTTCTAAGGTTCCAGTTACAAAAAAACAGATATATGATGAGTTCCCTGGTCTAACAGAAATAGTACTTTCTTTTGCTGTGGATGACTATAAAATTTTAAATTATTTTGGGTCTTATTTAGATTCTAGCTACCTAAAATTAGAAAAATATGAAAAAGATCTTTTGAAAAAAACTATCGATGAAATGCTTTCAGATGATAAAGCACATCATGTAAAAGAAATATATGAAAAATTTAATAACATCATGCCAGAAGTTTTCACCAGAAATGGTGCAATGAATCATTTTTGCGCATATAGTATTATTAAATATTTATTCATTAATGATTATGATTTCTTAAGACCATATATAAGTAAGCTTGATGTAGAAATCGAAAGACCTTCTCAAAGATTGCATGAGATGATGTCTAAGAAAATGAATATGAGTATAGGAGAGATAAGAGAATTTGCAAAAGAAAATTATCTGCAGATTTATTCTATGTTAGATTTTTTAAATTCATGCAATGATGAGTTTCTTATCTTAGACAATGATAATATAATAAAATATGATGCTGCAGGTATTGAAGAAAACATTGCACTAAAAGTAGAGAGCATAGTGTATGAGGCAGTAACTAGAACTATTCCTATTAGAGATTTAAATATTTGGGCTAATCTGCCAACTATCAATGTTCAATGGACAGATTGGTTGATATATAGTGTAATAAAAAAATGGAGCAATAGATTATCTGTATCTGTATCTGATTCACAAATAAAAAAAGCAGTTCCGCTGATTTCTTTATTAGGCGATATGGATGAAAGTCTATATAAAGGCATAAGACCGGATGATAACGCAGAGCCTACTGCGATAGATGATATGGATAATATAGATGATTTACTAGGCGATATTTTGAGTGATATGTGGGAGGAAAACATATGAGTTTGCTGGATTTAAACATAAAAGATAGTTATATAAGTTATGGAGAAAATAATATTATTGATGCTTTTTTAATTCCAGCTTTAAAAGAAACTGTTATGTACAGGAGAAGTGTAGGATTTTTCTCTTCAAGTGTGCTAAAACCAATTATTGATGGGATTATAGCTTTAGTGAGAAATAATGGTCGCATTGAACTCATAGCAAGTCCTAAATTAAGTAATCAAGATATTGAAGCAATGAAATTAGGGTACGAAGAAAGAGACGCTATCATAAAAAAATCTTTTGATGAAAGTTTTAAAGAAGAAATGGAGCATTTAGATGATTCTACATTGCATTTGCTCGCAAGCTTAATTGCAAGAGGTTTTCTAGATATAAAAATCGTTGTTACAGAAAATACTGGTATATACCACGATAAACTAGGTATTATGGAAGATAAGAATGGCAATATAGTAGTATTTTATGGTTCGCCTAATTCAAGCCTAAGTGCATATCAAAAAAATTATGAAAAAATAAGGATTATAAAAAATTGGAATGGTACACAAAAAGATAACGTAGAGGAAGAATGTAAAGAATTTGAATCGTTGTGGAATGGAACTAATCCGTATGTAAAAGTTTATAGTTACAGAGATGCAGCAAAAGAAAACATCTTAAAAATAATTAATGATAGAGAAAGTGAAAAAAGAAATCATTGTATAAAGCTGAGAGATTATCAAATAGATGCAATTGAAGCATGGGTTAATAATGGGTATAAAGGGTTTTATGTTATGGCTACCGGTACTGGTAAAACATGGACTGCTATATACTCTGCAAAAAAACTTTTGGATAAGAAAAAAATAATGACGGTTATTTGTGCACCGTATAAACATCTTATAAAACAATGGGCAAATGACGTAGAGGCTGCATTTCCTAAAGCTAAAATAATTATGGTTTCATCTGAAAACCCAAATTGGGAAAAAGAAATTACAGATGCTATAATTAGAAAAAAATTTTACAAAGATGAGGATATAATTATAATATCAACAATTGCTTCTTTTAAAATGGAAAGATTTGAAAAAGTGATAACTAAATCTAAAGAAGAAAAACTTTTGATTGTAGATGAAGCTCATAGGTTTAAGGATACTAGCGATAAAACAAAGAAAATATTTAAGTATCTATTGGGGTTAAGTGCTACACCATATAGTGGATCATCAATTAAAGCTGGATATGATTTAATGCAATGGTTTGGGGGGAGGGTTTTTAATTTACCAATAGAAGAGGCATTAGAAAGGGGATTCTTGGTTCCTTACTATTATCATCCTATTTATGTATATGCTACGGAAAAAGAAGAAGAGGCATTTAATTATCAGACAAAAAAAATTCTTTCATGTTTTAAAAACGGTAGATGTATAAATGTAGATCTTTTGATTAAATCTGTAAGAAATAGGCTTAGAATAATTTCTATGTCAAAAAATAAAATAGATGAATTACCACAAATAGTTTCTCAAATTCCTGAAAAGGATCATTTAATAGTGTATTGCGGAGATGGAAAACTATTCAATAATGTAGTTGGTGAGGAACTAAGACATATACAGTGTGTTAAGAATATCTTAACTGGTCTAGAATTTAAGTGTAGCCAATTCACGGCAAGTGAAGATATGAAAACAAGGATGGATTTAATAGATTCTTTTAATAATCAAGCGATAGACACGTTAGTTGCAATTAGATGTCTTGACGAGGGAATTAATATTCCTTCCATAAAAACAGCGCTGATACTTTCAAGCAATGACGACTACAGAGAATTTGTCCAAAGGCGTGGACGAATTTTAAGACTTTATGGAAATAAGAAATTTGCAAATATATACGATATAATAGTATTACCAAGAGAAGATATGACTACATGGGCTAAAATAGAGTTTAGGAGGTTTAGGGAATACTCAAAGTTAGCACTAAATGCAAAGGATCTTGAATTAGAATTAGAAGAAAATCTTTTAAGGTATAATATAAGCATTGAAGAAATTGATGTTTACGACTATGATAGCATGGAGGAAAACACAGATGAATGATAAAGAAGTTTTAAGCCACATGATTAAATATGTTGAAAAAAAAGAATTAGAACTACAAAGTGGAAAGCTTGTAACCGAAACTCAAATTAGATCCACCGTAGTAAAATCAATATTAGAAGAACTGGAGCGCGTGACGGAAAATGAAAATAAGTAAGATTGAGTTTGAAAATTTTCGAAATTTTAAAGATCATGGTGAAATTAGATGTTCTACAGATGGTAAGGTTACAATAATTTATGGTAAAAATGGTGATGGTAAAACCACTTTACATCAGTTATTCCAATGGATTTTATATGGTAAGGTAAACTTTAATAGAACTACTACAGATAGGTTGTATAATCTTCAATATGAAAGTGAATGCCATTTTGGAGATACATTTTCAGTAATGGGGAGTATTGATTTTGAGCATGATAATAAGCAATATTCAGTTAGGAGAATATACAAATATAGAAAAGGAGTTAGCGAGTCAGAAAAAATTAGTGAAGATTTCCTTTTGTTAAGAATGGATGAAGAAAACAATTGGTGTAAAATTGAATATCCTAAAGAAGCTATAGAAAAGTTATTACCTTCTGGTTTGTCAGATTACTTTTTCTTTGATGGTGAAAGTATGATCGCAGATCTTAGAGTAAAGGGTAAAGATTCAGCTAGTAAATTGCGTAAAGCACTGTATTCTATGTTTGATCTTGATATATTAGAATCAGCTATTGCTCATATAGGAAGAACTGATTTGAAAACTACAGTTCTTGGAATACTGTATAAAAATAAAAGTATGGTTTCTAGCAATGGTAAAATTTCAAATGTGAGAATTAATTTTGAAAACGCTCAGAATATGATTTCAAAATATGAAGGACAGTCTGAAGATGCAAAGAAGCAATTAAAAGAATGTAGAAATGCGCTGGAAGAGTTATCTGAAAAGATCGGTAATACAAAGTCTAAGAAAGAATACGAGAAGAAACGAAGAGAAAAAAAAGCGGAAAGAGATAGGTATATTAAAAGTGCTTTAGATGCTCAGGCATATTTTGGAGATGAAGTAGTTAATATGTTTCCTAATATACTGATAGGTAAAGCGGTGTCTGAGGCCAAAGATAAAATACATTTAAAAATCAGTCAAAGTAGGTTACCTGACGGTATTACCAAAAAGCTTATAAATCATTTGATGTCTCAGAAAACAAAGACATGCATATGTGGACAAGAATTTACTGAGGAGGCAAAACGACATATTAAAGCATACTTAGATTTACTGCCTCCAAAATCATATGGTAGTCTCTACCAGGAATTCACTAAAACTGCTGAGAGATGGAGTAGTGGTTTTGACGAGGCAAAATTGGATTATCATATAAAAACAGTATTAGATTATAATCAATATGCTGCAAAATGTGATAATGAAATTACCGAATTAGATAATGAGGAGAAGAAGAGTCCTGATGTTGAAGATTTGATTATTGAAAGACAGAAGGCAGAGGCGAAACAGGAAGAATTGATAGAAAATATCTCACATTTGGATACTGAAATAAGGAAATATACCATATATAAAGATAGACAAATGAAGAATCTAGATGAACTTACGAAAAATAATGTTGCTAGTGAAAAAATAAATGTTAAAATCCAAATTATGGAACAGGTAGCAGCTTTTTTTAGGAAGAAACTTGATGAGGCATCTAAGGCATATAGCGAAAAGTTGGAATTAAATATTCAAGACTTGATAAATGATATGTTAACAAGTAGTAGAGTGGTTAATGTCAGTCCTGAGTTTTCGGTAAAAGTTACTGATCATTTCAATGATGAATCTAAATCAGAGGGACAATTTGCTGTTGTTTCATTTGCATATATTGGTGGTATTCTAAAAATGTTGAAAAGTGAAGAGAGGTTATCAAGTAAAGAATATCCTTTGGTACTTGATGGACCATTCTCAAAATTGGATTACGAACAACGTCAGAATGTCGTAAATATAATTCCTCAATTTGCACCGCAAGTAATTTTATTTTCTAAGGATGACTTACATGATGTCTTTTCAAAAGATATGATAGGGAGGGTATGGACTATAGAAAGTAATTTAGAAAAAAATGTAGCATGCGTTAAGGAAGGTAAATTATGGAAATAACAAATGATATTTATCTAAGAGGAACAATTTGGTCTAAGTCTATAGATGCCTTTAGTTCTATTTTTAGAACAAGACCGCATTATATGATATTTATGTTAGCACTAAGCATAGGAATAATGTACGATAAACGTATAAGTAAGCCATCAGGAGATACAGATAATATAAAAACCGTTCCTAGGAATGTGATTAGAAATAATGAAAACGGCAACCTTGACTTTATGTTTCAGGCTGCAATATTGACAACAAGAACAGAAAACTTTAGCGAGGAAGAAAGATTGGAATTAGCTTTTGGAGAAAAATCTGATTTTAACAAAATGAGTTTTTTGCTAGAGTACGCAAATTATGGTATAACTAAGTTGTATGAGCAAAAAGGTGAAACTGACCTAGAATCTATGACTAATATAAAAGATTTTCTTACTTCTACCGTTAAGGGGAATAACTTTGAAATTAATGCTTTGCCAGACGATGTTTTGTTAGAGGATTAAGAAAACTAAAAAAGCGTAACCAATGTTATGAATATCATTGGTTACGCTTTTTTTATTGTAATTCAAAAGAAGATTGACTAAATATATGCTTAAGTATATACTTAAGTATACGAAATGATTTAATGAGGTGCATTATGAGTTTTATGTATCATTTCCCTGCAGTAAAAGGGATTCAAGCAAACAGAGAATACTATATTACTATGATACCTTTAAAGTTATTGGCTCGTATGTTCCCTTCTGAAGAAGAAATTGTACTACCAGAATATAGAGCTCAAAGGAGAATAAATGAGGCAAGAATTCCAGAGATAAAAAAATATATAATAGATAATAGAGAATCGTATGTTTTTTCAGCTCTATCAGCTTCTATAGATGGAGAATTTTTATTTACTCCGTTTATGAATTCTGATGTAGGAATACTAGAGGTTGACATGGAAGCCGTATTGTTAATTAATGATGGACAACACAGAAAAGCTGCTATACAAGCTGCTTTGGAAGAAGATCCTTCATTAGGAAAAGAAACTATATCTATAGTTTTTTTTAGCGATGAAGGTCTTGCCAGAAGCCAGCAAATGTTTACTGATTTAAATAAACATGCGGTGAAAACATCAAATTCACTTTCAGCATTATATGACTCACGTGATGAAATTGCGGTTGCAACTAAAAATATTATATCCAGTATTTCTTTTTTTGAAAAATTTACAGATAAAGAAAAAGATATTCTAGGTAAAAACTCTTCTAATTTATTTACTCTAAATATGTTATACAAAGCAAATCAAAGAATACTACATGGTAGTTACTGTACAGATCAAGATTTAGATTTCTTATTATCTTTTTGGAAAATTTTAAGTAATAATATATCTGAGTGGCAAGAAGTATTAGATAAAGAACTTACAAAAAAAGCTTTGCGAGAGAACTATATTATAACACTGGCCGTTACAATAAATGCTTTTGGAAGACTAGGTAGATATTTCTATGATAATAGAAATGTGGACATGAAAAAATGTTTGTCTAATTTAAAAAAGATTGATTGGTTAAGATCTAATAAACAGTGGATTGGTAGAACTATTAGGGAAAATGGAAAAGTTTCCAATAGTGAAGAAGCTATTTTGTTAACATGCAATTTAATAAAAAAAGAAATTGGAATAGAATTATCTAAAGAAGAACTTCAAAAAGAATCTAGATTATAAGGAGAGTCAGTATTCATGTATACAGGGAAATTTAAAGTTTATGAAGATATTATAGAAGAGATGGCAATGGTATATCAGCATGATAAACGTCCTTGGATGATAGGTTTTAGCGGGGGCAAGGATTCAACTTTATTGTGTTGTTTAGTTATGGAAATGATAAAAAGACTACCTAAGGAAAAAAGAAATAAAACAACTTATATTGTTTCTTCTGATACTATGGTAGAGAACCCTATTGTAAAAAACTACATGCATAAAATGTCTGCAATGATAAATAACGTAGGAAAAGAATTAAACATTAAGGCAGATATAATATATCCTAAAGTGGAAGATAGTTTTTGGTCTAAAGTAATTGGATTAGGTTATCCAACACCGGAGGCGCCAGGTTTTAGATGGTGTACAGAAAGATTAAAAATACATCCTATGAATGACTATACTTTGGAAAAAATAAGAAGTAATGGTGAGATTGTATTATTATTGGGCGTTAGAAAAGCAGAGAGTACTTATCGTGCAAATAATATAAAAGCTCGTGAAATTGAGGGTAAATTACTAGTACCTCACAATGATATTAAAAATGCATATGTGTATAATCCTTTAACGGAGATTCCAAATGAAGAAGTATGGAATTTTTTACTTAAAGGCGATGCTAAGTCTCCTTGGGGATCAGATAATAAATATTTATTCTCTTTGTATCAAGGTGAAAATTTAGGGGAAGAACAGAGCGTTATAGGAGAGATTGATAAAGAAAAAATACGTGTGACTGGTAATTCAAGATTCGGTTGTTGGATTTGTACAATGGTAAAAGAGGATAAATCACTGAAAGCCTTTATTGACAGGGGTGAAACATGGCTGATACCATTACGCGATTTTAGAAATTGGCTAGTTGAATTGAGGAGTACACCTGGTGCGAGAGAATATAAAAGGCGTAATGGTGCAGTATACCATAAACCAGACGGTTCATTAGGAGAAGGTCCATTTACAATGGAAACAAGGGAACTTATAATAAGAAAATTATTAGAATTAGAAGTTAGTACTGGTTTAGATTTAATAACTTTAGAAGAGTTAAAAGAGATAGATTATATGTGGGATAATGAAGGTGATTTAACTCGTAGAAAATTGGTTGATTTATATTATGAAATAAAAGGTGTTAGACTACCTTGGGACAAGTATAAGTTGCCGATGTTTTCAAATGATATCATTGAAGAAATTCAAAATCTTTGTAATGAAAATAACGTAGAATTTGAATTAATATCAAAACTTATGGTAGCAATAGAGGCCAATAAAAATTATACCAATGTGTCTATTTTGAACAAAGCATTTGATCGCATTATTAACCAAGGGTGGTTACATTATAGTGCTATTGAGAAGGGATTAAAGAATGAGAATTGATAAAATAGTATTATACAATTTTGGCTCCTATGAAGGTAAAACTGTATTTGATACAAGTGTGACAGATACTAAAAATATAATTCTTATAGGTGGTAAAAATGGCGCTGGAAAAACGACATTATTTACTGCAATCAGATTATGTTTATATGGATATATGAGCATGGGTTATAAGAACAAGAATTCTTATTATACTAAGGCTATAAATAAACTGATAAATAATACTGCAAAAATGTCAAAACCTATAATTTCTTTTGTTAATATTGATATTTCTATAAGTAATGGTCGAGAACTTGACAAATTTTCTCTTACTCGTAGATGGGAGCTTAATGATTCAATAAATGAAGAGTTTGTTGTCAGTAAAAATGGAATACTCCTTACGTCAGAAGAAATAGCAGATTTTGAAAAATATATGTTGTCTTTAATTCCTCCTGAATTATTTAATTTATATTTTTTTGATGGAGAAAAAATAGCAGATTTTTTCCTTAATGAAGGTAGCAATGCAAGAATAAAAGATGCCTTTTTAACATTATGTGGATATGATACTTTTGAAATAATGAGAAAAAATTTTAAGAAAATCAGTACTGCGAATGATGATTCCAAAAACTCATTAAATGAGTATATGGAAAAGAAGGAAGCAGTAGATTTAGAACAAAATAAATTAGCATACTTAAAGTGTTCATTAGAAGAATGTATCAATAGTATAGAAAATTGTGAAGCAGATATAGATCTACACGAAAAAGAATATCGTCAAAGCGGTGGGATAAATGAAAATGAATGGAATAGAAAATTATTTATTCTTAAAGATGAAGAACGTAAAAGAGATCATTGGAATGGGATATTAAAAAAATTAGCTAATGAAATACTACCATTTTTAATAATACGTAATAGAATAAAAGACCTTAAGGAACAAATAATTATAGAAAATAAAGCTGTAAAATATAAAAACTTTTGTGAGGTTATAAATACTTCTGAAATAAAAGAGATTCTTTCGGAAAAAGCCAATAAAATAAATGAAATTGCTTTCAAAAAATTCGGTGATAATGACAATCCTGTTTTAAATTTATCTTTTGAACAGGGCTCTCTTATGTTGGGCCAAATAAATAATATTCTAGCTTTCAATTCTGATCAAATACTCCAATACAAAGAGGCTATAAAAAATTCAATAGAATTTTCTGCTAAAACAAGAAAGGAATTGGATAACAGTAGCATTGCAAGGGTTCAGGAATATATGCAAATAAGAGCTAGCCTTTTTGAAAAAAAGAGTGATTTATTGTCTAAACAAGTTGAGTTAGAACAATCAGTAGTAAAACAAAATGAAGTAGTAAAACAAAATGAAATTGAACTTTCTAAGTTATTTTTACGTTTGGAAGCTGAATTAAAAAAATCATCAATTAATGACATCTCTGCACGTGCTATAGTAATGTTGGATAAATTACAAAATAATTTATATCAAAAGCAAATTAGTAAAGTAGAAGCTATTTTCCGTAAAGAGATAAGTACGCTAATAAGGAAAACACATTTTATAGATGATATTATGATTGATAATCAATTTAATATTCATATCTATCGTAATGAAACTATTTCAATAGATAAAATTAGGGACATTGTAAACAATAATAAAGAAGAAAGCTTGCGTAAATTAATAGGTGATTTAGCAGTTCAAGAATTAAAAAATCTTACAAATTCTGATGATGTTTATGGAATTGTTTTTTATTTTAATCAAGCTCAACAAGCAGAAATTACCTTGCCTTTAGAAATAGATAAAGCTTCTTTATCAAATGGTGAAAAACAGATATTTATAATGGCTTTATATCATGCGTTAATAGGATTATGCAATTATGAAGTTCCTTTTATAATTGATACACCGTTTGCTAGAATTGATACAGAACATAGAATAAATATATCTAAGTATTTTTTTAGTCGTGTCAAAGGTCAGGTATTTATACTTTCTACAAATGAAGAAATTGACAGCGATCATGTTAAAATAATGAATAATAAAATTGCTGCCACATATTTACTGGAAAATCTGGACAATAAACGCACATATGTAGAAAAAAATATATATTTCGAGGTGTAGTATGATATTCAAAATAAAAACATCAAAAAAAACAATGTTATTATTTGAAGAGATGCAGGCAAGTACTAATTATGCACCATTTATCTTGTCTAAGCTCGCTATAGCTATTTCAATAAAAAGTGGTAAGCCTTTGAAAGAAGCGGATTTTCATAAAGATTTATTAGGGTTAGAGTTAAACAGACAGACTATTACTGGGGAATGGGACGAATTATATAAAGGTCTTATAGAAATGTTTGAGGGAAGAGCAATAAACGATGATGATTATTTTCAAAAGTATTTAAAAGCTCATTTGGACAGAGGTGCAATATTGTTGTACAGCGAGTTTAAGTACAGTCCTGATTTCATTACTGCAGTATTGAAAGATGGTGAAAGTTTATAAAAAAGTGAAAGAGTTATATAAGCTAATTAACGAACACGGGAAAGAATATCTTTCTAATACCCCAGGTACTCTTGGCGGCCATAGGAAACTCAAAATTTATGGTAGATTGGATTGTCCATCTGCTAATAGGTATATAGCTAAGGGAAAATACGTGCAGTACAGGGTATTCTTTAAGGATGAGGCTACTGCCATTGCTGCAGGATATCGCCCCTGCGCAGTATGCATGCCAAAGGAATATGAGGAGTGGAAAAAAAGTTAAATAAATTATTGTTCAGCCCAAATTTTTAATCATGAATTTTTATTGTTTTCAAGGATAGAAGGAGATGCCTATGAAGACTTTTACCTTACAACCTACTAATGAAAATATTATTAATAGTTTCATTAATGATTTACTTGGTAGAAATAAATATATTTTTTATTTCTTAAATTTGTTAGAAAACATCGAAGGAGCCTCA
>RCNI01000171.1_pt1 | contig 66495 bp, 65 predicted proteins | sample 2041151 | NCBI WGS metagenome assembly RCNI01 (sample SAMN09708214, study PRJNA481090) | feces metagenome | isolation source: feces | place: Antarctica: Albino Rookery
AGCGAGTGTGGCGGAACTGGCAGACGCACAGGACTTAAAATCCTGCGGGGTAACACCCGTACCGGTTCGATTCCGGTCATTCGCACCAAGCTAATCACTAGGATTTATTCCTAGTGTTTTTTTTATATAATATAAAAGCAAAATAAAAAGAGTTAAGATTATCTTAACTCTTATTTTTCTTCTAAGAAATATGTGGCTTCCATATCTGCTGTATTTAAAGCAAATGCAAGTGGAAATTGTTCAAAAGCAGCACCTACATTACGAATATCTTCTGTTCCTGAAAATCCCATGTGATATCTTATAGCAAAAGATTCTTCACGAGTTAGCTTCATAAATCCTGTAATAATATATACAGATTTTTCACCATGTCCATATGGTAATTTATCATCAAATTCAAAAGTGTCCACACGTTGCCAAACACCATTATCATCTTTGACATTTCTAAATCCTTTTTTATAAACATTTATTTTACAAAGATCATGTAAAAGAGCAACAATTGCAATTGTTTCTTCTGTATAACCATTTAATTTAAAAGTATTTTTAACTCTATCTCTAGATAAATAATCTTTTAAATTATGATAAACATTTAAACTATGTTCACATAGTCCACCCTCATGGCTTCCATGAAATCTTGTACTAGCAGGTGCTGTAAAAAAGTCACTTGAAGAAGATAGAATATATTCTAAAAGTTTATCCGCACCTTCACGTGTTATATATTTTTTATATATATCTATAAATTCTTGTTTATTAGCTTCCATAGCAATTCCTCCTACGAATATTATAATATAAAAGAGATAAAATTTCAATAATTATATTGAAATACCAGTGTCTGTATAGTATAATAATTATGTAATCAAGGAGGTAAAATGAAAAAGGTTATAGTTGGAGTAAGCGGTGGAGTAGATAGCTCAGTAGCTGCTTTATTATTAAAAAAAGAAGGTTATGAAGTAATAGGTGTAACACTTGAACTTGCTAGTAATGTACCTGGTAAAAAAGAAGGTGTTTCAAATGAAATAAAAGATGCAAAAAAAGTATGTGATACATTAGGAATAAAACATTTAGTACTTGATTTTAATGATGTATTTAAAGAAAAAGTAATAGATTATTTTGCAAACGAATATATGAATGGTAGAACGCCAAATCCTTGTGTAGCATGTAATAAATTTGTTAAATTTAAATGTTTAATAGATTATGCAATAGCAAATGGTATTGATTATGTTGCAACAGGACATTATTGTAAAATAGATAGAAATCCTGAAACAGGTAGATATTATTTAAAAATGGCAGATAGTTTAGAGAAAGACCAAACATATATGTTATATACATTGTCACAAGAACAACTATCTAAGTTAGTAATGCCACTTGGAAAATATTCTAAAGATGAAGTTAGAAAAATAGCAGAAGAAAATAATCTTATTACTGCTAGAAAAAAAGATAGCCAAGAAATATGTTTTATTAATGATAATGATTATATAAGATTTATTAAAGAAAATTATGAATATACACCAGAAGAAGGTAGATTTATAGATAATAAAGGTAATACAATAGGAAAACATAAAGGTATTATTAATTATACAATAGGTCAAAGAAAAGGACTTGGAATTACTTTTGGTAAACCTGTATACGTAACTAGAATAAATAGTAAAAAGAACACAGTTACTTTAGGAGAAATAGATGATTTATATTCTGAGTACTTATTATGTAATGATGTTAATTTTATGCCATTTGAAGATATAGATGGTGAATATAAATGTATGGCTAAAGTAAGATATGCTGCTAAACCAGTAGAAGCTACTATTATTAAATATACAGATGATATTTATAAAGTAATTTTTAAAGAAAAACAAAAATCTGTAACTAAAGGTCAAGCAGTAGTATTTTATGATGGAGATGTTTTAGTAGGTGGAGGAACAATAATTTAATTTTCTATTTTTTATCAAATCTTTTACACACTTTTGACATACTTTGGCTTTAGAATAATACCTGAAAGGAGGAAATGTTATACTGTATTTTAAAAAATGTGGTATAATCAATATAGGTGATTGAATATGAATAAACAAATTTTAATAGCTGATGATAACGAAGAAATAGTTGATTTATTAATACCACATCTTGTAAAGGAAGGATTTATGCCAATAGTAGCAAGAGATGGTGAAGAAGCTTTAAAGCTTTTTAAAGAAAACAAACCAATTCTTGTATTACTTGATATAATGATGCCTAAGAAGAATGGAATTACAGTATGCAAAGAAATTAGAAATGAATCTAAGACTCCTATAGTTATGGTTACAGCAAAATCAGAAGATGAAGATGTAATTATGGGACTTGATGTAGGAGCGGATGACTATATTGTTAAACCATTTAGTCCAAAACAAGTGGTAGCAAAAGTAAAGGCAATAATAAGAAGATTAGATATTTCTGATGATAAGGAAAAGTTAGTGACTGTAGAAAATCTACAAATTAATATGAATGAGTATACAGTTAAAATAGATAACAAAAATATCGAATTAACTAAGAAAGAGATTGAAATATTATATTTATTTGCTAAACATCCATCAATGGTATATTCAAGAGAAAATCTTTTAAATACTTTGTGGGGATATGAGTATTATGGTGATGCTAGAAACGTAGATACTCATATTAAAAGACTTAGAGCTAAACTTGGTCTAAATGATAATAAATATCCATGGGATATTAAAACAGTATGGGGCGTTGGATATAAGTTAGAAATAGAAGGTAACGTGTAATGAAAAAGATAACTAAAAGACTAGTTATAGGAATTTCCTCAATTGTCCTATTACTAGCCCTCATAATAGCAGTTGTTTTCATGACACAATATAGAAATATTTTACTTGAAAATAAGAAAATAAACCTTTTAGAAAAAGCGGAAGAAATTGCAGGGTTTGTAGCTATTACTCCCTCAGTAGATGCAAACGAATATTTGGACGTGCTTAATAAAATGACGGATACACAAATTTGGATTGCCAGAATTGATAAGAATCAAATTGTAATGAAAGGTTCTTTTGTAAATACTGAAAATCTAAAAGAAAGAGTTATTAAAGATATAGAAAAATTAATAGAAAACAATACATCCTCAATTGTGTCTTTTTCGTACGGAGATTTCTTTAATGCTAAGTGTATTACTGTCATTAGACCTATAGTTATTTCAGATCATATTGAAGGTGCAATATTTATGCACAGTGATATAAATGATATATTAAAAAAATATGATAGATTAATAGTGGTTATATTGATGACAATTTTATTTGGTATATGTTTAAGTATAATTCTCGGAGTGCTATATTCGTATAGATTTACGAAGCCAATAGATAAAATGAAAAATGTAGCCAAAGATATATCAGCTGGAAACTATGGGATTAAAACTGGAATTCTTCAAGATGATGAGATTGGCGAATTAGCAGTAGCTTTAGATGATATGTCTGTTGAATTGGAAAAATATATTACAGATATAAAAAGATTAGAAGAATCTGCTAAAGAACTAGTTGCAAATGTATCACATGAATTTAAGACACCTCTTACCCTCATAAGAGGAAATATTGAAAACATGCAAGATGGTACAATAGAGCCAAGCTATGAAGCTTATGAAAAGATAATAAATCATACTAAATACTTAGAAAGATTAGTTAATGAAATACTTGATTTAGGTAAGTATCAAACAGGAAAAGTTACTTTAAAAAAGGAACTACTTGATTTAAATCAACTTGTATTTGATATTACTAAAGATATGAGTGCTATTTCAGAAGCAAGAAATATTAAGATAGTATACGATAACAAAAATGATTCCCCAAAAATTGTTAACTTAGATTATCTTAAAATGAAACAGCTTATAACTATATTTATAGATAACGCAATAAAATATTCGCATGATAATACAGAAGTCAAAGTTATATTAGATGGAGGTAAAATTATTATTTCTGATAATGGTATTGGAATGACAAAAGAACAAAAGCAAAAAATGTTTGATCGTTTCTATCAAGTATCCCCAAATAAAAATGGAAATGGATTAGGCCTATGTATTGCTAAATATATTATCGATTTACATGAACTTGATGTAAAAGTAGAAACAGAAATAAATAAAGGAACTAAAATTATAATTGACTGTGATTATAACCAAAAAACTACATAGAAATATGTAGTTTTTTCAATATTAAATTGTAATTTCGTTGACTAATAAAAAATAAAATAGTATAATTACAAATGAAATAGGAGGTAGATTTTTTTGAAAAAAGAAAATATAGTAAGAGTTGTAGTATCAGTTTTAGTAATTGCTATAATCACTTATATCTCTGTTTTTGAAGTGTTTGGTACTAAAAGTATTAAAGATATTAAAACAGGTTTAGATATTAGTGGTGGTGTATCATTAGTATATGAAGCTAAAAAAGATGGCAATGTTACTAATGAAGATTTAGATAAAGCTACTACAGTACTTAGAAAAAGATTAGAAGCAAAAAATATCTTTGATGCTGTTATTAGAGCAGATCAAGCAAAAGGGTATATCTATGTAGAAATACCAGCAAAAGTAAAAGATAAAACACAAGATCCTTTAAAAATAGTAGAAGGATTAGATAAAACAGCTATAATTCAATTTAGAAAAGAAGATGGAAGTGTAGTTGTTTCAGGACAAGAAATTAAAAACGCAAAATATGATGAATCTCCAACAGATAGTTCAGGAATACCAGATCCACATGTAACTATAAGATTTACAGAAGAAGGTAGAAAAAAATTTGCTGAGGGAACAAAAGCATCTGTAGGTAAAACAATGCCTATTTATTTAGATGAAACTAATATTTCTAGCCCACATGTAGGTGGTCCGATTGATAGCGATACTGCTATGATTACAATTGGTGGAAATACAATAGCAGAAAAAGAAAAAGAAGCTAAAGAATTAGCAATGTTAATTGATTCAGGTTCATTACCATTTAAACTTGAAATAATAAATAAAGAATATATAGGACCTACTCTTGGTCAAAAAGCTTTAGAAGTTAGTATATTAGCAGGTATTATTTGTATAATTCTTGTTATGGCAATTATGACTGTGTTATACAAAGTACCAGGTGTTGTAGCATCAATTTCACTTGTATTATATGCAGCATTATTTATATTAATCTTATCTTATACAGGAATAACATTAACATTACCTGGTATAGCAAGTTTAATTCTTTCACTTGGAATGGCAGTAGATGCTAATGTAATTATATTTGAAAGATTAAAAGAAGAACTTGCTAATGGAAAAACAGGAAATAAAGCTTTTGAAACAAGTTTCCAAAAAGTTGCTCATGCTATAATAGATGGTAACGTAACTACATTAATAATTGCAATATTATTATATATCTTTGGAATAGGACCAATAAAAGGATTTGGTATAGTTCTAGCAATTGGTGTTATTTTAAGTATGTTTACTGCATTAGTAGTAACAAAATATATTTTAAAACAATTTATGGGACTAGCTAAAAAAAATGTTAAATTATTTGGTTTAAAGGAGGTAAAATAAGTGAAAATAGACGTAATCAAAAATAGAAATAAATTTTTTATATTATCTTCTTTAGTAATACTTATAGGAATTGTGTGTGCAGTTACTTTAGGTTTTAAATATGATATAGACTTCAAAGGTGGTACAACAATTGAAGTTAATCTAAAAAAAGAATTTAACAATAATGATATTGAAAAATTAGTAAAAGAAACTATTAATAAAACAGCTTTAGTACAAAAAGTAGGTATAGATCAAACTTCTGTATCTATAACAACAGATGTTATTAGTAACGAAGAAGCTGCTAAAGTAACAACTAAATTAAAAGAAAAATACGAGGGAATAGAAGAACCTACTTTAAGAAATGTACAACCAGCATATGGTAAAGAATTAATTCAATCTGCAACTTTTGCAGTACTTGCAGGTCTTGTATTAATATTAATATACATATTTGTAAGATTTAGAACTATGGGTATGACAGCTGCATTTTCAGCAATAATTGCTTTAGTACATGATGTACTTGTAATGCTTGCAATATATGCTATATTTAGAATTCCTTTAAATTCTATATTTGTTGCAGCAATATTAACTATAATTGGATATTCTATTAATGATACTATTGTTGTTTATGATAGAATAAGAGAAAATAAAAGAAAAATGGCTAGAAGCTCACAAGAAGATGTTATAAATACAAGTATAAGTGGAATATTTAAAAGATGTCTATATACAAGTTTAACAACTTTTGCATGTGCATTGGTATTATATATTTGTGCAGTTGTTAATCATCAAAGTGTATTAAGAGATTTTGCATTCCCATTAATTATAGGTGTTTTAAGTGGTACATATTCATCTGTATGTCTTGCAGCACCAATTTGGTATTTATTAGATAAAAAAGCAAACAATAAAAAAGAAGTTGTTAAAGCTTCTGCAAAAGTAGAAGTTAAAGAAAAAAATAAAAAAGAAACAAATACTAATAAAAAAAATAAAAAGGTTTCTAGAGCTAAAAGAAAAAATAATAAATAGAACAAAAAATGTTGAAATATAATATTTCAACATTTTTTTATTTTATTTAATTTTTAATTTGATGAAAACTTTTTTTCCTTTTTTGATAACAATGTATCCTTCTTCAAATGCAGAGAATGGTATTACATATTTATCATCAGTAATTTTTTCATCATTTACAGATATACCACCTTGGTTAATTAAAGTTCTAGCTTGTCCTTTAGAAGGAGCAATTTCAGTTGTAATAATAGCATCTACTAAAGAAATACCATTTACTACATTTGATTCTTCAATTTCAACAGTTGGCATATTTTCTGAATTATTTCCTTTTTCAAAAATAGATTCAGCAGCTTCTCTTGCTTTTATAGCTTCTTCTTCACCATGAATAAGTTTAGTTATTTCAAATGCAGCTACTTTTTTAGCTTCATTTATGTTACTACCTTCTAAATTAGAAAGACGTCTAACTTCATCCATAGGTAATTTAGTAAGCATTCTTAATACATTATATACATCTGCATCATTAACATTTCTCCAGTATTGGTAGAATTCATATGGAGAAGTTTTATCTTTATCTAACCAAAGAGCTCCGTTAACTGTTTTACCCATTTTTATTCCTTCTGAATTTAATAATAATGGACAAGTTACACAGAAACTTCCGCTTTTGTGTATTTTTCTAATTAAATCAACACCAGCAAGCATATTAGACCATTGGTCATCTCCACCAATTTCAAGTGCGCAGTTTTCTTTTTCAAATAAACGTAAGAAATCGTAACTTTGCATTAACATATAGTTAAGTTCAAAGAAAGTTAATCCAGATTCCATTCTTTGTTTGTAACATTCAGCAGCAAGCATTCTATTAACATTAAAATGTACACCATATGTTCTTAAAAAGTCCATATAATTTAAGTTTAAAATCCAATCTGCATTATTAACTATAATAGCAGCATTTTCTCCTTCAAAAGAGATGAATTTTTCAACTTGTTTTTTTATCTTATTAACATTATTTTGAATATCTTCCTTTGTAAGCATTTTACGCATTTCAGCTTTTCCACTTGGATCACCAATTAAAGCAGTACCACCACCAATTAAGATGATAGGCCTATGACCTTGTTCTTGGAAATAAGACATCATCATAAGAGGTATAAAGTGCCCTATATGAATACTGTCAGCAGTAGGATCTATACCTAAATATAATGATATTTTTTCATTTTCAACTTTTTTCTTAAATTCTTCTTCGAAAGCGATTTGTTTAATCATATCTCTTTCTTTTAATATATCATAAATTGACATTGAAATCCTCCTTTTTAAATATATATACATATAATTATAACATAAAAAAAATAATTAATAAAGTAAATGCTTTAAAAATATTGAAAAAGTAGTATATAAATGATATTATTAGGTTAAGAAAAGAGGAGGTAAACATGTTTAAACCAACATATATTTTTAATGGTATTGAAGATATTAAAATAGAATTTTTAAAGAATGAAAATATTAAATATTTATTAATGGATTTAGATAATACAATAATAGATACAAAAATGAATATTTCTAAGAAAAAACGTAAGTGGTTAGATGAAGTTTTAAAAAGTGGAATAAAAATATGTATATTAAGTAATTCTAGTAACCATTCTAAAGTTTCTAGTGTTGCTAAATTATTAGATGTACCATATTTATTAAATGCATGCAAACCAGGAAAGAAAGGTTTTGAGGTAGGAATTAAATTACTAGATGCAAGTAAAGAAAATACAGCTTTAATAGGTGATCAAGTATTTACAGATGTATTAGGTGCAAATAGATTTAAAATAAGATCTATACTTGTTAGTCCTTTTGATACAAAAGAACCAGTATGGGTTAAATTAAAAAGACCAGTAGAAAAATTAGTGTTAAAAACAGTTAAAAGTTTTGAAATAATTGAATATACTAGAAAGAAGAATAGAAAATGAGTATAGCAATAATTATATTAATATCTATTTTACTTGGTCAATGTTGTAAGCATTTATGTGCAAAGTTACCACCAGTTGTTTCAGAAGAAATAACATATAATGAATTTTATAAATCATTATTTAAAGATTTTAAAGTCGATTATAAATATTCAATAATATTTATAATATTTTCACTTATAGCAGTATTAGGATTTAAATTTACTTTGTTTAATTCTATATTTAATTTAATACTATTTTTTATATTGGCTATAGTATTTTCTATAGATTATAGATTTCAATTAATTCCAGATGAATGCCAACTTACATTAATGTTTTTAGGTGTTATTAAAATATTAGTAAGTCCAGAAAGTTTAATAAGCTCTTGTTTAGGGGCATTAACTGGGTTTGTTATATTTTACGCTATGGGGTTATTAGCATTACTTATATTTAAAAAGGAAGGCATGGGTTTTGGTGATGTAAAACTTATGACGGGCCTTGGATTAATATTTGGATTCAAAAATATAATAGTTATAACATTAGTATCATTTGTAATAGGTGCTATAATTTCACTTGTGCTTATGATAGTAAAAAATAAAGATTTACAAAGTTATATACCTTTTGGACCATTTATAGTAATAGCAACAATTTTAGTTATATTTATACCAGCAGATTATTTTATACAAATGTATATGAATTTTTGTAACTTTTTAGCTGAAGGCGTATCAGATATTATTTTTAATTTATTGTATAAATAATATTGACAAAATTTTAAGTAGTGATATAATTAGTAGTAGGTAACAATTATGAGGTGGAAAAATGAATAAAAGTATAAAAACGTTAAAAGATTTAGTAAATATTAACTGTGAAAAATATAAAGATAGAGTAGCTGTTCTTGAAAAAAGAAATAAAGATACAAATTTTAAAGAATATTTATATTCGGATTTAAAAGAAGATGTAATTGATTTTGCAACAGCACTTATATCTAAATATAATTTAAAAGGAGAAAAGATAGCTGTAATAGGTGAAAACAGTTATGAATGGTTAGTTACTTATCTTGCGGTATCTACAGGCACAGGAATAATAGTTCCTTTAGATAAAGAATTACCAGGAAATGAAATAGTTAATCTAGTTAAAAGATCAGAAGCTAGTTGTTTAGTATTTTCATCTAAAAAATCTAAAATAGTAGATCAAATAAAAAAAGAAGTACCAACTGTAAAAACATATATTGAAATGTACAGTGATGAAATACAAGAAAATGTAGGTATTCCATTTAGAAGAGTAATAAAAGAAGGTAGAGAATTATTATTAGGTGGAGATACTTCATATGAAGATGTTGAAGTAATGCCAAATGAATTTAGAATTTTATTATTTACATCTGGAACAACATCTGCAGCAAAAGGTGTTATGCTAACAAATGGAAATATTATAGCTAATTTAGAAGCTGGTAAAGAAATGATAGATTTAACATGTGAAGATAGAACATTTTCAGTATTACCAATGCATCACACATATGAATTTTCAGTAACATATATGTATGGATTATATTGTGGAGCTAGTATAGCAATTTGTCAAGGATTAAAATATTTACAAAAAAATATATTAGAAACAAAACCTACATTTATAGCAGTAGTTCCTTTATTAATAGATAAATTATATAAAAAAATAAAAAAAGGAATAGAAGAACAAGGAAAAGAAAAATTAGTTAATAATATGATTAAAGTAACTAATGGATTAGATAAAGTAGGAATAAAATTAAAAAGAGTAATTTTTAAAGATATACATCAAAAATTAGGTGGAAATCTAAGATATCTTTTAGTTGGTTCAGCACCAATAGATAAAGAATTAATTTTAGCATATGAAAACTTAGGAATAGCTGTATTACAAGGGTATGGATTAACAGAAACAGCTCCATTAATTTCAGGAACACATTATAAAACACGTAAAGCTGGAAGTGTAGGACAACCAGGAAAATCAGTAAAAGTAAAATTAGAAAATGTAAATGAAGATGGTGTTGGTGAAATTGTAGTTAAAGGTCCAAATGTTATGCTTGGATATTATAAAGATGAAGAAAAAACAAAAGAAGTATTAAACAATGGATGGTTTAGAACAGAAGATTTAGGTTACCAAGATGAAGAAGGTAATTATTATATTTGTGGAAGATCTAAAAATGTTATAGTAACTAAAAATGGTAAAAAAATATTCCCAGAAGAGTTAGAACATTTAGTAAATAACATTCCAGAAGTAAAAGAATCTTTAGTATATGGAAAAGAAAATGAAAAAGATCCAACAGATCCAGAAGTTTCAGTAATAATAACTTTAGATGAAGAATATCTAAAAGAAAAGTATGAAGATAAAATTCCAAGCTTAGATAGTTTAAAAGATAAGATTTGGAAAGATATAAAAGATATAAATCGTACATTAGTATCATATAAAATAATAAAAAGTTTAAAAATCCGTGAAGGTGAATTTGAAAAAACTACAACAATGAAGATTAAAAGATTTGTTGAGTTAAAGAATGTAAAATAAGGAGAACGTTATGAGAAACTTAAGAGATTTTAAAATTCCAGATTTTAAATTACCTAAATTTAAAATGCCAGGACTACAAGATATAGATGAAATAAATATAGAAGAAGCATTAACAAAAAAACAAACTGTTAAAGAAAATAAAAAAATAAAAGTGTATAAAGTTGAAAGAGAAGAGTTAATTAGAGATGTATTTGTAAAAACTATTGAAAAAAATAAAGATAGAATAGCTATTTTAGAAAAACCAACACATAAAGAACCATATAAAGAAATTACATATAAAGAATATGGAGAAGATGTAATAGCACTTGGAACATCATTTAATGAATTACTTGGATTAACTACTACAAAAAAAGTAGCTATAATTGGTGAAACATCATATAATTGGTATGTTACATATATGACTTTATTAGCTGGTGGTATTATAGCTGTACCAGTAGATAAAGAACTTCCAGAATCAGAACTTATGAATGTTTTAGAAAGATCAAAAGTATCTGCAATAGTATATTCTAAAAAGAAAAAAGAAATAGTTGAAAAAGTATGTAGTAAATTAGATTTTATAGATTATTTAGTTGAAATGGGTTCAGATGAAGAAATAAAAGAAAAACATGTAGGATTTGATTTCTTATTAACTATGGGAAAAAGATTAGTTAGTACAGGAAATGATACATTCTTAAAAGCTAAAATAGATCCAGATGAATTTAAATTATTAATATTTACATCTGGTACTACATCTAAAGCTAAAGGTGTTATGATTTCAAATAGAAATTTATGTGAAAATTTATATGGTGCATCTTCTTTTGTAGAAGTGAGACCAGATGATAGATTATTCTCTATTTTACCACTTCATCATACATATGAATCTACAATAGGATATTTATTCCCAATTTCTCGTGGGGCATCTATTGCAATTTGTGAAGGCTTAAAGTATATAGTTCCAAATATGCAAGAAGCAAAACCAACTGCATTACTTGCAGTACCTTTACTTGTAGAAAATTTATACAAAAAAATAAATCAAAATATAGTAAAATCTAAAAAAGATAAGTTAGTAAATTCAATGATTCATGTAACTAATGCATTAAAAGCTGTTAATGTAGATATTAAGCGTAAAGTATTTAGTGAAATTCATAATACTTTAGGTGGAAATATTAGAATAATAGTAAGTGCGGCAGCACCAATAGATAAAAAAGTAGGAAAATGGCTAGAAGATATAGGAATACTATTCTTACAAGGTTATGGATTAACAGAAACAGCTCCAATAGCTGCTCTTACACCAGAATCACATCCAAAAGTAGGTTCAGCTGGAATTGCAGTACCTTGCGCAGAACTTAAAATATTAAATCCAGATGAAAATGGAGAAGGAGAAGTATTAATTAAAAGTACTACATTAATGCTTGGCTATTATGAAGATGAAGAAGCTACAAAAGAAGCAGTTGTAGATAATTGGTTCCATACAGGAGATATAGGATATATAGATTCAGAAGGCTTCTTATTTATAACAGGTAGATGTAAAAACGTAATTGTAACACAAAACGGTAAAAATATTTATCCAGAAGAGTTAGAATTATTATTATCTAAAATTCCATATATAAATGAATGTATGGTGTATGGTCTTAAAAAAGATGAAAAAGATAAAGAATTAACTGTATCTGTTAAAGTAATTCCAAATAAAGAATATATAAAAGAAAAACATGGAGATATTTCTAAAGAAGAAATACATGATATAATTTGGAATGAAATTAAGGAACTAAATAGAACTTTAGTATCATATAAAACTATAAAACATTTAGAAATCAAAGAAGATGAATTTGAAAAAACAACTACAATGAAAATAAAAAGATATGCTGAATTAAAAAAAGATGAAAAAAATAAATAAATAAATAAAAGTGTGCAGTTGCACACTTTTTTTAACATCCTAATGCTTCTTTTACAGCATCTATATCTGCTTTACCAGCTGGGGCAGCAGGTTTGTAATATCCTTTTTGCTTAGCTAGTTCATATATTTCAAATTGTAAAGTTTCAAATTGGTTTCTTACTCCAACAAAATAATCTCTTAAATTTTTATCGTTACATTGTAAAATTGAATAATTTAACATAGTTAAATAGCTATTTGCAGAAGAAAGTGTATCTGCAATCATAGTTTTCTCTTCCATAATTACCTCCTAAAGTTTTTCAGTTAAATATGTTTTTGTATTAGTACATATTGTACAAACTTTTTCTAATAAATCTATTACATTTTGATCTGTATTACTATTTGCATAGTAATTCATTTTAGCACATAGATTAGTGCTAGCACCAATTAGGTGTCTTACGTTTTGTAATTCTTCTTGTGTAAATTCCATTATATAACCTCCTTAGACAGAATTATTATGTGTAATTTGTTATATTTTATTCTACTTTTTAGATGGAATATTTGGTTTTGCAAAAAGTGAAGCTAAGTATCCAAATACAATTGCTGCAGTTATACCACTTGCAGAAGCTTTTACACTTCCAGAAAATATTCCTAAAAATCCGATTTTATCTACTTCTGCAAATACACCTTTTGCAAGGTTATATCCAAAACCTGTAAGAGGAACAGTAGCACCGCTTCCACCAAAATCTACAATATGCTGATAAATTCCTAAACTTGTTAAAATAACTCCCATAGTAACGTAGAATACTAAAATTCTAGCAGGTGTAAGTTTTGTTTTATCTATTAAAATTTGACCGATAGCACATAAAATTCCACCTGTAACAAAACATTTTAAAAAGGTAATAATTAGTTCCATTTTAATCCCTCCACATCGTTTTCTATGCTAATAGCATGTGCTATACAAGGAATAGTTTCACCTTGTAGACTTGTTAGAGGGCTCATTAAGGCACCAGTTGCAACTAGTAGTATTTTGTTATATTGTTTGTTTTTTAATTTTTTAAAAATTTCACCACTAAATACACTACTAATACATCCACAACCACTTCCACCGCATTTTATATCTTGGTTATTTAAATCAAATATTAAACAACCACAGTCTATATGACGTTTTGAAATATCTATATTATATTTAGAACAAAGATCTAATAATATTTCACTACCTAATTTGCCTAAATCTCCTGTGATTATAGCATCATAATAATCCGGAGAACGATTAGTATCTTCTAAATGTTTAGTAATAGTATCAAAAGCTGCAGGAGCCATTGCACTACCCATATTTGCTATATCTGAAATGTTATAATCTATAACTTTTCCAAATGTTACAGAGGTTATATAAGGAGGACGTTCTTTTTTCTTTATATTTGCACATCCACAGCCTGTAACTGTCCACTGAGAAGTAGGTGCTTTAGGACTACCTTGTTCTAGTGGCAATCTAAATTGTCTTTCTGCAGAACAATAGTGAGAGGAACTAAAATTAATACAACAATTAGCATATCCTGCATTTACAATTAAACTGTTTAAGCAAAGACCTTCTACAAAGGTAGAACATGCGCCATATAGTCCAATAAAGGGAATATTAAAGTCTCTTACAGCAAAAGTTGATGCAATACATTGATTTAATAAGTCTCCACCTAATAATATATCTATATCATCTTCATTATAATTGTTACGAGACATTAACAATTTTAACGTTTCATTTACAAATTTAGATTCTGCTTTTTCAAAACTTTTTTCTCCCCAAAATACATCATCTACAGTTAAATCAAAACTTTCTTTTAAAGGTCCATTTGATTCTTTTGGACCTACAATACATGCACAGTCATATAGAGTAGGAGTGTTTTTTAAAATTATAGTATTTTTTTTCATTTAATCACCTCATAAAAGTTGTATATAAAAAATAGATAAATCCAGCTATTGTACTACTACAAATACCGTATACAAGTACAGGTCCAGCTATTTTAAACATATTTGCTCCAACGCCTAAAATATATCCTTCTGATTTATATTCTATTGCTGGAGAAACTACAGAATTTGAAAAACCTGTTATTGGAACTATTGATCCTGCTCCAGCATGTTTTCCAATGTTATTGTATAAACCAAGAGAAGTTAAAAATGCACCTAAAAATATTAGGATAATTGTAGATATTGCAGAATATGCATCTTTATCTAATCCAAAATATTTACAAATTTCAACTATTCCTTGTCCTATACAACAAATAAGTCCACCAATTAAAAAAGCCATAATACAGTCTTTTAATAAGTTGCTTTTATCCGCTTTTTTATCTGCATATGTTTTATAGTCTTCTTTAGTTAATGGCATTTTTTGTTCAATATTTTTTCCTTTTTCCATAAAATCACCATAAATAGTATTAGCTTTTTTAAATAATCTATACAATATTATTTAATTTGCTAAATTTACTTGAAAAATACGAAATAATTTGATAAAATGGATGTGAATTTGGAGGTAGTTTTTATGGAAAATGAGAAAAAGTTTGCAAGTGAAATGTTTGGCTATGATAAAAAAGAAGTAGAAGAATATATAAAAGACATAAAAGCTGATTATGAAAGTAAGATATATGCGGAAAAATCGGAAGCAACTAAAATTGCTAATGAAATCGCAATATTAAGAAAAAAATTAGATAGATATGAAACTGATTATGTTGAAAAACAAGAAAAAGTGGCAAATGCATTAATTACTGCAGAAGATCAAGCAAAAAAAATAGTAGAACAAGCAAGAGCTGAAGCTATTGAAGAAAAGAATAGAGTAGAGCAACTTGTAGAAATGGAAAAAGAAAAATTAATAGATTTAAAGAAAGATGTTATTGATTTAAGAGAAAAAGCAATAAAAATATTAGATAAATATTGTTCACAACTTGGAGATTTAATGGATTAATTTGAATAAAAAAGAGATGATTGAATATTATAGAGTACTAGGAGGAAAACTTTATGAAATATACAATTATCTCTTTTTCGTTTAAAGAAAAGTTAGGAATATTCCAGAAAATATTGTATACACTTTGTATAGTAAGTGTATTTTGCATAGTATGTAAAACTTTTTTTCTAAATGTACTTGAAAAGGGTGAAATAAAAAAATACATTGTACAAGGAATAAAAAATAGTTATGCTAAAAATGAAAAATATCCTATGAAAATAGCAAAAAATAATGTTATTTTATCTCAAAAGAAAAAAGTAGAAGGAAAAAATAAAGTAAGTAAAACAGTTGAAATAAATCGTGAAAAGAAAATAACACCTAGTATTGTTGAAAGTGCTACAAAGTCTCAAGAAGATGAGCAAATAATTGCTGTTATGCGTAATTCTAGAAATGAAGAAATGAATTACAAAGAGACTAATTATGATAATTATCAAAAGGTATCTATTAGAGGAGTAACAATATTAAATTATTCAAGTAATAAAACAATAGACTATTCATCTTTATTTAAAAGAGAAATAATCTTAAATAAAGATACAGATAAAATATTATTGTATAATACACATACATCTGAAACTTTTGCAAATAGTGAAAATTATAAATTTGGATACACAGGTACATATAGAACAACAGATGCAAGGTATAATATGTTAAATATAGCTCAAAAGCTAAAGGATAATTTAGAAAAAAAGAATATAAAAGTTGTTCATGATACAACGCCTCATGATTATGGTTCATATAATAATGCATATAAAATGTCTAGAAAAACATTAGAATCACATTTACAAAAAGATTCTAATTATGGAATTTGTATAGATGTACATAGAGATGCTGCAGGTGATTTAACAAAAGGATATACAGTAGATGTAAATGGAAAACCAGCAGCTCAGTTATCTATTGTTATTGGAATGGGAACTTCTAAAAATCCTAATAAATATGCTGTAGATAATTTATCTTTAGCTATGCAAATAGTTGAAGTTGCAAATAAAAAATATCCTGGATTATTAAAAAAAATAATAATTAAAAATTCTAAATATAATCAAGATTTTAAAAGATATTCGTTATTAATTGAATGTGGATTTACAGGAAATAAAATAGAAGAAGTAGAATATTCTACAGAATTACTTTCTAATGTATTGAACTGTTTTTATAAATAATATAAAATATAGTAAAGGGGTGTTAATATGAAAAAAATAACAGTAGACTTTACTGGTATTAAAAATTTTATCTCTACAGAAGAAATAGATAGATATCAAGAAAAAGTTACAAAAATAAATGATGAATTTAAAAATAATAAAAATAATCTTAATGAAATGTTAGGTTGGTTAGATATATATAAATCTTATTCACAAGAAGATATAATGGATATTAAGAAAACAGCTAAAGAAATAAATAATAAAGCAGATGTATTTGTTGTAATTGGAATAGGTGGATCGTATTTAGGAGCAAAAGCTGTTATAGAATTATTTAAGCCATATTTTCAAAATAAAAAAAATGATAAAGCTGAAATAATTTTTGCAGGATATAATATGAGTGGTGAATATTTAGAAGAACTTGTAGAATATTTAAAAGATAAAGAAGTATGTATAAATGTTATATCTAAATCTGGTAAAACATTAGAACCTGCTATAACTTTTAGAACATTAAAAACTTTATTAGAAGATAAATATGGAATAGAAGAATCTCAAAAAAGAATTTTTGTTACAACAGATAAGGAAAAAGGGTTATTAACAAAAATAGCAGATAAAAATAATTATAAAAAATTTATAATTCCAAGTAATATTGGAGGTAGATATTCAGTGTTAACACCAGTAGGATTACTTCCTATTAGTGTAGCTGGAATAGATATACAAGAAATATTAGTAGGTATGGATTTTGCTAAAAATATTTATAATGAAGATGAAATAGAAAAAAATGATTGTTATAAATATGCTATAGTAAGAAATTTATTGTACTTAGAAAATAAAAATATTGAAATATTAAGTAGCTTTGAACCTAAAATGCATTATTTTATTGAATGGTTTAAACAGTTATTTGGTGAGACAGAAGGAAAAGATTTAAAAGGAATTTTTCCAATGGGAGTTAATTATTCTACAGATTTACACTCATTAGGTCAAATGATACAAGAAGGAAAAAGAAATATATTTGAAACAAATTTAAATATTTTGAACAAGAAAAATGAATATACTCTTATAAAAACTAAAGAAGATTTTGATGAACTTTCTTATTTAGAAGGTGTTAAGATAGATGATATTAATGAAAAAGCTTTTTTAGGTACTGTAAAAGCACATATAGATGGAGGTGTTCCTAATATAATAATAAATATTCCAGAAATAAGTGAATTTTATATAGGACAACTTATTTTCTTTTTTGAAAAGTCATGTGCAATTAGTGCTAAGATATTAGGTGTTAACCCTTTTAATCAACCAGGTGTAGAAGCATATAAACAAAACATGATGCAATTAATAAATAAATATAAAGAGAGTTAACATAAACTATTTACAAAAATTTATTTTTGTGATATAATGCTAAATATATTGAGAAAACGTGAATATAAAGCGAGTAATAAACATAAGAATAGTTATATAGAAATGTTCAAAGGAGGAATTTTTGTGTTAGGAAAATATGTAGAAAATAATTATACAAAATTAGGTGGAGTCGTGGTTTCTGACTTACAATTTAGTCACGAAGTATATGGAGAAAAATTTTATATTTTTGATATGCAAGTAGAAAGATTAAGTGGTATGTCTGATATAATAAAAACTATAATTTCAGAAAGATTAATAGATGTAAATAATTTTAATATAGGAAAGGTTATTTATGTTGAAGGACAATTTAGATCATATAATCAATATAATGATGGAAAAAGTAAATTAATATTATCTGTATTTGTAAAAGATATAGAAACAGAAAATTTACCTGAAAATGTTACAACTATTAATGAAACAGTTCTAAACGGCTTTTTATGCAAAAAACCTGTATATAGAAAAACACCATTAGGTAGAGAAATTTCAGATATTCTTGTTGCTGTAAATAGAACATATAATAAATCTGACTATATTCCATGTATATTATGGGGAAGAAATGCTAAATTTTCAGAATCAATGGAAGTAGGTACTAATGTTAAAGTAACAGGTAGAATTCAAAGTCGTACATACGATAAAAAACATGTAGATGGAAGTGTTGAGAAAAAAGTAGCATATGAAATATCAGTTTCAAAATTTGAATTATATAAAGAAGATACAGAAAATAGAGAAACAGAAACAATAGTTGAATAGTAATTAAATACCATAGAATTTATTTTATGGTATTTTTTATAATAAAAGTTGACATAATGCATATAAAGTGATATAATAAATCCATGTTAAAAATAAAATCTTAAACAATAATTTATTTAGGAGGAGTCTAAAATGAAAGAAATATATATTGGATATTTAATGAATCATGATGAAAAATTAGGAGATTTAGTAAATAAACTAAAAGACATTACTTTTTCTGAAATTTTTGATGCAGCAGTTATAACTAAGAATGGATTATTTCTAGAAGAAATAATCGAGGAAAAGGATAATTCAAATTTTTCAGAATTTATGCAAAATCATTTTATTGAACATTTTATAAGTGAATTAGATGAGTTATCTAATACTAACATTTATAAATACTTTGAACCGATTAGTAACTTTTTTACAGATGCATTAACCAATCTTGCAGAGGCATATGAAGAATTTTATCTTTATGAAAATGAACTTGTTATTCCAATGTATAATAAAGAAGTAGAAAAATTAAAAAATGATATGGAACTCTATGAATTAAGAGAAATGAGTGAATTTCCTATATTATTAAGAGGACTTATTCCATATTTTAATAAAATAAAATATGAAGTACTTGAAACTAAAATTGATATGAAACCTAACAAAGTAATAATGGATTATGAAAAATTAGAAAAATTAGAAAACAACTATGGATATTTGACATGTAGATATAAAAATTATTTAAAATTATGTGATTTAGGAAGTAATAATAAATATAATGAAATAATGGAAAATCTAAAAGATGTATATTATAGAATCTTCATATATAAAAAGTTAGTAGATAAATTATTAAATGGAAAAATGTATGAGGAAATAACAAAAACAGAAAATTGTCCATCAAATGAATATAAGCTTGATTTAATGGGAATGTGCTGCTGTGAAAGATGTTACATTTCGCCTAAAATGAGAGCAAAATATTCAGCTTTTATATATAGTAGATCTAAAAAAATGTGGGAATGCTTGCTTAAATAGTACTAAAGGTTCGACTTTATTAAGTCGAATCTTTTTTTATATAATTAAATGGATTGATGTATTTACCATTTTCAATCATACTAAAATGTAAATGTGGACCTGTTGTCATACCATTTCTTTTTTCACCTTGAAATATATAATAATTAGAGTCGTTTGGTAAATTCTTAGGACCTATTGTACCAATTAACTGACCTTGTTTAACTATATCACCTGGATTTACGTTGAAATTTTTACTTAAATGACAGTACATACTTTTTATATTATTATTATGTGAGATTAAAATAGTATATCCATATGCTCCATTAAACTTAGTAAAAGTAACAATTCCATCTGCAGTTGCATATACTTTAGTATTTTGTTTATTTGCAAAGTCAATTCCGTTGTGAAAATGCGATTTATATCCAGTAAAATGTCTATATCCAAATGGTGAAGTTATTTTTATATAGCTTGTTGGTAATATAAAATCTTGTGATGAAACTTCTAAATTTTCTTTGCTTTCTGGATTAAATGAACTGATTAAAAAAATGGTTATAGAAAAAAATAAAAAAATTTTAAAAAAATACTTGTACATTTTACCTCCTTATGGTATATAATATATGTATATATATTATAAAGTACATTTAGTTATGTCAAGAAAAAAACACAAACTTACATATTTTGCAGGGAAATTACAAGTATTGACAAAATCTAAAAGTGTGGTATAATTAAAGTATAATATAATTTTAAGGAGGATATCTATTATGAAAAAATTATTAAAAGTTTTACCAGTAGTATTAGTGTTAGCTCTTTGCTTTACTAGCGTATTTGCAGGAAGTGGAGTATCAACATCATTCCCACAAGGTGGAAGTGCTATAGGAAATATTTCTTCAGCAGCAGACACAGTATGGGGTACTGTATTAAAAGTTGTACAAATATGTGCATTCGCTGGAATAGTACTTGCAGGTGTTAACTACATGTTAGCAGACTCTAAGAAAAGAGCTGATATTAAAGACCAAACTATCGTTTTAGTTTTCGGTGCAATATTAGTATTCGCATCTCCAGCTATAGTAAACTTTGTTAAAGGAATAGCTGAATCTATTTTCCAATAAAATTAGATAGTTAATTTTGGATAATAAATAATAGAAAAAGTATATTACAAGATATTTATTATCTTGTAATATTTTTTAGGGGGGCAAAATATGAACAAAATTCTAAGTAAATTTCTAATGAGTTTTTTATTCGTATTTACTCTAATAGGAATCATGACTACTAATGTTTATGCAATACAAGTTAATGATGTAGAATTAGATAAAACAGAAGGAAAGAATTTTATAGATGATATAATAGGCATTGCAAACGGATTTAAAAATCAATCAACTGAAAATAATCAAGCAGCAGAGGCTATGAATAAATCTTTAAAAGATATAATTAATGATATCGGAGGGGCTGTTTTTTACATAGGAAATTTTGTATTTTTTATTTGTGCAATATTCTTAGGAGTTAAATACATATCTCAATCCTCACAAGGAAAAGCGGATATAAAAGCAGGAATGAGTAATTTGCTTGTAGGAGCAATATTCTTTTATTCTGGCGAATTAGTATATAGATTTGCAAATGGTTCATTAGTAGAAGTTTTAAGTGAAACAACTACAGAAAGTATGATGGGAAAAGTATTTGGTACAATAGTTCCAATTGCTCAAATGCTTGCGTTTGGTGCATTAATTTTTACAGGACTTAAATATATGTTTGCAAGTTCTAAAGAAAAAGCTAAGATTAAGGGACAATTGATCCCATTAGCAGTAGGAATTATGCTTGTGTTTGCAACTACAAGTATAATAAACTTTGCATTAAGTGCAGCTAATGATATTTTAAAATAAGAAGACTAAAAAGTCTTCTTTTTTTTATGATTTCTATGGCATTTTTTATACCTATAAAACCCTTTAAAATCAACAACTTACAAGTATTTTGTAATTATTGATATATTATTTGCAAAACTATTGATTTTAATTTTATTATATGATAAACTCTACATAAGAACAAACAAAAGATAAATTAAATGAGGAGGAGTTTTATGGGAAATGTATATTCAGTGCCTAGAAATGTAAAAGGTGAGACTAGATTATTTGTTATATTTTCAATTAGATCACTTTTAATGACTGCCGCTTTTGGTGGCGTTGGTGCATTAATTGCACTTATATTTTCTATGGTTGGATTAGGAACTGTAGGAATAGCAATTGCTGTTTGTATGGGTATATTAGGATATGTAATAGCAAGTTTTCCTATACCTGACTCACCAATAGCTGGCAAGTTTAGAAAAGCTAGTGGTGAAATGATTTGGGAAATCTTATATAAGACAATTTTATTTTACAAAAAGAAAAAACTTTATGTATATCGTAAAGGAGGAGAGAATTAATGGGAATTGAAATGTTATTAATGCTTGTAATGCTAGGATGCGTACTTGCATATGCAATATATACAATATTTGAAAAAATAGATCAAAAGAAAAAACAAAAAACAGCTGAAAAGTTAAAAAATATGGATAAGGATTCTTTTGATGATATAGATGAACCATCTGACCCAAATGAAGGAAAAATGGTTTCTATACCTAAAGCAGATATAAGAGAATTTATGGATTTTGATAAAATATCTGATGATATGATTATTCAAGATGGTGGTTCAAGATATACAATGGTTGTACAATGTAAAGGAATTAACTATGACTTAATGTCACAAATTGAACAATTATCTGTTGAAGAAGGATTTATATCTTTCTTAAATACATTAAAATTTCCTATTCAATTATATGTTCAAGCAAGAGCAGTTGATTTAAGAGGAAGCATTAAAATGTTTAGGGAAAAAATCAACGAATTAGAAGTTAAAGTTGATGATGCAGCCCTTGAATATAAAAGAGTAACAGAAAGCGAAGAGTTAGATAGAGATTCAGTTTATGAAGCTCAATTAAATTTTGAAAGATATAATAACATGTATGAATATGCAAGTGACATTACAAGATATGTTGAAAGAATGAGTATGAATAAACATATGTTACAAAGAAAATTCTATATAATTTTCTCATATGAAAAATCTGAAATTAATTCATCAAATAATTTTTCTAAAAACGAAGTTAAAGAAATTTGTTACAGAGAATTATATACTAGAGCACAATCTATTATTGGAGCACTTGCTGGATGTTCTGTAACAGGTAGAATTCTAGATTCAAATGAACTTGCAGAATTATTATATATTTCATACAATAGGGATGATGAAAAAATAATAGATGTAAAACAAGCTTTAGAATCAGGTTTCCATAGACTATATACAACAAGTAAAGATGTTAAAGAAAAGAAAGATGAGTTGTTAAGAAAAGAAATTGAAATGGAAAGCAACAATAGAATTCAAAATGTAATAGATGATGCTATAGAAACAAGTTCAATAGAAGAAATGGCTAAAAAAGCATCAGAAAATGATGATAGAGTTGATAAATTAGCAATAAAAATGATAGCAGATGCAGGACTTGACTTAGAAACAAAAGAAGCATTAACAAAATTAATCGTACAAAAACACTTAGAAAGAGAAGATAAAAGAAGAACTCCAGAACAAAAGTTAGAAATAGCAAAAGAAATTTCTAAAGAACAATCTAAAGTGTATGCAACAGTTGTAGAAAATAATGCTATTCCACAACAACAAGTAAGACAAGTTCAGTCACAAGCTCAAGCAAACGTGCAACCAGTAAGACAAGTTCAGCCACAAGCTCAAGCAAACGCTCAACCAGTAAGACAAGTTCAGCCACAAGCTCAAGCAAACGTGCAACCAGTAAGACAAGTTCAGCCACAAGCTCAAGTAAATGTGCAACCAGTAAGACAAGTGCAACCTCAATCTCAAGTACAACAACCCAACAAAGGTAGCATGGCACAAAACATATTAAATAATAACAACTCAGAAAATAAAAAAGCAGAATATTCATCAATTGAAGGTTTTGTAGATGAAAGTCTTATTAATTAATAAGGAGGATTAAAATGTTTGGAAAAAAGAAAAAAAATACTAAAGAACCAGTTAGTGAAACAGAAGAAATTATATCTGGTGTAGATAATTCAGATACAATTTTAAAAATAAATAAATCAGGTTTAAAAGACTTAATTTCACCATCTGGAATAGATATGTCTCATTATGATTATTTAGAAATATTTTCTAAAATATCACGTTTTGCAAGAACTTTTTATATTTCTACCCTTCCAAGACAAGCAACATTTCCATACTTTTTATCAGATATTTATGAATTTGGAGATATAAATACTTCTGTATATATTAATCCAATTCAAGAAACAGTATCTCAAAACGATTTAAATAAAACAATCGTAGAATTACAATCAGAAGTATATGTTGCAAGAAATAGAGGAGATATAAATAGAGAATCTGTTTTAATGCAAAAACAACGTGAAGCTGAAGAATTAAGAGACCAAATAGCAGCTGGTTATAACAGACTATTTGAAGCAACAATTGTTGCAACATTATTTGCATATAGTAAAGATGAATTAGACAAATTATCTGAAATACTTGCAATGGAAGCTTCTAAAAATATGATTACACTTAAGGCAGCTTGGGCTTCTCAAGAAGAAGGATTTAAAACTAATATGCCACTTAATAGAAATGAAATAAAAAGAAAACATACTTTTGATAGAGGATCTATGGCAACAGTTTTCCCATTTATGGCTGCAGAAGTAGGACATCCTATAGGTGTTCCAATAGGTATGAATAAACAAACAGGATTACCATTATTATTTGATAATTTCCATCCATCATTAACTAACTATAATATGATTATTTTTGGAAAATCAGGTTCTGGTAAATCTGTTACAATTAAAACTATTATGGCAAGATCATCAGTTTTAATGGGAATAGAAAACTTAGTACTTGATGCCGAAGGAGAATATGTAGTAGTTTCAGATGCATTATGTGGAATTAACATTACAATTAGTCCAAATAGTAATACAGTTATTAATATATTTGATATTGAACCTGAGCTTACTAAAGATGAAATAACAGGTAAAGATAAACAAGTATTAAATGTTGAAAATAAAGTAGAAGACGTTACTCAAGCACTTTTAACAATGGCACGTGGTGCTACTAGAAGTACAGAAGTTAATGAGTTAACAAAACAAATAATTGCTGAAATTGTTAGTGAACAATATGCAAAAGCAGGAATAACAAATGATGTAAATTCTTTATATTATGATGCTAATCAAGCAAGTACAATGTCTAATTTTGTAGGATTAACTAAAAAACAAATGCCAACAATAGGAAGCTGGTATGAAGCATTAGAAGAAAAAGAAAGAGAAAATACAAATGATATCTATAAATTCCATTATAGTTACTTAGTAAAAGTTATGAAACAATACGTAAGAAGATATGATGGACAAATGGCTTATTTTGATGGACAATCAACATTTGATTTAATGGATGGATGCCCATTTATAAATATAGATATATCACAACTTGAGGAAAAATTTGCAAGACCACTTGCACAACAAATCCTATTATCTTGGATTTGGGAAAAATACGTTAAGAAAAATAGTGAGGATAAAACAAAAGCACGTAAGAAAAGAGTGCTTGTAGATGAAGCTTGGATGTTACTTGATTATCCAGAAGCGGTACAATTCTTAAATACAATGGCAAGAAGAGCCAGAAAAAGAAATGTTTCTTTAACAGTTGTATCACAAAAATTCCAAGATTTCTATGAAAAGAAAGAAGCACAAGCTGTTCTTACATCTTCTGATATTAAATTGTTTTTAGCACAAGATAAATCAGAAATACAATATTTAAAAGAAGTATTTAAATTAAGTGAAGGTGAAGCGCAATTCTTGCTTACATGTGTAAGAGGGGAAGGACTTATAAAAATAGGTCAAGAATCAGCAGTTATTGCAATAACACCAACACAAAAAGAATTTGAATTCGTTGAAACAAATTTATCTAAACTAGTAAGTAATAGAAATTCATAAATTAATAAGTAGGTGAAAAAATGAAGAAAATAAAAAATAAAAAAATAATACTTGCTATGTTAGTTGTAATTGCTGTATCACTATATTGTACTAGCGTTTTTGCTGCTATAACTCCTGATACTAGTGAAAAGATGAGTTTAGATTTTGGCTTTTTGCATAAAGCTTTAGAGGCATTTGGAAGTCTTGCATTAAAACCAATTGTATTAGTTGCTATTGCGATGGCTATAATACTTACGACAGTAGTAGGTTCAGTATTTAGTTTATTTATGGGAATGACTAATTCAGGCGATGATACAAAATATTTTGTCCCTTGGCCAGATTTGATTGTATTTAATAAGTTAGCATCATTTGATCCTAACTTCATTAATCCGGCAGTAGCTACAAAAGAAGGTGAGTTTTCACTTATACAAATAATGTCTAAAGTTGTATCTCCACTTTATTTTACAGGACAAACTTTAGTAGGTGGAATATTCATAATATTAGCATTAATAATTGGTATCAAGCTTGCAATATCAGCAACAGCACAAGAAAAAGCACAATATAAAACTGCTATTTCAAAATGGGTAATAGGATTATTTTTCTTATTAGTAGGACATTTATTTATGGCAGGGGTATTTTCACTTAATGAAAAAATCGTAGCAACAGTTTCTGCAGAAGCGGATAATCTTAAATTACCAATTGCCGTTTTAGAAATGGATGGCTTATTAAGTGGTATAGGAAATTTACTACAAGTTGGTATAAACTTATTTACGCCTTTCAAAGTAGATATAGGAACATATGCTTTAGTAGAAAATTTTTCGGGACTTGTAATGTTCCATATATATAATGTTATTACATCATTAAGTTTTACAAGTATATTAATTTGGTTTATATTATTAGGACAAATATTAGCACTTGCAGCATTATACTTTAAGAGAATGTTCTATGCAATATTCTTAGGAATTATATATCCATTTACTGTAGCTGCAGATACAGCACAAAAAATAATGGGGAAAAGCAGCAATTTATTAGATAATTGGATTAAAACATTTGTAATTAATGTATTTACACAGACATTCCATGCATTTATAATGTACTTCTCATTAATTATAATATGTTCAGTAGTAGGTATTGCTGGTACTGATGCAAGTAGTATAAAGTGGGCAGAAGGTGAAGATATTAGTGGTATAACTAAAGTTATTAGAATGGGAGATAAAAATTCTGATTTAGCTGCAAACGCTGCATCAATATTACAAGTTATAGCATTAACATCTATTGTATCAATGGAAAAATTAATTAGAGAATTTACAGGTGTTAAATCTGGTAGAACTGGAGATCTTAAAGGTAATGCATTACAAATGTATGGTGGATTTAAGTTAGCACAAGGCGGATATAAAAACGTTAAAGATAATTATACCGGTAAAAGAGATGCTCAAAAGAAAATGGCTGCTGCCAGAATTGAGCGTTATAAAGTTGAAGAAAAAATTGGTAAAACAGTAGATAAAAATTATGTACATCCAGAATTAGAAAGATTAAAAAATGCTAAATCATTAGATGAAGCATATAAGAAAAATACTGCACAAAAAATTTGGGGTGCAGTTAACGGAGATAGTGCTATTGATAAACAAGTATATAAAGCTGCAAGAGGTTTAAAAGCTCAAGAAGATGCATTTACAAAAGCTTATGAACAAGCTAAAAAATCACATAGTAGTAAACGTACATTTGAAGAAATGCAAAAAAATGGAGCTTTAGGTTCTTCTCCAGCTGTAGGAACATCAACAAATACAACAACCCATGGATTTAATGGTGTTAATAATGATGCAACTAATAGAATTAATGAAAATGCTAATTTACTTAATCAAACACAAGCTGCTAAGAGAAGAGAAGAAGAATATAAAAATCTTGCAAACTTACAAGGTAGCATGGCAAATAGTTATTCAGCATTACAAAATAAATTTGAAGCTGAATTTGATAGTAAGCTAGAAAAAGATAATAGAAGAGATAAATTAGAACAAGAATTAGCAAAAGCAATATCAGATCACGATCAAGCTAAAATTGAAAAGAGAAAGAAAAATATTGCAGCGGCACTTTCACCAGGTATAGCATTAGCTGGTATAGGTGTAGGTATGGGTGTAGCTAACAGTTTAGACGATGTTCTTAAAGTTGGCGGTGGTATCACTACTGCTTTAGATAGAGCTGTAGAAAGATCTGCACAAACACTTTCTAAAAAGACAATTAAAATTGAATTAAAACCAACTAATAATGAAGAAAAATCTAGTTCTAAAAAAAGTACAACAAAAACTGTTATAAACGAAGTAGAAACAACTAGTAACACACAAGTTATAAACCCAAAAAGACTTAATAAATAGGAGGTAAATAGATGAATTTATCTAAAACCAAAAAAGTTTTACTTATTATACTATCTATTTTGATTTCTATATCAATAATTATGATTGTATATAATAAAGTAAAATATTTGTCTAATCAAGATAAATATATAATAAATAAAGAATCAGTTGAAAAAGTTATAAGTGAAGCTAAACCAATAAAAGATTATAATACCTTTTATACTTTAAATTCAGCTTGTAAGAATTATACTAACTATTTATTATCAAAAGATTATTCAAAAACATATGAAATATTTTCAACTAAATTAAAAACTGAAGTTAGTGCTATAGAATACACTAAAAAAATCAGAGAATTTACTGAAAAATATTTGTTTTCAAAAAATTTAGATAATCTTTATGATGTAGAAAATTCTTTATATAAAGCATTTGTTTATAATGAATTAGAAGGGGTATCGTCAGTATATCTTTGTCAAATAAAAACATTAGAAAAAGACAAATATTTAAATATAGCAATAAGATTAATTACATCAGGAAAACCAAGATATGAAATCTTATATGTTGGAGTATAGGTGATAAAATGAATAATGAAATTAGAACAAGAAATATAGTTACTATATTAATACTTGCTATAATTATAGTTATATTTTTAATGATATTTGCACTATATTATATTTGGTCTCCAAAATCAGACAGAAATATTGTCAAGGTAGAACCTGGACAATATTCTGCTGAAATGGTTTCAGAAAGCGGAATGGCTGAAAAATATGGAATGCAAATAGGAGAATTGCTTTTATCTAAAGATTATGATGGATTATATGAATTATTAACTGATGAATATAAGAAAACATTTAACATGGATAAAGCTAGATTTAAAAGCTATATAGATGGCAAAGGATTAATAGGTAGAGAAGTAAAATGTAAAAAATATTCTTATCAAAAAATTAGAGGAGAAAGAATTTTTAAATTAACATTATCTAGTAAAGATGATTTAGTTAATTTCAATGTTATTTTATTAGAAGAATCTCCTGGAATTTATAAAATAAATTTTGACGATTATATTTATAGTAGAAATTTAAATGAAGAATATATAAAAAATGGATTTAAATTAACCGTTTTAAGAGAAGAACTAAATAGTACATCTTTAAAATTAAAAATTAGAATTGAAAACTTAACAGGTTACCCAATAGTTATTAATTCTAACGGACAATCTTCATCATTATATACAAATATTGTAGGAAAAGATGTAGATATAGAGTCTGATTTTGCTAAATCAACATCAAAAGAATTAGGAGTAAATGATTCTGTTGAATTTGATGCCAAAATTTTTGTTCAAGATTTTTCACATAAATCTATAAAAGGTATAGCAGTGAAAGATGTGTTAGTTCAAAATGGTTCAAGTAAAATGAACATTGAATTTCCATATTCAGTAAATAATTAATTTGAAAGAATTATATTACCTACTTAGTAGGTAATATAATCTTTTGAATAATTTAAATTATGGTAATTTAAATTATTGAAAGGGTTATAGGGGGTATCAATATGAATGATGATTTTGATCCAATTGAAGATTTTGATGAAGATAATGGATTAGATGATATTGAGTTTAAAAATCAAAATAAAACGTCATTAAAAGAAAAATATGATAATTTACAAGAAAATAAAGAAAAATGGCAAAATAGATATGATAAAACTCAAGATTTAAAAAATAAGTTTAATAATAAAACAGGAGCAACTAATGGATTAAATAATTCATCCAAAAAAGCTGGAAATAAATTAGGTAAGTCTGCAACTAAAGGGGCATTAGATAGTGCAAACTCTAATATACCAAAATCTGCAGCTAAGTCAGCAGCAAAATCTGCAGGAAATTCTGCTCTATCATCTCAAGCAAGTTCAGCTGCTGCAAATGCAGGAATAAGAAATGCAAGTAAAATGGCAGCTAAAAAAGGAGCACAAACTGCTGCTAAAGCTGGAGCAAAAACTGCAGTAGCAGCTGGGACAGGTGGTGCATCTGTAGCGGTAGATGCGGGATTAAAAGCAGCTAAAGCTGTTGGTAAAGGACAAAAAAAATTATTATCTAAGTTTGATAAATTAACAGGCTTAAAATCTGAAAAACACCAAACAGCTATTAATATAACTTCAATATTACTTTTACCATTGGTGTGTTGTATATGCATATGTACAGCTTGTTCTTTTACTCAAAGCACAACTATGACTAATCAAACAGTTACAGATGCTTTAAATGAAGCTATAGAAAAAACTCTTGTAGAAGTAAATAAAGATGCTACAAATAAAGCAACTTTATTAACAATGAAAGATAAAGATAAAGAATTATTAGAAAAAAATATTTATGAAATATTTAGAGATAAAAATAGACAGTTATATACATTAGTTGAAGGTTTAATATTAAAACCTGGCGAAACAGATTCAGATAAATCTCAAACAGAAAATGGATTAACACCAGATATAATGCAAAAAGAGGATAAATCTGAATTAAAAGGAAGTCCAGATAATATTGCTAAAGAATTTTCTAAATTTATAACACCATATTTATTTGTTGAAAAAGAAAATTTCAATAAAATACAATGGACTGGTGTAGATTGTTCTAATGGAACTGAATTTGAAATTAAAACTAAAGAAGATGGGGAAACAAAATTAAAAATACCTGAAAATAAAAGTGAAATTTCTGAAGATCAATCAAATGATATGTATAAATTAGCAGAAGAATACCATCCATATTTAGAACAATGGGTAATACCAGTTTCAAATTATTTAGTAACAATAGATCGAAAATTCTTAGATACATTTATGGATGAAATGTTACATGAGGTTGTAGCTAAAAAATTATATATATATAAATATGAGACAAAAACAACTAGAGTGTATAAGGTTGAAACACAACAAGTAGATGAAAAAGATGAAGAGGGGAATATTGTTAAAAAAACAGTACCTAAAAAGGATGCTAATGGGGGATATATTAAAAGTTTAATTAGTACTTCAGAAGGAAAAGAGCAAAAAAGCTTAAAAGAAGTAAAGAATATTGTAGATACTTCTAAAACATTTTGGGGAATAATAAAAAATAATCCAACTATAAAATCAAAAGATCCAGCAAGTAAAGTAGAAAGTACTGAAACAGGAAGTCTTAAAGATGATTTTACTATAGAAGAAATAACAACAACAACATATACTGATACTGTTGAAACTAAAAAAGAAACAGAAGAGTATAAACTTTGGAAAGATGGGCAAGAAATAGATCCACCTACTGAAGAAAAAGATGAAGAAGAAAAAGAAAAAGAAAAAAATAAATATCCAATAACTTTTAGATCATCATATGTATTAAACAGTCCAAGTTATATTGAAAAACATGATAATCTAGGAATTGCTTCAACAATTTTAGATGAAGCTAATACAAATATTAAAAAATATCACGAAGATGCATATATTCAAGAAAAAATGGGTTCTTATAACACTACATTAATTGAAAAAGATAAAGTATCATTTATATGGCCTATAAAAGAAGATAAAGCAACTGCAATACGTTCTTGGTATAAAGAAGGATTATACTCAGAGGATAAAGGATTAACAATAGTAACTAACAAAAAAGATAATGAAAAGTATGAAGTAGTAGCTACAGCATCAGGGAAAATTAATTATGTAAGAACTATAATTTCTAAAGAAGTATATAGTCTTGAAATATTACATGAAAATGGATATAAAACTGTATATACTAATATAACAAATTTACCAGAAAAAATAAAAGCAAATGCAGAAGTACAAGTTGGTGAAGTTATTGGTGAAATGGCCAGTGGATCAGAAGAAAATGAATTAATGTTAAAGTATTCTATATATAAAGTAAATCAAATAATAAATCCATTTGAATTTTACTTATATACGGAAGAAAATTCTGAGCAATATAAAAAAGTTATAAGAAAATTTGAAGGATTAAAAAGCACTACTACTATTGGTAATGGAACAGCAGGTGTAATGGTGATGTCTGAAGATTGGAATAGAAGAATAGCTGCTATGATTGATGAAGCAATTATAATGGAAGAAGAAAGAAAAACTATTTATTCACAAGCAAATAGACAATTATTTGTTGATTACAGACAAACAAGTGCAGACTGTAGTAGTTGGTGTGCAACAATGTATTATAGATTTTTTGACCATGCTAAAATTGGAACATATACAGGAGATCAATATCCAATGACAGCAGTAAGTGGTATTAATGCAATGAAAGTTGAAAATTACGTAGATGCAAATGGAAATATAGATACTACAAAATTAATGCCTGGAGATTTAATATATAGAAATCCAATGGGAAATGGCTCTGGATATCCTCACGTAATAATGTATGTTGGAGGCTATAAAGGAATGCCAGATGATGCATATATTCACCATGGTAGTGGATATGGGCCAAAATTAGGATATTTTAATAAATTATCTGCACAAGGTAAAAAAGAATATTCTGATTATTATGCGATTAGATATTATAGAGATGGAGATATAGTTTCAACTGGTGGAACTGCTGGAGGCGGATTTGGTTTAGATGGAATAGAAAAAGGATCAATGGCAGATAGTCCACTAGTTAATAAAGTAATAAGTAATTATGGAGATTCAATTAAAAAATGGTCAACTAAATTTGGTATAGATCCAGGTGTAGTTGTAGGTATGATTTGTCAAGAAAGTGGAGGAAATCCTAGTTCATATAATGGTTATGCTATGGGATTAATGCAAATCGAGCATGTTCACTGGGGACAAACAATAGTAATGGAATTTGCAGATGGATCTTCTGAAAAAACAATTGTAGATTCAAATAAATTATATAATCCAGATTATAATATAATGATTGGATGTTGGGAATTCTCAACACAAATAAAGAAAACATATGGAAACATTGCAGTAGCAATTCAAGGATATAACTATGGTTCTGGTGGTATTAGAAGATGTATTGGTTACCATTTAAGTGGTGGTGCTAATACAGGAAGTACTTACTGTGGTATGACAGAAGGTCAATTTAAACAATACTGTGAATCTGGTGATATTGGATGGCTTGAAGCAAGAAAGTGGTATAGTTCAGTAGGACATAGAAAATTTGGTGGTGGTGCAGGTACTCCAACTCACTTAGAATATGTATTAAGGTACTATAAACAATTTTAATGAGAGGGGAAACCCTCTCCCTGAAAGGGGAATAAAATGAAAAATTTAAATAAGGTTATTGGTAAAATAATAGATATTATTATTATTGTAGGAATACTAGTTTTTTTAGGAGTTATTATATATAATTTAACTGTAGAAAAAATAAATGTAAATAAAGCAAATGATCCTCAATATTTGGTTAAGGATGCTAGAAGTCTTCAAATAATGGAGGTTATTTCAGAAAAAATATACACAGCTTTTACAGAAAAAAATCAAGAAAATATTTCTCAAATGTTAGGAAAATTTTATAAGTTAAATGATTCTCAAATAGAAGAAATATCTGAAAATATTGAAATTCCAGAAGAAAAAATAGATGCTAAAGTATTAGAAATATACGATTTAGGTAATAATATATATAGAATAAAAAATGTTTATAAAAAAGAAGATGATTATTCATATAAAATGGATGGAAAACAAAATATTTTTGTGATAAAATTAAATAGAAATAAAGGGACATTTAAAATCCTAGATATGAAAGTGGGTGTTTAATATGAATAATGAAAAAATATTTACACCAAGAAGAATAATAGGGATAATCTTTTTAATATTATTATATATTTTGAATGTATTATTTAATAGAATAGATAATACATCATATAATACTTATCCAGAAGATTCAACTGAAATTAATGAAGAATATGGAAAAGAAAGAGATAATTTTTTAGAAACGTTTATAAATAATTTAGCTGAAAATAAATATGAAGAAGCGTATGAAATGCTAGCTCCTTCTGCAAAAGTAGATACATTTTCTACTATAGATGGATTTTCAAAATATTTTAAAGATCATATAATAGATAATAATAAAGTAAAAAAAGAAGTTACATATAGATGGAATAATTTAACTGAAAATAATGGAGTGATTAGCAATGCATACAATGTGGTATTGGCAATAAATCCAGAAGAGTTTTCAAAATTAAATGTTACATTTGATGAAATATTAAGTTTTTATAATGCAAGAACATTAGAAATAACAGTTTTGGAATATAACCCATATGATTATAAAATATATATGTTAAAGCCTAATATCCCTCTTACTCAAAAAGAATTAGAGGAATATTCATATAGAGACTAGAAAGGAGGATAATAATATGAAAAAAGATAAAACTCAAAAAGTAGTTACTGAAGAAGATATTTTAAAAAGAATTGAAAGATTTAAAAAAGCTAAAGAAAATAATCAAAGAATAGAAGGTTTTGTTAAATCTGTAGATGAAGAATATAATTTACATGTAAATCTTGGAATGGGATTAGAAGGTTTTGTTCCAAGAAATGAAGTAACATCATTAGTAGATGAAAATGGTATGCCAGATGAAAAAGCTTCTATTACTAAGGTTAATAAATATATTCAATTTAAAATAAAAGATATGTTTGATACAGATAATCCATTAAAACCAAGAATAATATTATCTAGTAGAGATGTAGAATTAGAAGTACGTAAATGGATGTATATGCATTTAAAACCTGGAATGAAATTAAAAGGAACTGTTAGAGGACTTACAGAATATGCAGCTTTTGTAGATGTAGGTGGAGGAGTTACTGGAATAATTAAAGTAGAAGATATATCTAAAGTTAGAGTAAAACATGCAAATGAAAGATTTAAATATGGCCAAAGAATAGAAACTGTAGTTAAAAAATATGATAGAGATACTGGAAGAATTGAACTTTCATATAAAGAACTTCTTGGTGATTTTAAGAAAAATGTAGAAGGTCTAAATGAAGGTGAAATTGTAGAAGGTATAGTAAGATCTAGAGAAAAAAATGGAATTTACGTAGAATTAAAACCAAATTTATTAGGTCTTGCAGAGCATAGAAGTGGAATTGAATATGGTCAAAAAGTTTTAGTGCATATTAAAAAAATTAATATAGAAAAAGAAAAAATTAAACTAACAATTGTAGGATAAGAGCTATTCTAAGTAGAATAAGCAATCTTATATAATAATTTATGGAGGTATTAAAATGATAAACGATAAAGAAGTAAAAACACAAGTATCACCATTTGCGGTGAGAGAAAATGAAATTAAAGTTTTTGATGGTAAAGAAGGATTTGCATCAATAAACCAAGTAGTATTTAAAATGGATATGGGATATATAAATGAAAATCATATTAAAGTATTAGAAGTTGTAAATGAATTTGGATTTATTACATCTAGACAAGTAACTCAAATATTAGATTATAGAGAAGCTTTAAATGATATAGAACCAGCTAAAAGACAAACTAAAGTATCTAAATGGTTAGAAGATTTAGCTAAATCTAAAGTTATATCTAGATACTTCTTCCAAAGTGATAGTGGAAAAAGTTCATACAGAGCATATTGTTTAGATAAAATAGCAACTTACATATTAAAACAAAGAAATATTGCTACAACTTGGCAACCAACAGATAATACTAAACCAGCATATGCAATTAAACGTAAATTAGCTGGTAACCAAATATTAATTGCATATATGCAAAAAGTAGGAAGTTTCATTGAATTAAATCCTAATGTATTATTATATTCTAAAAAATATACAGTAAAATTTAAACCAACAGGTGGAATGGTTAAATTATTAGATTCAACAAATGAATATGACTTTATATTTGAAGTAGCTAGAAGAAACGAAGATTGGCAAAATATGTTTGCAGAAAAATTACAATTATATGCAGACTTCTATCAACAATTCTCAGCTGGTGAATGTGGTTTTTCAAAACTTCCACAATTAGTATTAGTAGCTGAAGATGTAGAACACATAGCTGAAATGTTCAGAATCGTTAAAAAAGTAGCATTTCCAATCAAAGATGAATGTTTATACTTTACAACTGATTTAAGACAATTAGAAGCTAATTTAGACAAAACTATAAGCATATTTAGATTCGATGCTAATAATCAAAAATATACATTAACTAATGTAGAATTACCTATATTAAAACCAGGTGATGGTGAAAAGAAAGTAGTTGTTAAAAAAGATAAAACATATACTTCTAATATGATCGTAGAATAATAAAAAGCTTACATTTGTAAGCTTTTTTATTTTATATAATTATATTCCCAAAAACTAAGTTTTCCGTTTATTTGTATAGGATTAATTTTTTCTACATTGTTTAATTTATATGCATATCCATTCCATTGTGTATCTTTTATAATATTAGAATAGACTAAAGAATTTTCATTATTTAATTTTTCTCTAAATTTAGAATCGACTATTATGCAATCTTCTAAAGTTACTTTTCCTATAATAGCACCAGATGGATATTCTAAATTTAAATCTTTATATTTTTTCATTTCTTCTTTATCTACACCTTTTCCGGCATGTATAAGAAAATCTCCTCTAAAATTTGTTTTCCAAGTTCTAAATTCATATTTTTTAATACCAGCAACAATAAGTGAAGCATATGGTTGTTTGATAGTTAATACTTTCATAAATATCTCCTTTAACTTTAATAAAAAAGAGAGGCAAATAATTGCCTCAACTTTTATAGTTTAAATATATCTGATATATCTGTATCTGAATTATTTGAAGTAGTAACAGGATTACTTTTTTTATTAACTTTTACAGATTCTTTAACTGGTGAATCGTCTATAACAATATCAAAATTTTGTGGAATTTCAATATTATTTGCAATTGGACTTGTTTCTTTTTCAGTTGTAGCAGTGTTTTTTTCTACTGTATCTGAATTGTTAGTAAAAGTTGTTCCAAATAATTTTTGATCTTCTTCTTCTGATAATACATTATATGAAGAAACAACTGGTTTGCTTAACATATATTTTTCAAAATTGTATGTTGCAAATGGTTGTTTTTTCTTGTATTTAGCTGCAAGGAAGTCAGTTTTACCTTCACCAAAAATTGTATTTCCTTTAAGGTCTTTAGTCTTATAAATAACTTTCTTAAAGCCCATTTCAGCAATTTTGTGAGTTTTAAATCTTTCTTTTTCGCCTTTTTCAAGTTTAAATACACCTTCTGCATCATAACCATCATCTGAAGTTTTGTAATTATATGAAGTTTTCATAGTGAATACTTTACCAAATGCTTGGTTCCAGTAAGCACTATCTTCTGGTACAGTGTCACCAAATATAATTTGTGTTCTTGTATTTGCAAGTACAGTTTGTCTGTAGTATGCATATTGTCTTTGTTTTTCAAGTTGTGATAAGTTTTGTATTGCTATTGTAACACCACATCTATATTTTCTAAATAGTGTGAACATTACATCTGTATCTTTATTAATATATTCAGGGAACTCATCTATGTATAAGAAGTGAGGAACTCTTGAATCTTCATTTCCAGGTCTTCTTAATACTGCATCTTGGAATTGTAATATAAAGAACATACCAAGTGCTCTAGATTGTATAATACCAAGTTCACCTTTTCTAGAACAAGCTGTTATAATTTCACCTTTTTCTAAAGCTTCATCAAAGTTTACATTATTGTGTCTATCACATAATGCTTTCTTTAAACCAGGATGTCTTAATAAGTTGTTAAGTTGTGTAATAGCACCATATAAGAATCTTTCTGTATCTTTTCTACCACTACCACGAGTTCCTGGAATTTCAAAACCATTAATATTTAAAGCTGGTTTATAGAAGTTTCTTTCAAAGTATGCAATTAATAATTGATATTTTTTAGCAAGCTCTGGAACTTTTTTCATTTCTTCTGTCATTTCTTCTACTTTATCAAAATTGTATAGAAGTTCTAGCATATCTTCTAAGTTAGGAAGCTCTCCATTATTTAAAATAGGGTGCATTTCTTTTAAAAGAATAGCTAAGTTTTGGAATGCATCTAAAGTAACTTGTGTGAAGAATGGATCTCCAGCACCACCGCCACCTTCTGATTCATACATAGATTTTAAAACGTCTGCTATAATTGAAGCAACTTTAGAAGGATTATCTATTGCAAATGGATTAATACTTCTAGTAGTAGGATCTAATGGATCTATATAATTTACTTCAATATTAAAGTTTTCAGCAACTTTTCTAAAATCTGATATAAATTTACCATCATTTTCAACGATAGTAATACCTAAGTTTTTGTAAATTGGTTCACCAGTTTCTGGATTAGTTCCTAAGAATACATCTTTAACTTCTTTATTAAATTCTTCTTCTTTACCTTTTTTAGGTTTTATTAAAGATAAATCAAAATTTTCATTTAAGTAATCATTAGAAAAAGGTCCCTCAATATATGCTATACCTTTTTTTAATAATCCATAACCAGTTTTTTTAGAATATTCTCTAAAGAAATATTTCTTTTCTAAGTCCATTGCACTCATTGGAAGAAGTATAGTTGCTGTTTTACCAGAACCTGTAGCACCTTGTACAAGAGTTGCTTCATATCTTTTCTTTTCTGGAACAATGATTGGAATAGAAGTTTCTTTATCTCTACAAATCATTACTTCACAAGTAAATGGTCCAGTGTCTTTTACAGTATAAATAACTGAAAGACCTTTAAAACCAGTTATACCTTTTACTTCATCATCATTTCTTAAAATACCAAGTATTTTATCAATTACAATAGCAAGTCCAACAAATGGAAGTACAATTATAATAGATTTAAATGCTTGATCAAAATATTGTGGAACTGCTGCCCTAACAGCTCCGTAATTAGGAAATAATTTTAAAACTGTCCACCCAATTTGATTTGTTAACTGAATAAAGAAAGTAGAAATTATCATTAAGAAAGCAACATAAGCTACTATATAACCTGTAACTTTTTGTTTGTCTACTTTAGGTATTCCTGAATTAACAAAAAAGCTAAATGCTAGAGGTGGAAGACAAAATGCTAATGCATACATAAAAGGAGAAAAATTCATTTTTAGTTCAGGATCTCCTAGTAGCATGTTAGTTATAATGCCAAGTCTTGTTAAAAGAAATAATCCACAAAGTGCAGATAATATAATAAAAACTACTTTGTTTGGATTAGACTTTATTCCTAATTTTTTAAATAGTTTTTCTATCAAAAAAATCACCGCTTTCCTGTAAAATTAACAAAAAAATTATGTAAAATTCATAATCTTTAATTGCTTTTTTATCTATCTTATTATATAATACTACATATTAAAAATTTTTTCAATACTTTTAGAGTAAAAATAGAATAAAAAATGGAGGAAAATTAAAAATGAAAATTATAATTGGATTGGGAAATCCCGGGGAAGAATATAAATATACTAGACATAATGCTGGATTCATTATGTTAGATAAATTTGCAAGTCTTAACAATATGGAATTTGATAAGAAAAAATTTAAATCTTTAATAGCAGAAAAAAATATAGCTGGAGAGAAAGTTATATTAATGAAACCACAAACTTATATGAATTTAAGTGGTGAAGCGGTTAGTGAAATTAAAAATTTTTATAAAGTAGATATTAGTGATATGATGGTAATTTATGATGATATAGATTTACCTATTGGAAAAGTTAGATATAGAGAAAAAGGAAGTTCTGGAACTCATAATGGAATGAGAAATATCATGTTGCACTTAAAAGATGAAAATTTAAAAAGAGTAAAAATAGGAATATCTGGAGATAGAAATAAGAATATGTCACTTGCGGATTATGTTTTACAAAACTTTAAAAAAGAAGAACTAGATATTTTAGATGAAATTTACTCACAAGTTGAAGAAAAAATCAAAAAAATATTGACATAATTTAAATATGGTGATATAATATGAACGTAGTTACCGCGCAAAACGGGTTATAAAGCAACAGCTACCTAGTATTTGGCGAGAGCAAGTTAGATTTTAGGAGGTGCAATAGATGTACGCAGTTATGGAAGTTGGAGGAAAACAATACAAAGTTTCTGAAGGAGATGTTGTTTTCGTTGAAAAACTTGAAGCAGAAGAAGGTAAAAAAGTAAAATTTGAAAACGTTCTTATGATTGCTGATGGTGAAAAAGTTAAAGTTGGTGCTCCAGTATTAAAAGGTGCTAAAGTAGAAGCATCTGTAATCGGACACGGAAAAGGTAAAAAAGTTTTAGTATTTAAATACAAAGCTAAGAAAAATGAAAGAAAAATGAGAGGTCATAGACAACCTTATACTAAAGTAATAATTGAAAAAATTTCAGCAACAACTAGAGCTAAAAAAGCTGAAGCAGCAGCTGAATAATAGTATGAATGTTTAATTTTAAATAACGTTAGGGGGGAATAATCCAAGATGGCACATAAAAAAGGTATGGGTTCTACTAAAAATGGTAGAGACAGTGAAAGCAAAAGACTAGGTGCGAAAAGAGCAGACGGTCAATTTGTTCTTGCAGGAAATATATTATATAGACAAAGAGGAACAAAAATTCATCCAGGTAAAAACGTAGGTTTAGGAAAAGATGATACATTATTCGCTCTAAAAGATGGAATTCTTAGATTTGAAAGATTAGGTAAAGATAAGAAAAAAGCAAGTGTATATCCAGTAGAAGAACAAGCTAAATAATATAGAAAAGTGTCCTGTCATAGGGCACTTTTGTTTTTTAGTTAAAGTCATTAAATATGGTATATTTGTTGACATATATCTTAAAATAGAATATAATATATTTAATGATTTTATTATAGAAAGGATGTTATTAGATGGGAAAAGTGTATAAAAAAAGAATACTAACAGGAGATAGACCAACAGGAAAATTACATATAGGTCATTATCTAGGTTCTTTAAAGAAAAGAGTTGAAATGCAAGATGAATACGAACAATTTTTAATTGTTGCAGATGTTCAAGCATTAACAGATAATTTTAATAATCCAGAAAAAGTTAGAAATAATGTTAGAGAAATTGTAACAGATTATTTAGCTGCTGGTATTGATCCAGAAAAATCAACAATTTTTATACAATCTATGATACCAGAAATTGCAGAACTTACAGTTCTTTATTCTAATCTAGTAACAGTTTCTAGATTGCAAAGAAATCCAACTGTAAAAACAGAAATGGCCCAAAAGAAAGAAGTATTTGGACAAAACGGTGAAAGTATAACATTTGGATTCTTAGGATATCCTGTATCACAAGCAGCGGATATTACAGCTTTTATGGGAGAGGTAGTTCCAGCTGGTGAAGATCAAGAACCAATTTTAGAACAAACAAGAGAAATAGTACGTAAATTTAATTCTATATATGGTGAAACTTTAAAAGAGCCAGAAATATTATTATCTAAAAATAGTAGAGTAAAAGGATTAGATGGAAATTCTAAAATGGGAAAAAGTTTAGGTAATGCTATTTATTTAGGAGATTCAGATGAAGAAGTTACTAGAAAAATAATGGGAGCATTAACTGATACATCTAAAATTAAAATTGATGATAAAGCAGATCCAAATAAATGTATGGTTGCATACTATCATAATATTTTTAGTAAAAACAAAGATGAAATATTTACAGAATGCAAAAATGGTGCAAGAGGATGTGTTAAATGTAAAAGAGAATTAATTAAAAATTTCTTAGAAGATTTAAAAGAAGTAAGAGAAAGAAGAGCTTACTATGAAAAACATCCAGAAATTATAGATAAAGTTATAATAGAAGGAACAGAAAGAGCAAGAAAAGTAGCTAAAGAAACTATGAAAAAAGTTAAAGAAGCTATTAAAATAAATTATTTTGAAGATGGAAAGGAATAAATATGTTTATAGATTACGTTAAGATAAATATAAAAGCCGGAGATGGTGGAGATGGTTGTATATCATTTAGAAGAGAAAAATATGTAGCAAACGGTGGTCCAAATGGTGGAGACGGTGGAAAAGGTGGAAATGTATACCTTAAAGTTGATGCTGGAACTAATACATTATTAGATTTTAGATATAAATAGAAAATTTGCTGCTGAAAACGGAAAAGAAGGAGAAGGTTCAAATAGAACTGGTAAGTCTGGAGAAGATGTTTATATTAAAGTTCCACTTGGTACTATAGTAAAAGATATTGAAAAAGACAAAGTTATAGCAGATTTATCTGATGAAAATGCTGTATTTTTAATTGCAAGAGGAGGAAAAGGCGGAAGAGGAAATCAACACTTTGCAACTCCAACAAGACAAGCGCCTAGATTTGCTGAACAAGGAAATAAAGGTGAAGAAATACAAGTTTCATTAGAACTTAAAATGCTTGCAGATGTAGGGCTTATTGGATATCCAAATGTAGGTAAATCTACTTTAATATCTAGAGTATCTAAAGCTAGACCTAAAATTGCAAATTATCATTTTACAACTTTAGAACCAAGTCTTGGAGTTGTAAAACCTAAAACAGGAAAAAGCTTTGTAATGGCAGATATTCCTGGAATAATAGAAGGTGCTAGTGAAGGTGTTGGTCTTGGAATAAGATTTTTAAGACACATTGAAAGAACAAGATTACTTTTACATGTAATAGATGTATCTGGAACAGAAGGAAGAAATCCTGTTGAAGATTATAAAGTAATAAATGAAGAATTAAAAAAATATAGTGATAAATTATCTGAAAGAAAACAAATTGTTGTTGGAAGTAAAATAGATGTTATTCAAGATGAAACTTTAAGAGAAGAATTAAAACAATTTTGTAAAGAAAACTCTATTGAATACTTTGAAATTTCTGCTGTAACAGGTGAAGGAATAGAAGATTTAATGGTATATGTAAGTAATGAACTTGATAAACTTCCAAAAGAACCATTAATATTAATCGAAGATGATGAATATGATGAATTAGATGTAGAAAATACTGACGATAAGTTATGGGAAATCGAAAAAATCGATGAAGAAACTTATGAAATTAAAGGTGTAAGAATAGAAAGATTAATGAGAAGAGTTAATATTTTTGATCTTGAATCTAGAGCTTACATGCAAAAGACTCTTAAACAAATGGGTGTTATAGATGAACTTAGAAATTTAGGAGTACAAGAAGGAGATACTGTAATTATTTGCGGATTCCAACTTGAATATGAAGATTAAGAGAGGTATAAATTATGAATGTATGGGTTATAGTTGCTTGTGTAGCAGTACTTTATTTACTTGGCAAAATATTTAAAATGCCAGGAAAGATTATTTCAAGAGTAATAATGAATATATTTTTAGGACTTGCATTATTATATTTGGTAAATTATGTAGGAGGCTATTTTAACTATAATATACCGTTAAATAAGGTAAATTCATTTGTAATTGGTATATTAGGTGTTCCTGGAGTGTTTGCTTTAATGGTACTTAAATACTTAAATATTTAAATAAAAATAAAATAATTGTATATTTAACTTAAAAATACCTAAAATAATTATGAATATTTTAGGAGGAGTTAAATATGCAATTTTTTTTGAAGAAAAATAATAATAGACAAAAAATAGTTATAATGCTTATTGTACTTTTAATGTGTATATCATGTATATATGCAGCAGCTAAAAAAGCAAGTTCAATAAGTACTAAAAATCCAAGTAATTCAGATAGTGTAAAAATTTTAGCAAGGTTAATAAATGGAGAGGCAAGAGGAGAACCATATCTTGGTCAAGTTGCAGTTGGAGCTGTTGTTATGAATAGAGTAAAAGATCCTAAGTTTCCTAATACTATTCCAGGTGTTATATATCAAAAAGGACAGTTCTCTTGTGTAAAAGATGGTAATTTTGATAAGCCAATAAAAGAAGGGTCTACTGTATACAAAGCAGCAGAAGAAGCTTTAAATGGAGCAGATCCTACAAATGGTGCTATTTATTTTTATAATCCTAAGACGGCAAAAAGTGATTGGCTTTTTACAAGACCAACTGTAAAAACAATTGGTAATCACAGATTTGCAAAATAGGAGGAAAAAATGAACGAATTTTTAAGAAAAATAGATTTAAAAATAACTAAATTTAGAAAAAGTATAAACCCAAAATATTTTACACTATTTATGTATGGAATATTTGTATTTACTGCTTTTGGGCTTATGTATACACTAAAAAGTTTTAAGGTAAATAAACTAGTAGCACAAAATTCATATAACAGAGCTATGTTTGAAAGTTTAGAATATATGAAAAATGTAGAAGTTCTTCTTACTAAATTAAATGTAACATCTACACCAAAACAAAGTGCTAAGACTTTAGCAGAAATATGGAAACAATCTAATCTTACTAAAACAAATTTAGTAGAACTTCCAACAACTCAAAATACAATAGAAAGTGCATCTAAGTTTTTAACACAACTTAGTGATTATTCATATGCACTTATGAAAAAGAATTTAAATGAAGAAGAAATAACAGATAAAGATAGAGAAAATTTAGAAAAAATGTATAGTTTAGCTGTTAATTTCAGAGTAGAGATGGAAGAAATAGTAGATAAACTAGAAAGTGGAAGACTTAAATGGAATGAAACAGAAAAGTTACTTGCTAAAAATTTAAAAGAAAAAGAATCTAAAGCTGTTTCTACAATAGGAATAGAATCTATAGCAAAAACTTTCCAAGATTATGAAGGACTTATATATGATGGTGCATTTTCAGATCATATAGTAAATATGGAGCCAAAATTATTGCAAGGAAAAGATATACAGGCAATAGATGCAGAAAAGATGCTTAATAATATCTTTAAAGGATATAAAGTAAAATATTTAGGACATATAAAAGGAAATATAGAAACATATTCTTTTGAGTGTGTAAAAGAAAATGAAGTAATAAATGTAGAAGTCACTAAAAAAGATGGAAAAATTCTTTGGTTTATTAAGAATCAAAAAGCAACTCAAAGTAAAATAAAAGTAGAAGAAGCGGTAGAAAAAGGAAAAGCTTTTTTAGGAGAATTAGGGATAAAAGATATGAAAGAAAGTTACTATGAAATTTTTGAAAATATGGTAACAGTAAATTATGCACCAATGCAAGAAGATGTTATTCTTTACCCAGATTTAATAAAGCTTAAAATATCTCTAGAAGATGGTAGCATTTGTTCTGGAGAATTCCATGGATATATATATAATCATCATGAAAGAAAAAATATTAAACCTAAGAAAGGTATAAAAGAAGCTAAAAATGTAATAAATAAAAAAGTTAAAATAACAAATGAAAGACTTGCAATCATACCAACAGAAAGTAAAAGTGAAGTTCTTACATATGAGTTTTCTGGAACAATAAATGGAAAAAACTTTTTAATATATATTAATGCAGATACTTTAGAAGAAGAAAAGATACTCTTAATAATAGATAGTGATAAAGGAACTTTAACTATGTAAAAAGAAGAAAGGACTCTAAAATGAGTCCTTTACTGTTAGAAATTTAAAAACAAAAAACTAGATGCATATATTTAATGTATCTAGTTTGTTTATTTTAGGTATTCTTCCATACCTTTTAATTGATATGGTAATACAAGTTTATTCATTATTTTCTTTTTTGGTATTTCAACTAGTGTATGTTCTTTTTCAAGAATTTCTAGTTGTTCGTCTGTTACTTCTATTTTGTATATGTTAGATAGTGAGTGCATTATTTTGTTTTCGCGAGTTATCCAGTAACAATCTACTATGCAAAGTTTGTTAAAGGATTTGATTTTTCTACCAGCTTCTTCTAAGAATTCTCTTTTAAGACATTCTTCTTCAGTTTCACCTTCTTCTAAGCCTCCACCGATTAGTGAGTATGTATCGTCTTTTAATACACAAAGGAATGTATCTCCTTGGTCTACGATACCAAAACAAGTTTCTCTAAATTTTTCTTCCTTGCCTTTTAACTCTTCATTTACAATTATTTTCTTCATAAAAAATCCTCCTGTTAAAAATATTGCAACGGTATTATATAACTTCAAGAATAGAATGTCAATAATTTTTTGAAATATTGACAATAATATATATATGTGGTAAATTTTATTTAGAGGAGTGAGTCATATATGAAAAATATAAAAATTGTTATTATATCTTTTTTTGTTTGTTTTATAGCATTTTCTTTAGTTTGTTTTGTTGCGTTAAAGTTAAGTATATATAAAGCTACAAATACTGCACTGCCAAAAGAAAATAAATATTATGAACAAAAGTATATAGAATGTTTAAAAATGTTAAATATAGATACTAAAAATATTTCTAATTTAAAAATAGAAAGAGTAAAAAATGTTTCTATAAATAAAGATGAAATAAAAATTTCTAATGGTATGTATACAGTAAGCATAGATAGCAAAACAGAAGATTTAGTGGCGTATAATGTATCAATTACAAGTTTTCCAAAAATTAATATATCTATAGAAGATGCAAAAAAAATAGCAAATGAAATATATACTAATTTAAAAATTGAAAATAAACAAGAATATAAACTAGAAAATATTTCACAATTTGACGAAGAACTTTGGAGAGTAGAATTTTTAAAAGAATACGATGGAGTAAAAAATCCTGGAGAAAAAATATCATTTAGTTTTTCACCTAAAACTAAAGAAATATTTAATTTAGTTATATTAAGAAGTAAATTTGCAGGAAATAAAGTAAAAATTACAGAAGAAAAAGCTTTAAATATTGCTAAAAAAAAGATGAAGAAATATAATGTACAAAATGTAAAAGAAATAAAAATAGATATTGTTACACCTAATAATTTTTTCACATATGTATTAAATTTAAAAGAACCAAAAATGAGAAAAGCATATGTTGTTATGTTTGAAAATGGAACAGAAGTATATGTAGATGTAACAAATGGAAAAATACTTGGTGGTGACGCTACGTTAGGAAAATAAAAGGACTCTAAAATGAGTCCTTTTTCTATTGACTTTTTATCTTAAAAATGATAGTATTTAAACTAGCAATTAGGAGATAAAAATGCAAAAAATAATTGTAGATAATAGAATGCCAAAAGTAATAAAAGAATATATAAAAAGCCTTGGATATACTGTTATAGATCTACCAAAGCAAGAAAATATTTACGATGAAATATCTAGTCACGTAGATATTTTTTTTAGTAAAATAGGTGATTTTTTAGTTTATTCTAAAGATGTTAAGATAGAAGAGTTAGATTTAACAAACTATGTAGAGGGGTATAAAAAAGCAAGTGGTAATTATCCAGATGACACACCATACAATGTGTGTATATTGGGGAAAACTTGTATTTGTAATTTAAAAAATGTGGATAGAAAAGTTATTGAATTGATAAACAAGTGTAACTTTTCTGTAATAGAAGTAAAGCAAGGATATACTAAATGTAGCATTGCAAAAACTTCTGAAAACTCTTGTATTACAACAGATAGAGGCATATATAATAAGCTTATAAAGCAAAATATAGATTGTTTATATATAGAAGAAAATAATATTAAACTTTTAAATGGAGGTAAGATCTCAAATATGAAGGGTTTTATTGGAGGATGTACAGCTTTGTTAGGTAATAAATTTATTATTTTTGGAGATATAAATAAATTAGAAAATAAAGAAAAAATTATAGAACATATAAATAAATATAGTCTAGAACTTGTAGATTTTAAAGACTTAGAAGTTTTAGATTTAGGCGGAATAATGGAGGTATAGAATGCAAGAATTATTAGAAAGTTTAAATAATAAGCAAAGAGAAGCGGTAGAATATGTTACGGGTCCGGCCCTTGTTTTAGCTGGAGCAGGTAGTGGAAAAACTCGTGTTCTTACATATAAAATAGCTTATTTAGTTAAAGAAGGAATAGTAAAACCATATGAAATACTTGCAATAACATTTACAAATAAAGCTGCAAAAGAAATGAAAGAAAGAACTGCTTCACTTCTTGGACCGGTTGCAAATGATGTATGGCTTGGAACTTTCCACTCAGTTTGTATTAGAATATTAAAAAGAGAAATAGAATTACTAGGATATACTAGAAATTTTAATATTTTTGATGAAGATGATAAAAATAAATTACTAAAAGAAATAGTAAAGAACTTAAATTATGACGATAAGGAAATACCACCTAAATCAGTAGGATATGAAATAAGTTCAGCTAAAGATAAATTAATAACACCTGAAAAATATTTAGCTATGAATAAAGGTGATTATAGAAAAGAAAAAATGGCTAATGTATATAGAGAATATCAAAAAAGTTTAAAGAAAAATGATGCTTTAGATTTTGATGATATAATAAATCTTACAGTAAAACTTTTTGAAGAACATCCAGATAGATTAGAATATTATCAAAATAAATTTAAATATATTTTAGTAGATGAGTACCAAGATACAAATAAGAGTCAATTTACATTAATAAAACTTTTAGCAAATCATGGTCAAATATCTGTTGTTGGAGATGAATCTCAAAGTATATATGGTTGGAGAGGTGCAGATATAACTAATATTTTAAACTTTGAAAGAGAATTTGAAAATGCAAAAGTTATTAAATTAGAAGAAAATTATAGAAGTACAAAAAATATTCTAAAAGCAGCTAATGAAGTTATTAAAAATAACGAATCAAGACTTGATAAAAATCTTTGGACGAATAATCAAGAGGGTGAAAAAATAGAATATAATGTAACTCGTAATGAATATGATGAAGCTAGAAAAGTTATAGCTAAAATACTAGAACTTAGAAATAAAGGTGAGTATAATTATAGTGACTGTGCTATACTTTATAGAACCAACGTACAATCACGTGCTTTTGAAGAAATTTTAATGCAAGAAGGTGTGCCGTATAAACTTATTGGTGGATTAAAATTCTATGGTAGAAAAGAAATTAAAGATGTGATTGCATATTTAAAGCTTATAAATAACCAAAAAGATAATATTTCTTTAAGAAGAATAATAAATGAACCTAAAAGAGGAATAGGACCTACAACTTTAGAAAAGCTTACAGAAATAGCTATCAATTTAGATTGCTCTATTTTTGAAGTATTAAACAAAGAAGAATGTGTATCTGTATTTAGATGTGCAAATAAACTAAGAGAATTTACAGAGGTTATTAATTATTTAATATCACAAAAAAATGAAATGACTTTATCTGCCTTTGTAAGTTTAGTACTTGAAAAAACTAAATATTTGGAAACATTAAAAGAAGAAAAAACAGAAGAAAATCAAAATAGAATTGAAAATATTTGTGAACTTTTAGGTGTTGTAGCTGAATTTGAAAAAGAAGATGAAAATAATGATTTAGCAGCATTTTTAGATAATATAGCGTTAGTTTCAGATGTAGATAAAATAGATGAAAATGATGATAGTGTTACATTAATGACTCTTCACAGTGCAAAAGGTCTGGAATATAAAGTTGTATTTTTAGTTGGTATGGAAGAAGGTTTATTCCCATCTAGTAGATCAATCGGTGAAATAACACAACTAGAAGAAGAAAGAAGACTTTGTTATGTTGGTATAACAAGAGCAATGGAAAAATTATTTATTTCTACAGCAAGTCAAAGAACAATTTATGGAAGAACAGAATATACATTACCATCTAGATTTATAGAAGAAATTCCAGAGGATGTAATCTCAAATGAAAATTCCTTTAAAACTCCAAAAAGAGAATATGCAACAGCAACACCTGTAAAACAAACATCTAGTTTTACAAATATTAAAACTCCTGGATTTGGAATAAATATAAATACATTCTTAAATAATGTATCAAAACCAGTTAGTGATGTTGTTAATTTAGATGATTATAAAGTTGGAGTTAAGGTAGAACACAAGAAATTTGGTATAGGTACTATTATAAAGGTAGAAAAAGAAGAAAATGATCTTAAAGTAGAAGTTAAATTTGATAGATTTGGAATGAAGAGAATGATGGCAAAATATGCAGGGTTAAACCTTATATAGCTACAGGCTCTAAGAAAGTTTAAAATATTGACATTGGCTTTATATTATGGTATAATATTTGATGTTAAAGGAAGGTGTAATCAATGAGTAAAGAACGTGCAACCTGTAAAATAAAATATATTATTTTATCAGTTGTTTCTTTAGTTTTAATATGTGCAGCGGTTGTTGTAACTATATTAAACACTTATAAACCTATGTTTGAAGTAACTATAAACAATGAATTTATTGGTTATTTTAAATCTAGACAAGAATTTGATGAGGTATATCAAACATTAGTTAATGAAAAACTTCAATTAGATGAAACAGCTAAAGTGTTTTTAGATACAAACCCTGTTTTTAAACAAGCTTTCGTGAAAGCATCTACATTAGATAATAACAATTTATATACAAGTTTAAGAGCACAAGTTAGAGCAGAATATACAACTTATGCTGTTCTAGTTAATAATGAAAAGAAAATGGAATTTCAAACTAAAGATGAAGCAGATAAATATGCTAAATCGATGAAAGATCAAGTAAATAATTTAAATGTTGCAGTTAACGAACAAAAAACTGCAGAACTTACAAATATTAATAATATAGAAAGTGCAAATGCTATACTTAAAGATATAGTATCTAGACATAAACCTGTAGAAGAACCAAAACCAGAACCAAAACCACAACCAAAACCAGTGGTTAAAAAAACTACAAAACCAAGACAAACTTCTAAAAGTACACCAAATCAAAACTATGCGCCAGTACCATCTGCAAGTGGTGGAGTATGGCCAACAGTTAGTAGAAGAATATCTTGTGGATTTGGAGGATATTCAGGTCATACTGGACTTGATATAGATGGACATACAGGAGATGCTAATGTTGCATATAAAGCTGGTAAAGTTGTATTTGCTGGTTGGAGTGGAGCATATGGATACTTAGTAAAAGTGGACCATGGAGATGGTATACAAAGTTGGTATGCACATAATAGTAAAATATTAGTTAGTGTTGGACAAAATGTTGCTCAAGGGCAATTACTTGCTTTACAAGGAAGTACAGGTAGATCTACAGGAGATCATTTACATTTCGAAATAAGAGTAAATGGTAGACCAGTAAATCCATATCCATATATTAGATAGTGAGGAGTTTTCTCCTCGCTTTTTTATGTCACTTGACTTTTTGGCAGGATTATGTTATAATTATACTATCGTAAAAAAAGGAAGGTGCCAAAATGAATACAAGCAGTCCCATTAAAAAGCTGCATTTAATATTATTAAGTACAATTTCTTTGGTATTAATATTAGCAGCTGTTGCAGTTACAATTTTAAACACATATAAACCTATGTTTAGAGTAACTGTGGGAACAGAATTTATTGGATACTTTGAATCAAAACAACAATTTGATGAAGTATATCAAACTTTAATTAACGAACAAATAAATATAGACGAACATGTAAAGGTATATTTAGACGAAAACCCTAAATTTGAGCAAAGTTTCGTTAGAGTATCTTTATTAGATAAACAAAATGTATATACTGCACTTAGAGCATCTGTTAGAACAGAGCATAATATCTTTGCTATTAATGTAAACAATGAAGAAAAAATGAAATTTAATAACAAAGAAGATGCAGAAAGTTATGCAACAAAATTAAGAGAAAATGCTAAAAATGCAAACATTGAAATAAAAGAAGAAGTAGTAAAAGAAAACCCAGAATTAACAAATAAAGAAAGCGCAAATGCTATATTTAAAGATATAGTATCTAGATATAAACCAGTAGAAAATCCAAAAGATGAAATAAAACCAGTAGAAGAAAATCCATATATAACTACTACAGGAGCATATGGTGGTATATGGCCAACTAGAAGTAGATATGTTTCATGTAAATTTGGTGGGTATAAAGGACATACTGGAACAGATATAGCCGGTAGCTATGGAGATCCTAATATAGCTTATAAAGGTGGTAAAGTTATATTTGCAGGATGGGCTGGACCATATGGTTATTTAGTAAAACTAGATCATGGTAATGGTATACAAAGCTGGTATGCACATAACTATAAATTAACAGTTAAAGCTGGTCAATACGTTAAACAAGGACAAACTGTTGGTTTACAAGGAAGCACAGGTAACTCAACAGGTACACATTTACACTTTGAAATAAGAATAAATGGTAGACCAGTTAATGCGTTAAAATATTTATAAAAGTGATGCAGTAGCATCGCTTTTGTTTTGTATATAAGGATTTTTAGCCAGTTATTACAGTATTGTTACATTTTTTGTAATTAAAATTTAATTTTAAAAGCCTTGCTTTTTTATTTTTTATGTACTAGAATTAAGTCAAGCAAAGACTTATTTTTGCCAACATACATAAGATAAAAGGTAAAAAATTACAAAAAGTTACAAAAGACTCTCGTAATATACAAGGGATAAAAATTTTAATGTACAAAAGATAAAATAATTAAAAGGAGAGTAAATATGGAATTTAAACATGTATCAATTTTGTTAGAAGATTGTATTAAGTCTTTAGATATTAAGAAAGATGGAATATATGTAGATGGCACTCTAGGTGGTGGCGGACACTCAAATGAAATCTTAAAAAATTTAGAAAATGGAAAATTAATAGGAATAGATAGAGATAAAGATGCATTAAAAGCATCTGGTGAAAGATTAAAAGATTTTAAAAATTTTATTCCTGTACACAGTAATTATAGTAGAATAAAAGAAATATTAGCAGAATTAAATATAGAAGGCGTAGATGGTATTTTAATGGACTTAGGAGTTTCTTCATTTCAACTTGATGAAGCTTCTAGAGGATTTAGTTATATGCATGATGCACCACTTGACATGCGTATGAACAGAGAAGATAAAATAAGCGCAAAAGATGTAGTAAATGGATATAGTATAGATAAATTAACTAGTGTAATAAAAGACTATGGTGAGGAAAAATATGCTAGAAAGATAGCAGAAAAAATTTGTAACTATAGAGAAAAGAAAGAAATAGAAACTACTTTAGAATTAGTAGATATTATAAAATCAGCAATGCCTGCAAAAGCATTAAGAGAAAAACAACATCCTGCAAAGAGAACATTCCAAGCTATTAGGATTGAAGTAAATAATGAAATTGCAGCATTAAAACAAACTATTATAGATGATATAATGTCTTTAAATCCTGGTGGAAGACTTGCAATAATAACATTCCACTCATTAGAAGACAAAATAGTTAAACATACTTATTTAGAAATGCAAGGAAAATGTACTTGTCCAAGTGGTTTTCCTGTGTGTGTTTGTGGATACAAATCATACGGGGAAATTGTTACTAAAAAACCAATTTTACCTTCAGAAGAGGAAATAGAAGAAAATCCTAGGGCAAGAAGTGCAAAACTCCGTGTATTTAAAAGAATATAATTTTAATATATTTCATATATTAGAAAGGATTAGAAAGGAGAAAACTATGCAAACTGCCGAAAAGCTGAGATCTAGTTATGATATAGAATTAGATATGCCAACTAGAAGTAGGGAAAATTTAAAAGTGCTGAGGAGTGTTAAAAACACTTCAGTAAAACAGACCCCTAAAGTTAGCGTGAATAGCTCTAGGCAAAAATACAAACTTTTGTTTGTGGGAATATTAACATTTGCAATGTTTATGACACTAATATATAGATATAATCTAATAAATGCCAAAAACTTAGAAAATTTAAAGATACAAAAAGAATACGAAAAAATAAAAGCAGAAGTTAGTTTAGCACAAATAGAATTAGAAAGAAGAGTAAGTTTAAGCACAATAGAAGCCTATGCAAAGCAAAAATTAGGTATGCAGAAACCTACTAAAAGTCAAATTATATATATAGATACAAGAAAATTTGAAGAAAATATACAATAGGATGAGACGAGTAAATAACCAAATGCAAAATTAACTTTAAATGCATTTGGTATTTTTTTTAGAAGAGGTGATTTTTTGACTGTAACAAATAGAAAAAATAAAATGTGTATAATGGTTTTTGTTATTATGATAGCAGTTATGATGCTTGGATTAATTGCAAGATTGTTTTATTTACAAATAATAAAAGGAGAATATTATTACAAGCAAGCATATGAGCAACAAACCAAAGATAGAAAAATTGAAGCAGATAGAGGAACTATATACGATGCTACTGGAAAGAAAAAGCTTGCACAAAGTGTTACAGTTAATACAGTAAGTATAGTTTCTTCGGACATAAAAAAAGAAGATAAAGAAAAAGTTGCTACAAAACTTGCAGAAATGTTAGAACTAGATAAAGAAAATGTATTAAAAAAAGTAAATAAAAAATCTTCTAGAGAGATTGTGGCAAGAAAAGTAGAGCAAGAAAAAGCTAAAAAAATATTAGAATGGGTTAATAAGGAAAAAATTAAAGGTGTATATGTAGATGAAGATGTTAAAAGATTATATCCGTATAATAATTTAGCATCACATGTAATAGGATTTACCGGGACAGATAACCAAGGATTATATGGAGTAGAGAGTAAATACAATGAAGTTTTATCTGGAGTACCAGGTAAAATAGTTGGTATCTATGATGTTGCAGGAAGAGAAACACCATTTAAGGAAGAAAAATATATTGATCCTAAAAATGGAATGGATATAGTCCTTACTATAGATGCTACAATACAACAAGTTGTAGAAAAAGAACTAAAAAAAGCAGCAATAGAAAATAAAGCTAAAAGTGCAACAGCTGTAGTAATGAATCCTAAAACAGGAGAAGTAATTGCAATGGCAAATTATCCAGACTATGATTTAAATACTCCATTTGAACCAATTACAGATGATTTAAAAGTAAAATTTGAATCAGCAGATGCTGGAGAAAGAAAAAAATTGCTACAAGATATGTGGATTAACGATGCTATATCTAGTGCATATGAGCCAGGTTCTTCTTTTAAAATAATAACAACAGCAGCAGCTTTAGAAGAAAATTTAGTAGGATTAGATGATAAAGGAAAGTTTAATTGTACAGGTTCTATGAAAATAGGGGGATGGGATATTAAATGTTGGAGACATCCAAGAAATCATGGTTCACAAAGTTTAAGAGAAGGATTACAAAATTCTTGTAACCCAGTATTTATGCAAATTTCTCAAATGATTAGTAGTGATGTATATTGTAGATATTTAGATGCATTTAAATTTGGAAAGAAAACAGGTATAGACTTACCAGGTGAAGAAACTGGTGTTGTACATGATCCTAAGAGTATTACTGCAGTAGATATGGCTACAACTGCATTTGGGCAAACATTTTCTACTACATGTTTACAACTTACAGCTGCTATTTCTGCAGTTGCAAATAATGGTGTGTATATGACACCACATGTGGTAAAAGAAATAAAAAGTGCGGATGGTAAATATTCTAAAAAAATAGAGCCAATAGCAGAAAAACAAATTGTATCTGAAAAAACTTCTAAAGATGTATTAAGTGCAATGGAATCAACTGCAGAAGTAGGTACAGCAAAGGCAGTTAGAATACAAGGATATAGAGTTGGAGGAAAAACAGCTACTGCAGAACAAGAAAGAGGAAGTAATCTATGGTATGCAAGTGGATTTGTTGGTGTAGCTCCAATAAATGATCCAGAACTTGTTGCTACAGTATATATTTATGATCCTCAAGGAGACCAAGGACATGGTGGTGGTCTTATCTCAGGTCCTGTTGTTGCAAATATTTTAGAAGAGGCTCTAAGATACTATGATATAAAACCAGATTATAAAGTACAAGATACAAATATGGATGAAATAATTGTTCCAGATATTACAGGAAAAACAGTAAAAGAAGCTAGAGAAATTTTAAATCAAGTAACTTGTAGATTAGATTTAAATTCAAAAGCATCTGAAGATGAAATAGTAAAAGATCAACTTCCAAAAGCAGGAGCAAGTATAAATAAAAATTCAGTTGTAAGAGCATTTACTAACACAGGAGATGTTAAACAAACTGTAACAGTTCCAAATTTAAAAGGATTAAGTATGACAAAATGTATAGAAACTTTAAATAATCTTGGATTAAATATTCGTATAATAGGAACTGGAAATGCAATAAGCCAAGATCCACAACAAGGAACACAAATTGAAAAAGGTTCAATTATAACTGTTAAATTTGTAGAAGGTAATGAATGGCATTAATTTCATAAAAATAATAGAAATCATAAATATATTATGATATAATGTGTGTGAAATTTATATAATTATATAAAAGGAGAGATGTAAATGTTATTAATTAATTTACTAAAAAATATTGAAAATAAAATATTAAATGATATGGATATATCAAATTATGAAGTTAGCAAAATAGAAGCTAACTCTAAAAAAGTTGCAGAAAATGATATGTTTGTTGCAATAAAAGGTTATGAAGAAGATGGAAATTCATATATAGAAGAAGCAATTGCAAATGGTGCAAAATATATTGTTGTAGAAGAGGGAAGTAGTTATACTATTAATCCATCTGCAATATTTATTGAAGTAAAAAATACAAGAATTGCTCTTGCAGAGCTTGCTTCAAATTACTATGGTAATCCAGCAGAAAAATTAAAAATGATTGCAGTTACTGGAACTAAAGGTAAAACAACTACAACATATATGATTAGAAATATATTAGAAGCTTCTGGAAAGAAAGTTGGTATGATAGGTTCTATTTACATTACATATGCAGATAGAAAATTTGATTCAGAAAGAACTTGCCCAGATAGTTTAACATTACAAAAAATACTATGTGATATGGTAAATTGCGGAATACAATATTGTGTTATGGAAGTATCTTCTCATGCACTAGTTTTAGAAAGAGTACATGGAATTAAATTTATGATAGGTGTATTTACTAATTTATCTAAAGATCATTTAGATTTCCATAAAACTTTTGATAATTATTTTAATGCTAAAGCTAAATTATTTCAAAATGTAGAGTATGCACTTATAAATACTGATGATATATATACTCCAAAATTATTAAAAACATTAAATTGCAAATATGCAACATATGGATTAGATAACGGAAGTAATTTAACAGCTGTAGATATTAGAGTAAATAATAAATATGTAGAATTTAAAATGTTTATAAATAAAATGTTACAAAGATTTGTTGTAAACATTCCAGGTAGATATACTGTATACAATGCATTAGCAGCTATTGGAACATGTAGTTTACTTAGTTGTCAAATAGATGCAATAGAAAAAGGATTAATGGAAACTGTAGTTCCAGGAAGAAGTGAAATAGTAGAAATAAATAAACCATTTACTGTTATGATAGATTTTGCACATAACAAAGATAGTTTAGAAAATATAATTCTAGCTACAAAAAAATATTGCAGAGGAAGAGTAATTGTAGTATTTGGATGTGGTGGAAATAGAGATAAAGAAAAAAGAGCTGAAATGGGTGAAATAGCTGGAAAACTTTCAGATTTTGTTGTAATAACAACAGATAATCCAAGACAAGAAAGACCGAAAGAAATTATAGCACAAATAGAAGAAGGTGTTAAAAAGACAAAAGGAATCTATAAAGTAATAGAAAATAGAAAAGAGGCAATAAAATTTGCAATGAAAATTGCTTGGAGAAATGATGTTATTATTTTAGCAGGTAAAGGTCACGAAACAACTCAAGAGTTAAGAAATAAGACAATTCACTTTGATGAAAGACAAATAGTAAAAGAAATAGCAGAAAAAATGCCAGATAAAGATGTATTATAAGTAAAAAGGGAGAAAAAATATGATAGAAATTATATTAATGCTAATATCATTTGTAGTAACTTCAATATTTGCTACAATATTTATACCAGTATTAAAAAAGAAAAAAGTAGGTCAAATAGTTAGACAAGAAGGTGTAGAAGAACATTTAAAGAAAAATGGTACACCAACAATGGGAGGAATATTTTTTATTCTTTCCCTAACAATTATTTTAGGAATTTATAGTGTTTATACAAAACAATACTTAATTTTATTACCAGTTATTTCAGCACTTGGCTTTGGAATAGTTGGTTTTGTAGATGATTATAAAAAATTAATATTAAAAAATACTGAGGGATTATCACCAAAATTAAAAATGCTTGGACTTTTTATAGCAAGTGCAGTATTTATATTAGGATTTTTAGGATTATTTAGATTTGGAACAGATATTATAATACCAATTATATCTCAACCAATTGTACTTCCTATGATAGTTTTTGTATTATTTACAATTTTAGTACTTTTAGCAACTACAAATGCAGTTAATTTTACAGATGGAATAGATGGATTAGCATCTTCTGTATCTATAATAATATTAACTTTTTTAACTTTAGTTGCAATAAAAACAAATCAACAAGAAATAGCTATATTTGGTAGCACTTTAATAGGTGGAACAGTAGGATTTTTAATCTTTAACAGAAATCCAGCTAAAGTGTTTATGGGGGATACAGGATCATTATATTTAGGAGCAGCTATAGCAATAATGGCAATAATGTTAAAATTACCATTATATTTAATATTAATAGCAATTATTCCTTTAATAGAAGTAGTATCTGTTATATTACAAGTTACATATTTTAAATTAACTAAAGGAAAAAGATTATTTAAAATGGCTCCAATACACCACCACTTTGAACTTTGTGGTTGGTCTGAAAAGAAAGTTGTTGTAGTATTTTGTTTAATTACATTAATAATGTGTATAGCAGCTTACATGATTTAAGGTGATAATATGGAAAATAAAGATAAGTCTGTACCAAAGAAAAATATGGATGCATTACTTTTAATATCTACACTTGTTCTTCTTGCAATAGGACTTATAATGGTAGCAAGTGCAAGTTCATATGCGGCACTTTCTAAATATGGCGATCAAAATTTATTATTAATTAGCCAAGCTAAATTTGCATTTATTGGTGTAGTTGTAATGTTATTAGTAAGTAAAATAGATTATAATGTATATAAGAAAAAATCATATTTAATATATATTTTATGTGCTATATTAATGTTACTTGTATTTGTACCTGGAATAGGTAATAATGTTAAAGGTGCAACAAGATGGATTAAAATAGGTAGTGCTATTTCGTTGCAACCATCTGAGTTTATGAAAATTGCTCTTGCAATGGCAGTTTCTAAATATATAACAGATAATTACAAAGAAATGCATAAATTTAAACATTTAATTGTACCAATTTTATTTTTAATTGTTGTAATGGTAATAATGTATTTTCAAAATCACTTGAGTGGTACATTAGTAATGATAGCAATAACAGGATCTATAATACTTGCAAGTGGAATTAAAATTAAATTAAGATATATATTTGCAGGATTAATGCTTTTAGCAGCAGTTATATTCGTATTCTTATTTGGAATACCAGGAACAAAAAAATCTGAATCTAACGAGGAAGATGGAGGATCTTTTAGATTACAAAGAATTATGGCCCATTTTAAAGGTGATGAAAATGATAAAGATGTACAGTGGCAAGGTAATCAGTCGTTATATGCAGTAGGTTCTGGAAAATTACTTGGAAGAGGTCTAGGACAAAGTAGACAAAAATATTTGTATTTACCAGAAGCACAAAATGACTTTATATTTTCAATATATGCAGAAGAATTTGGCTTTGCAGGTTCTGTTGTAGTAATAGGAGTATTTTTCTTGTTAATATATAGAGGATATATAGTAGCAGTACATCAAAAAGACATGTATGCAACATTACTTGCATGTGGAATAACAACTATGATAGCATTCCAAGTAATAGTAAATATTGCGGTTGTAACGGCAATAATACCTGTAACAGGTATGCCACTTCCATTATTTAGTTTTGGAGGTACAGCTTTAGTAATTAATTTAATTGCAATTGGAATTTTATTAAATCTTTCAAGATACATAGAAGACTAGGAGGAAAATATGAGAGTAGTTTTTGCCTGTGCGGGAACAGGAGGACATATAAATCCAGCTATAGCAATAGCAAAAAAAATAATGAAGGAAGATAGCAAATCTAAAATCTTATTCATAGGAACTAAAGATGGAATGGAAAATGATTTAGTAAAAAATGCTTCTTTTAAAATCAAACATGTACATACAGATAAAATTTTAAGAGAATTTACTTTAAAAAATGTAAGAGCATTATTTTCTAATGTTAAAGGAATTGGAGATGCTAAAAAAATATTAAAAGAATTTAAACCAGATGTAGTAATAGGTACAGGTGGATATATTTGTGTGCCAGTAATGATAGCAGCTAAATCATTAAAAATAAAATATTTATTACATGAAAGTAATGCATATCCTGGTGTGTCTGTAAAACTTTTAGCTAAAAATTCTTCTGGAGTTATGCTAGGATTTAAAGAGGCAGAGAAAAGAATAACAGACAAATGTAAAAATAAAGTGTATACAGGAACACCTATTAAATTTTTTAAAGAAGAGTATGATAAATTAGATAAGAAAGAATGTAGAAAAGAACTTGGAATACCAGTAACTAAAAAAGTAGTATTAATATCTGGTGGAAGTTTAGGAGCATTAAGTTTTGGAGAAACTGTAATTAAAATATTTAAAAAATTCAAAGATGATGAAAAGTTAAAAGATTCACATTATATATTAATTACAGGTGAAAAGAATTATAATGTTATATTAGATAAAATAAAAGAAGCTAAAATAGAATCTAAAAATTTAGAAATTAAAAAATTTGTATATGATATGGATAAAATGTACAAAGCAGCAGATATAGCTGTAACAAGAAGTGGAGCTCTTACAATAAATGAACTTGTAATGACTAAAACACCTTCTGTATTAATACCATATCCATATGCTGCAGAAAATCACCAATTTTTTAATGCAAATGTATTAGCAGCAAAAGATGCAGCTGAAATTATTTTACAAAAAGAACTTACAGAGGATATATTATATTCTAAAATTAATAATATACTTTTTGATTCTAGTAGAATTAAAAATATTAAAAAAACATTAGAAGATATTTATATAGATGATGTAGATGATAGAATATATAAATTTATACAAAAAACAATAGAAAAATAGAAGGTGGAATATGAAAAATTCTAAAGTAACTAAAATAAGAAAAGAGTTAAAGAAAAATGCAAAACAAAATAATAAAAAAACTTCTAAGGGAAAAGTGTTTTTATTAACTACTTTGTTCCTTATTTTAGTTATATTTTCTGTTTATTTAATAACACAAAATAAGTTTGCTATAAAAAATATTGTTATTAAAGGTAATACTAAATATAATATAGAAGAATTAAATAGTAAAATAAATTGTAAAGGTAAAAATATATTTACAATTAGTATTTCCAATATAGAAAATAGTTTAAAGTCATATCCATACATAGAAAAAACAGTTGTGTACAAAAAAATACCCGATGAAGTATTTGTTAATATTGTGGAAAGAAAACCTAAATATTATGCAATAAATGATAAAAAAAATGATATTGTAATATTAGATAAAGAAGGGGTTATTCTAGAAAGCATAACAAAGGACTTATTTGCATATGACACTTTTTTATTAGAAGGAATTTCTTTTGATGATGAAATAAAATATGGAGAAAAAATAAATAATGTAGATTTATCTAAATTAACAGCGCTAGAAAATGTGTTAGAAGAATATAATAAACAAAAAATAGAAAAGAAAATTACTAATATTAAATTTGATTCATACAAATTAGTACTTACCTTAGATGAAAAAATTAAAGTGAAAATAGAAGAATCTAAAGAATTAGAATATAAAGTTAGATTTTTGAAAAAAATATTGCATGAAATAGAAGATGTACCTTCTGAAATAGATATGACATTAGATTCACCACTTTATAAGAAAATATCATAGTTAAAAACACTTGCTATTATTGGTAGGTGTTTTTCTTTGTACAACTATTTACAATTTATTTTTTTTTTGATATAATTATGTATAGTAGGTGATTAGATGAATGATAAAAAAATAAAAGTAGAAATCAAAAAAAATAGCATATATATTTCTATTGCTATTATACTTTTTATATTAACTGTTATGATTACAGCTCAAATTAAAGTTATAAGTAAAACAGATGATATACAAAAGTTAAAAAGAGAAACAGAATTATTAAGTGATTTAACTACTTTAAAAACAGAATATAATGAATTGAAAAAAGCATATGATGAAAAAGTTAAAGTTGTAGAAGAATATCAAAATACTTCTTCTGGTAATAGTCAACTTATTTCTAATATGAAAGATGAAATAGATACCTTAGCATCTCTTGCTGGAACAAAAGATGTTGTAGGTGAAGGTATTATAATGAATTTAGATGATAGTGATAAAAAAGGCGGAAATGTAGTAGAAAACAGTATGTTTATAGTGCATGATGCAGATCTTTTAACTATAGTAAATGAATTAAGAGCTGCAGGAGCAGAAGCTATTAGTATAAATGGACAAAGAATATTATCTACTACATCAATTAGATGTGTAGGACCAGTTATACAAATAAATTCTCAAAAAATAGCACCACCATATACTATTAAAGCTATTGGTAATGCGCAATATTTAGAAAGTGCATTAAATATTAAAGGTGGTATTTCAGATCAATTAAGAAATAATGATTTTAAAATACAAATAAAAAGAGAAAAAAATGTTATTGTAGAAAAATATGAAGGTACAATAAAAAATAAATATGCAAAAGTAGCACAAGGTAAATAGGAGGTAGTTATGAAAGGAATAATAATATCATTTATTGCTATAATATTAGGAATTTTAGTAGGAATTTCATTAGACATTCCATATATATATTCTAAATATTTAGCAGTTGCTATAATTGCTTGCCTTGATTCAGTACTTGGTGCTTTTGCATCAAACATCCAAGAAAGATTTGATATAAAAGTATTTTTATCTGGATTTTTTGGTAATTCAATAATAGCAATGTTTCTAACTTTTATAGGAGAAAAATTAAATGCAGATTTATATCTAGCAGCAATACTTGTATTTAGTACAAGAATATTTAATAATTTCTCAAATATTAGAAGATATGCAGTACAAAGAGTACAAGATTTAGATTATAAAAAATATGTTAAGGAAAAAGGAAAAGAAAAGTAGACCATTTGGCCTACTTTTTTTCTATAAAAAGGTCAATTGTATTGAAAAAAACCACTTTAAGTTATATAATAGAGGTGTTAAAAGGAGGCAATATGAAAAATTTTTTTATTTGTATTTTAATCCTAGCTGGCTTTGTAATGGGAGTATTGCTAGGTGATCTTACGTCTCAAATAAATGGACTTAATGTTTTAGGATTTGGATTTGATTTTGGTTTTGAAAGTCCAATCGTATTAAATTTAGGTATAATGAAACTTACATTAGGTTTTTGGATGAAAATTAACTTAGGTGGAATAATAGGGCTAATAGCTGCTATATTTATTTCAAACCAAGTTATGAAAAAATGGTAAGTGCTTAAAGAATTACCTAAAGCTGAGCAACCGTATGAAAAATTTGAATTGTATGGTGCAGAAAATTTAACAAGTTCAGAGCTTTTAGCAATTATATTAAGAAGTGGTACAAAAAATATGTCTTGTTTAGAAATTTCAAGAAATTTAATGAAAAGCGAAAATTCTACTTTAGAAGGTTTTAAACGTTTAAATTATTTATCTATTTCAGAGCTTACTAAATTACCTGGAATAGGCAGAGTAAAAGCTATTCAAATAAAAGCAATAATAGAAATAGCGAGAAGAATAAATAATGAAAATACTAAAGTTAGACCAAAAATAAAGTCACCACAAGATGTATATAATATTATAAAATTAGAAATGGAAGATAAAAGTCAAGAAATAATTAAGACTATTATATTAAATAGAAAAAACATAGTACAAAGTATTATTACAAATGCGGTAGGTGCACAAAGTAAAATAGTTATAACTCCAAAGGAGATATTAAGTGAGCCTATTAAACAAATGGCAAGTTCAATAATTCTTGTACATAATCATCCAAGTGGAGATCCATCTCCAAGTAGAGAAGATGTACGTTTTACTAAAAATATAATTAATCTTGCAAGTATGTTTGATATAGAAGTTTTAGACCATTTAGTAATAGGAAAAAATTGTTTTAAAAGTTTAAAAGAAATGAATTTAATGTAGAATATATATAGTAATAAACATAGAAAATGAGGAGAGAGTTAGATGAATTTGTTTGTTAAAGATATTGCAATTGATTTAGGAACAACAAACACTTTAATTCAAGTTAAAGGTAGGGGTATTGTTTTAAGAGAACCGTCAGTTGTAGCTATAAATAATATCACATCTCAGGTATTATTTATTGGAGAAAAAGCTAAAGAAATGTTAGGAAGAACACCAGATAATATAATGGCAGTAGTGCCACTACAAAATGGTGTTATAGCAGATTTTAATGCAACTAAGTTAATGTTAATGGATTTTATGAATAAAGTGTTACCAAAAAGCTTATTCAATAGACCAAGAGTAGTAATATGTGTTCCATCTGGAGTTACAGATGTAGAAGAAAGAGCAGTAGAAGAAGTTGTACGTGCAGCTGGAGCTAAAGATGTATTTTTAATGGAAGCACCACTTGCTGCAGCAATAGGAGCAGGTCTTAAAGTAGATAGACCAGAAGGTTCTATGATTGTAGATATGGGTGGAGGAACTACAGAAATAGCTGTTCTTTCATTAGGTGGTTTAGTTGTAACTAAATCTGTAAAAGTAGCTGGAGATAAACTAGATTATTCTATTATAGAATATATGAAAAAACAATATGGGTTATATATAGGAAAAACCACAGCAGAAGAAATAAAAATAAAAATAGGTGCTGCATATAATTCTATGACAGAGGAAAAAATGAGGGTAAAAGGTAGAGATTTATCTACTGGACTTCCAGAAAATATAATTGTAACTACTTCTGAAATAATGAATGCAATGCAAGAAGTTTTAGAAGAAATTGTAGATGCTATTCGTAGAATTTTAGAATGTACACCACCAGAACTTGCATCAGATATAATGGAACAAGGAATAATGTTAACAGGTGGGGGAGCATTACTTAAAAATATAGATACATATATAACTAAAAAGACTGGTATACCAGCTCATGTATCAGATAAAGCATTAGATGCTGTTACTATTGGAGCTGGACTAGCTCTAGAAAATATAGATGTACTTAAAAAGATTTCTAGTGGAAGAAAATAGATAGATTACATAGACTAATTGTAAAAGTTGTGATATAATTAACAAAGATATCACAATTTTTTTATATAGGAGAAACATATGAATTTTAGTAGTAACAATGTTAATAAAAATAGCGGTAAAAAAAAATTTATAATAGTAATAGTAATTATAATTTTAGTGATAATTTTTTTATCAAAGTTTGGAAAAGGTACAAATTTCTTTACTAAATTAACAAATCAAATGGATAAAAGTGAAAACTTTATAATAGTTGGATTTAATAACTTTAAAGATGGTTTAAAAACTAAAAAAGCTTTACAAGCTAAAATTAAAGAATTAGAAGAGAAAAATAAAAAACTTGAATATGATACTTTAGAAATGCAAAAAATAGAATCAGAGAATAAGTCATTAAGACAAAAGTTAGAGATAGCAGAAGAATATAAACATTTTAAACTTGTATATGGATCAGTTACAGTGAGAGATTTTGATAACTGGAATGATTCTTTTATGATTAACGTAGGTTCTAAGCAAGGAATAAAAGAAGGAATGCCTGTTGTATGTAAAGAAGGAGTAGTTGGATTTATTGCTTCTGTAGCACAAGATACATCTAAGGTAATAACTATACTAGATACATCTTCTAGTGTAAGTGTTGAAATAAGTTCAATAAACAGACCAGCAGTATGTAAAGGAGATTATTCATATAAATCTACAAATAAATTAAAACTTACATATATTCCAATAGATGCAGAAATTTCACCAGGAGATACTATTTATACTTCTGGAATTGGTATGATGTATCCAAAGGGGTTACCACTTGGAAAAGTAGTAGAAATAAAAAATAAAAAGAACGATATAAATAGATATGCAATTGTAGAAACATTTGCAAATATTGATTCTTTAAATGATATAGCAGTTATAGTAAATTAGGTGATGGAATGAAAAAAATAATAGGAATTATATCTATATTTCTTTTAATTATTTGTAGTATGTTAGTACAATCTAATATTTTAAACAAAATAGTAGTATTTGGAGTAACTCCTAATGTGTTACTTGTTATAGTTGTAACAATTAGTTTATGGTATGGATTATATATAGGAACTTCATTTGGACTTGTATTGGGTTTAGTAGCGGATAGTTTTTTTAGTAGTAGCATAGGAAAATATTTGATTTTATTTACTTTTGTAGCTATATTAGTTGGGTATTTTAATAAAAATTATAAAAAAGAAAATGTTATAACTTTAGTATATTTAGTTGCAAATATAACAGTTATATATGAATTTTTATTAGGAGTATATAGTGTATTAGTTGCAAAAGATATATTTAATTTAGCTAAAAAAGGGGATGAA
>RCNI01000065.1_pt1 | contig 66476 bp, 53 predicted proteins | sample 2041151 | NCBI WGS metagenome assembly RCNI01 (sample SAMN09708214, study PRJNA481090) | feces metagenome | isolation source: feces | place: Antarctica: Albino Rookery
AGGACAGGGGGCTTGCTCTGTCATTTCCCATTGACTCCTCAGAAAGCAACCATAATGACCAATGTATATAGCAAGAATGCTTGGAACCAGAGATGCCCCTTGGTATTGGATGACAGCATCAGTTCTGTCACATCCTTCTTCTGCAACCTTGCGACTTTGGCTTCTGAAGGCAGACTTCTAAACGCCCATTTCTCAATGAGGTTTCCCTCATTGAAGAAAACTGCCCCTCCATTGGAACGGTTCAAAGAAATCAATGTCTTGAAATCGGAATAATAGGTATGCCCCATCAAGAAAGAACGATCTTGCTGTGACAACGAAGATTTTTCAAGAACTTGTCTGAAATATTCCGGATCTGAAGACAGAAGAAGCATAGCAGTCATGCCGACAGAATCGGCGGCAGAGAGCATATTGCAGACGGAAGCCAATTTTTTGTCAGAGAGTTTCTTCATATTAAAGACAGAAGAAACCAAGACATTACCGTTGGCGGCCAAAGAATCACAATATTCTCCTTCCTGATTACGAAAAGACAGAACAGGATAATCCGTCTCTTCAATCTTGTCCATTTTGCGGACCGTCCTGGTCTCGATGAATGTCCAGGTAGAATCGGGCAGCTTGTCCAATGTAAAGACTCCAGTCTGACCATTCTTCTCATAGATGAACGTAGAAACATATTCTTCTTCTCCGCTCTTTTCATCCTGTGCAACAGAAGAAGCCAACATGGAAGTTGTATTGAAAGGTGTATAATCCACCAGTGGAATATACATGAGCGAATACACGGAAAATACAATGACAGAAAGCATCGCGACTACAAAGACGGCATACTTGGATTTTCGCGTCTTGTCAATCGGCTCGAACATTCTGTAGGGGCGGAATGCAGCCAAAGCGAGAAGAAGCAAAATGACATTCTTCATGAAAGACTGAAAATGAGTCAGATGAACAGCTTCTCCAAAACAACCACAATCCATATTGGGATTGAATATCCAGAGAATGAAAGTAATCATAGTAAAGCCCCCAATGAAGATTGCACAGGCCGTGGCAGCCACCTTGCGGAACACTCCTGTCAGCAAAGCGACACCGATGGTTGTCTCAAGAAATGCCAACATCAATCCGAATGGAAGCGAAATCACCTTCATGAAGGAAAGATGAAAAAAACTAAAATATTCAGAAACAATCAGACCTGTTCCTGTCGGATCCATCAATTTCAATATACCGGCAATGAAAAAAACCAGCCCAAGAATCAATTTGCTGCCTTGTTTCAGAATCTTATAAAACCAGTTCATGACAATATGTTTTATTATTTTCGCCCAATATACCAAATTTCTACTTGAGAACTTGATTTACCGCATTTTTTATTCTTTCTGCAATAATGTTCTGGAGCAACATGCCACCTGTTTCGTCCGAGCAATCAATCCGGATGAAATGCGGATCAATCTCTGTCTGACGGAGATAAACAGCCTTGACCGCCTTTTGGAAATGAATATCCGCTTCATGAATATCCTGAGATCCGTCCAGATAGGAACGATCGTTACCCTGACGGATACCAGACAATTTGGCTTCCACAAAACCGATCGGAACATCCAAGAAGATATTGAGATCCGGAACGGGCAAACCGAACTGACAATATTCAGTATCGGAAATCCACTCTCTCAATTCTTCTCTCTCCTTCTCATCTTTCACTTTTGCGCATTGGTAAGCAATATTGGAATAGACATAGCGATCTAGCAGAACGACATCTCCCGCTTCCAGTTTCTTCACCAGATCAGCGGCAGCAGCATGACGATCTTCTGCATAGAGCAGCGCCACCAGTTTGGGAGGAACCTTGTCAATTTCGCCGAATCCTCCTTTGAGAAAAGTACTGATCAAGTCCCCGTAAACTGGGGCATCATAGCGTGGGAAATGGATATAATCCACTTTTCCACAAACATCTTCCAGATATTTCCTGAGATTCCTGACTTGAGTGGACTTTCCAGATCCATCCAAACCTTCAATTACAATCAACATATTTTTATGACTTTAAATTTCTATTTCAGAAAAATATTCCGCCCTACTCCGAGATGACCGGATTGACATAGATTTCATCACATAAAATGGAAGGGGTCTCATAGCGTCCGAAAGCATCCGGATCAGACAGAGCCACCACTTTGACATATCGCGCTTTCCGATCCAACTGGCCCGTCACAGCGATATCAATCCAACAATCATGGAGATCGTTCGGAGAAACATGGGTCAAGACAGTTGAAACTGGAAAAAATCTCCTTCCGTTGGAAGATACATAAAATTGGACCATCGGAGGAATAGCGACATCGGACTTCTTGTGATGCAGAAAACGGACAGCCAGCCGCCCAATCGGCTTCTTCTTTCCCAAGTCCACCACTACTTCCATCTGGCCCTCATCAAATTCCATCCATTCATCCAGATTAGGATCTTCATATCCCAGTTCGTTGTCAGTCAGCAAACTGGTTTCATATTCCTCAACGATGTCATCCTCTCCAATGACCCGAACGGATGCACCTTTTGCCCCATTTTCCAGCTTTCCGGCGAAACTGGCAGCCAATATAGGCCAACGGCCCTCTCCGTCTAGCCAACTCTTGTAATTTTTGTAGGCCAGTCCAGCCTGAGTCGGCATACCCAAAGGGTAAGGAGAATCCGGCTTGTCCAAAATCCCGTTGACAGCAAACGAAACTATCCGGTCTACATGAGCTTGATTTACTCCTATAATCTGCGACAAATAGCGCCCAAATGGTGCAGGGACAAGAGCAGAGAACCAGTTGTTTGTATTTCTGTCCCATGCGAAACTTTCCACATTAGCCCATAGTTCAATGCCTGTCTCATCGTGTATCTTACGAAGTTGGGCGAAATGATCCTTCATCTCCTGCATTGGAAATGACTTCCGCACACAACCGATTTCATCCTGATAAGCAATGATATCCACATCCAGCTTGGCAATCTGCTCGCCAAACTTGGGATCGGAAACGTCAGATTGGAACAAACCATAAGGTGAAATCATGACTTTCTTTCCAGGAGCCAGTTCCTTGGCCTTCCGTGTGATGTCATTGGCCGCAAGGATAGCTTCATCTGACAAATAGGGATTAAAGCAATCTTCTACCGGAAGATACCAGCCATAGAAACATTTCCTGTCCCCGAAAAGAGCCACCAGTTCTTGCATGATATGCATTTGGATTGCCTTGATTTCCGGATCTCTCTGGTCGTCACACTGATTTCGGGCCCAACCGCTGCTCAAGAACACATGCATTCCATTCTTATCCGCTTCATCCACAATCGCCTCAACAGGACTTTCACGTTCTGCTGAATAGGCCTTCTCCATAAAATCAGAAGGATAAAAAGCCTGCTGTTCATTGGCCACTTGCATGATGATCAGATAATCTACCCCCAATTCATGCAATTCATCCACTTTTGTCCGCCACAACTGCGGATCCGTCATATCTATGGAATGAGGATTCATGTAATTGTTACGCTGATCCTGCCACACCATATTCAAAAAAGTTCCTGTCACAGGCTTGTATGCCTGAGCGTCCATTCTGACGGAGCTCATCAGAATCAGGAATACCACACAAAGATAAGATTTGAAATTTTTCATTGCACAACCTTCGTTAGTTTCAGCTGCAACCGAATCCGGAAACGAACAGCATCCGTTCTGTCACAAACAGCAATGCTCCAACACATCACGGATTCATACACACCTAATACAAATATAGATATATATGATTAAAGATAAAATTTATATCTTTGCCAAATATTTGTACAAACAAAACACTTTATGATTAAAAGCCCTATATGCGAATTACTTGAAATCAAGTATCCGCTATTTCAAGGAGGTATGGCATGGATTGCCGATGCAAATCTTGCAGCGGCAGTTTCCAATGCAGGAGGTCTAGGTCTGATTTCTTCTATCAACTTTTCAACAGAAGCTGTCAGAGATGAAATCAGGAAGTGCAAGACGTTGACAGATAAGCCTTTTGGAGTCAACATCATGTTGCAGGCGCCAAATGCAGGAGAAGTGGCAGACCTTGTCATTGAAGAAGGAATCAGGATTGTAACAACCGGAGCGGGTTCTCCAGCCGCATTCATCCAGAAATGGAAATCAGCCGGAATCATAGTTATCCCTGTTATCGCTTCTACTGCCTATGCCATTAAAATGGAAGAACTTGGCGCTGATGCCGTTATTGCAGAAGGAGCAGAATCCGGTGGCCACATCGGTGATTTGCACACCATGGCACTTGTTCCACAAATTGTCGAAGCCGTAAAGATTCCAGTCTTGGCAGCAGGAGGCATTTTTGACGGGAGAGGAGCGGCAGCAGCCTTCATGCTCGGCGCATGTGGCATTCAGATGGGTACACGTTTTCTTGCAGCTGAAGAATGTCTGGTCCATCAGAACTACAAGGAGCGTCTGATCAAAGCTAGTGACATCGGAACCATCGTAACAGGAAAGACATTGGGTGATGCTGTCCGCTGTCTGAAGAATCCGTTCTCTAGAAAATTCTATAAAATGGAATTGGATCCAACTGTATCCAAAGACGAAGTGCTTGCATTGGGAACAGGTTCCCTCAAGAAAGCAGTCGTAGATGGAGATTTTACAGGTGGAAGTTTTCTTGCAGGAGAAGTGGCTGGTCTGGTCAACAAGATTGAACCTGCCGCAACAATCGTAGAAGATGTGATGCAAGGTGCAGAACACTTGCTCAAGAATGCTCCATCATTATTTACCGATTAAAAAAACAAACATGAATAAAAGAGTCGTAGTGACAGGTATGGGTATTATCTCTCCTGTCGGAAATGATTTGAAAACCTATTGGAACAATCTGATCAATGGTGTCTGCGGAATTGACTACATTGACGAATTTCCAACAGAGGGTCTGCCTGTCAAAATTGCGGGAAAGACCAAAAATTTCAATCCTGAAGATTACGGCATGGACAAGCCATTCATCAGGAAACAGGACAACTTTACAAAATTTGGCATGGCGGCCGCTTTTCAGGCCATGAATGATGCCGGATTGAAATCAGAAGGTGAAGGAAAGAACATTGACCCTTTCAGATTGGGTGTCTATGTGGGTTCTGGAATCGGCGGTTTCGAAGTTCAGTACAGAGAGACCAAGAATATGCTCGACGAGCCTTCCGGGAAATGGATCTCTCCACTTTTCATCCCAACCATGATTTCCAATATCGCTGCCGGAAACATTGCTATCAAGCACCATGCGCAAGGACCATGTATTGATGTGGTAACAGCCTGTGCCACCTCCACCAACTGCATTGGAGAAGCACTCCGAGCCATCCGGCACGGCTATGCAGATGCCATCATCACAGGAGGTTGTGAAAACGCCACCATTCCGCTTGGAATCGCAGGCTTCGCCAATGCTAAGGCATTGTCCAAAGCAGAAGATCCAAAATATGCTTCTCTTCCATTCAATGCCAATAGGGCAGGGTTCGTGATGGGAGACGGTTCCGGCATCCTCGTTCTAGAGGAACTCGAACATGCCAAAGCAAGAGGGGCCCACATCTACGCTGAAATCGTAGGCTACGGCAACACTTGCGATGCCTATCACAGCACGGCCCCAAGACCAGATGGAACGACCCAGGCAAGATGTATCACGGACGCCCTTACCGAAGCAGGTTTCGATCCGAACAAAGACGATCTCTACATCAATGCACATGGCACTGGAACCAAACTGAATGATGTTACTGAAACCATTGCCTACAAGGCTGCTCTCGGTGACTTTGCCTATAAGGCTCACATCAGTTCCATCAAATCCATGACTGGCCATATGTTCGGCGCATCCGGTGCAGCCGAAGCTATCGCAGCAATCATGTGCCTGCGAGATGGTATTGTTCCTCCGACCATTAACCTCGACAATCCAGATCCGGAATGTGACCTGGACTATACCCCAAATGCAGCTGTCAAATCAGACATCACACTTGCCATTTCCGATTCATTTGGTTTCGGTGGTCATAACAGCTGCATCGCATTCAGAAAATTTGAAGACTGACATGGAAGAAAAATTCACATTAGAGGATATCAAAAGGATTCTTCCGCATAGACCTCCGATGCTTTTGATTGAAGAAGCATACATTGACGAGGAGGGAAAAGCTCATGCGAAATATCAGATCAAGAAAGATGAATTCTTCACACAGGGGCATTTTCCAGGAAATCCGATTGTTCCTGGAGTGATTCTCTGCGAGATCATGGCACAAAGCTGTTCTCTATTGGTCAAGGAAGCCATTCCTGGTCATCTGGCCCTCTATGCAGGACTTGACAAGGTCAGATTCAAGAATCAAGTCAAACCTGGAGATATCTGTGAGATTACGACCAGTCTGACCAACAGCCGCAAGATTTCCCCTACCTCCCAACTGTTCTACTGCAACGCTCAACTTTGTGTAGGAGGAAAACTTTGTTGCAAAGGTGAACTTGCTTTTGCACTAGTCCCTCTTGAAGAAACAAAATAAATAATGCGGGGACAATGAAAATGAAAGCGGTCCGGTGGTACCGGACCGCTTTCATTTTATATGAACTGCAACAGCTATTCTCCAGCTTCCTTCAGACGTTCCGCATTCTCTGCAATCTGCAACTGGTCGATACACTCTTGAATGTCACCATCCATAAATCCTGTAAGATTGTACATGGTCCAGTTGATTCTGTGATCGGTCACACGTGACTGCGGATAGTTGTAGGTACGTATCTTGGCAGAACGGTCTCCTGTGGAAACCATGGTCTTACGTTTGGCGGCAATGCTGTCCAGATATTTCTGATGCTCCATATTGTAGAGACGCGTCCTCAATTCGGCCAAAGCTCTGTCGAAGTTCTTCAACTGGGAACGTTCCTCCTGACATTGTACCACAATACCGGATGGGATATGGGTCAATCTGACAGCAGAATAGGTCGTGTTCACGCCCTGTCCACCAGGACCGGAAGAACAATAGGTATCCTTACGGATGTCATTCATATCCAGCTCGATATCAAATTCACCGGCCTCTGGAAAAACCGCTACGGACGCAGCTGAAGTCTGGATACGTCCCTGTGTCTCTGTCTGAGGGACACGCTGCACACGGTGCACACCGGATTCATATTTCATGATACCGTACACACCTTCTGTAGAAGAAGAAAGTTTGAACACCACCTGCTTGAAACCACCAGAAGTTCCCGGTGCCTGTTCTTGCATTTCCAATTTCCAGCCTTTGGCTTCAGCAAATTTAGTGTACATTCTGAAAAGGTCTCCAGCAAAAATCGCCGCCTCATCACCACCGGCGCCACCACGGATTTCAATCATCGCATTCTTGCTGTCGTCAGGATCGGCAGGAATGAGAAGAAGTTTGATATTCTGCTCCATCTCTGGGATCTGTGGCTCCAGTTCCGCAATTTCATCTTTTGCCATCATCTTCAGGTCCTCGTCCTTTTCATGCATGACGATTTCCTTGGCCATTTCAAGTTCCTCCATCACTTTCTTGTATTCGAGGCCAGCCTTGATGATTGGCTCCAGCTCCTTGTAATCTTTATTGAGCTGGACATATTTCTTCATATCCGACATCACTGCCGGATCTGCGAGTTGGTCCTGAAGTTCCTTGAACTTATCCTGAAGACTCAACACTTTTTCGAGTAGGGTATTATTTTCTGCCATAGATGCTTGAATTCTCTTACTTTCTTTTTTATAATGTACTTCTATATGGATTTGATGTAACAGCGACGTCTTATATAGAGTTCACAATCCTGGTAACGGTTCCAGATATTGACTGCCCCGTTGGTCTCAATCTGAGGATTGGTGACAGCCCATTTGCTCCCATTGGCCTTGAACTTATCTGCAATCAGACAATGGAAAATTGAAGAAACTCCGGTATTCTGCCATTCTGGCACAGCTCCAGTCAACATCATGTCCACATTGCTATAGTCTCTCATCGCCTTCAGAAGATAAATCCATCCGAACGGAAACAGGTGACCTTTGCACTTTTTCAACGCCTCAGAAATGCTTGGAAAAGATATGCCAAATGCAATCAACTTTTCATCTTTGTCCATCACGACAGAACTGACTCTGTCATTGACGTAAGGCATGACACTCGCTGCTTCTTCATCCATCTCCTCCTGCGTGAAAGGAATGAAATTATATACGCTTTTAGAAAAACTGGCATTGTATATATGGAAAAATTCCCTCACCATCGCCTTGTCTTTCTTCAGTTCATTGAGATTGCCTTCATGCAATTTATATTTTTCTGTCAACAGGTCTGAAACCCTGCGCAATTTTGGGGCGGCTCCCTGATCGGCTCTCAAACGATACTGGACCCAGTCCACCTCCTTCGTATAGCCCAATGCTGTCACCAAATCATTGTAATATGCATAATTGTACAGACAATTGAATGGAGGCGTATTCTCGAAACCTTCCACTACCATTCCCTGTTTTCCCAAGGTGTTATAGTACAAAGGTCCATGGATTTCGTCCATACCATTTTCCTTGGCCCAAGCCTCCGCAGTTTCCAACAAAAGTCTGGCCACCGCAAGATCGTTGATTGTATCAAACCATCCGAAGCGAGCTCTCTTTGTCTTGTAACGCTCATTGTAATGAGGATTGATCATCCCACAAATTCTGCCGACCACCTTCTTTCCGTCATATACCAACCACATTTTTCGAGAACAATAGGTCAGACTGGAAACCTTGGCAAGACTATACTTCTGATCTGAATGCAAAGCAGGAACATATTGCTTACAATCCTTGTACAAATCATCAGGAAACTGGATGAATTGTTTCAACTCCTTCTTGCTCCGAACCTCTACGATTTTATACCCAGGCATATCTTTTTCATTAGTATGACAAAACTTTCAATACATCTCTATTTGTGCCGAAAGGACTGCTGACAAAATATAAATTTGGCAAATATACTAAAATCACTGGAAAATCCGAAATGTTCAAGGTGACGATTGACAGGATGACCTATAATCCCTTTGACTTCCCTTCATCCCAAATGGCATCCATTTCAGCCAAGGTCATGTCCGTCAAGTTACGTCCCTTGCGGATAGTCTGCTCTTCCAGATAAGTAAAACGTCTGCGGAACTTATCACATGCCCGGTTCAACGCCTTGTCCGGATTGATTCCATAAAGTCTGGCAGCATTGATTGCGGCAAACATGAAATCTCCCAATTCATCTTCTGCCCGATCCATGGCAGCTGTTCTTTCCTCTTCATTACTGGCTCTGTCCACTGCCTCAAACTCTACCTGCAGTTCATCTCTTTCCTCTTTTACCTTATCCCATACCTGCTGTTTTTCTTCCCAGTCAAATCCGACCCCTCTCGCCTTATCCTGCATGGAATGAGCTTTCAAGATTGGTGGCATGGCATCTGGAATACCAGACAGGACAGTCTTGTTGCCTCCTTTTTCCCTGGTCTTGAGCATTTCCCAATTGAGGGACACTTCCTCTGCATCTTCCACCTTGACAGTGGAGAACACATGAGGATGACGGTAAATCATCTTCTCACACACTCCATCAATCACATCTGCCACATCAAATTTTCCCTCTTCCTGCGCTATGCGGGAGTAGAAAACCAGATGCAACATAATATCACCCAATTCTTTACGGATATCTGCATCATTGTGTTTCATAATGGCATCGCTCAGTTCATAAACCTCTTCCAGGCTCATTGTCCGCAGTGTATCAAATGACTGGGCCGCATTCCATGGACATTTTTCTCTCAACTTATCCATAATATCCAGAAGGCGACCAAACTGATCTAGTTTTTCCTCTTTCGTATGCATATCTGACATGATTATCTTTTATACAAAATTACTAAAATTGATTATCTTTGGAAAATTGAAAATAACATTTATCAACACTATATAATATTCCAATGAAACAGATTCACTACGTATCAGCAGACGAGGCCGTAAGGATCGTCAAATCCCATGACCACATCCATCTCAGCAGTGTCGCCAGTGTTCCACATATTCTCATCCAGGCACTTTGCCGTCGGGCAGATGCCGGTGAAATTGAAGATATCCGATTTCACCATTTCCACACAGAAGGTCCTGCACCTTATTCTGAACCCAAATATGCCGGAATATTCTTTGACCAAGGTTTCTTTGTCGGGCCAAATGTCCGGAAAAATGTCAATGCCGGTTATGCCGACTACCTTCCGGTCCATTTGGGTGAATCTCAAAAATTGTACAGAAGCGGAGCTCTGAAATGCGACGTCGCCATGGTCCAGGTATCTCTTCCCGATGAAAATGGTTATGTCTCTCTCGGCACCTCTGTAGACTGCTCCCTGGCAGCCGTCGAGTCTGCTGAAAAAGCCATTGCCGTTGTCAACAAGAACGTCCCTTATGCCTACGGAGACCTGGTTTCCACAGACCTGTTTGATTATTTCGTGGAAGATGACACCCCTCTGGTCACGGCCCAATTCGCAGAGCCGACCCCTACCGAAGTGCTCATCGGCAAAAATTGTGCGGAACTGGTACCGGATGGAGCCTGTCTCCAGATGGGTATCGGAGCTCTGCCAAATGCCTTGGCAACTCAACTGACTCATCACAAGAATCTCGGTGTCCACACCGAAATGTTCGCAGACGGCATTTTGAAACTAATCAAGATGGGAGTTGTAAATGGTGCCAACAAGAAGATCGATACCGGTAAAGTCGTCGCTTCTTTCCTGCTAGGTTCCAATGATGTCTATAATTTCATCGACCATAATCCGAATGTCCTCATGAAAGACATCAAGTATACCAACGACCCTTGGACCATTGCCCAGAATCCGAATATGATTGCCATCAACTCTGCAACAGAAGTGGATTTAACCGGACAAATCTGTGCAGATTCCATCGGAACACGCATTTTTTCCGGAACCGGCGGACAAGTGGATTTCGTCAAAGGCGCGACCATGTCTGAAGGAGGAAAATCATTGACCGCCTTCGCTTCCAGAACCAAAAATGGCAAGAACAAGATTGTCTCCACCCTAAATCCGGGTGCCGGGGTCGTTACCCCACGTGCAGATGCACATTATATTGTCACCGAATATGGTTCGGTGGATCTCTACGGCAAATCGCTCCAGCAGCGTGCCAAGCTGATGATCAACATCGCCCATCCTGACGACAGAGAAATGCTGGACAGGGAAGCTTTTGAACGATTTGGCCCTCATTGGCACAATTTCAGCATTTGACAGAAAAAAAGAATGTAATGAAAAGATTTTTATTCGGAACAGCCATGCTGCTGATAAGCATGATCTCATCTGTATCATGCATCGGCATCCTGGATATTGGAATGGAACGTCCTGTCACCCCACCGTCCCTGCCAGACTATGACATCAATAAGGTAAACTTCTATCAGAACAATACATGGAAGATTTCACCGGAAAGAAGATTCGCGGTCATGGAAAACGGCCGGGATGTCTATGTTGACCCTTTCAGGATACAAATTCCGCCCAATGACCGGATGACCTACTACATGGACATCATTTCAGAACAAGAACTCAGGAACAACTACAACGGAAGCATCTTTGAAAGAATCAAAGATCAGGCAAAGAATTTAATCTCAGATGACCAAGACGGATATATTGATCTGGACAAGGAGCTTCTGCATGGAACCAACACCATCGAATTCAACCGACTGAATTCCGGCTGGTGGTTCGCCTACTGCTTTGGAATGTGGAATGATGGAAAACTGAGCGGTGATTATCAAGTGCTCCAGTTCCGCATCAATGCTGAAAATCCGACCATCGAATACATGAACTGGTTGGGAATATGGGAAATTGGTGACCAGCGGAACCGTTACAAAATACATATCCGTCAAGATGAGCCCAATTACACTTTCGCCATCTCCGGCTGGGAAGGGAATGTTCCAGATACTGAAAACTACATCATCCTGACAGATTTTGACCGAAAAAATGGAGACATGGTTTTCTATAACCAAATTCTTGGAAATTTTCAGGACGAAAAGAAAAATTGGTATGACATCATGTTCTGTGGCAGTTTCTATTATCAGCCAAACGGGCAAGTCCTCGATCAGTTCACCGTCATCGGTCCAAGCACGATTGCCAAGGCTTCTTATCCTGACAGAAAAGACAAGACTATCGTGAACGGTGTCATCTCTGAAACCGAAATTGATGGACATATGTATCCTTTCACGTTCAATTTCATGCATTTGAAGGACATTCCTGAAAATGAAGATTTGCCGATATTGACCTACAACGGCATTGTACCGGAACTGCCATATCCCATGTACAGAGTACAGGCCTACAGTACTGAAGAGACAGCCGCTGAAAGAACGCAAAGCAACCACATCCAGAAGGCGAGCCGACACAAGAAGGCACAGACCACCCTCCGAAAGAAATGATCTGGTCAGACGAAAACAGAAAGCGCGGTCCGGCAGATGATACCGGACCGCGCTTTCTATCTGCTCCATCGGAGCAGTTTAAAGTCTGGCGCGAAGTTCCTTGCCCTGCTCCTCATAGCCTGGCTTCTGAAGCAAAGCGAACATATTCTTCTTGTAAGCTTCCACCCCTGGCTGGTTGAAAGGATTGACGCCCAACAGATAAGCGCTGACGCCACACGCAAATTCGAAGAAATAGAACAAAGATCCAAGATTGAATTCGTTGATACGATCAATTGAAATGACAATCTGCGGAACACCGCCATCAATATGAGCCAGCTTGGTGCCGAGCTGAGCCATTGCATTGCAATGCTCCACATGCTGCCCTGCAAGATAGTTCAAGCAATCCAAATTCTGCTCATCACTTCCGATGACAACACTGCGGTTGCTCTTCTCAATATTGAGGACAGTCTCAAACATGATTCTGGCGCCATCTTGGATAAACTGTCCCATAGAATGAAGATCCGTTGTGAAATTGACGGATGCAGGGAAAATGCCCTTGCCATCCTTTCCTTCAGACTCCCCATAGAGCTGTTTCCACCACTCACCCAAATACATGAACTTAGGATTGTAAGAAACCAACACCTCTGTGGACTTGTCATATTCAGAATGAAGCAGATTACGCATGGCAGCATACTGCACAGCAGGATTGGATTCCTCTCTCTTGGCAAGAGCCAGTTCCATCTCTTTGGCACCGGCGAGCATGGATCTGACATCAATACCTGCCAATACGATTGGAAGAAGACCCACTGGAGTCAACACAGAGAAACGGCCACCAACATTATCTGGAACGACAAATGTCTTATAACCTTCCTGGACAGCAAGCGTCTTGAGCGCACCCTTCTTTGCATCTGTGATGGCGACAATACGTTCTGCGGCATCTTGATAGTTTTCTTCAATGAACTGTTTTACAATACGGAAAGCGACAGCAGGTTCTGTAGTGGTACCGGACTTGGAGATGACAACACATGCGACATTACGCTCTGCCGCCAAATCCATCATTTCTGCAAGATACTCCTCAGACAGACTATTGCCAGCAAAAACAACCTCCGGCACTCCGTTTTTGTTCTTGAGTTGGGAAGCGAAGCTATGTGAAAGAGCCTCTACAGCACAACGGGCACCAAGATAGGAGCCACCAATACCGATAACAATAACCAAATCCACATTCTTGGCCTTCCAAGAATCCCTTACCTCTTCACACTCTGCGATTAGAGATTCCGGAGTCTCTGATGGAAGATGTTTCCAACCCAAGAAATCGTTTCCTTCTCCATTTTCCTGTTCCAACACATCGAAACATGTCAATGCCTTCTCAACATAAGCTTTGTAATCTGCATCCTTTACAAAAGAATTGCAGCCTTTAAGATCAATATTAACCATATTGCTAAAAATTTTGTCTTTACACTAAGACACAAATTTAAATATTATTACTTAGAACTCAACGAAATGTTCGTATATTTGACGTCGAAATGCATCTTCCAATTTTTCCAAAAGAAAAAAGAATTCCCCCCAAGAAGATGCCTAAAAAGAAAAACAAATTAACTATAATATCACTATGACACGTAAACTTCTGAAAATAGCCGTTGCTGCTATCACAGCTTCTATGCTGCTCTCATTCAATGGAAATGCCCAGAACAAGATTGCCATCGGTGCACATCGCGGATTTTGGAAAACTGAAGCCTGCAAAGAGGCACAGAATTCCATCAAAGCCCTGCAACTCTCACAGAAATATGAATTTTGGGGCAATGAATGTGATGTCCAGCTCACAAAAGACAATTTCATTGTAGTCAACCATGACAATGACATCAATGGACTGCATATCAACTCTACCAACTATGCTGATCTGAAAAACATCAGATTGAAGAACGGAGAGAAACTTCCCAACATTGACTCTTTCCTCAAACAGGTGGAAAAAAGCAAGAAAACCGTTCTTGTTCTTGAAATCAAACCAGCCGAGAATGAAGCCCGTTCCATTCTTCTGACCGACCTCTGTATCCAGAAATTGATGGACCACGGCCTTTATGATCCTGACAGAGTCATCTTCATCAGCTTCAGCCTTGCTGTCTGCAAACATCTGGCAATCGTCGCACCTCAGTTCACCAACCAGTATCTCAACGGAAATCTTTCTCCTGATGAACTTCATTCGTTGAAAATCAACGGACTTGACTACCACCACAGTGTCTTCACGAAAAACCCTGATTGGGTAAAGAGAGCCCATGAGCTTGGAATGACAGTCAACGCATGGACCGTCAATGCTGAAAAAGATATCCAGAACATGATTGATCTGGGAGTTGACTGCATCACTACCAATGAGCCTCTTCTTGTCCGCAAAATGTTAGGCGGCCGGGAGAATCAAATTGTAAAATAATCCAATGCAGATAACAAAATCCAATGCAGATAACAAAAGAAGAGCGGTCCAAGCGACCGCTCTTCTTTTGTTATCTGCATTGTTAAGCTAGAGATTTTTCAGGCACTCTTCCACATTCTTCTGGATTCGTTCAAGTGAATAATCCACTTTCTCGAACTTATCCCCAGTGATGTGTTCATACAATTCAATGTAACGGTCTGTAATTCCATTGACCACTTCTGGAGTCATCTCTGGAATCTGCTGTCCCTCCTGTCCCTGGAAGCCATTCGCCATCAGCCACTCACGGAAAAACTCCTTGGAAAGCTGTCTCTGTTTCTCTCCTTTGGCAAGTCTTTCCTCATAGCCTTCAGAATAGAAATATCTGGAAGAATCAGGAGTATGCACCTCATCCATCAGAATAATCTGGTCTCCGATCTTTCCAAATTCATATTTCGTATCTACCAGAATCAGACCCATTTGAGAAGCAATTTCAGTTCCGCGCTGATAAATGGCACGAGTATATTTCTCCAGCTGCTCATAATCCTCCTTAGAAACAATTCCTCTGGCAATCAGTTCTTCTTTGGAGATATCCTCATCGTGACCTGCGGCCGCTTTGGTAGTCGGAGTGACGATAGGACGCTCAAACTTCTGATTCTCCACCATACCATCTGGCATGACTTCCCCACAGATTTCACGTTTTCCTGCCTTGTATTCACGCCATGCATGTCCGGCAAGGTAACCTCTGATAACCATCTCCACCTTGAAAGGTTCACATTTGCGACCTACAGTAACCATCGGATCTGGAACAGCGATTTTCCAGTTTGGAACGATATCAGCAGTTGCATCCAAGAATTTGGCAGCAATCTGATTGAGTACCTGCCCTTTGAAAGGAACCCCTTCAGGAAGCACCACATCAAATGCGGAGATACGGTCTGATACAAGCATGACCAGATATTTGTCATCAATCGTGTAGACATCCCTTACTTTTCCGACATACTTCTCAGTCTGTTTCGGAAATTTGAAATCGGTTTCAACAATAGCTTTCATAATATGAATGAATTTGAAATTGATTCGAGTTGATAGTAAAAAATCATCACTCAATCGTGCAAATGTACAAAATGGAAAGATTCATACTATCCAGCAATCCGGTGACTTTTGCACAATTTATCAACTTTTTCAACATTTAGAACAATCATCAATAATCTACCAGTTTCAGACGGAGCTTGAGACTGCGTTTTCCATTGCCGAACTCCTTCTCCCCCTCTTCCCGGAAACCGAGCAGCTTGTAAGACTGCCCCTCCGAAACATCCGCATCAACATAAGTCATGATATCGTCCGGACGCACCTCATCCAGAAAAGTCTGAAGCGCCTTTCCCATGCCTCCGGCCACCCGTGTTCCGGGCAGAGTGAAATACCTGACCCATTCGTAAGAACGGACCAGATGCCCCTCCTTGTCCCATTTCCGCGGTCCGGAAAAAGTCGCCACCGCCACCAGAGTGCCTTCCGGCAAATGCTCATGCCCCTGACGGGAAATATATATGCCGTATTTATAGCGGCAGTTGGTATATTTCAAAGGATGGTAACGATCCAGAAAATCTTCCGCGACGGGACGGGCAATCCGACGGACGCAGCAGTTCCTTGCAAAGATATGATGATATGACGTCTTTTCTTCCATTTCTGCAAAGTTATGAAAAAAGACGACAGTCCCATAAAAAAAGGGATGGTTCAATTGCCACCCCTTATCATATTACTACCAACCTGGATTCTGAGTCAACTTCTCATTGAGAGTAAGCTGTCCGCTTGGAATTGGATAGAAGTAGTGTTTCTTGTCGTAGATACGTTTCAGATTGAGCGTGTTGGAGCCCTGCATATAACCATTTGCGGCGACGTCCACTTCTGGCTTCTCTACATTCTTGAGGTTTGCGCCCAAATAGATGTCCGGGTTCTTCTCTGAATCAAGAAGTGCCAGCTGATGCCAACGAACAAGATCCCAATAACGATACCAGTTGTCGCAAATCAACTCACAACGACGGCAACGACGGATTTCCCAGATGAGGTTGCTGACGTTCATGTCATTTGCAGGATCGGCAGCAGGCGTAAGAGACATTGCAGGAAGACCTGCACGTTCCTGAAGCTTGTTGATGGTCTTGTCAAGGTCTCCCTGGGTAAGTTCACCCAGTTCTGCCTTTGCTTCTGCATAGTTCAGATAGATGACAGACAACCAGTAGATTGGAGCATCAGTATACTGTTTTCCGATATTGTTGCGTTCATCAACTGAAAGCTCTTTCCAGTTATCATATTTTGCAATTCCATAACCAGTGGTGGAAGTGAATTCAGCAGAACCATGACGGCTATATGGAGCCCCCTTCATGACAAGGACAGGGTCAAGAATAACTGACAAACGCCTGTCACGTACTGAAAGCACGTCTTCGAGGCTATATTTACCATCTGAAACCTTCTTGGCAGCGTCGTTCTTGTCAAGAGAAGTCGTCGCGAGTGGCTTGCCATCCAAGAACAGGAAGCTGTCGAAAGCATCCTTGCTGATACCATGAGTACCGGAAGTATTGAGTGTATAGTCAATCAGGGAATGTTGATACAGATTCTTTTCATAAGGCTTGAAGAAAATCATTTCAGGATTGTCGCTCAAATCAAGTGAATTGTAGTTGCCCTTGTAGCTGTCATTCAATTTATACTCCTTTGCCATGATTGCGGTGCAGGCATCCACGCACTCCGTCAAGAATTTCTTTGCTCTCGCCGCATCAGGGCCCTTTCCTGCATTCTCTTCTGCAGTACGGTACTTGCAATAAGTACCTTCATAAAGAGCGACATCAGCAAGCATAGCATAAGCCATGTCAGAAGAGAAACGGTCATGGCGGCCACCACCAATTGCCTCAGCGGCAAATTTCAAATCTGCCAGAACGTTGTCCATAACGACATCACGGTCTGTACGTTCTCCATAGACATTTTCCTTGTCAGCCGGATCCATCACATAATCAATCCACTGAACATCACCATACTGACGGACCAACATATAATACTGCCATGCACGGTTCATACGTGCAATTCCTTCAAACGGTTTCGTTGTCTTTTCATCCAGAGTGGACATTTTCACACCGGAAATGATGTAATTGGCACGACGAATTTCAGTAAAAGGTGCATTCCAGTTGTCTGAAGAAGCAGGAACATTGGTATATGTCCAGTTCAAATCACCATCAGAAGCGACCTGATCATCACTCAAATTCTTGAAATAGTACCATCCTGAATAGCCTGAAAAGTTGTTGTAGAATGTATTGCACTGATTCTCAAGGTTCTTCTCATTGCTCCAATAAGCTGGAGTATTAGTAAATTTATCTAGAGGATATTTGTCCAGCAGATCATTGCAACTTGCCAATGATGTTGCCAACAAGACAGCTCCGACATAATATATTTTTCTCATAATTTTCATCTTGTTCATTGATTATAAAGTTACCTGAATACCGAATGACAATGTACGAGTGATCGGAGCAGTACGTCCCCAACCACCATATTTTGTACCAGAATTGACTTCCGGGTCAACTGGAAGGTCATGTCCTTTATGAAGCAAGAACAGATTGTTGCCAGAGAAGTAGATACGTGCATTCTGGATATAGATCTTCTGCGTCAAAGACTTAGGAAGAGTATAACCGATTGTCAAGTTCTTCAGGCGAAGATAAGACATATTGATCAAATATTTTGACTGAGGATAGTAGTTGAAACGACCTGCACCGATACCTGAAACAGTACCACCAACATCATTGCCAGGATACAGACGTGGATAATCATTGTGCTGATCAATTTCATATCCTACGATAGTCTTGTAATCAGGAGAGTACAGGACTTTGTTATAGCTGGTCTGATTTTCATACAGAGCGATATCGGCACCTCGCATCATAGGGAAGTTGAATGCTGCTGTTTCCCATACATCACGTTTGCCGACCCCCTGGAAGAACATATCAATGTCAAAGCCTTTCCAAGCGGCACCGATATGGAAGCTATATTCATAACGTGGCATTGTATTGCCGATCACCTTCAAATCACCATGATCGTCTGCAGTTCCTTTACCACCGTCAATCTTGCCATCTTCATTGAGATCAGCGTACTTGATGTCACCAGGGCCATAATGGAATGAATCTGTCTCCAGACCAGACTGGTCAGGAACGCCCGCCGCATAGTTCCAGGAACCATCATCGTTACGGCCGGTAAAGTCAGACTCTTCAAAATAACGATCTGTCTCAAATCCCCAGATATCACCGAACACTTTTCCTTCGTAATAGCTGTCCAACTGTTTGGTATCATTTTTCCACTTCATGATTTTGGTCTGGGAATCACTGAAGTTCACACTTGCATAAGTCTCGACCTCACCGAAACGATGACGAAGATTCAAGCTGAGTTCATAACCGCGAGTACGAAGAGTTCCTGCATTGGTATATGGAGCACCTGCACCAAGAGCATTTGGAAGAATCTGGTCAGGAGCAAGCATATCACGGTTTTCACGCTGGTACCAGTCGAAGCCAAAGACGATTTCATTTTCAAGAAGTCCCAAATCAAAACCGATGTCGGTTGTACGGATACGCTCCCATTTCAAAGACTTGGACACCAGTTTAGGCATCTCATACTGGGTGATCTTGTTGTCACCATCCACCCATGCGATGTTACCAGGTTCACGCTGACTGATCAATTCTTCAAACATGTAGTTGCCGATAGCCTCGTTACCGATTTCACCAAAAGATGCACGGAGCTTGCCATTGTTGACAATATTCTTGACAGGCTCAAAGAAAGGCTCCTCAGAGAAACGCCAACCAATGGACCCTGAAGGGAAGAATGCCCAATGTTGAGAGTGAGGAAAACGGGAAGAACCGTCGTAACGGCCGTTCAATTCAAGAAGATATCTTCCTTTATAATCGTAGTTGATGCGGCCGAAATAACCGGCAGAAGCACGTGAAGAGTGTGACCAATCTACGCTCTGTCCTTCCTGACCTGCCATATTCAATTCTGGATAACCTTCGTCCAGCAGCTGTTTACGTTTTCCTGACAGATACTGATAGTCATGATCTTCCGCATTGCCACCAAGCATCACGTTCAGGTTATGTCCGTTCTTCCATGAATGCTCATAGTTGGCGTAAACGTTCAATGTCCAGGTATTGGATTTGGCATTGTCTCTCCAAATGGCAGTCTGGTCAGGTCTTACAATATATTTTGGTTGGTAAGATGCCCAGTTGATACCATAGACAGAAAAGTCTTCCGCACCACTGTTCATGTTGTTGATCTGATAAGTGAAGTCAGCATTTACGGTAAAGCCCTTGAAGAGGTTGGCTTTTGCAAAAGCTGTCATACGGGTCTGGTCAACAGTCACTTTTCTGTCGGAAGCCTGCTTCAGGATAGCGACATATTTATGATCATAATGTTCACCGTCTTCACCTGTAAAATAACCTGATGGAAGGAAGAAGGATCCCCATCTGTAAATATACTGATAAACATTGTTCCATGTCTCTGGACGCTGATAGTAACGACGTGTGAAGTTGACACGTGCTCCAACCGAGAACCATTTGGCAACATCTGTAGCGACGTTCACCGCGAAATTGTTCTTTCTCAATTTGTCAGGATGCATCTTCATCAGGCCCTGTTTTGCATCATAACCATAGCTCAGGTGATAGTTGGTCTTTCCTGAAGTACCGGAAACGGAAACATTGTGGCTCTGTGAAGGAGCGGCATTGTCATAGAAGATTCCTTTCAGATCGTAATCTGCATAGTAATAAGGAGTATTTCCTATAATCTTCCAATCACCGACTTCTGAGTCACTGACCCAATGCTTCATCTCGCTATAACCTTTCTTCTTTCCTCCATTCTGCTCTTTCCAAGCCTTTGCAAGAGGGAGCATCTTGTCGAAATACATACCGAAGAGTTCCACTTCATACTGGTTCGCATTGGCTTTTGCCTCCAAAGCGGCTTCCAGCTGGGTAGGGACATCGGGGAAATCCGGAATGAAAGTTGCCCGATCCCATGAAAAGTTATTCTGATACGTGACGGAAACTTTGTGCTGCGGCTTGGCGCCCTTGGTCTGAATCAAGATAACACCAAATGCCGCACGTGTACCATAGATGGAAGAAGATGCCGCGTCTTTCAGGACGGAGATGCTTTCAATATCCTGGGTATTCAGGAAAGAGATATCATCCATTGGAACACCGTCTACAACAAATAATGGTTCGCTATTTGCTTTGTTGCTCAAGGTACCGACACCACGGATACGCATAGATGCCTTACCGTCGATAGCACCTGAAGACTGAGTCACAGTAAGACCAGGGACAGCACCTTGAAGAGCTTTCGCCAAATCCGGTTGAGGGCGTCCCTCCATTGTCTTGCCAAGATCAACAGTTGCGACAGCACCTGTCAGATTGACCTTCTTCTGAGTACCGTAACCTATGGCCACAACCTCATCCAAAACGGTGGTGTCAGTATTCAATGTAATCTGCATTGGCCCTGATTTAGCTTTTACATCAATCGATTTATAGCCAATGGAACTGACTTCCAGAACTGCACCCTGAGCCACATCAATCAAAAAGTTACCATCAATGTCTGTGGCGACACCATTGTTGGTTCCTTTTTCAATCAAGCTGGCACCGATGACCGGTTCACCGAACTCATCAACAACTTTACCCTTAACGGTAATGATCTGTTGAGATGCATTGATTCCTTGTGATGCAGGCACTGCGAGAACAGCTTCCTCACCATATAACATACAACCACAAGAAAGCAATAGCGATAGAATCAAAAAATTTTTCATAGATAATCTTGATTTTTTAACGTATTGGTAATTGTTTTAATGGTATTTTCATTCTATTCTTCAAGGCCTATTTTTCATAGACAATGTCAAATGGTTTTCTTTGATTTTTCAAATGTAATAAAATATCATACTAAAACGATATAGTCTTGTCGTTTTGTCAGAAAAAAGGAAAAGAATATAACAAAAAACTCCATTTCAAACTTATTATCCTTACAAAACATATTTTCCTGCTTCACAAAAGAAGGACATTGTCCAGAGCCTGTCCAGGAAAAGAGATTATCTTGAAAACTCGATGATGAAGAACTTCTTCGCACCGATAGGGAATGCATTGCCATATTTATAAGGACAGAACAATATGAAACAATCCGTCAAAGAACTTACAAAAGCACCTGACACTAAAATGATATTGTCAAGCTGAGACAAAAATGGAAAAAGCCCGGTAAAATACCGGGCTTCAATCCAATCTGAGAGAGCCTCTTGATCAACAAGCCATCCGACCTTTTGGGGTCATATCAAAGCCCTCCCTCATTATATCATTCATACGAAAGACTACCAACCCTGGTTCTGGGTAATGGTATACCCCTTGTCCTTGTACATGTTGATCACATCTGTACATATTGGCGACAAGTAATTTCTTTCTCCGAATTTATCACGGTTCTGGACATTGTTTGGTACATAGTACCCCTTCATTTCAGATTTGTTCTTGCCATCATAAGTTACAATCGTCCCATCTTCCTTCACGACCTGGAGAGTTCCAATCTTGGATTCTGTCAAGAAGTCGAATGAAGTGGTGATCTTGCCTTCCTGAGTCTCGTTGAAATCTACCCAGATGCCACGGAGGAGGTCAGGATTCTTATCCCCGTCCATATAGTCAAGTTTGTGCCAACGTCTGATATCTGCCATACGGGTATGTTCGAAAACAAATTCCATACGACGTTCACGGCGGATTTCCCAGATAAGAGCAGGAATATCCTTGTCTCTGGCCGGATCAAAGTTGTCAGAAAGTGCAGACAGCTGCAATGGAGCAGTCTGTTTCACACCCTTTGATTTTGCCGCATCATCCAAAGGTCTTTTTCTGATGGCATTGATGGACTTGTCGATGTCTCCCTGCTGTACAGCCGCCCCCCCAAAAGATTCTGCCAATTCTGCTTTTGCCTCGATCCAGTTCAGCACCACTTCAGCATAACGCATTACTGGATAACCGTTGATATTGGTAGAGGAGCCATACTCTGGAGGATAGGTTCCGCCATAATAGGTGACACCTTTTCTGTCGATGAACTTGCAGGCATACAGAAGAGAGCTGGATGCGGCATTCGGTTCATCCCAGAAAGTAGCCTCGAAACGAGGGTCACGGGTAGCGGCCAGGCTCTTGTGGTCGAACTTCCTGGCGTTCTCGACACCGGAATTCTGATATGCCTTGCCATCATTGCAAATGAATGATTTTGCAAGAGCAAGGTTCGGACCGGCCCCCTGAGATTCAGTCAAATTGGAATAAGATGCGACACAATGTCTCACCTTGGGATCGTCACTATAGTAGCGATACATCATCACCTCATTCATGCCTGCCGGAGAGAAGGATCCGAACAATGAACGGAAATCGGCATTGAAGCCGAATTTGCCGGAATTGATGACATAATCACCGGCACGGACTGCCTGCTCCAGGAATTTCTTGGCGTGCTCATTGTCGCCTGACCCTTCATGATACTTGTACCATGTACCTTCAAACAACATGAGTCTGGAAATGAAACCGGCTGCGATGTACCTGTTCAGATAATTGGCGCCGTCATTCTCACGGATATTGTTGAGAGCGAACTCAAAGTCCTCATAAACGGCATCCATCACCTTCATACGTGAATCTCTGTCCTTGTACTGGGCTTCCCAGTCAGTGTCTCGTACAGGAGTATCATAATAAGGGACATCTCCGAAGGTCTCCACCAGACGGCTGTACTCATAGCCTCTGAAAAAACGGGCCACACCCATCCAATGGTTGTATTCCTCTTCTGTCAGTTTGTTGTTCTCCTTCATGGCATTCAATCTCTGGATGAGGATATTATGTTTTCTGACCCATGCAAAATTCCATTTCTGCCCAGCGAACTCTGAAAGCCAGGTAACCTTTTCATCTTTTGCCCAGTTATCGGCCGGTGCCTGGACAGAGAACCCTCTTTGCTTGTTGGAAGATACGAAGTCATCACAGAAATCATACCCCCTCAACACAGTATAGGCAGATCCCCAACCAGAATTATATCCGACAAAATAATTGGAATAGTTTCCATTGACAAACAAACGGACATTGCTCTCGCTGGACCAATAGTTGTTGTCATCAAGATCCGATTTCTGTGGACGATCCAAGAAATCCTCGCAACCAGCCATTGCTAATGTGGTGATTGCCATCAATATGATTTTTCTAATTTTCATGCTTCTAGAAGTTTAACTGGATACCTAATGATGCAGTCTTGAAAGCTGGAACGCCCACGCCTGTACGACCACCATTGTAATTGGAACTGTTATATACAGAATAGCCAGGAATCTCTTCCGGATCAATTGGAAGACCATGGAGATGATCAAATGTCAGGAAATTCTCCAAAGCGGCGTAGATTCTGAGTTTGCTGATCAATGCCTTTCTCATCAATTTCGCAGGGAAAGTATAACCGACTGTAAGATTCTTCATCCTGAAATAGGACATGTCAAGAAGATAACCGGACTGTACCTGCATATTATTGGTACTGTTTGAGTTGGCATTGTTGAATGCTCTTGGATAACGGGCATTTTCATTGACATCTTCAATCCAGAAGTCACCGGCAATTGCCTGAGCCATTGCGCCATCTCCTGTATTGTATCCAGGAATGGTCATAGAAGAATTACCCCACAGGTTACGCTGACCGACTCCCTGGAAAAATACAGAAACGTCAAATCCGGCATAGTTCAAGCCAAGGTTGATGCCATATTCATAACGAGGCGTTGAATTACCGATCACCTTCAAGTCTCCATGGTCATCTACCAGACGGGAGCCGTCGTTGATGACCCCATCGCCGTTCTTATCCTTGAAGCGGACATCTCCCGGACCGAACTTAAAGTCGGAACTGTTCTGAAGTTTACCTTGAGTAGGAATGCCTTCAATTGGCTGGTAAACCTGGAAGCCATCCTTAGATTGAATGGTAACCAATTCACCGTTATCATAAACAAAATCGTCCTTTCCAAAAAGCCCGACGGTCTCATATCCCCAGATTTCACCGTATGTCTTGCCCACATACCATGCATCGATACTCTTGGTGGAACCATAGGCAGTAATCTTGGTCTTGGCATCTGAAACGGTCACGCCTGCTGTGAGAGTAAGACCATTTTCAAATTTGTGACCATAATCCAATGCCAATTCCCAGCCTTTTGTCCTCAAAGAACCATAATTGCTCTTAGGTGCATTGGCTCCGAAAGTATGAGAAACTCCTTCAGCCGGTACAATCATATTCTTGGTGTCACGCTGGAACCAGTCAAATGAAACACCAAGGTCACCATTGAGGAAACGAGCATCAAAGCCAAAGTCCATATTGACAATATCCTGCCACGTAATGTTATCTGAAACAGCGGCAGGAGTACCGTAATAAATCAATTTGGAGCCATCTTGAATCCAATCAAGTTCAGCACCTCCCATGGTTGGAACGTAAAGAGAATTGCTGACGGACTGGTCGCCGATCATACCCCATGATCCACGGATCTTCAAGGAAGAAACTACAGGTTTGGCCCACTGCATCCAAGACTCTTCCATCACGCGCCAACCGGCTGAGAAGGATGGATACCATCTCCACTGCATCTGGGTCGGGAATTTGGAAGTACCATCATATCTCAAATTGGCCTCAAGGAGATATCTTTCCTTGAAATTATAGTTGATACGTCCGAAGAAACCAAGCTGTGACTCCCAAGCCTCGCTACCATTTCCTTCTGTAACAGCCCCCTGTGTCAGACCAAACTGAGGGTTGTCCTTGTCCATCAAATCTGATTTCCTGGTCCAGTGAGCAGCATAGTCATATTTGATGGCGTTCATACCCAACATAAAGTTCAGTTTATGAGCATCCTTGATATTCAGATCATAAGTAGTCGTCAAGTTGATGGTGCTACGACCTGAGTTAGATGCCGTACGGTAAATATGGTCCGGATTACTGCCGTTTGCTGTATACTGATGATTGTTCAACACATACTGAGGAATCGTATCGCCCAGTTTGTTGAACTCATTCCATTCATTTGGAATGGTTTCACCTGTCTTGATACCAGCTCCCCAAGTATCCCCTGCAACGAATTTATAACCAGGCTGGTTATGAATGAACTCATCATTGGCATAAGTATAGTCAAAGTTGATGTTCCAATTCTTGACAGGAGTGATGGTCACACCAGCATTGGCACTTGTATAATTGATTGTCCTGGTTGCTGTGTTGGCGGCGGCTGTCTCATAAGTCGCATTTCTCAGATCATGGCCGAACTCATCCTGAGCAACGAGAGGAAAAGTCGGTCCCCAACGGAACATATAGTACCAGACATCAGCAGAAGTAGCACTTGTCACATAAGCATATCTCTTCTGAGTTCTAGAGAACATCAGAGCTGCATGGACATTCACAAACTTGTTCACCTGTGATGAAACACGTGCAGAAGCATTCCAACGACGGAAATCATCGTGTTTTGCAGTCTTCATCATACCACTCTGGTCAAGATAGCCGACAGAGGCGTTATAGCTGGTCCTCTTGGAAGAACCGCTCAAAGAAATGTTATGACTGTGAGTTGGAGCGCATTTTTCAATCAAATAGTCGTATGGATTGAATGTCCTGATACCGATCTTTCGGTTACTGTCATCCACATACCAGTCTCGACCATAAGTGAATGGATCATTGCGGTCAAGTGTCTTTCCATATTTCTTATCCCATGCGACTGCAGCCTCATAACCACTACGATCAATCAGCCAGAACGCTCCTGTTGGAGTAGTCTTTCCGACACGCTCAGAAGCCTCTACAGTATAACGCAATGCATCTACGCCTCCCATCTCATAGTTTTTCGCCATACTCTGGAAAGCGACATTGCCAGAATAGGAAACATTGACGATACCATCTGATTCAGCTCCTTTCTTGGAGGTGATGAGGATGACACCGAAGGCGGCCTTTGAACCATAGATAGAAGCGGAAGCCGCATCCTTCAATACGGAAATGGATTCGATATCTTCAGGATTGACCAAGTTGATGTTAGGGATTTCAACGTTATCCAGCAGGATCAGCGGAGAGTTGCCTCCTTCTGCAGAACCCACCTGACCACGAATCTTCAGGACAGCATCTGCACCTACCTCAGCGCTGCCGACACTGACAGTAAGTCCCGGCACGACACCTTGAAGACCTCTGGAGACATCCGCAATTGGACGAGCCTGGAGAGTCTTGCCCACATCGACGGAAGCGATGGCTCCTGTCAGATTTTCTTTGCGCTGAGTACCGAAACCCACCACAACAGCATCGGAAAGAAGCAAAGCATCATCACGAAGAGTCACGTCTATCTTCTTCTTTCCTTTAACTTCGACAATTACTGACTTGTAACCCATTGAAGAAAATTCCAATACGCCATTTTCTGAGACCTCGATGCTATAATTGCCATCCATATCAGTAGGAGTACCGACAGTCGTACCTTGCACGACAATATAGGCTCCTACAATCGGTTGCCCACTGCTGTCTATCACCTTACCGGTTACAGTTATGCCTTGAGCAAAAACAGTTCCCATTGAAAATATGAGGGAACATATAGCAAATAAAAACAATTTGCTTAAATTCTTTGAAAGAGACATAGATTCATTTTTGAAATTATACGTGTTTATAAAATAAAATACTTTCCTTAAATTATGGTTATTTGTTATTGCTTTTCATTTTACATTATATTGTTTCACTATATCAAAAAACATTTTTATCTGAAAAACGCTATAAATATCAAAAAAAGTCATGGAATTTTAAATTTCCATGACTTTTTTTACCTTATCTATAACATTTTCGTACGTATATCCTCTTCCACAGGCATATTTCAGTAATTTTACCTTGCAGAGAGGATCATCTGAAATCTGTCGATACTTGTTCTGAAGAAGACGCTCAAGACGAAGATCAGCCGCAACATCATCTATCTCAGAAAAAGCTTCATCAATGATCTGAGAACAGATTCCTTTATGAGATAACATATACCGAATCTTTATGGCCCCCCAACCGGAAAGAGAAGATTTTTCCCGAGCATACGCAGAGGCATACCTCAAATCACTCACAAACTGGTCTTCTATCAGAGAAGAAACCAGTCTGGCTGCCACCACTTCATCCCCTTCAACAATCTTCAAGGCTTTCTCATAAATCTCCTTTTCGCAATATTCTCTGCGTACACACATATTCTGAAGCCGCACAAGCACCTTCCTGAACTGATTTTCTTCCATAAATCAAAAATCAAAGCCGACGCCGACAAAAACCCCCGGACCATGGGAAATATTGGACCAATGCACATTGGCACGGATAGGTCCCAAGATGGAATTATAGGCATACTCCAGCCCGACACCGATTATATTGGTCGCTTTGTTTCCATCTGAAAAAAACTGGTCCCATGTCTGGAAAGAATGTGCACCGTTGAGCATGGCTGTAAGATAACCATTGGTTGTCAAACGATAGCGGAAATCCATTCTGGCCAACAAAAGCAAATTGTTGACAGTATAAGCATTGTCAATACCGACAAACGGAATCTGCTGGTCCAGATAACGAGATGGTATCATGCCACCAATAGCATTCACATGAGAAATCGGAATCTCTTTTCCGAACAGAAAACGCGCATGAAATTGAGGCAGGAAAGCAAAACGATCCTTGATAGACAATGCGCCCTTTATTCCAAACTGCACAGTGTGAAAAGGCTCAATCTTTCTTTTGAGGCCTGCCATCACCCAAGCATAATCCAGATTCATGGCCATACCCTTCGTCGGAAAATAACCGTCATCAAAGGAATCCTGCTTGGCCCGGACTACGGCAGATATATAGCTGTTGGTCAACTGGTCCACATCATAATCTCCAAAGACGCTGTCTGCCATGATGGAATTCAAGCGATAGAAATCGTTTCTCAGTCCAATGTTCATGTCAAAATTGTACCAGTTCACATTGGACAAATAAATTTCCTCTGCATGTTTCAGATACGCGACATTATAGTGACTCTCACCCCAAGAAAATCGATTTTTGTCCACCCATCTAAAAGAAGTGGCTACGTTAATGGTCGGTCCGACAGGAGAATTGTAATAGTAATGCACCTGTGCATATGGATTGAGTCCGACCTTAGCAGTCAGGTCCACTGCGTGTCCCTGCAGGCTATGCGTATTAAAACCGACATTGGCCAAAATGGAAACCACTTCCTCACTATCAAAACGGGCCGAAAAGCCAAATTGATGAATGGGCCCCCTTTTGCAATTGATCAGCAACCTGTAAGGTTCCTTCGTCCCCTGCAGTTCATAAGTGACATAATCAAATGCCTTTGTTCCATATATCGTGGCTACTGCATTCTCTATTTCTTCCAGACCATATTTCTTGCCTGCCTGCATATTGATTTTGCTCATCAGATAACGGCTTTCATTTTCATTCACCCCTTCAACTTCTACTCCAGAGATATACACCCGTTCCTTGTTGAGATTGACAGCCTTCTTATTATATCGTACTGTCGTATCAGCTCCTACCCTTTCCTTGACTGCCTTCAATGCCTCTTTCTGGGCAACGGCAGCCTGGTATCCCCGATTGACAATTGTATCAATGCTGGCCTTGTCAAAACTAAGCATACCATATCCTTCCAGTTGTGGCCGGATAATGACATCGGCCAAGTTGGCATTTTTTTCATAAGATGCTCTACCCAACATATCAATCCCCTGCCATACAATATCCAACATATTGTTGATGTCAGCATAACCGCGATATCCAGAATTGAGATCCACACCGATAATGATATCGGCTCCCATTTCACGAGCCAAGTCACAAGGATAATTGTTACGCATCCCCCCATCAACCAACACCATTCCGTCTGTCTTGACCGGTGCAAAGAATGCAGGAATGGACATAGTGGACCGCAAAGCAGTCACAAGTTTTCCTTCGTGCCACAACTTTGCCTTGCCAGTAACCATTTCCGTCGCCACACAGAGATACGGAATCGGCAGATTAAAGAAATTGGTGGAATCTTGATACCCAACCGAAAATTTGGTAATGATGTTGTTGACATTCTGTCCAGAAATCAATCCAGAAGGAAGGCTCCCCAAGAAATTTGTTTTGACCAATGACCCATTATCAGCCACTTTTTCAGAAGCTCCCAAATGAAGATCCTCATATTTCTTGTCAGAGGCAAGACTCTCATCTATAGCATTGTTCTTGATAAAATCTTCCTTCTTGTAATAAAATGGAAAAGACAGGTTGAATTTTTCTTTATACTTGCTCTCTTTATAGGAAATATATCCTCTCGGAACATTGTCGCTCATGGCAAAATCCCAATCAATATTCTTGATGATCTCATTCATTTCATCTGCTCCGTATCCCAAAGAATAGAAGGCGCCGACCAAGCCCCCCATACTGGTTCCCAGAACCATATCCACCGGAATTTCCAATTCCTCAAGAAATTGGACAACTCCCACATGCGAAGACCCTCTTGCCCCCCCGCCACTAAGCACCAAGGCAATGGTCGGACGGTGCTGTCGGATTTTGTCCATACGAGCCCTCATCTGGGCAAAAGCAATGCTATCCTTCTTCGGATCATAAGACATTTTCAGAACATCCGCCTTTTCTTCCTTAATGACAGAAAACGGACGACACACATCTGCCTTGCTCCAAAATGGAATGAGCAGCATTGTTGAAATCAGAGATATAAATATTTTAGATGTCATATCTGTAATTTTTTCGGTATCATTTTCTGAATGCAACGAGCAAACGACTACGCTTCCTCCTTATGTTTTCCGGCAAGCATACCACAAGCAGCAAAAATATCTTCTCCACGAGAAGCCCTGATGGTCGTCGTAATGCCGGCCCGGGACAAACGATCCTGAAACATTTCCATCTTGACTTCCTGAGAAGTCCCATACGGAAAATCTGGAATCTTGTGGAAACGAATCAAATTAAAACGGCAATCCAGGCCGTCCACCAATCTTCTGATTGCATCGGCATGCATCTTGTCATCATTGACGCCATCAAACATAGTATATTCGAAACTGACTCTCCGCTGTCCAGAAAAATCATATTGTCTGAGTAAAGCTACTACATTTTGAATAGGATGTACCTTCTGCACAGGCATAAGAGCCAACCTCTCTTCAGGAAACGGATTGTGCATACTTACGGCCAGATGGCATCTGGTCTCTTCAAGATATCTCTTCAGTTCCGGCATCACACCGATTGTCGAAAGTGTGATACGTTTCGGACTCCAGGCAAATCCCCAGGAAGCAGTCAAAATTTCAATGGCTCGCTTGACATTCTCATAATTGTCCAGGGGCTCTCCCATCCCCATAAAGACGGTATTGGTCAGCTCGTCGCTTTCCTCAACAGAGAGAAACTGGTTGATGATGTCACCAGCAGACAGCTGTCCATGGAACCCTTGCCTGCCTGTCATGCAGAACTTGCAACCCATCTTGCAACCTGCCTGAGAAGACACACAAAGTGTCCTGCGGCCGTCATCTGGAATCATGACCGCTTCAATGGAGCTGCACTCCAGATTCCCTTCAGTTTCCGACTCCACCGCATTCAACCCTTTCTTGTGAGTACAGGCAACTGGGAATAAATATTTGCGGGTTCCGTCAACTGATTTCTGACAATCAGAAAATTCAACTCTTCCCACCTCATACTGCCGAGACAATTTCTCCCTTCCCACTTTAGAGATATTGGTCATATCATCAAATGATTTCACCTTTTTCTGATACAACCATTCAGCGAGCTGCCTGCCCGCAAAAGCGGGCATACCCAATGAAAGCGCAATCTGCTTCAACTCCTCCAGATTTTTTCCCAACAATCTCTTTTTCAACACCATATTCTTCCCTTTAAAATACAATCATACACTTACAAAATTACGCAAAAAATATTTTAGAATGCGGTCTTTTTTAATAACTTTGCTACAAGACTCTCCTTTTTGGAGAATCATTTCAGTATAATCTATCATTTATTTCATTTATGGCTAAAGAAGCAGTACAGAGTAACGACAATGCTGGCAAACTGAAAGCATTGCAAGCTACAATCGACAAGATTGAGAAGGATTTCGGCAAAGGTACGATTATGAAGTTGGGAGATCAGCCACAATGGGATGTTCAAGTAATTCCAAGCGGTTCGGTCGCTCTTGACCACGCTCTCGGTATAGGAGGTTATCCAAGAGGAAGGATCATTGAAATCTATGGTCCAGAATCCAGCGGTAAAACAACATTGGCTATTCATGCCATCGCACAAGCACAGAAGCAAGGCGGTATCGCCGCCATGATTGATGCAGAACATGCTTTCGACAGGACCTATGCCAAAGCCCTCGGTGTTGATGTGGACACCTTGCTCATTTCACAACCGGACAATGGAGAGCAGGCATTGGAGATTGCAGACAATCTCATCCGTTCTGGGGCCATTGACATCATCGTCATCGACTCTGTTGCGGCCCTGACTCCAAAATCAGAAATTGAAGGTGAAATGGGAGACAACAAAGTGGGTCTGCAGGCAAGACTCATGAGTCAGGCACTTAGAAAATTGACCGCCAACATCAGCAAAACCAATACCTGTTGTATCTTCATCAACCAACTCCGCGAAAAAATCGGTGTCATGTTCGGCAATCCGGAAACGACCACAGGTGGTAACGCCTTGAAGTTCTACGCTTCCGTCAGAGTGGATGTACGCCGTACCACCCAAATCAAAGATGGTGAAGAAGCACTCGGTAACCGCACTCGGGTAAAAGTGGTCAAGAACAAGATGGCTCCTCCATTCAAAAAGGCAGAATTTGACATTGTCTATGGTGAAGGCATTTCCCATGTCGGAGAAATAGTAGACCTCGGTGTCGAATTTGATGTCATCGGCAAAAGCGGCTCATGGTATAGCTATGGTGACCAGAAACTGGCTCAAGGCCGTGAAGCGACCAAACAGCTGCTCGCAGACAATCCTGAACTTTGCGAAGAAATCGAAGCCAAGATTCGAGAGGCATTGAAGAATATCCAAGACTGATTTCTTCATTCAGAAAACATTTGAAGAGGCCGTGTTCCCACATAAAGGAGAACGCAGCCTCTTCAATATCTTCTCTTCCGGCAGCCTGTCCTACTTCGGCGGGGCGATCCGGCATAGACTAAGTTTCCGATAAGCATCTTCCGTTATGACCGTCGCACGATACAAGTCTTCCAATGTCCATTTCTCCTTTGGATTATTTTCCCGATAAAGCACAATGGAGCGAGCGGCAGAGCCGATATAAGGATGATGACACAATGAATCTGCCGGCAAGATCCACAGTTCATAGGGGGGAACGGAAGAAACAGCAATCAGATCTTCCAGGCCGTTGAACTTCTCTTCATCGAAATATTTGAGGTCCATGAGCTGCTCTTTACAGGAATAACCACCCAACGCCCGACGATGACGGACCATCCGGCTGGCAAAATAACCGCCAATTCCCGGCAATTCATCAAATGCTGCAGAATCTGCTTGATTGATATCCAGTGGAGGAATATCAATGAACGGCTCCAGACGCTTATAAACAGAATCGGCCACTACAAAACTTTTTGCAAAATCAGACTTTCTCCTGAAACGGCCTCCTTTTTTTCGATAATGGTCAATGCTCTGGGCCTGCTTGAGACTGAATCCGAGCAACTGCAATTCTTCTACCGAAGCGGTATTGGGATTGAACGGAAAAGATTGATGGTATCTGGGGCCATGTTGCTGGCGGACAGCTCGGACAGACTGGCTATGAGAAGCATCTTTTCTTATGATTGATGGATTCTCCTTTCTGGAAATCGCTGATGAGGATTCAACAGCCTTTCCGACGTCCTTATATCCCACATCTTTATAGATGTAGACCGTATCAGGACAATCCCGATTAGAAACAATATGCGCCACGGCCGCCCGCTGAATGAAGATCGCAGTCTGATAACCTATGACCAGAAACACAAGGGCAATCACGCCCGTAAAAAACGAATTAGAGATCTTTTTCGCTTCGTCGGTGTCTTTTTTCATTTTCTTCTCTATCTCTCTCCTCATTGACACTATGTTTATCGGCACCTCCCACTATGATGACAATTTCACCTTTGGGTTCATGCTCTTTATACCAAGCCGCAACATCTGCCAAAGAACCTCTCTTGTGTTCTTCATGGACTTTTGAAAGTTCTCTGGCCACAGAACACTCCCGATCTGCTCCGAAATATTCAATGAACTGGTCCAACGTCTTGACCAGACGATATGGCGATTCGTAAAAAATCATGGTCCGAGTTTCCTGTGCCAAGGTCTTCAACAAAGTCTGTCTGCCTTTTTTCATCGGAAGAAAGCCCTCAAAGCAGAAACGGTCGCAAGGCAATCCAGATGAAACGATAGCCGGAATACATGCTGTTGCACCGGGAAGCGTCTCAATCTCTATTCCCTCAGCGGCACAAGCGCGGACCAAAAAGAAACCCGGATCGGAAATGCCAGGAGTTCCCGCATCACTGATCAGAGCGACATTCAACCCCGCCACGATACGATCCCGAATCAGTTCGGACGTCTGATGTTCGTTGAATTTATGATGAGACTGAAGTTTCCCATGAATATCGTAATGTTTCAACAGGACAGAACTGGTACGGGTATCTTCAGCAAGAATCAAGTCCACTTCTTTCAGAACCCTTACGGCACGATAGGTCATATCCTCCAGATTGCCTACAGGAGTAGGCACGATATATAGTTTGCCAGCCATTATCTCAATTTCCTCCTTACTGCCATCATGAATCTATATACTGAATCTGACTCCAAATTCCACTCCGGGAAAGTTTCCAACAGATATTGGACCGCCTCATCCAAGGACTTCATGGCATTCAGACGATGCATGGTATCCTGATAGAGCATTGAATCTTCACGAAACAAGGATGATATAAATAGTACCCTGTCATTCAATGAAATGGCACTTTTTATATCGCGTACTTTGGATCCGGGCATATCATGTTTCCATGCCAGTTTTTCTGCCATCACATCAATGACCGTCTTGCCCAAATGGGCAGATTCATTGACGGTCTTGCGACTTTTACGGGTATGTTTCACAGCAGGTTCTTCCACTGCGCCAAACAAGCTGACCTCTCCGAACAATGCCGGCTCAGAGACCGTTTCTTCTTCCTTCCCGTTTTCTTCCTCCCTGACAGGTTTCACTTCTTCTTCCTCTTCCGCCTCTTCTTCTGTTCCCTGTTCACCGATCTCGACCTCTACTTCTCCAACTTCCCGGTTATTCTCTTCCACTGCAGATTCCGCCTTCTCCCCAACCGGAACTTCCTCCTCTACAGGAACTTGCTCTTCAAATTGCTCCTCTGTCCTTTCTTCTGATTTTTCCTCTGACGTCTCTTCTGATGATTCTTCTACCAGAGTGACTTCTTCCAACCCGACTTCCCCAACAGGGGCGTCCCCGACTTTCTCAGTTTCTTCAACCTCCTCAACTTCCTCTTTCAAAGACTGTTCAGGTTGCACGAACTCTTCCACAGCAGACTGCACGAATGCTTCTTCCACCGGCAACTCAGATGTAGCGGTCTCTTCACATGCAGCGGCGCCCTTTCCCGAAACACTGACCTTCGGTTCAAAGTCTGCCAGAAAATCGTCAAACGTCTTGAGTTTTGATTTCTTTCCAACCTTGTCTGGAGCCATCTCCACATCCAAACCCACTGAATCAAGATCCAAATCATCTATTTCGATATCAATCACTTCATTTTCATCTGGGACATTCCCAGCAAGACCTTTCAAGCCAGCCACTTCCTGTTCCAAAGCCTCCACCCTGGATTTCAATGCATTCAAACTGTTGATAACTTCTTCAAAAATATCTCTCTCTTTCTTGTCCATAAAAGGTTGTTTTTTAAGTATCTTTGTCTTGCGTGCATTCCATATACGGAATGCACGCAAGACAACCTAACCGTCAACTACAAAAATAGTCAAATGTTTCTAGAAAATACAAAAAAATCGGGCTGTATCGAAGTGATTTGCGGCTCCATGTTCTCGGGAAAGACAGAAGAGCTGATCAGACGTCTGAAAAGAGCCCAATTCGCCAATCAGAAGATAAAAATATTCAAACCAGCTGTAGATATCAGGTATTCAGACAATGACGTCGTTTCCCACGACCTTCACAGCATTCCGAGTACTCCGATTACAGAAGCCAAACAAATGCTTGAAGTGGAAAATGATATACAGGTTGTCGGAATCGATGAAGCCCAATTCTTCGATGACACCCTTGCCAGCGTAGCTCAAGAACTTGCAAATAGAGGTATCCGGGTTATTGCCGCCGGTCTGGACACAGACTTTCTTGGAAAACCTTTCGGTCCCATGCCCAATCTGATGGCAGTCGCTGAAGATGTACAGAAAGTACATGCTATCTGTGTAAAATGCGGCAATCTGGCCAACCATTCCCACAGATTATCACGTAGCAAAAAACTGGTAGTCCTTGGAGAGAAAGATGTTTACGAACCACTCTGCCGGTCCTGCTACAATAAAGCCATTGCAGAAGAAAAAAAACAATCAAATTCTACCAACATATGACAAATGCTGCTCCGTGTTGTCAACATTCCCCGGAGGTCAGACAAAAATGAACAGAACCCCGGAAGTTTTTTTTACTTTCAGGGTTTTGCTATACACGACATCACTGATCTTTTCCAATATATATATGGTATTTTCAAGAGATTGGTGAAAAAAAGCGTTGTTCCATTTGCAGGAAAGGGACAGCGTAGGACAATGTAGGTCAGCATTGGTCAATATGGAGCACATATAAAGTGATGCGTTAAAAAAACTGGTGCAACACCTCGGATAATGAGAGAATCGGACTGAATCCGAATGGAAGAAGCCCGGTACAATACCGAGCTTCTTTCCAATCCGAGAAAGCCTCCTGATCAATATTGACCGCCATACTTTTTGAGGTGGGGCATATCAGAAATCTCCCTTGAATCGGTTCTCATTTACTTTCCAATTGGATTTTAGCCCCCTTGACCCCTTTTGCAACAGCTTCAAAGACAATCTTTCCAGCCTCTTCATTCGTCTGTACCATTGCGGTCAATTGTCCGTTGAACAATTTCATCTGAGGCTCGTGGAAAAGTTCCAGACTAGCAGCATTGCCATTGGCGGCTGCCCTAAAAAAACCTTCTCCTTTTACTTTGAATTTGATCTGACGGTCATCTACAGGACACAGATTGCCGTTCTCGTCAACTACCCTCACATTGATAAAAGCCAGATCTTTTCCATCAGCATGAAGTTCTGTCCGGTCAGCAGACAACTCGATGTGATGAGGTTTTCCTGCTGTATGCATCTCTCTGATTGCCACGACATTGCCTTTTTCATCATAAGCGACTACCTTGACCGTCCCAGGTTCATATCGGGTATCCATCCACATCAAACGATAACGTTTCTGACGTTCAAAGGATTTTTGAGCTTCAAGAGTATAGCTGCCGTTCAAGTTGACATCTTGATTTTTTGTTCGCATCCCCTGACTCTTTCCATTAACAAACAACTCAGCAGAAGGATAATTGGTGTAGACAAAAATAGGTGTCACTTCTCCTTCTCTACCTTCCCAATTCCAGTGAGGTAGAATGTGCAAAGTCTCCACATCCTTGTTCCAATGGCTGCGATACAGATAATAACGATCCTTTGGAATACCGGCCAGATCAATGATCCCGAACAAAGAACTGTGACTTGGCCAGTTGGTATAATAAGGAGTCGGTTCACCCAAATAATCAAAACCTGTCCAGACAAATTCACCCATACAATATGAAAGATCTTCATGCTGGATAAAATCGTCTTCCGGCAAATTGGACCAACCACAATGTTCTACATCGTAAGAAGAACTCTGATGATCGACATAAACTGCCATCGCCTTACGTTCCACAGGAAATTTGTAGACACCTCTGGAGCTGACAGTTGAAGCCGTCTCACTGCCAAGCACAATACGCTGCGGCAACTTTTTGTAGTTCTCCTGATATTTGAACGGCCGATAGTTGAAACCAGGTATATCCATGACGGCCGCAAAATTATTATTCACTACAGCATCTGGCGCATCCATACCCTGAGTCACGAAACGGGTCGGATCCTCACGATGACAAATATCCTGCAACCACTTCGCAATTTTGCAATCACCAGTCATCCACTGGTTAGGCACCTCATTTCCAATACACCACATCACGACACTTGGATTATTTCGATAATGATGAATCAAGTTGACCAAATCTTTTTCAGCCCATTCATCAAACAGAAGATGATAGCCGTTGGCGCATTTGGCACGATTCCATTCATCAAAACTTTCTGCCATAATCAGCATTCCCATCTCATCACAGGCTTTGACCAATTCTGGTGCAGGCATATTGTGTGAAGTGCGAATAGCATTGCATCCCATATCTTTCAAAATACGAATTTTACGACGAATGGCAGCCTCGTTGACAGCGGCTCCTAATGGTCCCAAATCATGATGATCACAAACTCCCTTAAATACCACCTTCTTGCCATTGAGGAAAAATCCTTCATCAGGTACAATTTCAATGGAACGGATGCCGAACGGTGTAATATATTTGTCCTTCAACTCCTTTCCGTCATACAACCGGGTCTCCATAGAATATAGTACTGGCGTCTCTACTGACCATAAATCAGGTTGCCTTACGATAAAATCCTGAGACACCTCCTGATGAGTATACTGAATTCCCTCCAACGATGTTTTTTGGGACAAAATCTCTTTCCCTTCATTGTTCCGAATAACGGACTCTATCTGATAACCATCCGAATCCACCCCTTCAGGCAATTCTACACGAGTCCTGATGTTTACTTTGGCAAAAGCTTCATTTACCTCCGGAGTCGTGACATAAGTACCCCATACTGGGATATGAGCATCTTCTGTCACAATAATATGGACATTGCGATAAAGACCGGCTCCTGGATACCATCTAGAAGATTCTGGAAAATTTTCCAACCGGACAGCCAAAGTGTTAGGTTTTCCGGGAATCAAATAATCGGTAATATCATAATGAAAAGAGTTATAACCATAAGGCCAATATCCTACCTCCTTCCCATTCAGATAAACTCTGGCATGACTCATGGCCCCATCAAACAAAATAGAAGCACGTTTTCCTTTCTTGAACCGAGGCACCTCAAATGTCTTCCTGTACCAGCCCACTCCCACAAAAGGAAGTCCACCGGTACGGCCGGCATGCTCCATCGCCTCAGTCTGTCCATCCTGTACAACAGCCACATCCTGCTTGTCATTTTGTGCACTGAACGGACCATAAATGGCCCAGTCATGAGGCACAGCAACGGTCTGCCAGGACTTGTCATTGAAATCGGAGTCAACAAATTCAGCCACATTGTCCTCCCGGCTAAATTTCCAATCTTTTTCGAGCAAGAATTCAGTACGGACATGTTCAGACGAACAAGAAATACCGAAGAATCCCAATAAAATCAAGATGAATTTTCTCTTCATACGAATTTTCTAAGTCAAGAAATCAAGTTCCATTTGAGCAAGTTAAACAAAACCCGCGAATTATACAATTTCAACTCTACTATGATTTCACCAGAATAAGCAATATCTTTACAAAAAACAACAGAATATGAGTGCGAAATTGAACAGATTCCTCAAATGGATTTTCGGCGGAGTACCTGTCACAAAGGTTGCCGTTCAGATATCCCAGACTCCTCCATCCTCCTGTCTGGAAGGAAAAGTCATCCTCATCACAGGAGGTGGAAGAGGAATCGGCTACACACTGGCAGAGAAATTTCATGCAGAAGGAGCCAAGGTGATTCTTTGCGGAAGAAATCTCCAGACATTGGAACAATCTTCCGCTCAACTGAACCATTGTCCTTATCTGCCATTAGATGTCAGCCAACCTGAATCATTCAGCAACCTGTTTCAGGAAGCAGAAAAACTGGCAGGTAATCCAATTAATGTCCTGGTCAGCAATGCAGGCATCTCTCTGCACGAACATTCCTTTGAAGAAGTGAAAGAAAGTGACTTTGACCAGCAGTTTGACACAAACCTCAAAGGACCTTATTTTCTCTGCCAGACTTTCGTAAAATATCTTATGAGCCAACCGACCTGTCCAGGTGATATCCGCGGAAAAATCCTGTTCATCTCTTCAGAAAGAGGCTTCTGTTCTGACACCATCCCTTATGGATTAACCAAAGCCGCCCTCAACAGTTTTATGCAGGGTCTGGCCAAACACTATATTTCCAAAGGGATTCGGACCAATGCCATTGCCCCAGGAGTCACAGCCTCGGACATGACCCAATTGGACAAGAACGATGATCTGTTCAGGGAAGACAACATTGGAGGCAGAGCGTTGATACCAGAAGAAGTGGCAGAAGCAGCAACTTTCCTCCTGTCCGATGCGGCCAGCAGCATCAACGGCTGCATCTTACCATGCAATCTTGGGAATCACATCAAATGAACTCCCCCCAATCTGAAACTTAGGGGCTTTAAAATGCATGATATTATAAAATGAAGCCTTCCCGAACGGGAAGGCTTCTCTATTTCCATTACTTTTCGAAGAAGGAAAAATGGACTCTTCCATAAACCTTCTCCTTTACAAAATTGGGATGTTCCTTAAAACTATGCTCACTACCATGTTCCAGAATGAAATAATTGCCGGAATGAAGAATATCTTGAGACAAGACCTTGTCCGGAATTGTTTCCAGATCATCCAGTGCATACGGAGGATCGGCAAAAATCAAATCAAACTTTTCTGTACATAATGGAAGAAATTCAAACACGTTGTGGCGGACTACAGTCATATTGCCTATCCCCAGACGCTTGCTCTGGTCCTTGATGAAACTGGCATATTGAGGATTCATCTCCACTGTCCAAATGTGACCTACTCCCCGGGAGGCAAACTCATAGGAAATGGAACCGGTTCCACCAAACAGGTCCAGCACCTTGAGATCTTCGAATTCATATTCATTGGAAAGGATATCAAACAAAGCCTCTTTCGCAAAATCTGTTGTAGGACGAGCTCTAAATGAGGCCGGCACTTCTATCCATTTTCCTTTCAATCTACCACTTACTATTCTCATCTTCCTTAACTCTTTAAATAATCTCTACCGACTTGAAATATCGATATAATGACATTTCCTGTTCATTGGCAAGCGGAGTCCTGAAGGTAATTGCAGAAACTTCCGGATTCAATTGAAGACGGTTGAGTGCGAGAAAAATAAAATACTCTGCCGTTGTGAAATCGTGAGCCTCGAAGACATTGCAAAGTCTCAGACTCTTTCCCTGAGCAATGACCAGATAAAGATATCCATCCATATAGGAAGCCAATATCTTGTTGTATTCTGTACATTGGACAGTTCTCTTAAGAAGATAGTATGCTTCCGGAAGAATCGGAAAATGATCACCGGAATGGTTCATTACTGTCTGGGAAATAACTTTGGACAAAGATTCACCGATAGAATTGGAATAGACCAAAACAGCATTGAATTCCTCCACCTCAATATGATCGACCATATCAGAATCTCTGACAGACACCACTTCAGCAAGCGCCTGCCTGGCAGACAAAGGATTGAAAAACTGCTTTGGAACCAGAGCAAATTTTGGGGTAAACAATGAAATATCCACCCAATCATACCGTTGCTGGAATTCCTGAGTCGTGAAGATACGCTCAGCTCCCTGCCATCCGGAGGAATGGACGGAACTATTCTCCTCTATTTGAAAAGAATATCCACTCAAGCCAACTTGAATGGATATTCTGCCATCTGGAATGTGATCCATAATTCTATTTTATCAAGAAGGCCGTTTTCTGCCTTCCAAGAAAATCATAATTACTCCCAGTTACCTGCATTGTTGTTAGGAGCGGTGACACTGCCTACCATCAGGCCAGGATAAAGATCCTGATCCTCACGCATTGCCTTAATGTTGATAACGAGCTGGCGATCCAAACCCTTAAGAAGGGCATTGTAATGCATCTTTGCCTCGAACAATGGAACGTTCACACCTGAAACCTGCTTTACAACAGCATTCATCTCAACGGGAACACCACCTGAGAATGGAATATATCTTAGAGAATCGACGCAGAAATCCGGTCTGTTGTTGAAAAGCGTATCTTTTACAGCGACCTCACTCTTCACAGAAAATACAAGGTTCTCTCCCTTCCTGTAAAGTTCAAGCATCTGCTCCGGAGTAATTTTTCGATTGCGCTTCTTGAGTCTTTCAGTATTGGCCACGGCTACAGAATCGTCATGGGAACCAATCTTCATGATGATTTCCATCTTTCCGTTCTCATAGAAATCAATCAGAGTATCAGCGGATGCGGTAAATTTGCCATTCACTGTCTTGTATGCAGTCTGGAGGGTACGGATATCCTTCAGGCGCTCAACAGCAACTGATGTACGATAGTCTCTCTGTTTATCGAAATTGACAGGCACCATGATGCTCTCTACGATAAACCATACCAAAGCTACAATAATAGCAGGTAGTACCAAGCAAGTTAAAATCTTCTTAAGAATTTCCATTATGATAGTGTTTTTATAATCAACCTTTGTCGTACAAAGTTACTAAATTGATTTTTTAAATGCAATAATTTTAATATTATTCGTAAATTTGCAATCATTGTTTGGAAACATGAAAAAATTAGATTGCAGAAAATTGGATTTGCTGGAGAAAATTTTAGACTCCGGCGAGCGGTTGACTTTAGTCACCCACACCCACCCGGACGGAGATGCGGTCGGGAGCACTGTCGGACTGTTGAACTATTTGATTATGAATAGAAAAGATGCGATGGTCGTCTATTCTGACAAAATTGGTGAAAATCTCCAATTCATCATCAACAAGGCAGTCCGAAACAGAGTGATAAACTTCTGTGACGCACCAGAGAAGGCCCAGGAAAGAATCCAGTCTTCTGATGTGGTCATTCTTCTGGATGCCAACAGTTTCCGGCGGACAGCCGGACTGGAGGAAATTCTAAGCAATTCAGCTGCAAAGAAGATTCTTATCGACCATCACCTGAATCCCGAGGAATCCCAATTTGACTTGATTTTCTCCGAAACAGAGACATCTTCCGCCTGCGAATATGTCTTCTATATTCTGATGGAGTTGAAAGAAGTATCTGGAGAGGCGAAAAGACTTCCTTCAGAAACTTCCAGAGCCCTGATGACCGGCATGACAACGGACACCAACAATTTTGCCAACTCGACCTTTCCATCTACCTTGGAAATGGCTTCCAGACTATTGGAAGCAGGAGTGGACCGGGATGCTATCTTGTCCAACCTCTACAATCAGTACAGCGAGTATCGCATCCGGCTGATGGGTACATTCCTCAAAGATTTGATGATCTTAACTGCCCAAGGAGCCGCCTATGCCATTTTGGACAAGAAAACTCAGAACCTCTATCACATGGGAATTGGAGATACGGAAGGATTTGTCAATATTCCCCTTTCCATCAGCCAAGTGAAAATTAGCATCTTCCTCAAAGAGGATGATGGTCACTACCGTGTTTCCATCCGGTCCAAGAAAGGGACGTCCGCCAATCAAATGGCCACTCTTTTTTTCAATGGAGGAGGCCATGAATGTGCCGCTGGCGGCAAACTGGTTTTCGGCAAGGATATTGAAGGACCTTCAGAGGCACCCATATACATTGAAAATGCCATTGTCCGTTTTTTCCAGAAGGAACCGACACAAAAAGAATTGCAGTAGATGAAACAGATCAGACAGATAGGAATCGTCCTTGTCCTTGCCTTATCAGGACTGCTTGCCGGCTGCACAGACGAAGCCAGCCAGCAGCTTTATGCAGGACAGGAGCAACTGATTGAGAACTTTCTGGCCGCCGCACTCAAGGAGCATCCGGAATTCAAGACCGTCTCCAATGGGGGGGCCGAACGCCTGATTGTCAAAGAAGGAAATGGTGAAGAACTGAACAAGAACGGAACCGTCGAATTCTATTATGCAGGCTATGTCCTCTCCAGGCAAGGCACCACAAAAGAGACTCTGTTTTCCACCAACCATGAGGCACTTGCCCAAGAATATGGCTGGAAAACAGACCATGAAGACGCCTTCAGGCCAATCCGCCTCAACCTGAAGAAAGACAAACCTCTTCAGGGACTAAGAGATGGCATGTGCGGAGCAAAGGCAGGAGAAGAATGCTTTATTCTTTTCACCACCCGATATGCATTCGGCGAAATGAAATTGCCAGGTGTTCCCATCAATTCCGGCATGATTTATCACATTTGGATAGAAAAAGTAGAGAATTGACGACGATTTCTGACGACAGGAACTCTGATTATCACTATATTTACAATTTGTAACATTTGAATATTTTAATTAGCATGAAAAAATATACACAATTTGTACTGATTTTCCTTCTCGGCGCAGGCTTTTGGGGAAGTTGCGCAAAAAATCAGGAATCTACCTTGAACGAAGACAACAAAATCTGGCTAGATGGCTGGATTCAATTCAATCATCCCGGAGTGCAGCCTTCCGGAAAAGGAATATATATCATTGAAGACCAACCCGGTACAGGAAAAGAATATAAAAACGATGCCATCATTTCCGTTGAATATACTGTAACGGACCTCAATGGCAATATAGTCAGCACAACCAGCAAGGAACTGTCCCAACAACTGGGTTCCTACAATTATTCTGATTATTATGGCGAGCGTATCTGGGTCATCGGGGAAGGTTCCGTTGTGGCAGGAGTCGAAGATATTCTGGACGGAATGAAGATTGGCGGCACCCGCAAAGCGGTCATCCCTTCATGGCTCAATGTCAACAAAAGATACAATAGTGCCGAAGAATATTTCAAGCACAACAGCAAACAACCTCACGCCATCTATAGCATCACGCTGAAAAACATCATCGAAGATCTGGAAAAATGGGAGACCGATTCTCTGAAAAGATATTCTGAAAAACACTTGGGTGGCATAGACACCACCTCTTTCGGTTTCTACTACAAACAGACAAAAAAACCGGTGATTGACAGTACCTTCAAGAAAGATACGAATATCTTCATCAACTATATCGGCAGAAGATTAGATGGTACTGTATTCGACACCAATATCGCAGATACCGCCAAAGTATACGAGATTTACAATCCTGCCAGGAAATATGTTCCCGCCCAAATTTCTTGGGGTGAGAATGAAACAGATTTGAAGATGGTGACTGACGGAAAATCCTCCGGCCTCATCCAAGGTTTCCAAAAGACGCTCTGGCAGATGCACCCGATGGAGCAAGGTATCGGAGTATTCATTTCTCGATTCGGCTACTCTGTCGCAGGAAGCGGACAGGCTATCCCTTCTTGCTGTCCATTAAGATTTGATATTGAAATTGTACAGAATCCAGAGAAAAAATAAGTAATTCATAAAAGATAATGTCGGCAGCTGAGAAAACAATTCCAACTGAACTTGGCACAAAGAAAATAAGCACTTTGCTAAAAGAATATGCTGTCCCTGGCATCATTGCCATGACAGCTGTTTCTTTGTATAATATGGTCGACAGCATCTTCATCGGCCATATCAAAGATGTAGGTTCTCTTGCCATATCAGGACTTGCAGTCACCTTTCCATTCATGAACCTGGCAACTGCATTGGGTACGCTGATTGGCATCGGCACATCTACCATGATTTCCATCCTGTTAGGACAAGGGAATCAGGAAATGGCAAGAAAGGTTTTTGGCAATCAAATCAGCATGAGTTCCATCTGCAGCATCGCCTTCACAATTATTTCGCTCCTATTTCTGGAACCGATTCTCTACTTTTTCGGAGCCAGCCCGGCAACTATGCCTTACGCCAAGGAATATATGGTCATCACCCTGATCGGTATGTTCATTACAAATCATTATTTTGGCTTCAACAACTGTATCAGGGCGGCGGGCAATCCGAAATTGGCGATGAAATTGACTATCTTCACTGTCCTTTGCAATTCAGCATTAGATCCGCTGTTCATCTTCACCTTGGACCTGGGCGTGAAAGGAGCGGCCATCGCAACACTCATTTCTCAAGTCATTGCCCTCACCTACTCCATCTATTATACCTTCAAACCGGAAAGTGTCTTGAAACTTTCCAAGAAAATCTTCAGAATCAAGTCCAGAATTGCCAAAGACATCCTGTCCATCGGCATGGGCCCGTTCTTGATGAATTCCGCATCCTGCATTGTCTCCCTCTTCATCAACCAGCAATTAAGGAAATATGGTGGAGATCTGAATATCGGAGCCTTCGGTATCGTGAACAAAATCAGTTTTCTGTTCACCATGGTCATCACTGGATTCATCCAAGGCATGCAACCTATCGCCGGCTATAATTTCGGATCCAGACAATATGGAAGAATGAAAGAAGTGTACAAATACACAGCACTGTGGGCAACTGTCGTTTCCGTGCTCTGTTTCTTTTTCTGCACCTTCCTTCCCAGACAAACTGCCAGCATCTTCACCAATGATCCCGAACTGCTGGAACTATCAGCACACGGATTGTTTATAACCAACATCTGTTTCATTATTGTGGGATTCCAAATGGTTACCACCACGTTCTTCCAATGTATCGGCATGGTCAGAAAATCCATTGTCCTCTCTGTTTCCAGACAATTACTTTTTCTGGTACCGCTACTATACATCCTACCGCTCATCTATGACGTGGATGGCATCTGGTACAGTTTTCCGGTTTCGGACCTGATGGCTGCCCTATTGACCATAGCAATGATGATTTCCCTATTCAGGAAATTGTCACGTCTGAAAGACGGCGAAGACCCCTCTTTTCTTGGAGGACAGATTTGAACTTGAAAGACTGACGAAATATGGAAAAGAAAAAAATAATCATCAGCATTGGCAGACAATATGGCAGTGGCGGACATCTTGTCGCCCAAGAAATCGGCAAAAAATTAGGTGTCAGAGTATATGATAACGAGCTTATCAGTCAAGCTGCCGAGCAAAGCGGACTCAGCGAAAGCCTTTTCATGAAGAATGACGAGAATCGGAATATGTTCAACCTGGACAGTTTCTTCTCTTCTGGAAGATATTTCTCTTCTGATTGCAATTTGACCGACAATCTGCTCTTCAACATACAAAGCCAAGTCATCAAAAAAATAGCTGACGAAACATCTGCCATCTTCGTCGGCAGATGTTCTGATTATATCCTCCGGGACCAACCGGAACTAGTCAGCATCTTTATCTCTGCTCCGGACGAAGTCCGAGTCAAAAGGATTGCAGAAAAATTGGATGTATCAGAAAAGGAAGCAGAAAACATCATCAACAAAAAAGACAGGAAACGAGAGACCTACTACAATTATTATACAATGGGGAATTGGGGAATGGCTTCCAATTATGACTTGTGCATCGACTCTTCCATTCTGGGAATCGAAGGAACCTCTGACATGATTATTGGATTCATCAAACACAAAATCAATGAATAGCAGAAGACTACTTGGCCTCCTGCTGATTCTGGCCGCACTCGGAGGCATCATATGGGGGGTCACCTGCAGGCTGGTTGTCCTCCAACCTGTCACTATCGCAGATACTGTCAAGAAAGATATCGAGCTGAACAAAATCATCCACAACGAATTGTCAGACACCTGCTCTTTGGACGGGATGAACAGCCAGATTGAACGATACATGAGACAATGGCAACTCCGAGGAGCGTCCCTGAGCATCATGCGAAATGATTCTTTGCTCTTCAGCAAAGGTTATGGCTGGGCAGATGAAGAGAAAGGGGCAAGAATGGATGCTTCCCATATCATGAGAGTCGCCTCCGTGTCCAAGCTGATAACAGCGGCAGGCATCATGGTCCTGCAGGAACAAGGGAAACTCTCTCTGAAAGACACTGTTTTCGGTCCGCATGCCATTCTAAAAGACTCCTCCTATCTTGCCTCCATCAGAGACAAAAACTATTACAAAATCACAGTCGAGCAACTCCTACGTCATGAAGGAGGATTTAGAGGATTCGATCCGATGTTCAATACCCGTTCCATCATGAATTCATACCAGTTGGAAAAAGCACCTGATACCGAAGAACTCGTCAAGATTGTCCTGAAAAGAAGACTCCGATTCATACCGGGCAGTTCCCGATATTATTCCAATTTCGGCTATCTGCTGCTGAGCATGGTCATCGAATCCGCCAGCGGACAACCTTATGAAAAATTTATCCAGGAAAACGTGCTGAGACCGGCAGGCTGCTTTGACATGCACATTGCCAAAAACTACTATTCCCAAAAATACAGGAATGAGGTCAGATACTATGTTCCAAGCAACGAACCTATGGTCGAAGAATACAACAATAGCGGAAAAATGGTTATACGATGCTACGGAGGCAACAACATTGAAGGTCTGCAAGGCGCTGGGGCGTGGGTCTGCTCAACACCAGAATTGGCCAGATTTATCGCATCCATTGACGGGAACCCTACTATCCCAGATATCATCTCCAAAGAAAGCGTCAAACTCATGACCGCCTATTATGACCGGTCCACCTACTCTCTTGGATGGAATGACACCAATCCGAAAGTGGGCTGGACCAGAACAGGAACCCTTTCCGGCACCACCGCCCTCATCAAATATTTCCCTGACGGAGAATGCTGGATCTTTGTCAGCAACAACAGTACCTGGAAAGGCCCTGGATTTACCCGCTATACTTCCAATCTGTTCAGCAAGCTGCGCTCACAATATTCAGAAAAACTTCCGCCGCGAAACCTGTTCTGGAAAAGATAAATGAGAACCATGAAACCAAAATGAAGAATCCCGGAAACCGCTTGGTTTCCGGGATTCCTGTTTTCTCTTGTTCTGTGGAAACTATTTCACAAACATGACAGCCTCTGCAATAGAGTTGAGTTTGGTATCCACGCTATCAGCACGGCTTGCAAGAACGCATGGAGCGGTCGTGCCAACGAGCATACCTGCCTGTCTTACACCGGTTGCCAATTTGGAATTGGTCTTCCAGAATACATTAGCAGACTCGATATTTGGGAAAACCAGACAATCTGCATCTCCTGCAACAGGGCTCTTGAGCTTCTTGATCCGTACAGACTCCTCGTCAATGGCAACATCCAATGCCAAAGGACCGTCTGCAATGCATTTACCCATCTGACCTCTATCAGCCATCTTGGCAAGTACAGCAGCCTCCATACAGTTAGGCATGGAAGCGAGCACCTGCTCTGAAGCGGCGATGAAAGCGAGCTTAGGAGTATCGATACCGAAAGACTGGGCCACCTTGACTACATAACCAGCCAGTTTGGTCTTCTGCTTGAGATCCGGCTGAGGAAGCACAGCCATATCTGTCAAGAAAATCAATTTATGATAGTTAGGATTTTCAATGATACCCACATGGCTCAAAAGTGCCTTTGGAGGAAGAAGGCCACACTCCTTGTTAAGGATGGCGCGCAAGAATTTGTCAGTGGAGCAAAGACCTTTCATCAAGACGTCGCCTTCGTGATTTCTGACCAGCTCAACAGCCTTTGAAACGGCCTTAAGTTCAACTGGCTCATTGACAATCTCAAATTTATTGACATCAATCTGACGTGCAGCGCACACCTCATTGATCTTCTCTTCATCACCGACAAGAGTGACCTTCACAAATCCAAGGTCAACTGCTTTGGAAGAAGCTTCGATAGTATGTTCATCAATACCCCAAGCAACCACCATTTTCTTGCAGACTCCTTTCTCCTTGAGTTCTGCGAACAAATCTGAAAATTTAGTAATCATCTTTATATTAAAAATTAGTCATCCAAACTTGATACGATACGCATAGTATCACGGGCAATTACAATCTCCTCATCTGTCGTGATCAATGCGACCTTGACTTTGGAATCAGAAGTTGAAAGCATGGCATCCTCTCCGAATGCGACATTCGCCTCGTAGTCAAAGTTCACACCCAAATACTGGAGGTTCTCACATACTCTTCTCCTGAGACGGCTGTTGTGCTCACCAATACCACCTGTAAAGACAATCAGATCCACACCGTTCATTACAGCGGCGAAAGAACCAATGTTCTTGATGATGTCGAAGGTCAACTTCTTGAGCACAAGTTTAGACTTCTTGTCACCGTTGTTGGCGCGCTCATCCAAATCTCTGGCATCAGAAGAGTACTCTGAAAGTCCCAAGAATCCGCTCTTCTTGTTCAATATCTCTGTCATCTCATCAGGAGTCAGATTCTCCTTTTTCATAATATAAGGAACGATGTTCGCATCAATATTTCCACATCGAGTTCCCATAATCATACCCTCCAATGGGGTGAAGCCCATAGAAGTATCTACAACCTGTCCATTTACAATAGCGGAGATGGAACTGCCATTACCTAGATGACATGTGATGATCTTGGAATTGTACAAATCCAATCCGGCAAACTTGGCACCTTTCTGAGCCACAAACTGATGGCTCGTCCCATGAGCACCGTATTTGCGGACACGATATTTCTCGTAATATTTATACGGAAGAGCATACATATAGGCATAAGACGGCATCGTCTGATGATAAGCCGTATCAAATGTCACCACCTGCGGAACAGTTGGCAACACATTCTGAACAGCTCTGATACCAAGCAGATGGGCAGGATTGTGGAGAGGTGCAAAATCACAGCAGATCTCAATCTTCTTCAATACATCTTCATCCACCAACGCGCTGTCTGAGAAATACTCTCCTCCATGGACGATTCTGTGGCCGACCGCCTCAATATCCTCAAGAGACTTCAATACGCCGTACTCCTTGTCTGTAAGAGCATCCAGAACCAGTTTCATACCAACCTTATGATCAGGAATAGGCAAGTCCCTCACAACTTTTTCTTTGCCTGTTGAAGTATGCTGGAGACATCCTGTTTCCAGACCAATCTTTTCAGCGATGCCCTTTGCCAAAAGGTCATATACATCATTGCTCTTCATATCAAGAAGCTGATACTTGATAGATGAGCTGCCGCAATTAATGACAAGAATTATCATTTGATTTGAGTTTATATAGTTTTAATTTACTGTAAATATCTTATTGGGTAAGTCTTACAAAGTTAGAAAATAATAGCTATTTTCGCAATACGTCTGAAAGTTATGAAAGAGGGAAAAGATATTGTGGATATATCTGCATCATTCGTAGCAGGTATTGCGTCGGGTTCATTGATTCTACGATTTGGCGGGAATGCATTTCTATGCACTTCTCTTTGTGTTTTTGTCTTATTTCCATTTGCCTTTTTCCTTGGAAAGAAAGTACTTCTTGACCATGACCTGCAATACAGGAAGATGTCCTGTCTCCATGTTCTTCTGTTTCTGACGGGAATATTCTGCTTTTCTTCCGAACAGATTTCCCGACCGTTCAATCTTTCTCTTCCTTTTCTGAACGAAGTTCCCAGCCAACTGGCAAAATCCGTCTCGAGAATCATAGACCAGTTTCCAGCCACTGCCCCAGAAAGCAAATCCATGATGAAAGCGCTGGTTCTGGGAGACAAAGGCGATCTTGGGAAAGAGGTGATTGATGCTTTCCGAGAAAGCGGAGCGGCACATATTCTGGCCTTGTCTGGACTTCATATTGGCATTCTCTATTCCATCTTGCACAGCCTTCTCCGAACATGGGGCAACCGACCCAGCATCCAGGCGGCGCGTACCGTCACGATCCTGCTCATTTCCGGCACCTACGTACTGGCTACAGGATCCTCCCCTTCTCTGGTACGCGCTTTCCTATTCATTCTGCTCAACGAATGCACTCATCTAATGCACCGCCAGATGAAACTGTCACACACCCTCTGTTCTGCTCTCTTCATCCAGCTTGTGCTGGATCCCCTTTCGATCAAAGAGCTCGGTTTCCAACTGTCCTACCTGGCTATGGCAGGAATCTGCTGGATCTACCCTCTCTTGAAAAACAGGAACCTGCACTTTCCACTCCTCCAGAAAATATGGAACCTGGCATCACTGACTATTTCCTGTCAAATATTCACCGCACCACTCGTTCTGTACCATTTCAAAACGATCCCCACCTATTTCCTCATCACCAATCTGGTGGCCATTCCCTTGACGACTTTGACAATGGGAATCACTGTGCTGATGATTGCATTGGGATCCATAAAAATATTCCCAACCTTCCTGGGGAAGATTGGGAACCATATCATTCAAATTCTGATAGATGCTATGGAAATTATCTCACACATCTGACAGAAGCGGCAAAACTGCTCTTGTGACCAAAGTTAACCAGCAAATCTGGATTTTTCATGAAAAGATAATAATAGGTAGCCTGTTCCTCATCCCTCTCTTCTGTGGACCAGAAAGCGGCATACTGGAAAGCACCTGCAAACTGAGCGACCTTTCCTGAATATTGTACATACCCGGCAGGCAGAGCACTGAAACCAGATTGATTGGTAATCTTGACTTCTGGCCAAAATTCCCACAAATTCTCCTTATTGACACTGGCACGAGTCATCATTGAACCGGAAATCCCTTCCATCGGACTCTTGGAATCGGCCCCCATGGAAGCAATCAGGTTATCCCAATCTGCTTTTGAAGGAAGCCTCCATCCTTCCGGACAGACCTTCTTGGCTTCATTCCAAGTGTAAAATCGGCCAACGATCGGATCAGCCGCCTTGCATTCGTAATACGAAACACCGGCTTCAGCATAAGCGAGATTTTCAATCATCCAATCCAAATCACCTACTTTTCGATAGGAATATTTCTTGCCGTCACGGACATCTTCCATTGTCTTGGCATCTATAACAGGATTCTCCACAACCAATGACTTCTCCGGATGAAGGACAACAAACTCCTTGCTTGTCGAAGATGTATAGTAACCGTCTGCGAAAGCAACACATTTGAGGGTCAATTTTCCTAAAGTATCTTTAATTGACAGCGTCAATTTTCCCTTCTTTTCCAAAGGGTCATCCTCCACTCTAGTCGTATCTTTCTTGATGCCCAGTTCAGGACAAGCCCAATAATATCCGATTCCCTTCCCTTCTTCCGGACGAGTCAGACCGGTCGGTTCCAGTTCATAGACATCACCAGGAGCCACAAAATCTGGAAGTGCGAATGAGATGCTCCCCTTGAAGGAATTCTTGTACTTCACGTCCTCTTTCTTTTCTTTCTTGCAAGAAGGCATGAACACCAATGCGGCAGAAAGTGCCAGCATGAGGAATTTATCTATCTTCATATTTCCATTCGAATTAAAATACAAATATCGAAATTTATCTTGAATTTCCCTTATCTTTGTTCAAATACTTTACTCTTAGCAATTATGTTGAAAAGGTTTCCCCTCATAATCGGCTGTCTGGCTTTCGCCTTGACTGCTTGCCAGCCCCAAGACAAATATATTGCCATTTCCGGCTATGCCCAAGGAGGCACCTACACTGTCAAATTGAATTTGAATGGTTCTCATGGACGAATCCACACTTCTCCCATGCAAATCAAAGCCTCCATTGACTCCATTTTCCAAATGATTGACACAACTCTTTCAGGATATAACAAAGGTTCCATGATCAGCCGATTCAACCGAGGAGAAACCATTGTACCCAATACAATGTTCAAGGACATCTATTCAGAAGCCTACCGTTTCTGGAAAGAGAGCGATGGATTGTTAGATGTCGCATCTGGCAAATTGTTCGACCTGTGGGGCTTCGGCTTCACGAAAGATAGTCTTCCTTCCGACCAGATGATTCTGGAGACCTTGAAAGTCATTGGCATGAAGAGACTCCAGCAGGAAATCGTTCCTGATTTGCAAGGCAGATTCTCCGCTGAAAATCTGATTGTACAAGGGCAGAAGACATCAGCAGAACTTCCAATTCTAAACTACAACGCCATCGCTCAAGGATACAGTTGTGATCAAATTGCCACTTACCTCTATTCCTTGGGGGTCAAAGACATGCTAGTGGAAGTCGGAGAAATCTTCTGTGACGGAGTCAATCCGAACGGACAGGGCTGGAGCATCGGTGTTGACCGTCCTGAAGATGGGAACAACCAGCCAGGAAAAGATATTCAGGCCATCTGGCAGTCAGACGGCAAACCTCATGGTGTAGTCACTTCTGGCAACTACAGGAAATTCTACATCAAGGACGGACAGAAATATTCACACACCATCGATCCCAAGACAGGTTATCCTGTAAATCACAATCTGCTCAGCGCCACCATCATTGCCGATGATTCCATGACAGCGGATGCCTATGCTACCTACTGCATGGTGCTGGGTCTGGAAAAGGCTCAGGAATTCATCGAATCCCAGGAAGGAATCGAGGGCTATCTGGTCTATGGTGATGGAGAAGAGATGAAGGAGTGGGCCTCCTCCGGTTTTCTCCTCAAAGAAATGAACTAGCGCAAATCATTGACAATCCAGGAATCGTCCAGGTGCTCCGTATCAAAGGTGAAATCGGTGAGTTTTCCCGGTTCCTTGAATCCGATCCGGTTGAAGGAGATTTCCACCACCCGATCATCGCTTAGCGTGACAATCATTCCGATCGGAGCTTCTCCCCGGAAATAGAATTTGACGAGATGAACATTTCCCGCCTGTTTGGCGGACAAGATGGCATAACTGGCAGACTGGTTCTGGAATGTTCCTTCCTGCAGCGGACCGACGGCGAACAGGGTGTTGATTTCTGTCAGCAGGGAGATGGCATTGTCCGAACTGGTTTCCATGCTTTCCGCTTCGACCACCACTTCCTTTGCGGCGCGGTCGACCGTCCATCGGGTCTGTCCGTCGGAATAGACTTCCAGCCCATTCTGCTGCAGTTTGAATGCATTTTTCTGAACGGTAGCCGAACCTTTTCCCGTCATCCTGGTCTTTTCTTCAATCAGAAAGGAGTAATCCACAGAAAACTGTGACTTTTCCACTTTTTCCACAAAACGCTGCACCACATCTTCTGTCTGTGCGGCGGGTTGCTGTGCGATTGCCGGCCAGAGTGCCAGCAGTAAAAATATAGAAATCAGTATCTTTTTCATATCATTGGTTCATATAAGCCTGCAATATTGGTTCCAGTTCATTCAAATCTGATACCAGAACCTGTCTTGGCTTGGAACCTTCCTGCGGACCGACAATACCGGCAGCTTCCAGCTGGTCCATCACACGGCCTGCTTTGGCATACCCCATTCCCAAACGGCGCTGCAAATCTGAAGTGGAACCTTTCTGGGAAGTCACCACCAATCTGGCCGCTTCCTCAAAACGTTCATCCAGATTCTTCATGTCAATCATACTTACTCCATCTTCTGAAACATTGTCCTCAGGAGCAGGCAGATAATACGGGGTATTGTACGATTTCTTATATCCCTGCTGGTCGGCGATGAAACGGGTCACTTTCTCAATTTCCTCCAACGAAATATAGGCACACTGGATTCTCTGACGATCTCCACCATCAAAATAAATCATGTCTCCACGACCAATCAGTTTCTCGGCACCAGTTGAGTCTAGAATAGTCTTGGAATCGACAGATGAAAGAACACGAAAAGCGATACGGGCGGTAAAGTTACCTTTGATGGCACCGGTAATGATATCCACCGATGGACGCTGGGTGGCAATGATCACATGGATACCGGCAGCCCTGCCCTTTTGGGCCAGACGGATAATGGAACTGTTGATGCTTCTGGCAATCTGTTTCGATTCTCCTCCGGAACCATCCGAGATGGTCAAGTCGGCATACTCATCTACTACAGCCACGATGTATGGAAGGTACTTGTGTCCTTCTGTCGGAAGCAATCTGCGGGACTTGTATTTTTCGTTGTAGGACTTGACGTTATTGACTGCGGCTTTGCTCAGCAGATCATAACGGGCATCCATCTCAATGCAAAGCGACTTTAAAATCTGGTCTGCAGGCTTAGGCTCTTTGGCAATGGCATTACGTATCTCATCCTCTTCTCCGGAGGCAGTAGGCAGGACAGCCAGGAAATGATGGAGCAGACGAGCATAATTGGTAAACTCCACCTTCTTCGGATCAATGAAAACAAATTTCAACTCCGAAGGATGCTTGGCATAGAGCAAAGAGGAGATGATGACGTTGAGTCCCACAGATTTTCCCTGCTTGGTCGCACCTGCCACCAGAATATGTGGCAGCTCCGCCAGGTCAAACACCTTCACTTCCTGATTGAGGATACCGTATCCGATGGCGACCGGCAGTTCCGCATCACTTTCACGGAATGCCTTGTCATTGAGCATGGCCTTCATCGGCACGATGGAAGACACCTCATTCGCCACTTCAATGCCGACGGAGTCGGACAGTTTGCAGATGCGTACTCCATTGGCATTCAACGACATGGCAATGTCATCCTGCAAATTGATAATGGTGGCGATACGGACACCCGGAGCAGGATAGACTTTGTATAGCGTGACGGTCGGTCCGACAATGGCCTTGACGTTCTCCACTTCAATATTGTAATTCTTGAGGGTGGCGCGGATCTTCATGTTGTTCTTGCGCAATTCCTCCTGAGATACCAAAGAGCGAGAACTCTCATAATCTTTCAGCAAATCAAGACCTGGAAATCTGTAATCACTCAATTCGTCCCTGACATTGATGTGCGGAAGGTCCTTCCCTTCTGTGGACAGCTCTTTGCCCACTTCAATCTCCAATCCATCATTCAATGACGGAGTAGCTACTGGGACGGCCCCTGCCTGCAGAGCAACCGTCTCATGCAATGGTTCCGGAACAGCGGCTGGAGCCGTTTTCATTTCCTGTACAGGAACAGAGGCCTCCGGAGTCCGGACAGCCGCCTCTTCCTGAGGGGTCTCCTCAGCGGCCGGCGTGACATTCTCCTCTACGGGAACATTTTCTGCTTCTTTGGCTTCTCCCCAACGGAAACCACCTTTCCGGGAAACGGATTCCCCGTCTTCCTCGTCATGGGATTTCCTGACGTGCTTGCGGCTCATCAAATCATTGAACCAGTTCAGGAACCGGTCGCTGGCAAAAAACAGCCAAATGAAAGCAAACATGACCAAGATAAGCAAAGTTGCCAATGCCCCCATCAGATTTGAACTCCAAGTGACAATCTGACTGCCACATTCTCCACCAAGACCGCCTCCATAGACATCTGAGATGTTGAAAGTCAAGGAAACCAAAGAAAAAATCCAGGACAAGATGAAGGTTGCAGACAAAGACATGACCACCACTTTCAGAACAGACTTGCCCTCATTCATCCTCCACACCCTAAGTCCAAGATAACCGAACAGATACACCAAAACAAATGCAGACAGACCAAACCAGCGACTGACCAGACAATATCCCAATTTGTTTCCCACTGCCCCCCCCATATTCCGGGCATCCATCTCCAGGGAACGGCTCAAAGGTTCATTGAGCATACTCTGATCAGCCTTCCATGAAAACATGTAGGAAAAAGTGGATACCAAAATGAAAACAGCGAGGAACAGGAAAGCCAAGCCTACAATACAGGAAAGTATGTTCTTCTGCCTTTCATCCAGATTGAAATGCAATGAGATCTTTTTGGACGTTTTCGGTTGTTTCTGACGTTTCTGCATCATCAAGTCTACCTTTTCTGATTATTTTTTCTTTGGAATGACCTTTTCTGCGGTCCTTGTTTTCTATTGTTCTGATTGTTGAAGTCGAGATTGAGACCGGGTCTGGAAAAAGTGGCGTCGGATGAAAGCTTGGACAGGCTCATCCCTTCCGGAACTTTGATCTTGTAATCGGACAATTTCTCGATATCCTCAAAAATAGTCTCATCTGCGACACTGTCCTTATTCCAGATCAGATACTGCTGTCGCATATAGACAGCAAGCGCCTTCAACATATTGGTCTTGTTTTCACCTTCCGGTTCTGAAGCAATCAAAGCAATGATGCTCTCGATATTCCTACCATAATGGTTAGCCTTAACCGGTTTCTTCTCCAAAGGAATAGACATCGGCTTGATATCCAGCTGCTCCGGATTCGGCATCGGATAAGGGGAATCCACATCCAGATCGAAACCTGCCATGATGTAGAGATGGTCCCAGAGACGCTGGGCCCAGTTGTCCTCCACCTTGACGGACGGATTGAGAATTTCCATCACCTTGATGACTGCCTTGGCCTGACGGGTCCTTTCATCACGGTCTTCCACCGTCTTGAGATAGTCCACCATCTTCTTGACATTGCGGCCATATTCCGGCATACACAAAGGACTTCTTTCCGTATTGTATTCCAATTTGATTGTATTTTCGTTCGCTTCCATAGTCAAATTATTTCATAAAGGACAAAGATAATAAAAATTTGACCTCTTTCTTCATCTATCTTACCTCTTCAATATTTCCGCTCTCCTTCCCGACATACCAAAGATATCCCTTCACCTTCGGATAGCCCATCTGCTCAAGCAGACCGGCATACCGGGCGACCTGTCTGCAGTACTTCGCTTCCGGATCTCCGAATTTATAATCGATGACAATGGCTTCTTTCTCATTGAGTATCAGACGGTCCGGACGGAACACCAGTCCTTGCGCATCAAAGATGGACAACTCGTTCCTGACGCCTTTTCCATCCGGAGGGAACCAGCCCAACGGTTCGACTCTTGCGATTTCCTCCTTCAGCAGTGCCAGCGCCTCTTCTGCCTGCTCGTCGGTCAAGAGTCCCTGCCGTCTCACATTCATCGTCGCCTTTTCCAGATCTTCCGGAACGACCACCATGGACAGAATCTGATGCAGCACCGTTCCCCGGATACGATGAGATGCCTCCACTCCGACCTGTCCGTTCTCACCGAAGAAATCCATGGCATCGGAAGAGAACTTCAAACGGTCACGGACAACTGGATTTCCTTCTCCATCCAGCCCTTCGGGATTGAGCGGACAAGATGGATAGACACATTCCTCCATCTGATACCGCTGACCTTCTGATTCCAGCTCCCTGTAAGGATAGAAAGCTCCGAAGAAGAAGGATTTCCTCGCTTCACCCTCTTCCTGGGTATGCAAGTTGGCCCCCTCCAAAGTATGGAGATAGACATACATCAACTTGTTGAAATCCAGACTTTCCTCTTCAGCGAAATTGACCTTCCCATTCTTTTCGAAGTCTGCCAGAAATTTCTTGGCAGGCCAGTTGGAAATCAGATGCAGACCTTTCTTGGCACGGGTCAGCGCAACGTAGAAAATGTTCAGGTTGTCGACCGTCTGGAAGAAATATTCATCCTCGTAACTGTCCGAGAAGAGAGACTGCATGGAAGAGGCGGACAACTGCACCTGATAGGCACCTTCCGCAATGAAATCATACTGCTCATGCTGTGGCACCTGCGAGAAATCCGGAACGCACCAGGCCTTGGTCCTCTGGTACAGGGTCACTTCTTCCGTATATGGGAAAATCACATATTCAAACTCCAGACCTTTGGATTTGTGGATCGTGAAGATCCGGACCGCATCCGAAGAACCCGGGGAACTCAATTTTGGAGAAGCGTCCTTCCACCAGTTCAAGAAAGCCCTCAGATTGTTTCCATTGCTGCTGGTCCAATCTTTCAATTCATCCATGAAAGCCTCCACGTATGGAACTTCCCGTTCAAACCGCTCTTCATCATTCTTGCGGAGACTGCGGAGCAGACCTTCACACAGATCAGCCAGGGAGCAATAATTTTCCGGTACCTCAATATCCAGCTTTTCCGCCAGATAGGTATTGACCAGCTGTTTCTTGGACTTCTGCTTTCCATCCGAAAAGTCATTGTCCACATAGTGGAGCAGAGCGACCAGACGGGCAATGACCGAAGAGGCCTTCACCATCAGCGCATCATCGGAAATGACCGGTATGCTGTTCTTTGACAGCTCCTTGGCGATGTCCGCTCCTTCCTGGTTGTTGCGGACCAGAATGGCAATCTGCCCATAGTTGCCTCCTGCTTCCATCACCTTGCCGATGGAAGAAAGGATTTCTCCCATCACATCTGAGGTATAAGTCACCTCCACACTGCCTGCCTTCTCTTCAGGTGCGGCAAGTTTGGAAGGAGAAACTTCCTGTTCCACATCCGAATAGATATGATGCAGGACATCCGACATGATTGGCTTCCTTTCAGAAAGCGCTTCAATCGTATATTGGAAGAAGGCATTGTTGAAACGGATCACATTCCTTGAACTTCTCCAGTTGGTCTTGAGCGGAGCCGGCTTGCTGCATTCCAACGACTTTTCCACCTCCGTCGCAAGCAGTTTCCAGTCTCCTCCACGCCAACGGTAGATGCTCTGTTTGATGTCTCCCACAATCAGATTCTCATTGTCATTGGCATTGCTCTCTTCCAATAGCGGCTTGAAATTCTCCCACTGCACGACAGAAGTGTCCTGAAATTCATCCAGCAGGAAATGTTCAAAACGGACGCCCAGCTTCTCATAGATGAAAGGAGCTTCCGTACCGGAAATGATCCGGTTGAGAATGTCATTGGTCTCGTCCAGACTCACCACATTCTTCTCTTTGAGCAGTGCCTGGAACTCGTCATTGATTTCCTTGACAATTCCCAGATTGTAGGTCTGCTTGACAATGGTGGACAAAGTGACATAGAGGCGGTACGGTTCACCCAGCAGTTCATACAGATTCTGGACAGCCGCCGTGACATCCGCATTGACCAGCGCCGCATCGGCCGCATTCTTTTTCGGGAAGATTTTTTCCGGATTGTTTTCCTCCACCAACGGAGCCGCATTCTTCAGGAAGGTCGGATTGACCTTCACGTCCTCCTCCGGCTGCAGCCCCAGATAGAGATTGACCGCCTTGGACATGAACTCACGGGTCGTGTGCTCCATCGGAATTCCGGCATTGGAAAAGGCATCCGCAATGGAACGGGCCGCCTTGACCACCTTCTCGTGATAAGAGCGGATATAGTCTTTGCAGGCCTTTCTGACTTTGGTGAGATTGGACTTCGAATAGAAGCCAGCCACATTGATTCCCTTTTCTTTGACCAGATTGGAGAAATCTTCCGACTTGATTCCTTCCGCCGCCTCGTACAGACCTTTGTCAATGTTGAAGTGATTGCCCTTGGACAGCGACTCGTCCGCACTGTCAATCAGCCATTCCAACAGATCCCGGTTGCTTTCATCAATCGAATCCAGAATACGGTCCACACTCTCTGCCACCAGTGATTTCCGGTCCAGCTCGACCTTGTAGGACGGGAACTGCCCGATTTCTCTGGCAAAAGCCTTCAACGCTCTCTGGAAGAACTTGTCAATCGTACTGACCGAGAAGGCACTGTAATCGTGCAGGATATTGGTCAGCACCACCGCCGCCTTCTCCTTCAAAGCCTCCTTGGAAGAAAACAGAGGAAGCAGTTCGGACAGGTAATCCGAACGGTCCGGGCAAGTGGCCAGGACATGCAGTTCCTTCAGAATCCTGCTCTTCATCTCCTCCGTCGCCTTGTTGGTAAATGTCACGGCGAGGATATGCCGGTAAGCATAACGGTCGTCTGCCTCCATCAGCAGCCGGATATATTTCTTGGCCAGGGTAAATGTCTTTCCTGAACCGGCAGAAGCCCTTACTATCTCAATCATCGTCCACAAATATTTTTAAAGTCACACCACTCGCAATTCTTGACTACCGGAGTCCTCTTGAAAGGCACAGCCGGATCGGTCATTTCCTCAAACATCTCCTTCATCTTCTGGGTCATCCCGGCATTGAACTTCTCGCACATCGGCGACTCCAGAATACCGCTCTTGAAGATTTCAGAAATGGAATAGATGGAATTGGTCACCCGGGAATAGGAGGAGAACCGGTCACTCGCCCTCACGAACATGTCGTACAGATAGATCTGGACCACAATGTCCATTTTGTCCTCCGCTTCCAGATCGAACAGGGACTCGATGATGCCGTCGCAATTGTCCTCATTGACATCCATCTCCTTCTCTTCCACCTTACCGGTCTTGTAGTCAATGACCCGGACCGTGCCCGGCTCGAAGGAATCCAGACGGTCAATGTATCCGATGAAATGGAAACCTTCAAAATCCCAGAGCATCTTTTCCTCCAGCCCCAGTACCATAAAATGATTGACCTGCTTCTGGACCATGAGGTTCTTGTCCCTCCGCAAAGTCTCATCCACATATTTCGCGATGATGTCTTCGATGACCAGATTACGTCCTCTCATCTCCACCGTATTGAGCTGCTTCATGATTTCAGCACGGATCTTGGCCTTGATCCGAGGACGGAACTCCTTGGAACGGCACTTGTCCACATAGTCCAGCGTCACCTCCTTCATCGGGACGAAGCGCCCGGACCGCACCGCCGCCTCAATGTCCTCCGGCTCCATGCTGAAGGACGGATCCACTGCCGCCTCTCCCAGATAGATCGCCTGCATGGTAGAGTGATAGACCGTACCCAGAATACGGGCATCCACATTTTCCACCACCTCATCGTCATTGGACAACTTGCAGATCTTGCTGTAATAGAATTTGGCAGGACAACGGAGATAATCCTTGATGGAAGAAGCCGACAGATACGTATTCTGCAAAATCTCCTTGATATTGGCAGGCTTCTCCTCGCCCTCCACTTCTCCCTGTCCTTCTGAAAGATGGGAAGAATGGATGACCGTCCGGTCCAGCTGCAGTCCGAAATGATATTCCAGCTGCTTGATATACCGGCTTTCCTCTCCCGTATTCATCTTGGAGGCTCTGGAATCGACCATCAGCCAGACATTCTCAGAGCGCTGGATCATCCGATAGAAATAATACGCCCAGACTGCATCCTGGTATTCATAGGTCGGCAGACCGAATCCCTTCCGCAGTTCCGCAGGAATGAAGGAAGAAGCGATGCTCTTTCTCGGGAACATGTCTTCATTGCAGGACAAAAGGACCAGATTGGTAAAATCCAAAGCTCTGGTCTCCAACGGCCCCATAATCTGCAGTCCCTTGAGGGGTTCTCCCTTGAAATGGACATCCTGTCCGGCCAGAATTCTGGAAAGCAGCAGCTTGTAGGTCTTTGGCAAGATGGCGAGCTGGTGTCCTTTCAAATCTGTGATGGACGTGTAGCACATCATGGCATAATCCAGTTCCTGCACCAAGGCACCGTCCTGTTTCAGATGCGGAGCGACCAGACCGATGACCTCAAGAAGATAAGCTGCCAGACGGTCTATCTGCTCCGGATCCGGGTTGTTCACCTCCGTGACGACCTGCCGGAAAATTTTGGAAATCAGAGGCGATTCCTTGAAATCTTCCAGTGGGATATAATATTTCAAGCCCTCCTTGATCTGAGCCACCACCTTCATGTCTTCCGGCTGCAGCGCATTCCTCAACACAGAATTGAAGAACAGGCTCCGGACCGGCTTGTGGTAGAAATAGAGGGTGCCTCCCTTCCTTAACATCTGCATCTGTGCCTGGATCAAGTCCATCAGCAGGACATAGCACTCACTGCCCGTCATCGGATAGCCCATCGTCACATTGATGTCTTCAATTTCCTCCGGAATGGTATTCAGTACATAAGGAAGCAGTCCTTCATCCGGCAGGACAATGGCACAATCCGTCCCCTCGTCCGTCAATTTTCCGACCTGGTCCATTCTTCCTTCCGCCCTCTCCTGAGCAATCTTCTCCAGAATCTGCGGAATGTACTTGACCTGTCCGACTGCGGAAGGCACGCTCACCACATGGAATTCCGGCAGGAAAGACCGGTCGTACTCCAGCTGGAAGGCAGGAGGGAAAGCCGCGACATTCCGGCTCATGAAAAGCGAGGACTTGTTGTGCGGATTGCGGATCATGTCTGAACAGTAATCCCAGCAGAACTCGGCAATTCCGGCTTTCTGCATCTTGCCCAGCACCCGTTTTTCACATTCATTCAGCGCATTGAGACCGACAAAGACAAAGCCGTCACACTCAAACTGCCCTTCCAGCAGATCCGTGACCGGTCTATCCTTCACCTGCATGGCAAGACTACGATAAGCCATGCCCTCGTACGACATGCCCTGACGGGCCAGATCCTCATTGAAATCCCGATACAGGTCGTAGAGGATATTCCACAGGCGCAAGAAATCCAATTTGACATTTCCCTGCTTCAGACTGGCTTCTCCGATATTCCTGAAATGCCCCAGGAACATCATGACGGCCTCCCTCTGCTGGTCATTCAGATGAGACAGGTCATCCCCCAGCTCCTTGAACTCGGCGACATTGGTGAACAAGGCTTTCGGGTCGGCCAGATATTTGTCCACATCGTTGAAATCGGCCAGAAGCATATCTCCCCAGAAGATGAAATCATCCAGCGGTTCCGCTCCCGGATACAGTTTCTGATAGCATTTGTACAGTTCCAGCAGCAAGGCGACTCTGCCGGTAGGGACAAAGCCGCTGACCCGATAGAAGAAGTCGTTGATAGTGCACATCGGCGGCACCATCATGGCCTGCTGTCCTTCCTGCGCAACGAGGTCAGAAAGATATTTGCCGAAAAAATTGATGGCACGCCTGTTCGGAAAGATGAAACATTTTCTGTCCACCTCTCCCTGACGGAAATAATGTCTTGCCACCTGGCTCAAAAAAGCTTCCATATCTAATGTGTAGAATTATCGATTTCAACAAAAATACAGAAAAGGTGTGCCAAAGAACGACACACCTTCCAAAAGATTTCTTTAAAAATCATCTTCCTCTGTAATTCCGAATTTCAATGCGATATCATCTGGAATATCCTCCATCTCATCGTATCCCATCGAATCCAGCATTCCATCCAGATCTCTCCTGTCCTTTTTCGTAGGTCTGCCGGTGCCTCGGTCCCTTTTCAGGAAAATGGTCTCCACCGGAGCATGCAGTTTTTCCAGTTCATGCTGTGGAGTCAGGTTCTCGGCATATTCCGAAACCAGTTTGGCTCCTACCCGGCTGGAAAGCAGCGCCTTTACCTTGTAAGTATATTGGACGGCGCCCTTCCGGATTTCCAGCACGTCCCCCACCTCTACGAGTTTGGAGGGTTTCGCATTGACTCCACCCAGCTTCACCTTATTGCCCTTGCAGGCATCGGTCGCTTCGGAACGGGTCTTGTACACCCGGATGGCCCAAAGATATTTATCAATTCTGACTGAACTGCCCATATCTCAACCCTCTCTGTTTCAATTCACAAAAGGACCTGGCGTCATCGGATCGACCGGAGTCTTGGGATGAGGCATACCTGGGAAAATGCTGTCCTCGTCCTCATCGACCGGCTGTTCGTCCTCCTTGCCCGGATTGATGTATTCATCCGGAATCTCACGATGGTCCAGAATGGTTTCCAAGAGATAAGTGTCCGCAGCTCTCGGAACCAGCAGGAAGTCAGGAGACTCCCCAGGAACCAGCACCACTTCCCCTTCTTTGAGGACATAGAAGTCAGTCGGCACATGCAGGATGTCCTGATCTCCGTCCGCCTCTTCACTCCTCACCTGCAAAGCGGCCTCGCCCTTCGCGCAATAATAAAGGATGAAACTGGTGAACTTCTCCGTATAGATGTGAATCGGATCGGTCAGTTTGAGAGCGGTAGTCGTGAACTCGACTCCCTCCAGCAGAATTTCCGTCATCTTGTGAATGGCATCCTGACCGCAGCCGCATTCATGCTCATGTTCGTGGTCGTGACCACAACTGCATTCATGGTCGTGTTCGTGTTCATGGCAGCAGCAGCCGTCCTCATGGTCGTGACCGCACTCGTCCTCGTCTTCGTGATGACAATCGCAATGATACTCCGGATCCCAATGGCAACGGCAATACTTGCCCAACTCCACAAAATCAATTGCAGAAACCAGGTCCTCCTCACAAGAAGCGGCATCCAGCCCCCAATCGTAGATTTTGAGATCCATGTTGGAACTCTCCGCAATCTCCACAATCGTGACATGACCGCTCAGACCGTGGATCAGCCCCGGATCAATCTCATAATGGGCACCGGCGGCAGGCACAATCTCATTGACCTCCTCCAGAATCGACCCATCCTGACATTTTTCATACAAGTCGCGCGCAGAAATCTCCCGTTTCAGACCCAAATAGATACGGGCATCCTCCTGGGCATCCAGGACATACCACAACTTCTTCTTTCCAAGCGCATCGTATCTCTCTTCCGCAACAATATCATCCGGGCAGACATACAATCCGTAATTTCCGGCCACTTCCAATTTCTTGACCATCACCGGGAACTGACGACCATAAAAATTATATACTTCCTCTCCGACAATTCTCTCCAGATAGGTTTCCATCACATCACCGATCGTATTGCCGGCAAGCCAGCCATTGGCGATCCCTGAATCTCTGAACCCCAAATCTGAAAGGACCCATGTTTCTTTTCCCCATGCATGCTCATCTGACATGGACTCGAACTGGAAAGGATAGATTTTCTTTTTCTGATTTTCCATAAATTATGATAGAATATATCGTTTACTTTATTGAATTTGCAAGATAAGAAAAAAAGGCGACATGCAGAAAGCACATACAACAAAAAAAGAGAACGACCGAAATCGTTCTCTTTGCTCCTCAAACAGGACTTGAACCTGTGACCCTCTGATTAACAGTCAGATGCTCTAACCAACTGAGCTATTGAGGAATTTTGTGTCCCGTATTATTGAACCGGGATTGCAAAGGTACAACATTTTTATTACGATGCAAATTTTTCCGTACTTTTTTTCACATTTTTTTCTATATTTGTGAAGCACCAAACAAACTGACACTATGGACATCGATCTTCTATCCAAGATGGTCAAGGAGCTGATCCTTGATAATGACGAAGTTACGCTCCCAGGAGTAGGAACCTTCGTCACAGAAATCATTCCATCCTCTTTTTCAGACAAAGGCTATACAATCAATCCGCCATACAGAAGATTGTACTTCCGACAGAAACAAAATGACCAGGATTCCAAGCTTTCCGACTTCTATGCCCAGTCCAACAGCATTGACAAGGAAACCGCCAAGATCATCATCAGCGATTTTCTACACGAGATGAAAGAGACCCTGCTCCGGAAAAGAATCATCGTCTTCCCGGGACTCGGCAGACTGAGGGCGACCAAAGAGAACAACCTCTTCTTCATCGCCGACGAGGACCTGGACATCTATCCGGAAGGATTCGGACTGGAATCCATCTCCCTGAAGACCCATCA